>OCTA010003084.1_pt1 | contig 14866 bp, 15 predicted proteins | sample 1538991 | NCBI WGS metagenome assembly OCTA01 (sample SAMEA3539302, study PRJEB22396) | soil metagenome | biome: tundra; feature: field; material: soil | place: USA | collected 2010-05 | depth 0.15 m | reverse complement strand
GGTTAGGAATTGGGCGAAGAGTGCTTGCCCGGCTTCACTTCAAGCTCGTTCACGACCTGCTGCACGTTCGGAACCTTCTTGGCCAGCTTCTCCGCTTCAGCCTTTTGTGCCGCGGTCTTGACCGTTCCCTTGACCACCAGCGTTCCGTTCTTAGCCGAACCGCTGATGCTTTGATCGTTCAGATTGTCGTGGGCCTTGATGCTCGCTTTGAAGTTGTCTTCGATTGCGCTGTCAATGTTTGAAGCTACTGAGCCGGCCTGTCCAGCCTGCGGAGGACGAACGCCGATTTCGTTTGCAATTGTGTAGTCCGGTGCGGCCTGCCGCGCTACAGCCTCTGCCTGGGCCTTGGCCTGGTCCGTGTCCACGTTACCACTCAACGTAATGACGCCCTTGTCGCGATCCTGCGACACGTTAACCGCGCTGAGATTGCTGCTGTTCAGCGAATTGGTGACCGCCGACTTCTCATCGGGATGCGCGGCTTTATTGCATCCTGCAACCATCATCGCGCCTGCTAGAAACGCAGTTGCGCCAAGCAGGAATGGACGGGGAAATCTTTCCTGTTTCATTAGTTCATCTCCTTGTACCGTGTCGCTGTGTCGCTTCAGGGCTACACACGGCAAATGAGATGTGGGCAATAACGGCAGGGGTTGTTCGTATTCGGATGCAGAACGTCAATCGCTTCTTGCGAGCGCGTTAGGCAACCAAATTTGAGAGGAATCCCGGGGGCTTACAGACGTCGACTAAGTCAGTGATTCACTCGTGGTGGGGTCGATGACCGAATGAACCTGAGATACCCGGTTGGCTGGAAATCCGCCCATCTCGGCGTGTTTACGGACCGCTGCTTCGTCCGGCGCGATGTAAACGCAATAGACTTTGTCGTCGGTGACATAGCTGTGGAGCCACTGAATTTGCGGTCCCATTTCGGTCAACACACCGCAGGACTTTTGCGAAATCGCTCGCAGAGTTTCTGGCGTGAACTTCCCGGCTCCTGGAATTTCGCGTTCAATCACGAACTTGGGCATGCGAACGATCTCCTTTCGAATGGACAGCAAAACGATCCTACCCGAGGAAACCAAAACACGACCACAAGAATCGTCAGGGGGAGAAGCATCGATTGCTCCTCCCCACACTTTGTTCCGTAATCTCAAACACTCACATTGAAAATCGCGGGACAACGATCGGCATCAATTGAAGCCCAGCACAGGATGAGGCGTGTACGGTTCTTCAAGCGCCTTAATCTCCTCGGGCGTAAGTCGTAGCAAGACGGCCGCAACCGCATCTTCGAGATGATGGGGCTTGGTGGCTCCGACAATGGGCGCGGTTACGACCGGCTTGCTGAGGAGCCATGCCAACGCCACTTGCGCCCTCGAGACGCCGCGTTTTTCGGCGATCTCGCCCAGGCGATCGACTACCTTGTGATCATCCTCTTCGGTGCGGGAATACATGCTCTTGCCGAATTGGTCGGTCTCGAAGCGCTTGGTGCTTTCCTGCTGCCAGGCCCGCGCCAACCGGCCGCGAGCAAGCGGGCTCCACGGCAGCACACCAATGCCTTCCGATTGGCAGAGGCCACTCATCTCGCGCTCTTCTTCGCGATACAGCAGGTTGTAATGGTTCTGCATCGAGACAAAGCGTGTCCATCCGTGTAGATCGGCCAGATACAGAGACTTCGCGAACTGCCATGCATACATCGACGAGGCTCCGATGTAGCGCACCTTCCCAGCCTTCACCACATCATGCAGCGCTTCAAGGGTCTCCTCAATCGGCGTTTCATAGTCCCAACGGTGAATTTGATACAGATCAACGTAATCGGTCTTCAGACGAATCAGGCTTTGATCCAACTCATGAAGGATTGCTTTGCGGGATAACCCACGGCCGTTGGGCTCATCGCGCATGACACCGTGCACCTTGGTCGCGATTACGATCGCCTCACGTCGAGTGTTCGCCTTTAGAAAATTGCCAAGCACTACTTCACTATCGCCGCTGGAATAAACATTAGCAGTATCGAAAAAGTTGATGCCTGCCTCCAGAGCTTGGCGAAAGAACGGCTGGCTTTGCTGTTCATCGAGCGCCCATGCGTGACGTCCACCCTTCAGTTCGCCCGTAGCCGGAGACCCATAGGTCATGCATCCCAGACAGATGCGGGAGACTTTCAGTCCTGTCTTGCCAAGATTGACGTAATCCATCTCTTCTCCATCGAGCATCGTGATGTCATGCTTCACCGCATAGGATTCGATCGCAAGGATAAAGTTGCATGTTGCAACGCGAAGCAGAGGTTCGCTCTACCCAAAGCGACGACATCTCGCTAAGGATCGTGCGCAACGCCATCGATGCGAACTTTTGAGCACCAGAAGCAGAACTCAATATCTCTGCCAGCAACTATCTCTCGAAGGTCCAGCCGCCGCCAACGATGCAGTCCGACGCGGCAGCACATATTTTTGAGCGCATTCGACTCGTGCTCTCGATGAGGCCAAAGATTTACCACCGATGTGGCGAGTTGTTGATCTGAAGAGCGGTCAACCATGTTCAAAGCCTCAATTTGTCACGGAGCTTCGTCGACATGCGCCGAAATTTCCACCGTCTGTCTGGCGACCTGCCCCAGGATTCGCATTGATCCAGCGCGTGCGGTTGGCCGGACAGACCTCAAACCTATCTTCGCGAGGACCAGCTACGAAACCCAACTATCTTGCCGCCGAGTACTTCGAGCGCGAAGAATCCACGTCAGAAAGAAGTGATTTGTAGATTCGAAGCGCCTCGTCATTGAAGCAAACGAACTGCACTTGCTCCACCTCACTCGCTTCCACATGCTCTCGCACCGTGTCCACGGCGATGCGGGCGGCACGATCGGGAGGGAAGCTGTAGACACCGGTGCTGATGGCGGGAAAAGCAATGGAGCGCGCGTCATGCTCCGCTGCCAGTTCAAGACACCGCCGATAGCAGCTTGCCAGGAGTGCGTCTTCGTGATGGCCGCCACCATGCCACACCGGTCCAACGGTGTGAAACACCCAGCGCGCCGGAAGCCGGAAGCCGGGCGTGGCCTTGGCGTCCCCCGTCGCGCAGCCATCCAACTTTTGGCAGGCCGCCAGCAATTCTGGCCCTGCCGCGCGGTGAATCGCTCCATCGACGCCGCCACCGCCCAGCAACGACGTGTTGGCCGCGTTCACAATGGCATCGACGGCAAGCCGGGTAATGTCCCCTGAAACGGGAATGAGTTGCGCCATATTCGTCCGTCACCTCTCATCCGCCTTAGAGCATACATCCGCACCCACGAGTGGTCTCCCGCATCGGATTCGCCGCTGATTCATCTAAAGGACATGGCGAATGAGTTGGCAGTTTCGGTACTGGATCTGGTTGGGATGAAGCCCGGGGAAGATGCCGGTCCGGCGATTGCGCGATCGGTCGATCTGGCCCGGCATGTTGAGCAATGGGGATACAAGCGTTTCTGGTTGGCGGAGCATCATGCCATCTCCGGCCTCGCTTGTTCGGCAACTTCGGTCTTGATCGGACATGTAGCCGGCGCCACTCAGACGATTCGCGTAGGCAGTGGCGGCATCATGTTGCCCAATCACGCGCCTCTGGTCGTAGCAGAGCAGTTTGGGACCCTTGAAGCGCTCTATCCCGGCCGTATCGATCTCGGTCTCGGTCGCGCTCCCGGCGGCGACTACGCCACTATGCGTGCCTTGCGACGCGACTCGCGCCAGACGGGCGAGGAATTCCCCGAATTGCTGGAAGAGTTGCGCACGTACCTGGGTCCAGTGCGTCCTGGCCAGGTCGTTAAGGCCTTCCCCGGCCAAGGCAGCAATGTTCCCATCACTTTGCTCGGCTCCAGCGGGTTCAGCGCCCAACTGGCCGCCATGCTGGGACTGCCTTTCGCATTCGCGGCCCACTTCGCACCCGAATATCTCCTCGCCGCCGCGGACCTGTATCACAGCAATTTCCGTCCCAGCAGCGTTTTGGCGAAGCCTTACATGATGGTCGGAGTGCAGATCATCGCGGCGGAAAGCGATGCTCAGGCGCGCCGTCTCTTCACCACTCCCCAACAGAGATTTCTGCGCCTGATCCGCAACCAACCGGTGGAACTGCTGCCCCCCGTTGAAACCATGGAACCGCTTTGGAACGAATGGGAACGAGCTGCCGTGGAGAGCAAACTGGGTGCAGCGATCGTCGGCTCAGAAGCCACGGTTGAAGCGGGGCTGTCTAAGCTGGTGCAGAATACGGGCGCCAGCGAAGTCATCGTGGTCACCGACACTTATACCCACGAAGACAGGCTCAACTCATACCAGCGAGTGGCAGGGATCGCAAACCGTGTCGAAGCAGCGGCAGTCGCCTGACAGCCGCTTTCCCGGCGGATTTATCCCCGCATCCAGCTTGTTTTCTCCCATGACTGCCGATTCACGCATATTTCGGCGTGTTCCTGCCTCCTTAGGGCATGATTACCCTTTATCGGCAGTTTCAGCGCCGTGGATCGGCGAAAAGTTACCGAAGACGGTTGCTGTCGTAAAATAGACACTGTTCTGCGTAACACTTATTTACATACAGTTAAATCAGCGCCCGGCGCGCAGAAGAACGCTTACTGCACGCAATCGGGCCCGTCAATAAGCCGGCCCCATTTCCGGCAGAGAGAAGCCTGGACTCCCTTGCCCCACTCCAGCCTAGTTACGAGCCCTGTCGCAAAAGCTGCATCGGTCACGCCGCTTGTGCGCCGACTTGCGCTCGTGTTGCTGGGCCCCGTGATCGTGGCATTGGCCGGTTGTGGGGCGGCCACGGTGACGGCCAACTCCACCAACACGACCTTCTCGCTCTCACCGGGTATAGCCACCATCGATACCAATTGCACGGGCTGTAACTCGATCGATTCCCACGGGCAGCGCGTTCACCAGTTGGCGGCCATTTTGGCGAACGGAAGCCCGGCAGCCGTGAACTGGTCGGTGTCCGGCGGCGATGCCAGCGCAGGCGCTGGAACCATCAACGCCAAGGGTCAGTACACCCCGCCGAACTACCTGTCCGCCGACCAGGTTGAGGCAATCGTAACTGCCCGCCTGGTGTCCAATCCTAACGTCGTCGCGACCGCTCGCCTCAATATCACTCCCGGCTTTCTGCAGCCATTGACGCCTGCAAACGTGGCAGTCGGGGCGAACGGCAGTGTGACCCTTTCAGGTCGACTTGCCGAGGTCGGAGGCCATGCTCCTATTCATTTTGCGCTCGCGAATACCGCGACGGGGACGGCCGGTGGCTCCGGATCTTTGGGCATGACCAACTGCCAGCGGTCTCCCCAAGCCTTTACGTCGTGTACTGTCACCTACACCGCACCGACAACAATCCCTTCTAATGATGTGACCTATGTGGTGGCCTCCGCGGGGACTTCCAACTCGAAAACGGAAACCGAGATTCTATTGAACACGGCGGCCGTGACCAGCAACCCCGCCGCGCACCAAGGGCAACTTGCAACTCTGGTGCCGCTGGGGTCATCCGGCGGCAACAACAACGACTACGACGCGCACGGCAACACGATCGCCGACTGCTGCAGCGGGACTTTGGGTGCGTTGATCCAGGACGCGAGCGGCAAGCAGTTTCTTCTCAGCAACGACCACGTTTTGGCCCGCAGTGATCACGCTTCTGTGGGCGACGCCATCGTGCAGCCAGGACTGATCGACAACAATTGCACTCCTAACGGTGACGGCCCCGGTACCATACCGGTGGCTTCTCTGACCGGATGGTTGCCTCTTAAATCGCCCCAAACCAATGCTGATGCCGCGATCGCGCAGGTCGCCTCGCGCACGGTTGATACGGCAGGCAGCATTCTCGAGTTGGGCGCCCGTCAGGCTGACGGCACATTGGCCTCAGCGCCTCCCGGCGTTTCCTCCACGAACGGCAAGGGCGAAACTGCATCGCTCTCGATGAAGGTCGTCAAGAGCGGCCGCACCACGGGTTTAACCTGCGCCAATATCTCCGCGGTAGACCTCGACGTTTCTGTGGATTACTTCCGAGACTGCGCGGAAACCAGGCCCTACTTCACGAAGGTCTTTACGCGACAGATCGCCATCAGCGGCGACCGATTCGGTGATGCGGGGGATTCCGGCGCCCTGGTGGTGGACTCAGCGAACGCCGAGCCTGTCGGGCTGTTCTTCGCGGGTGGAACCGATGCCTCCGGCGTCAGTCATGCCATTGCCAATCCCGCCTCCGACGTTCTCACTGAGTTGGGCGCGCAGCTCGGCGGGGCCAACTACTCCTTCGTCGGCGGCGCCGATCATGCCGTCAGTTGCCTCAGTTATGGTGACAGCGCGGTTGCGGCTGCGCAGGGCCTTTCTCTTTCCGATGAGGAAATCGCGCGCGGCCAGCAAGCTCTCTTTTCTGCGCGCCAGTTAGTCAACGCGTCGGCCGGCATCCTCGGCGTCTCCATGGGAAAGAGCAGTGACCATCCCGGTGAGGCTGCCGTGATTGTCTACGTCGACGAATCCGGAATGGCTAACGTACCCTCCACCGTCGAAGGTGTGCGCACGATGGTGATTCCCACGAACGCGCACGCCGTCGCGGTTGGTACTGCTCCGTTGTCGATCGTGGCTTCAAATGTGACCGGGCTTCCAGCTGCAAAACTCGCCGAAGCTATGACCGTCAAGCAGCGCACCGCCCGCTCATGGATGCGCCAAAACCCTGCGTTCTTCGGTATCGGTGTGGGTCAAAGTCTCGACAACCCCCGCGAATCCGCTCTCGTCATTTACGTCGACCGTACGCGCATTCCCGCGCAGATGCCCCGCTCCGTGGCCGGTTTGCGCACTCGCTACATTTTTATGGATCGTCTGCACGTAACCCGCTCCTATGCATCAGCTATCGTGCCTCGTCAGCATTGCCTCTCACAGACCGAGGAAGCATTTGACGCGCAGACGGCATTCAGGCCTAAGCCTCTAGATTTTTAGGCTATCCAATTGAATTCCAATCCGGTGAAAATACCGCGCGTTGTATCCTTCTTAAATCGATAAGTGATTATTATGCATCCTCAAAATCGAATCACTTTGCGTTATACCGCGGCCGCGGTCGACACTGGGTCTGGAGGTCATTTTCAGTGACGCAAACTTGGAATCCGCAGGCATACGGTCGCAATGGGGCATTCGTGCATGGGTTGGCCGACGGGGTGCTGGAGTGGCTCGGGCCGCAAGCCGGAGAACGCATCCTCGACCTCGGTTGCGGCGACGGACAGCTCACTCTGCGCATCGCGGCGACAGGAGCTGAAGTTGTCGGCGTCGACGCATCGCCAGCCATGGTGGCTGCGGCCAGATCTCGCGGAGTCGTCGCCGATGAAGCTCCTGCCGAGCGACTCCCCTATTCCAACGCCGCGTTCGACGCTGTCTTTTCAAATGCCGCGCTTCACTGGGTGCGTGATCAGGACGCGATGATGGCGCAGGTGCGCCGGGTTCTGCGAAGAGGCGGCCGATTTGTAGCCGAGATGGGAGGCCATGGCAATATTGCGGCCATACGTGTGGCTCTCATGGCAGTCTTGGCGCGTCATGGATACGGCGACCGCGAAGACGGAGTCAACTACTATCCCTCACCAGAGGGCTACGCGAGACGCCTGGAGCGGCACGCTTTCCGCGTGGAACGCATCGAGCTGATTCCCCGGCCTACGCTGCTGGAAAGCGGAGGTATGCCGGAATGGCTTCGCACCTTTCGCCGCGGCGTGCTCGATGGCCTACCCAAAGAATTGCGCGAAATCGTAGTGGCCGAAACAACCGCCCTGCTCGAGCCGGCACTTAAGGATGACGAAGGCCGCTGGATCGCCGACTATGTGCGCCTCCGCTTCATTGCGCGTCCAGTTCCATCAAATAGTTAACGGATCGCATAGCGATTCGGCAGAGACATCGGCTCAAATCTGGACTTCCAGGACGAGAGACGAAACCGCAGAGTAAAAAATGTTCACTTAGCGCGTCAACCACATATGTGCCCCGACCACAATCAAGGTGGTGGCAAAAATGCGCCGCAGCCACAGGTCGGGGACGTGCTGTGCACCCACAGCGCCGAAATATCCACCCACCACAAATCCCGCAGCCAGCAGCAGAGCCAGGTGCAGATCGGCATTGCCATTGCGATAGTACTCGAGAAACGCGAGAATGCCGACGGGGGCCAGCAAAGCTCCCAGGGATGTGCCCTGAGCCTTTAACTGATTCATGCCAAAGAGCCATATGAGAGCTGGCACAAAGAGAATGCCGCCTCCGATTCCTACCACGCCAGAAACCGCTCCCACCACCGCACCAACGAGCAAGGCCAACCAGGTCATGCGCCCCCCTTTGCGTGCAATCGCATCAGCCGCAACCCACATGACCAACCTAAACGATACGGGCTCCGCGCTTGGCCACACCATCAATGTTCTTTTCGCATTTGCGCAACAGAGAGCCGTAATAAACGTCTATGCATCTAAGCAAGGGTAAGAGAAACCTGCAGGGGGAACTGGGCGCTTGTCACGCATTCACATGCCGGAAAATATGCATTTGCCACACTTGCATCTTCCCAAGCATATCCATCTGCCCAAGCTTGAACGTCGGCCTGAGCTGGATGCTTTGCGAGGCCTGTTCCTGGTGTGGATGACGTTGACTCATCTGCCCACGCGCTTCGCCGATTTCGTCAATCAGCCGCTGGGTTTTGTATCTTCCGCTGAAGGCTTCGTCTTCATTTCGGCGCTGCTGGTGGGCCGTCTCTACATCCGCGACCTTGTCCAAAACCCAGCCAACGTACGTGCGCGGCTGTGGAAGCGCTCCCTGAAGATCTATGGCTACCACCTGCTCATGCTGACGCTCGCCTTCACTGTGGTCGCAGGTTTTGCTGTTCACACCCACAAGGCCGCTCTAACCAACTTGCTTAATTTCTATCTTATGCACCCGGTGGTTGCGATCGTGGGTTCGGTGCTGCTGCTGTATTGCCCGCCGCTGCTCGACATTCTTCCGATGTATGTGGCGTTCCTGTTTTTTACGCCTTTGGTGCTCTCCGCGGCCGTTCGCTTCGGGTGGAGATGGATCTTAGCCGTGAGCGGGCTGATCTGGATTCTGGCACAGTTTGGGCTGCGCGATGTCGTGCACAATTCGATCGTGCACATCACGCACCTCCCCATTCCCCTGCAAGAAAGTGGTGCGTTCAACCTGTTTGCCTGGCAGGCGGTATGGGCGGTGGGCATGTGGCTTGGCGCCCGCGGGGCCATGGCGACCAAGCCGGAGTGGAGAATTCCTCACGGGTTGGCATGGACCGCAGGAGCCGTCTGCCTATTCTTCATTGCTGTCCGGTTTGGGTGGCTGGGACCACACCTGACCGCGCAGGCTCTTGGAGTAAAGGTAGATAAATGGCAGATTGGGCCCTTGCGCGTCCTCAATCTGGTGGCCTTCACCATCGTGATCTACTCCATGCGCAAGTTCCTCATCCACCTTGTCTCCATCGAGCCGTTCCTGACGCTTGGTAAGGCGTCGCTCAAGGTCTTTTGCGCACACATCTTCTTTGTCTTTTTCGGATTGGCATTGCTTTACGGTGATTTCAACGCGGACGGTCTCGACCAACTGCATGGCGTCCCGGCTGTCGCCCTTCTGGCCGTTACGTTTACGTCGCTGATACTCGTCGCCCTTAACGAGGTTAGGAAGAAGCGCGCCGAGCGTGAAAAACGCAAACAGGATGAGGCGGGCAAACTCAGCCAGCAGGAATCGAGCTCAGTCCATGCAATATCCGAGATGGCCCTTGGACCGTTGCCGGTTGAATCAGCCTGCGCTGCGCAGGTTACCCCGGAACTGGCTGAGACCGGGACCTAGCCCCGCTTTTTAGAAATGGGCTCCTGGTCACCCTGCCTCTGCAGCCAATCATGGCCCACAATGGGACGCCATTCATCGCATCCATGTCAGCCATCTCAGTGACTCGATGAACTTGCGTCCGATTCAACGTCGATTTCAATCTGCACGTCTGGCGTCGTCAGCATGCCGAGTTCTTCCAGGTTGTCCCGCGCCCCCATGCCGAACTCTGCACGCTTCACCCCGGCCGTGGCGTGAAAAGCCACCCGCGCAGGCTGCCCCGGCTCAGGATCGCTGAATGCCCCGTTGAACCTGAAAGTCAGCGGCACCAGCTTCGTGACGCCGTGCATGGTCAGTGACCCGTCCATCACCCACGCTCCTCCCGACACGCGTCGAATTCCGCGACCGTGGTAAATCATCGTCGGAAATTTGTTCACGTCGAAATACTCCGGACTGCGAAGGTCTTCATCGCGTTTAGCGTTCTGCGTGCTGATGCTCGCCGTGTCGATCGTCACGTCCACACTGGAGTCGGAAGAATCCTTGGCGACGGTGATGGTTCCGCTCACTTTATCGAAACGCCCACGCACCAGTCCGACGACGTGATGGCGCGCGCCAAAAAACGCGAAGCTGTGATCGCTATCAATCTTGTAAGTTCCGATCGGAGGAAGCGCAGCTCTCTCCATCTTCTTCTCAGCCGAGCTATCAGCCTCTACGGCCTTCAATGAGAGTACTTCGCACGTCGAAAGAACCACCAAAACGCTTCCCAGTGCACCGATCAGCCTCTTCTTGATGCCGACTCTTTCGCGACCCATTCCGTCCACCTCTGCGCTGTTTTGAACCCCATTGCATTTGCACAATAGCTACGTAAGAGCGCAAAAGTCCTGAGCTTGTCTGAAACCGGTCGAAAACTTCTGAAAATACGAAGATCCGGCGTGGCGTATCCGAGAAATCGCTGCAAAGTAAGCAATCACCGTAGCCTTGAATCAGTTATTTCAACGATTGGTATAATCGCCCAGCGCCGCGCTGCCTTGCACCAGGAGAAATCCACTCCGTATGGATAGTTCAGCTAAGACTCGAATTCAGATCGGTGATTGGTGTGTCGATCCCAGATCCGGCCAGGTTCGTCGCGGTGCAGATACCGCTCGGGTTGAGGAGCGGACAATGCGCTTGCTGCTGTGCCTGGCTGACCACGCCGGTGAGGTCGTAAGTATCGATGAATTGCTCGACCAGGTCTGGTCAGGAGTTAACGTAAGTCCCGACTCTGTCTACCAGGCGGTAGCGTCCCTCCGTCGAGTCCTTGAGGATGATCCCCGACAGCCGACCTACATCGCCACAGTGCCGCGCCTCGGATATCGCCTGCTCGCGCCTGTAAGTTTCTCTATGGATGCGCCGATGTCCTCGGCCACCCCATTCAATGGAAATTCGCCACCCCCGACCGGAGACGGCCGTGCCCCAGCACCGTTCAGCAATTTGAAATGGCATCGAAACAAAACAGCGCGCTTGCTCTGGATAGCGGCGGTGGCAACTTTCCTCTTTCTCGCGATTGCCTCATGGGCTTTTCTCTTCAAGACCCCGACAGCGGCTGGTCGTCGCCCGATTCCACCACTCATTGAATCCCAAGCGCGGAGAATCGCAGTCCTACCATTTCTCGATCTCACCCAGGGAATGAAAGAAGAGGAATTCGCCGATGGGATGACGGAAGAACTCATCGACAGGCTCAGCAAGATCCCCGGCCTCCAAGTCCCCAGCGCGACATCCTCCTTCTATTTCAAGGGCAAACAGATCCCGATGGCCGATATTGCGAAGTCGATGGGTGCCATCTATGTCCTCGATGGGAGCGTGCGCAAGTCAGGCTCAACTGTGCGTGTCGCGGCACGTTTGAGTCGAGCCGAGAACGGTTTCGTCATCTGGTCTGAAACCTACGATCGTCCGTTCAACGATCTTCTGATGGTGCAGGACGACATAGCCATCAAAGTGAGCAAGGCCCTCCAGGCCACTATTGAGCGCCCCGCCCTCGCAAAGCCCTAAGCAACTGAGCGCAAACCCCGCTGGCAGTTGAGGCCCTCTCTCGCCGTCCGGCCAAATTCATCAAACGTTTGCAATCTATTTGCCTGCATGCAGTAATCTGTTAACGATTCCGAGCGGCCTCCGCATCAGGCTTTCTATGGCCGCCGGCGAGGTTAGACCGGTTGAGCCAATCTGTATTTGTGCTGGAAGACGACACTGATATTTCACGGCTAGTGCAGCATCACCTTGAAGCAGCAGGCTTTGCAGTCCGGCTGTTTCACACTCCTACGAACCTCTTTCCGGATGCTGAGCGGCAGCCACCCGCCCTGTTCCTGCTCGACATCATGGTTCCTGGAGGAGACGGCTTGGACGTTTGCCGCAGGCTCCGCAGCCATGCTGCCTTGTCCACCATTCCCATCATTTTTCTCACCGCCCGCGCCGGCGAAAACGATCGCGTGCTGGGTTTGGAGTTGGGCGCTGATGACTACATCACCAAGCCCTTTGCCACCCGTGAACTAGTGGCCCGCGTCAAAGCCGTTCTGCGGCGTTTCGAGCGGCCCACCACTCCGTCGGTCATCACCTTTGAAGAAGTGACCATCGACGCCAATGCCATGCAGCTCAAAGTCCGCGGCGAACTTACTACCACCACCGCCACCGAGTTCCGCCTGCTGGACTACCTGGCTCGCCATCCTGGCCGCGTCTACAGCCGCGATCATCTTCTCGATGCGGTTTGGGGCGATGCGCGTTTCGTCACTCCGCGCTCCGTAGACGTCTATGTGCGTCGCATCCGTGAGAAGATCGAGGTCGATCCTGAAAATCCGCGCTACCTTAAAACCGTGCGCGGCGCCGGCTACCGCTTCGAGATTCCCAAAGGTGAATAAGGTCCGTCTGTAGGCAATCAGCATGACAGACGGAGCCGGATGCCACGAAAATCTCCGGGCACGTATCTTGGAGAACTGCTCTCAGTGACCCGCAAAGTCTTCACCAAGCTGCTGGGCTTGTTCGTCCTGGTGCTTCTCTTTCACTTAGCAGTGATGGAGATCGTGTTCCGTCGAATGGTGGAACACACCTCGCAGGAAACCCTCCATGTGCTCGGCCGCGAAGCTCTCTGGTCCGGCCTGATCGCGCTGGTACTCGCCCTTCCCGTGGCTGTCTGGGCGGCATTCCGAGTTACCGGCCGATTGCAGCGCGTGGTGGATTTCGCAAGCCACATCGCTGAAGGCAACTTGAGCGCGCGGCTGGATCAGTCCAGCAACGACGAGCTCTCCGCCATGGAAGCGGCCTTGAATCAGACCGCCGAACGGCTCGGCCAGAGCTTCGCTGAAATTGAAGCCGGGCGGCAGGAACTCGCCGCCATGCTCGACTCCATGCAGGAAGCCGTCGTGGCCATTACTGCCGAGGGATACGTTCGCTGGTCCAATGCTGTCATGCAGCGGATCGCCGGCACGCAGATTCGCCCTGGTCGTGGGCTTGTCCACTCCGTCCGCGATCCTGAATTACTGGCCTGTGTGCGGGGCGCACTCGAAAAACGGGAAGTACGTTTCGGCCGCGCCAGCTCCTTGTCACCAGGCCGCGTTTTTGAAATCAATGCTGCACCTCTGCCTTCTGGTGGAGCGCTCGCAGTGCTCCACGACGTGACCCGGATCGAAGCGGCGGAGCGTTCGCGCCGCGACTTCATCGCCAACGTCAGCCATGAACTGCGCACGCCGCTAACCTCCATCCAAGGCTACGTCGAAACGTTGCTCGAAGATCCGAATCCCAATCCTGAAACCACGCACGAATTTCTTGGCGTGATCTACAAAAACGCCAGCCGCATGAATCGACTCACCGAAGATCTGCTGGCGCTCGCCAGCGTCGAAAGTCCCGACTACAAGTTGGCTCAACAGCCGGTGCGCGCCAACGCCCTGGTGCAAGATGCGATCGAAAGCCTCGGTGGCCTGGTCGTAGATTCTGGCGTTGAAATTGAATCTTCAGAAGCGCCTAGCGCCCTTGTCATGGCTGACCCCGACGCCATGAACCAGGTCTTCGGCAATCTGATTGAAAATGCCTTGAAATACGGCAAAGGCGGCAAGCGAATCCGCGTCGGAGCCCGCCTATTGGAACATGAAGTCGAATTCGGCGTTCAGGATTTCGGCCCGGGCATTGCCTCTGAGCATCTAGATCGCATCTTCGAGCGTTTCTACCGCATCGACAAGGCCCGATCGCGCGAATCCGGCGGGACCGGCCTGGGCCTTGCCATTGTCAAGCACATCGTCCTGGCTCACGGCGGCCAGATCCGCGCTGAAAGCGAATTAGGCGCCGGTGCTACCTTCTTCTTCACTTTGCCATTGGCCGACAAGCAACTTTGAGTCTCGACATACCTGCTTGAGATCCGAAGTTAGAGGCCGATCCGCCCATTGTTCAAACGCCGTTAACATTGGCCAGAGACAATGAAATCAGTACATAACGAGCAAGGGAGTTCTTGTGAAAAAGACATTGATGGCTGTAGTCCTGGTGGCAGTGACCTTGAGCGTCGCCCAAGCGCAGAAATTAACCGGAGCGGGCGCTACATTCCCCAACGCGATCTATTCCAAATGGTTCAGCGAATACAGCGCCGCCCATCCCGGCGTCGAAATCAACTATCAGCCCATCGGCTCCGGCGGCGGCATCGCGCAAGTCACCAAAGGCCTGGTGGATTTTGGGGCCTCCGACATGCCCATGACCGACCAGCAGCTGTCCTCTTCCTCCGTCAAACTGCTTCACATTCCTACAGTGATGGGCGCGGTCGTCCCTGCTTTCAACGTTCCCGGCGTCACCAGCATCAACTTCAGCCCCAACGTTCTGGCTGATATTTATCTGGGGAAAATCACAAACTGGAATGATGGGGCTATCGCCAAGGACAACCCGGCCGCGAAGCTGCCGGACCAGAAAATCATCGTGGTTCATCGTTCTGATGGCAGCGGCACAAGCTTCATCTTCACCGACTACCTGAGCAAGGTCAGCAAGGAATGGGCGGACGGTCCAGGCCGGGGCAGTTCGCCAGGCTGGCCGGTGGGTGTAGGCGGCAAAGGCAATCCCGGAGAGATCGGAAGAGCACACGTCTGAACTCCAGTCACTGACCAATCTCG
>OCTA010003083.1_pt1 | contig 14868 bp, 17 predicted proteins | sample 1538991 | NCBI WGS metagenome assembly OCTA01 (sample SAMEA3539302, study PRJEB22396) | soil metagenome | biome: tundra; feature: field; material: soil | place: USA | collected 2010-05 | depth 0.15 m | reverse complement strand
TTAAAAATTCATCAGATTTATGATCAAAGGACTTAAAAATAGGATTCTCCTTACTTTCTTTCCATTTTCTTATCTTAATATCCCTTATACACCCAGATCCTTCAAACCTCTATTCTCCCCAACTATTTGTTCACTTTTAGCTTAAAAAGTATTGTTTCTTGCAAGGTCCAATTCACCATAAGATTATATTACTTACCATTTTTAACAAGGATCAAGATTTTAATAACCCTAATCATATGCTCTTAATACCTCTATAATACTCGGAGAATACCCATAGAATACCCATAGAATACCCATAGAATACCCGTAGATGCCCATAGTGGTCTTACCCCATATAGTAGACACAGATTTAAGTCACTATATTTGTAACTAAAACACAGGTAAGTCACATGGAAAACAATACTAGGAGAAAATTTACCAAGGAGTATAAACTCCAGATAGTACGTCTTGTAAAAGATGAACAGAGGAAGCCAGGGGATCTTGCAAATGATTTGGGAATAGATGCAGCTCAGATCTACAGGTGGATAAGGATATACGAAAAGAATCCTGAGTCATATTTACCCGGAGAAGGCAAACCCTCAGAGAAAGATGAGCTAAGGAGGCTAAAGAAGAAATTATCTGATATATCTGAGGAGAATAAGATATTAAAAAAAGCACTGGCCATCTTCTCGAAACAACAGAATCAAAATATAAAATGATGGAGAAGTTAGCTTCAGCTCACAACATTCAGAGGATGAGCCATGCATTTGAGGTATCAAGAAGCGGATATTATAAATACTTGAACCAGGGGAAGAATGGAAAAAGAAATAAGGAAAATACAATTCTGCTTTCAGAGATGATGCATATCTGGTTAAAAAACAGAAGAGCATACGGTTCTCCGAGATTAAAAATAGCGCTTACAAATATGGGCTATAAGGTCAACCCAAAGCGGGTAGTAAGGCTAATGCATGTATATGGAATCAAAGCATTCAGGAAGAAAAAATATCACAGTACAACTAATTCTAAGCATAATAAACCAGTTGCAGAAAATCTGTTAATGAGAAACTTTACTGCAGAAGCTCCTAATAAAATCTGGCTTGGTGATATAACATATATCAGGACAAAAGAAGGGTTTTTGTATCTGGCAGTGGTAATGGATATGTTCTCAAGAATGCCGGTTGGATATAACATTCAGAATCATTCCAGAACTCCTCTTGTGGTGGAAGCTTTTCAGAGAGCCATTGAAGCAAGAGGAGTCCCAAAGGAGCTGATCTTCCATTCTGACCAGGGGACACAGTATGGCTCAGATGAATTTAAGAAAATACTAAAGCAATATGAAGTCACGCAGAGTATGAGTAGAAAAGGTAACTGTTATGATAATGCTCCTATGGAATCTTTTTTCCATACCCTAAAGAATGAGCTATCATACTTAGGAAGGTTCAGCACTAGAAAGCAAGCTGAATATGAGGTCAAAGATTATATCGAGAATTTTTACATTAGGAGCAGATTGCATTCTTCATTAAATTATAAAAGTCCAAAGGAGTATGAATTATCATTCTCTTTGGCTTAAGAATCTGTCTACCAATTGGGGTAAAGATCAATTTGATATAAATTTGGGGGTATAATCAATTCTCTGTTCCGTAAATAGCCCATTTCTCAGGTGAAATAAAAAGCAAGTCAATAAATAAAATCGGAATTATTTTTGTCCCTCTCATTGTGATAAAATCCATCACTCGTTTCTTTAGCCCTCTCTATATTCACCCCTGTAAATGTTCAACAAAATATAGGAGTATATGATGGATACGCTAAGAATAAAAGGAAATTGGAATCAGATGAAAGGGAAAATTAAACAGAAATATCCTGATTTGACTGATGACGATTTATTGTTTGTTGCAGGAAAAGAGCATGAATTATTTGGAAGGATCCAACGAAAAACTGGCAAGTCTCGCGATGAAGTTGTCAGTTATATAAATAGCATTAACAGATAAATAAGGGCTGTCCCACTATATCCTGGCGGGACAGCTCATTTCCTTATAAACTAACTTTCCCCGCTTAATTTCTTTTCTATTATTTCCAGCCCTTTCCTGCAAGCTTCGGTTACTTCTATAAAATCAGATTTCGACCTGGATAAAATATCCTTTGCGCCAAAATTATCTTTATATGACGAACAATTAATTAGAACATTTAAAAAAGCCCCTTGGGCGGCACTGGATATTAATGAAATTGCCACACCCGCATCTGATAAGGAATTCTGGTTCCCTTTTTCCGCAATTACCATTAACATGGGAATAATGTTTTTGCATAAATAAATAACCCTGTATGGAACAACTCCCGCACCTATAGTTGCTTCTTCTATTTTCTTCGATCGTTTAGTAATCTGAGCATCTGTTTCCTTGGGCAGCTTTAATGCTTCCATTACTTTTTCAAATGCTTTATTGTCATCTTCTGCTAATATTAAGAAATCATCTTGAACTTTTTCCAGCTTCTTCTTTAAGACTTTTAATTCCTCCTCTGATTCAAGATATTTCTTCTTCCCTATAGTAAGGTTACAAACCATAATACCAAGCGAAGAGGCAAGTGTGCCGCAAAAAGCACTTACATTTCCTCCTCCCGGTGTGGGTGAGTTGGATGAAAGTTCCTCTAAATAATGATTTATTGAAAGTGATGTATCCATTTTTCCCTCTATGATTATATCATATAATCAATTATTTTTTGTGTTTTATCAAATGTATTAAGACTGCTTAATCCTAATTTCTCAATTGCCAGATCTACTAGATCTTTTTCAATGTTTAATTTCCCTTCACTATAAAATCTTCCTGCTTGAAGTAATGCTTCAAGAGGTACAAGCCCCACAATTTCACTTCCATCTACTTCTGCCCCTAAACGGCTGGCTTCTTTCTTAACTTCCTCAAAAGCCGTATGTATAGCAGTTGTATTGTAATTCGTAAGGTTCATGGAAACCTGCGTTATATTATATTTCTCAAGTGATACCCCCATTCCCTTTACATTTTTAAGTCTCCCTGGTACATTAATAGTCTTACCATTTTCCTTAATAACATTTCCTTGTATGTCTCTTTTTGCTATACCCGATTCTCTTAATGTCTCCGCAATCTCCTTGGATATTTTTATATCTGTCGATTTTATATTTACATTATATGCAATAAGAAAGAACCTTGCCCCTGTAACAATAGCTCCAAGCTTTGCATTGAATTTGCATTCTCCAAAATCAGGCCTCCATTCCGGATCCTTTAACTTCGATTCAAGTCCTTCATATTCCCCCTTGCGTATCGAAGATAGACTTACTCTTTGTGCATTCCTTGCTGCATGTTCATAAAGATAAACAGGTACATTCAGTTCTTTGGCTATCCTTTCACCAAATATTTCAGATATCTTTACGCATTCTTCCATAGTCGTATTCTTAACAGGTACAAAAGGTACTACATCAATTGCGCCTAATCTTGGATGTTCCCCCTTATGTTTTGTCATGTCAATCATTTCCGCTGCTGCCTTACATGCGCCTACTGCACCTTCAATAATACCCTTTTCATTCCCAGCCAAGGTAACAACAACTCTGTTATAATCTGCGTCAGGTTCTAGGTTGAGTAATTTTACATCGGGCGTTTTTGATAAGACATTATCAATTGAATCAAATAGTTCCTCGTTTCTTCCTTCACTGAAGTTAGGAACGCACTCTATAATCTTCATTTAATCTCCGGTTTTTCATAAATAATATCTCCGCTCTTTATAGTCATTATATTCAGATTTGATCCTGTGCAATAAACTAGGTCTGAATATTCTGTAGTATCAAAAATTGAGAAATCGGCTTTTTTACCTATTTCAATACTCCCGGTTTTAGTATTAACATCAAGTGCCTTTGCTGCATTTATTGTGTAAGCAGAAATAATTTCTTCTATCGACATTTTCATCTTAACCGCAGCTAAACTCATTATGAATGATATATTGCTGATATTTGAAGACCCGGGGTTATAATCTGTTGCAATCGCAACTATAGCATTCCTCTCTATCAGCTTTCTTGCGGGTGCATACTGGTAATCTAAAAAATAAGAAACACCTGGCAATAACACAGCGGTTGTCTCTGAAATTTCTAATAATCGTATTTGTTCTTCTTTAATCATCTCAAGATGTTCAACACTCACTGCATCGAACTTCATCGCAGTTTCTATTCCGCCAATATTATTAAACTGCTCTGTATGTAGCTTAATTTTAAGCCCTACTTCTAATGCTTTTTTTAGAATCCTACTTGTCTCCTCTGAGGAAAAAGCTGTCGCTTCACAAAACACATCACAGAAATCGGCAAGTTTATTCTCACCGATAAAAGGCAGCATTTTATTTATTATAAGATCAATATATCCGGCATGGTCATTTTTGTATTCTGGTGGATATGTATGAGCTCCAAGAAAAGTAGTTACAATGTCAATCGGAAAAACCTGTTTCAGGTGAGTTATTACTTTCAATATCTTTATCTCATTCTCAAAATCAAGCCCGTACCCGCTCTTTATTTCAATAGTAGTAACACCTTGTGAAATAAAATTCTGAATCCGTGGCATTACTGCTTTAACCAGTTCCTCAAATGAAGAATTCCTTACGGCATTAACCGTTGTGTTTATTCCTCCCCCTCCTTTGGCAATCTCTTCATAACTTATTCCTTTCAGTTTTAACCTGAATTCATTGGCACGCGAACCGGTAAAAACAGTATGGGTATGACATTCAACAAATCCGGGTAAAATAGTCCTATCCTTCACCGGAATAATATAACAGTCGGATTCGTTTTTGATTGATTTTGTTGGAAGTATGTCTTTTATTAAATCATTTTCTATAATAATTGAATGATCTGTCAGTACATCTACTTCATTTAGTTCATTTCCTCTTTTGTAATTTCTCCCATTGGTATTAACTGTTACTATCTGGGAAGGGTCTTTAAGGATTTTTATCATAATTACTGGAAAATGTTAACTGTGTCTCTAACAACCTTTGATTCTGTATATCCCATTTGGTTAAGCTTAAAACCGAATTCATTTGCTTCAGTTGAGTTAATAAAGTCACCGGCTTTTACCTTATAGAAGGGGGGATCAAAAGAAATATATACTGGTTTCTGATCTGTCTTAAAATATATTTCAGATTTCATGTTATTCGCTTCTTCAAGATTGTCGGTTGTAAGTACAAGTACCCTGAATCCCGCTGCCTGTTTTATAAGTTTGTTAAGTCCTGAATTAGAAAGAGTTGTGTCGTAATCATACCAGGCATTTAGATTATTGCTTTCCTTTTTGGTCTCCAGAAGACTCGTATCATTGATTTCAATCTTAGTCTTATATGGGGTTATATCGAAATCTTTCTTGAGACCTACAGTGTCACTCTTTTTTACCTCCTTGGTTTTACTTTCATGTATACCTTTTTCAGAATGAAAACGGGTACCTGTAGAAGTTATTGTGCCACAAGAGGTTAGAAAAAATACTATAAAAGACAAAAACCAGGTTAAATATTTCATTATAGGTCTTATTTGAACAATAACAAATATAAAAATTTAAATTGACTTACAGAAAAGCAAATAAATAATAATGTAACATAAAATTATTTTTCTTTTCTCTTTATTAAAAAAAAAGTAACTTGGACAAAGCAAAAAAATATAAATATGAAAATCCCCCGTAAAATTCTTGTAGTTGAAGATGATTTGATTACTCAGGAGATATTATCCCTATATCTGCTGGAATATGAACATATAACTGTTGTCGCTAGCGGTGAAGATGCAATAGCTAAATGCATGTCTGATGTTTTTGATATAGTTCTTATGGATATTAGATTAAAAATTGGGATGGATGGCGTTCAAACATTCAAAAAAATAAAAGAAATTAATACTTATAAGGATATACCGGTTTTAGCCATTACTGCTTATGCAATGAGAGGAGATAAGGAATACTTCCTGGAACAGGGATTTAATGGTTATTTGGCTAAACCGTTTGTTAAAGACACCTTTTTAGAGTTTATTAAACAGTTTTTCCCCCGAACATAGTCTAGTCGCTTTTTCAACATCTGTAATAGCACTATTCAAGACAAGCCTTATTAAACCTGCCTATTTTATTATTTTGAGAAACAGCAATAAATTTAGTAACTTTAACCCTTAATTTAATATATTTAATTGAAATGGCTGCAAAAAAACTTAAAATCCTTTTCGTTACTCCTGAAGTAGTTCCATTTGTTAAAACCGGGGGCTTAGCCGATGTATCTTCTGCTTTGCCTCAAATGCTTTCTGAATTAGGACATGAAGTCCGTATTGTCGTTCCCAAATACGGCGCTGTCGATGATAGAAAATTCAAAATACATGAAGTGGTAAGACTTAAGGATTTACACATGCAAATCGGTGATAAAGATGTGGTTTTTTCATTAAAATCATGCTTTCTACCCGGGCAAAAAATAAGAGTTCAGATTTATTTCCTCGATAATCAGGAGTATTTTGGCAGTAGGAATAGCCTTTATACTGATCCTATGACTGGACAAGATTATCCTGACAATGATGAAAGATTTATCTTATTAAGTAGATCCGTTTTTGAACTCATTTCTAAACTTGGCTGGATTCCTGATATCATCCATTGCAATGATTGGCAAAGTGGATTAGTTCCTATATATCTCAAAACCCTTTTCAAAGGTGATCCTACCTTTGCTCATTTTAAAACAGTCTTCACGGTACATAATCTTGCTTATCAGGGACAATTCCCTAAGTCAGTTTTCTTTAAAACAGGTTTGCCGGAAGAAATGAATTCTGAAAAAGGTGTGGAAATATATAATAAAGTTAACTTTATGAAGTCTGGTTTGATGTTTGCCGATGTTATAAATACTGTTAGTGAAACTTACGCAAATGAAATAAGAACTGATGATGAGTTAGGCGCAGGTCTGAAACAGGTCCTTGCAAAAAGGAAAAATCATCTTTTTGGTATTATTAACGGTATTGATACTTATGTCTGGAATCCTGAAAAAGACAAACACCTGCCCAAGAAATATTCATCCAAAAGCCTTGAAGATAAATTAGAAAATAAGCAGGTCCTTGCAGAAAAATTTGGTTTTAACTTCAGCGCTGAAACTCCTGTTATTGGAATTATCTCACGACTTTATGATGCCAAAGGATTTGATATTATTACTGAAGCATTCCCGGAAATGATGAAAATGAATTTGCAGATGGTGCTCCTAGGTAATGGCGATAGGAAGTATCATAATTTCTTTGAAAAAATGATAAAGAAATTCCCTGCTAAATTTGCATGCTATCTTGGTTTTAATGACGATCTAGCTCATTTGATTGAAGGAGGATCGGATATTTTACTTATGCCTTCCCGTTATGAACCCTGTGGTCTTAACCAGATGTACAGCCTTGTCTATGGTACCGTTCCTTTAGTCCGGGAAACTGGTGGTCTCGCCGATACTGTTATCAAATATAATGAGAAAACCAGTGAAGGGAACGGCTTTGTTTTTAAATCCTACGAATCTTCTGCCTTGCTGAAAGAGTTAATAAGGGCTTTGAAGGTTTTTCAGGATAAAAAAACCTGGACAAAAATTCAGAAGAATGGTATGAAATGCGATTTTAGCTGGAATTCCTCTGCTAGGAAATATATTGAGCTTTATAAGACTATTCTTGATTCTGAGTAATATCTACTAAAGATCAGAAAGCATTTCTATCTTGCAAAAGCAAAATAAATTTTCAAACTTTGTTTCTGGGAATCAATTGGATATTCAGAGATTTATTTTTAATGATATTACCGGAGAGAATAATTTTGTCAATTAAAATATTATTAGCTATTGTTCTTACTTTTATAATGTTAAATTTGGTTTCCTGTAGTGAGGATCCATCATCAATCGGGTCCGCCTTTGTCAATAAGGATCTTATCAACCTTGATTCTCTTGATTCTTTTAAGGATACTTTCCCTCAATTCTCCTATACCTATAAACATATTATCCCCCTCGGATACAGCAGTAATCTTCTTCTTGGTATAAAAGGTAATAACGTAGCTACTATGCTATTAAACTTTAATATCGTGGTACCTGATTCAATTAAAACTGATCTTTTGAATAATGCTTTGGTGGTTTCTTCAGCTAAAGTTCAATTATATAAAAGTTATAATTATGGCGACTCAACTGCCCATTTAGACTATACGGTTCATTCAATTAATACTTCTTGGACATCAACTGGTTTCACTATTGACAGCCTGCCAAATTTACTTTATGATGCCGCAGATGTTAGCAGTAATAAATCGTTTACCGATACTTTGTATCAGTTTAATTTATCCAATGATCTTACTTTAAGATGGCTGAATATTTATGCTAATAGTCAGACCCCTGATAACGGCGTTGTGGTTATTCCAACCCAGAATACCAGTAAAATTGTAGGATTCTATGCTTTAACTTCTACTACAGATGTTAATATTCCTTTTCTGGTTATTGTTCTGAATAAACCCGGCGTCTATCAAAACGATACTTTGAAGTTTTCAACAGTTGCCGACCTTAGTGTAATTACTGGGAATCCGCCTCAGAATCAAACTGAAAATATCTTTGTACAGTCAAGTGTGGAACTGGAATCACGTGTTCAGTTTAATTTGTCCAAAGTGCCGCAGCATGCAATTGTCAATTATGCCGAACTCCAGCTTACTATCGATACTACACAATCTGTTTTCGGTTCAACTTATTCAGATCAGCTCACTGCCAATTATATTAATGATTCGACTCATATTGATTCTTTGAGTACAAACGCGGTCACTCTTAACCGAATCGGATCATTGTATACGGGAAATATCACTACCTATGTTCAGAATTGGTTATCCACAAAAATCAATGAAGGTATCCAGATTAGATCTGGTACCTATGATACTGGCTTGGAATTATGGACGTTAAAAGGAAGCAATGCCTCCGAACCTTCTAAAAGACCAAGATTAAAAATTATCTATACTAATAAAAAATAAATATGAAATTAATATCTGTTATTGTTTTTTCTTTGATCACTCTTATTCAAACTGCAGTTGCTCAGCAAGGTTCGGTTTATACTAGATATGGTCTTGGCGATATTGAGTCCTCTTATTCGGCCCGAAGGTTAGGGATGGGACAGCTTGGAACCTCTGTTGCCGATGAGGATTATGTTGGTACATTAAACCCCGCTGGCTGGAATTTACTGAAAATGACAAGAGTTGAATTTGGTGTGGCCTATTCTGGTTTAATTGTTTCTGCCGATAATTATCAGAAGAGATTTTATTCTTCTACTCAGGTTACCGGCTTTACAATGGCTTTCCCTTTAAGTACTTTGTATGGAATTGGAATGGCAATAGGTATAACTCCTGTTACTAATATCAATTATCAGGTCGCTGGTAATGTTACTGATCCTAATGTCCTTGTAGGAAATTATGATGTTACATATAAAGGAAGCGGGGGATTATCAAAAATATTTATCGGTTCTTCATATCGACTCCCTTTTGGTCTTAGCATAGGAGCGGCGTTTGATTATTATTTCGGTAATCTGAATTATGCTTCATCTGTTGTATTTTCTGGTAGTAATAATGTTTCTGCTACTTACACCCAAACATATAAACCTAAAGCAATAGGTTTTACCGTTGGTCTTATTTCTCCTGATTTACTGAATGAAACTTCCTCCTTTTTCTCTGACCTTCACATAGGCGCTTCTGCCAATCTTGTATTAAAAGCCTCGGTGGATTCTATATTGACTTCCTCTTCTGCTGTTCGTACAGATACTGTTAATCTTGTAAACTATGATATGAAAATTCCAAACAGAATAAATGTTGGAGCAAGTATCATACTGAACAAAAGATTTCTTGTTACAGTCGATTATGCATTCCAGCCCTGGTCAGATTTTTATATAAATGATATAAAATCTGTTTATCTGCGTAATATGATGATGCTTAGTGCAGGTCTTGAATATAGGCCGCCTAAAGAAATGGGTAGTTCCTTTTTGAACTTTATTATTTTTAGAGGCGGGTTTAGTTACGAACAAACCCAATACTTTATAAATAATACTGGTATAAATCAGGTCTCGGTTTACGGTGGATGCTCTTTCCCCATCAGTATGGGAAATACTATTGATATTGGTCTTCAGTATTACTTCAGAGGTCAGGTTACCAATTCATTGATAAAAGAAAATGGACTTAAATTGGCCTTCGGAATAAGTCTCGGTGATATTTGGTTTTTAAGGGATGAAAAATAACTATGATAATTTCTTTGTCTGCTGATCATGCAGGATTTCAGTATAAAGAATTAATTAAAAAACATCTGACTGAAAATGGAGTTGAAGTTATTGATAGGGGTACTTTCTCAGAAGATTCAGTCGACTATCCGGACTTTGTTCAAAAATCAGCTGCCGATGTTATTGGTGGTTCAGCAGATTATGGTATAGGTGTTTGCAGTTCCGGGATCGGTGTATCCATTGCAGCTAATAAGGTCAAGGGGATAAGAGCAGCTTTGGTCCTCAATGAAGAAATGGCTTCTTTATCAAGAAAGCATAATAATTGTAATTTCCTTGCTTTGAGTGAAAAGTTTATCGATAAGGATCATCTGTTTAATATTGTTGATATATGGCTTAGTACTCAATTTGAAGGGGGAAGACATCAGAGAAGAATTGATAAACTTGAACAAATCTAATAACCAAAAAATTTACAACTCTATGTATAATAATTTGAAACATGATAAGGAAATGTTTGATGTAGTGGATCTTGAAACCAGGCGCCAGCTTGAGAATCTTGAGTTAATTGCTTCAGAAAATTATGTTAGTCCTTCAGTGCTTGAAACTGCAGGATCTTTGCTTACTAATAAATATGCAGAGGGATATCCCGGGAAAAGATATTACGGCGGATGTGAATACGTTGACATGGCTGAAAATATCGCACGTGAAAGATTAAGAAAATTATTCAATGCTGAATATGTCAATGTCCAGCCCCATAGCGGCTCCCAGGCTAATATGGCCGTATTTATGACACTCCTGAAACCGGGGGATAAGTTCATGGGATTAAGCCTTGCCCATGGTGGACACCTTACTCATGGTTCTCCGGTAAACTTTTCAGGCATATTATACAAGGCAGTTGGCTATTCCTTAAATAAAGAAACTCAGGTCTTGGATTATGAACAGATCGCTGCTCTTGCTGAACAGGAAAGACCTAAACTTATAATTACCGGCGCTAGCGCGTATTCAAGAGAATGGGATTATAAAAAATTCAGAGGAATCGCTGATTCTATTGGAGCATTCCTTATGTGCGATATGGCCCATCCCGCTGGCTTGATTGCCAAAGGTCTTTTGAATAGCCCTCTCCCATATTGCGATATTGTTACTTCTACAACTCATAAAACTTTAAGAGGTCCGCGTGGCGGTATCTTGTTGATGGGAAAGGATAAAGAAAATACAATGGGCATCAGAACCCCTAAGGGCGATAGATTGAAACTTATGTCGGAGTTGCTCGATAGTACTGTTATGCCGGGCATTCAGGGTGGTCCTCTAATGCATATTATTATGGCTAAAGGCGTAGCATTCGGTGAAGCACTCCAGGATTCCTTCAAGCTCTATGCAGAGCAGATTATAAAAAATTCCGTGGCACTGGCTGATAAGTTAAAAGAATATGAATTTAATATCGTATCAGGCGGAACAGATAACCACCTTATGTTGATTGATCTGACTAATAAAAATATTACTGGCAAACAAGCTGAGATTGCCTTAGGCAATGCTGGAATTACTGTCAATAAAAATATGGTTCCCTTTGATTCAAGAAGTCCTTTTGTAACCAGCGGTATAAGAATCGGTACACCGGCTGTTACTACAAGGGGTATGCAAGTAAAAGAAATGCAAAGAATCGGCGAACTTATTAATAAAGCTTTGGTTAATCACGAAAACGAAACTGTGTTGTCTTCAATAAAGTCTGAAGTGAGCGAATTCTGTTCGGCATTCCCTTTATTTAATGAATCTAAATAAATAAAAAGTGTCTCCTAAAGATCAACCGGAAAATAATACCCCCTTGGAAGAGGAGGAAGAAAAGGAAATGACCTTCCTCGAACATCTCGAGGAACTTAGATGGAGAATAATCTGGGCTCTGATTGGACTTGTCATCGGCACTATTATCTGCTTTATATTCATCGACTTCCTTGTAGATGTTGTCCTTTTAAGACCTGCTCGTAATTCCGGAGCTCACCTTCAGAACCTTAAACCATTCGGTCAGCTCTTCCTCTATTTTCAGGTAGCAATGATCGGTGGGGTTATATTAAGCCTTCCTAATATCTTTTACCAGTTATGGAAATTTATCGCTCCTGCATTAAAAAAGAGTGAACGGAAATATATCTCCGCAATTGTTGTATTCACTTCCTTTTGCTTTTTGTGTGGTATTGTATTCGCCTATTATGTTATGCTGCCGCTTACTTTGAAATTTGCAGCCCAGTTTGGATCAACAACAATAGCCAATCAGTTCGCTATTGATGAATACATGAATATTATTATTAGTGTAATGCTCGGTGCGGGTCTTATATTTGAACTTCCTATGGTCTCTTTCTTCCTCACAAAATTGGGTATCCTGAAACCTCAGTTTATGACAAAGTATAGAAGACACGCAATTGTAGCTATTATGATTGCTGCTGCATTTCTATCCCCCGGTACTGACCCTGTTTCCCAGATCGTCCTGGCTATCCCTTTGTTATTACTTTATGAAATAAGTATATTAATTTCAAAACTATCTGTAAGGAAATCTTGATCAAGAGAGAGTTATCTGAGATTAGTCTCCCCATAAAAAATGAATTAGACACTTTTAATGAGTTGTTCCGGAAATCTATGACTTCCAAAGTCGGATGGGTAGATCTTATTGCAAAGTATATATTAAGACAAAAAGGGAAGAAGATTCGCCCATTATTAGTATTGCTCTCCGCCAAAGTAGCCGGAAGCGTTAATGAAAGAACCTATCGTGGAGCTGTTCTTGTAGAACTATTGCATACCGCCACTTTAGTCCATGATGATGTTGTCGATAATGCCGATAAGAGAAGAGGTTTCTGGTCTATAAATGCTATCTTCAAAAATAAAGCTGCAGTTCTTATGGGCGATTATCTTTTATCCCGCGGGCTTCTTATCGCTATTGAAGGTAAGGATTTTGATTTCTTGGGCGTTATAACAAATACTGTAAAAAGAATGTCCGAAGGCGAACTCCTTCAGATTCAAAAAACAAGAAAACTTGATATAGATGAAGAAACTTATTTCCAGGTTATATCAGATAAAACTGCCTCACTCCTTGAAACATGTTGCCAGATAGGTGCATTAAGTTCTTCTGATAATGCTTTATATCATGAGGCGATGAGGAACTTCGGGGAAAATATTGGTATCGCTTTCCAGATTCGCGATGATGTATTAGATTACGAAGGATCTTCAAGTCTTATCGGAAAACCTGTGGGGGGCGACATAAAGGAAAAGAAGATCACCCTTCCCTTAATCTATTCTTTAAACCAGGTGTCCAAAAGCCAGGCAGATGATATTAGAAAAATAATAAGGAATGGCGCTAAGAAAGATCGGATAAGGGAGGTTATGGATTTCGTTAGAATTCATAAAGGAATTGATTACGCCCTGGAACAAGCACACCATTATTCTCTTCAGGCTAAAGATGCATTAAAAGTCTTCCCCGATTCACAAAGTAAATTAGCTCTCGAAGCTTTCGTCGATTTTGTTATTGATCGGAAAAATTAGCCGTTACTTGTTATGCTTCTTTAACTCTTCCTTGAACTCATATCCTTTCTTGGGATCCCTGAATGAAAGAACTGGGCATGGAGCTTTCCTCACTACCTTTTCCGCTGTGCTTCCGAATAAAATATGCTCAACTCCTGTATGACCATGCGAAGCAATAATAATTAAATCAATATCCTCTTCCTTACCCGTCTCAATTATTTCTAGGTAAGGTTTCCCGGTCTTTATTATACATTTGCACTTAACTTCCTTTGGTATTTCGTTCTTGGCAAGGTTCTTCAATTCCTCAAATGCACGTTTATCTATCTCTCCATCTATGGATGGAATGGCTATCTGCCCCATGCTGAAGTCTGGAGGATATATAATAGGTTCAATAACATAGATCAGATAAAGTTCTGCATTGAAATATTTGATAAAATTTACTGCATACCTGAGTGAATTTTTTGAGTAATCAGAAAAATCAATGGGAACTAAAACTTTCTTTATTTCAGGTTCCATATCTTTCCTCCTTATTTGTTTATTATGATTAACGATTCAAAAAGTCTTCATCTAATTGTCTGAGCCTGGTAGTAATAATTAAAGTAATTCCCTGCAGTATCTTTATCCCTTTCTTGGGATATCTCTCTATAAAATTATCCAGATCAGGTTTAAATATTACTGCAAGCTTTACATCTGTTTTAGCCAGTGCAGATGCGTTTCTGTTCCCTCCGTCTACTAATGCCAGCTCTCCGAAGAAATCTCCCTTACTAAATGAAGCAATACGTAATATCTGTCCCCGTTTATCTGCATACGTTATTTCAACCTCTCCTTCACGGATAATATATAATCCTATTCCCGGATCTCCTTGCTTGAAAATATGTTCTCCGGTTATATATTGTCTGTTATGGATTACATGCGACAATAGCGATAGATATTTTCTGCTTAATTCAAGAAAAGGAGGATAGGAGCCTAGTGTTGCTTCAGTATCCAGTTTTTGAGCTGATGGTTTGAATAAATTCGCCCAGAAACTGCTGTGGATTATTTCACTTTCGTCTGTCATCATAAATCCTGTTAAAAAATTCCTGATTCTGCTACTCGCCAGAGTTTCTGGCATGGGAACCGGTTCTCATATAATGCCCTCCCTATAATTACCGAATCAACTCCTAAATGCATTATGCTCTGTATATCCATTAACTCGTCTTTGT
>OCTA010003080.1_pt1 | contig 14876 bp, 20 predicted proteins | sample 1538991 | NCBI WGS metagenome assembly OCTA01 (sample SAMEA3539302, study PRJEB22396) | soil metagenome | biome: tundra; feature: field; material: soil | place: USA | collected 2010-05 | depth 0.15 m | reverse complement strand
TACACAAAATACTTTTCAGAATTTTACATTTGAAGAACACGTGTGAAAAAATTGAAACTTTAATAATCTAAATCTAAGCCCGATTGACAGAAACAATTATTAACCTCGAAACTGTAAACCCTATTGAATTCTTTGGTGTTAACAATGGAAAACTGGACATTTTAAAAAGGAAATTTCCTCGACTGAAAATCCTGAGTCGCGGCACTCAAATAAAACTGAGTGGTGCGCCGGAGCAAATTGAAGATGCGAGGGATAAAATAAACTTAGCCGTGCAATATCTTGAACGAAATGGCCATATGACAGAAAATTACCTCGAGCAGATACTTGGAGGTGATGATGAGAAAACGATAGACAATTTTATCGAGCGGCATCCTAATGAAATTCTCGTCTTTGGTCCCAACGGCAAAACGGTAAGGGCAAGAACATCCAACCAGAAATTGATGGTCAGTTCCATTGAAAAAAATGATATCGTATTTGCTATAGGACCTGCCGGAACCGGAAAAACATATACTGCCGTGGCACTAGCAGTGAGGGCGCTTAAAAATAAACAGGTAAAGAAAATAATTCTTACCCGGCCTGCCGTAGAGGCAGGGGAAAGCCTGGGGTTTCTTCCTGGTGATCTGAAAGAAAAAATAGATCCCTACCTGAGACCACTATACGACGCACTCGATGATATGATACCTGCCGATAAGCTGGGCTATTACATGACAACCCGCACTATTGAAATTGCACCCCTGGCCTATATGCGGGGACGTACACTTGATAATGCTTTTATAATACTTGATGAGGCCCAAAATGCAACTGATCTGCAGCTAAAGATGTTTTTAACCCGGATCGGGGCAAATGCCAAGGCTATCATCACGGGTGATGTTACACAAATTGATCTTCCTCCCAAGATTAAAAGCGGTCTTGAAAAATCTTCCCGTATTTTAAGACATATCGAAGGGATTGGGCATATTGAATTAGATGAGGAAGATGTCGTTAGACATAAGCTGGTGAAAGCAATCATCAAAGCTTATGATAAAGAAAAAGCAAAAGAATTGGAAGATAATAAATGAAATGGGTTTAAGATGGATCATATATAGAAGGCGGCCTCCAGGCCGCCTTTTGTTTATCAGGAAATATTGTTTTCAGATTTTTGGTAATGACTACGTCTCAAAACATTTCTCATTAAGACGAGAAGCAATAAAAAAGGTATTGCGTCTTTTCAAACTTTGGAACCTGGTGTGAAATTCGAAATGAGATGCCAAAGCAAATGTAACTTCATCAATATCTATTTACTTTTGTTCAAAAATCCATTGAAGAAATTTAATCTACCCGTCTTTTTAGCCCTGATTTTTATTTTTACAGGTTGTATTTCAGGAGGCGCTGACCTGAACCCAAAAAATGCTCTCTCTTCTTTTTTTGATGCTCTGTCAATAAAAAATTTCTACAAGGCAAAAAGTTATACAACAGGCGATAGCGAGGGCATGATGAATATGGCACAGCTCGTGATGCAAAATATTCCCGATAGTTCCCAGCAATTGTATTTTGGAACAAACAACCTTGTTTTGGGTAATGCGGTCATCAATGGAGATTATGCTACAGTTCCGGTAAAGAATAAAAATTCAGATAAACCCGTTGACTTCTCCCTGCGTAAAGTAAACGGCCAATGGAAAGTCTCTATGAATATTTCCACCGTTTTGCAGATGACCCGCCAGCAGCCGGAATTTTCCCAAATGAATGATTCATTATCAAATTTAAATACAGCAACAGGCCCTGGTACACAAACAATGACGTTAAAAGAAATGAGAGATGCCCGTAAGAAGATGGATAGTATAAACAATGAGCTTAATCGCAAAAAATAATCATAATAATGCGGCTTCCAAACGGTTGTTTTTCTTTTACATCAGAAAGATAATTACCTTAGTTCATTAAAATACCCAAATGAAAAAATTAATAATTGGTTTACTGGTAATCATTACCGCAATAACCGCTTGCCAGCATTCGGCGGAAGTTAATAAAAGAGATCCGCTGGAATCCGGAAGAGGGTTTATAGAATCTTCCCTGAAAGGTGATTATGTTGAAGCCCAAAAATACCTCCTGCAGGATAGCACGAATATGCAATATTTAAATGGCCTTAAGGAATTCAACAGCAAGAGAAGTGACGAAGAAAGGGAAGGATACAAAAATGCGAATATCCTCATAGATTCCACACAGCAATTGTCAGATTCTGTAACCATCATTACTTATTCAAATACGTATAAGAATCAACCCTCAAAGATAAAACTGGTTAGAAAGAATAATGAATGGCTCGTTGATTTTAAATACACATTTATCGATAGCTTATAGAATTGATTCCTGGTCTCAACAGGATATTCCTAAATTACCGAATTATGAGATTGATTATAGCAATAGGTATCGGAAGTTGCCTCGGCGGTATCAGCAGGTATCTCCTTGCACAGTTTATTCAAAATAAATTCTTAACAACCTTCCCATATGGCACATTGGCGGTAAACCTGCTCGGGTGTTTCCTTATCGGTATTATTTTTGGCCTCAGCGAAAGAGGAAATTTTTCTATGGTATGGAGACTTTTTTTAGTTACCGGTTTCTTGGGAGGATTCACTACCTTTTCTTCTTTTTCAAATGAAACGGTCGGGATGCTTCGCGATGGGCAGATATGGTCAGCATTTACTTATATTTCAATCAGCGTGTTAGTAGGCCTACTGGCAACGTTCACCGGTATTTCATTAATTAAATTATTGTAATTATGGAAAATAGTCCAAATGCAAAACTGCTTCGCATTTTCGTCGGAGAATCTGATAAGTCCGGTCAACTTCCGCTTTATGAGGCCATTGTATTTGCGGCCAAAAAATTCTCACTTTCCGGCGCCACCGTTACCCGGGGAATAATGGGATTTGGCGCTAACAGTAAGGTACATACGACCAAGCTTTTCGAAATATCAGCAGATTTGCCTCTTGTTATTGAAATAGTGGACACGGAAGAAAAAATCAGGGACTTCACAAAAATTGTTGAACAAATGTTTGAGCAAACGAAAACCGGCGGATTAATCACGCTGGAAAAAGCAGAAATAATAAGATACCGCGCCGGCAAAGCAGGATAGCAGGCGCTCCTTAAAAATCAAAATTCTCTTATTCATCATTCTAAAATTTTTTTATGTATGTACTTCATCCCTGGCACGGCGTTTATTATGGCTCAGAAGCGCCTCAGTTGGTTAATGCCCTGATTGAGATACCGCAGGGCTCCAAAACAAAATATGAAATTGATAAAAAAACCGGGCTGCTGAAAATGGACCGGGTTATTTACTCATCTTTCCATTACCCTGTTAATTATGGATTTATACCGCAGACACTCGGGCAGGACGGCGATCCGCTGGATATCCTCGTCATGTGTTCGGAATCTATACAACCTCTTTGTTTGGTGGAGGCTTATGTTTTAGGAAATATGCAAATGATAGACGGCGGCCTTATTGATGATAAAATTATTGCCGTAGCCGTTCAGGACCCCGGAGTCAATTATATAAAGACCATGTATGATGTACCGCAGCATTTCATCAAAGTGCTGAAAAATTATTTTGAGCAATACAAGGTGTTAGAAAATAAAAAAGTGGAGATTAATGATTTTCAAACCAAGGAAAAGGCATTTGAGATCATCAACGAATCCATTCAATATTATAAACAAAAATTTCCCGGGTAATCTTTAAAAATATCTTTTTATGATACGCAGTTGATGCGTTCTTTGTTTTGTCTCAAGATTCAGGATTCCTTGCGTATCTATTTTATCGACCCGCACTTTCCCGGATGAATGGATAATTTCATAATTATTAAGCAATAGCCCGACATGTATGATGTTCCCTGCCGCATCATCAAAGAAGGCAAGGTCGCCGCAGCGGGCTTCCTGTAAAAAATTTACCACCTCCCCTTTTTCGGCTTGCTGCCAGGCGTCTCTTGGCACGTGAACATTTAAGACCTTATAGGCTAACTGGGTAAATCCGCTGCAGTCAATTCCAAATACTGACTTCCCTCCCCACAAATAGGAAGTATTTAAAAATTTGTATGCTACCAGTTTGATTAGCTTTGCCGTGATTTTCTTTTCTTCAGGATTCCAGGTTTCGCCCTTAAAGTGCACCACATTTTTCCGCCAGAAGGCCTTGCCGTTTTGGAATGCAGAAAGTGAGCTGCACATGGGCACATTCATGGGATGGCCATTATAATCAATCTCGTTAACCCAACCTGCTGTCAGCGCCTTATCAGTTGAGGTATACTGCTCTTCTTCAATTTCAGACATGTGGCTTGCCTGGCACCACCCCTGGTACGCGTCATATTTCAGTTCAATCTTTACCCAGCCAATTTCTGTGGAATCAATAATTACAGACCTTTCTCCAAACAATTGCTGGCTCACCATCTCCGATTTGTGGGATGGTTCCCTGCGCATAGCGCTTACGGGTACGCAGCATACCGCATATTTCATAGAGTGTGAATGTTGTTTATTTCCGGCGTAAATTATGGAATTTATTTATGTTTACATCTCAATTTATAAAGTCAGCTTAGCCTTGAATTCACAAAAATACAACGATATTGACGATAATGAGCTACTCCGAAATTTCCACTTTGATCATGATAATAAATGGCTCGGAATCTTGCTTCCCCGTTATACGATGCTGCTGTTGGGCGTCTGCATGAAATATCTAAAAAATGAAGAAGATGCCAAAGATTGCGTACAACAGATATTTCTGAAAATAATCAATGAGCTTCATAAGTATAAAGTAGAATATTTCAAGAGCTGGATGTATATGATTGCCAAAAATCATTGCCTGATGAGATTAAGGGATAAGGGTAAATTGACAGCGGAGCTGAATGAAAACATGGCGAAGCTTCCCGAAGAGACCGAAGATAAGATGGCAAACATGGAGCAGGATGTGCTTATACGGAAGATGCTGGAATGTATAAGGCTGTTAAGCCCGGATCAGCAGCAATGTGTGCGATTGTTTTATCTCGAAAAAAAATCGTATGCAGCTATTGCCGGTATTACAGGATTTACCCCGCTGCAGGTGAAAAGTTATATTCAGAATGGAAAAAGAAATTTAAGGCTGATGATGAAGTAATGAAAAGATTATTGATTATTGATTATTGATTATTGATTATTGATTATTGATTATTACAATTTATTTTTTATAATTCAAGAAAGGCAACTTTGACCACTAAACTCAGAACCCTAAACTCAAGCAGATGGATGATGATTTACTGAACATATTATCAAACAGTAATAAAGATATTGACAATCAAAAGTTAATGGATTATCTTAGTGATAAATTACCGGATAACGAGAAGCATGAATTTGAGAAGCATTTAGTTGATTCAGATATGCTGAATGATGCTATTGAGGGGCTGGGTAAATTTAAGGATAAAAAAAATGTAGCTGCTTTTGTGGCGCAACTTAATGCCAACCTGAAAAAACAACTCGCCAAACCGAAAGAAAAAAGAATGAAAAGAACTATTAATGACCTGCCGTGGCTTTATCTCACCATCATTATCATTCTCCTGCTTATTTTGGTTGGGTTCATCATAATAAAAGAACATTTGCTGAGGTAGGAAGGCTTGCTGATTTCATTCAAAATAAATCATTATTGTGATTCGGATCCCATGAAACAGTATGCCAAATTTTTTACCTGAAGGAAATGCTTTTTTACGCCGGGTCGAAGGCCTTCGACCGTGAGGAAAAATGTTTTTATCGGGAGTATTAAATAGTACAAGTTTAGTAAGAATGAATTCGAATCAATATTGAAATGGCGGCAAGCTGAAAAGTTTCAGGTTAACCCTTTTATTTAAATCATTATTATCACTTACAAATGTGATAATTCCCGGAGTTCCCTTTTTAGAAATTACATTAACATGCCCCTTGTTCGATATAATATCGTCCTTTAATGTAGATAAAACTCTGTTGAAATATCTTATATAGGATAACTGTTCCCCTTCTTTTAATAAACCATCGCTACCAAATCTCACCTCAATAATTTTTTGCATTCTGTAAAGTACTTAAAATCTGCCAAATGTTAAGATTGCAATACCCCTCCGCTGTCTTAATGTTTGTTCCACCCGAATTTCTTTGGAATAATTCAGGGAATATAATCTGATACAAATATCATTGCCAGCGATTGAAAAAAAAGCGGTAACAAACCAGGGTATTCAAATTTGAATAATTGTTATAGATTTATTGTTTGAAAATCCTGAGCAAAAAACATTAGGTGGCGAAACTTTCTCTTTGATGCATCTGAAGGATTGTGGATAAAATCAGTCGACGTACGCAGCGAACGGTTACAAAGAAAATAAATGAAAAGAATAATTATAATTTTCATATTGAGTTTTTTCACCACCTTGATTTTTGGCCAGGCTAATTTGCCAAAGAAGGCAGACAATAGTAAGCCATTTGTAATTGGTGAAATTGATGAAATTCAATCAAAAGAACTGGCCGAAAAAAGAATTTTAAATATCTATCTTCCCGAAGGATACAACCAAAATAATTCAACCACCTATCCTGTTATTTATTTGCTGGACGGTTCGGCAGACGAAGATTTTATTCATATTGTCGGACTCGTGCAGTTCTATAGCTTTGGATGGATAAACGAAGTTCCCAAATCAATTGTAGTAGGCATTGCCAATGTAGACAGAAGAAGAGATTTTACGTACGCAACAACCATTGAACCGGATAAAAAGGCTTATCCATCATCAGGCCATTCAAATAAATTTATTTCATTTATAGAAAAAGAATTACAGCCCTATATCGAAAAAAAGTATAAAACCAGCTATTCTAAAACTATTATCGGAGAGTCATTGGGCGGACTTTTAGCTACTGAAATTTTGTTTAAGAAATCAACATTGTTCAATAAATACATAATTGTAAGCCCCAGTTTATGGTGGGACAATGGCTCGCTATTAAATCAAAATCCGGAAATCTTGAATAAGAATTTTAACTCACCAACAGATATTTATATTGGTGTTGGCAAAGAAGGACTTACGCCAACTAAGATTCCACATGTGATGGAAGTGGATGCAAATCTGTTAGCCGATAAATTAGAATCTGCCGGTAACAGGAATATAAAAGTATTTTTTGATTATTTGCCCCGGGAAAACCATGCTACGATTATGCACCAGGCCGTATCAAATGCTTTCAGACTTGTATATGCTTCAACAGGCATAAAATAAAACCTTATTCGTCTTGTAAATGTTGGGGGCAGGCACCCCCCGCTAGCCGTAGAATGTTTCAATTATAAAAGTATTGCTGTCCTGATGTTTGTTCCACAGGAATACCTTTGGAATAACTCAGGAAATTTGTCTTCCAATATCCCGGAGAGTTTCATACTGCATCCCAGCCAGGTTGTATGAGTTAAAACTATTGTTGGTGATGACCGGCTAAAAAGCCATCGCCAAGAACAGCACCAAAGGCGCATATTTTTGTCATCCGGGATATTTTTAATTTTGAAGTTGAAGACTAAAGAGAGCTAGAAACTGTCATTCCGTCGTCGGGGTTTCAAGGAAAGATTATCAAAGTTTAAAAATACTGTTGTGAAAACCCCTGACTCAAGGTTAGTATTAAATAGTACGAGTTTAGTAAAAATGAATTCGAATCAATATTGAAATGGCGGCGAGTTGAAAAGTTTCAGGTTAACACTTTTATTTAAATCATTATTATCACTTACAAATGTGATAATTCCCGGAGTTCCCTTTTTAGAAATTACATTAACATGCCCTTTGTTCGATATAATATCGCCCTTTATTGTAGATAACACTATGTCGAAATATCTTATATAGGATAACTGTTCCCCATCTTTTAATAAACTATCGCTCCCAAATCTCACCTCAATAATTTTTTGCATCCTGTAAGGTATTTAAAATCTGCCGAATCTTAATATCGCAAATACACCACAAATCGGGAAGTATCTTTCGTCTTCTTTCAGGCACAAAGAAGTAACCATGGAGCGAAGTAGCGTAGATATGTTTCGTTGGCCATACTTCCCGTGAGCGGGACAAGTAGTGTCATATAAAGACGGCATTTTTACAGGACGAAAGTATTAGTTTCATTAAACTATAATTTTCCATTGCAGGTCTTCCATTTCGAAATTAAAACAACTGCAAGCTTTAAAAGAAACTGCCGATGTCATTGGGTGCTGATGGTTTTGCTGCCAAGCAATTACCAATATCATTATGGCCACTTAGAGCCTGATTTATTTTAACCTTTACCAGATCCTCTAAGTAAAAGCAGTTGCCGGGAAAGTCCATTCATAACGGATATGCATAAATGAATCTTAGAGGAGCGTAAGCAAATATGCCACTGGTTCACCCTTTAACTTCTTTAGAAACGGCGTATTATCCAGGAATAACCCGAAATTATCAGGATGCTGAATAATGTTATTATGTTCATGAAGTGTATGGATGAAAATAATTTTATTCTTCTGCAACATACCCGGAGTTACCTCAGTTTCTTCCAGCGAATCTTCAGGAAGTTTCAGGTTCTTTACCTGTTGCATCATGTCTTTTGTTTCTTCATAAGTACCACCATTATTTGTGTAGAGATTTATAAAGCGGTGGCCTTTACCTTCTCTAAGCCAGTTTAAAAATTTATCAGTATCTGCATATAACGCATCGAACAAAATAACTTCGTTTACAGGTACGTCACCATTTTGCAGAATGTTTGCCATTACCCTATAGGCCCCGCTGTGTCCGGCGAGTACAACATTTCCAGCACGGCAACGGGTAGATACAGCGTGAACACTTACCAGTTTTTGCAGCACATCCTTTACCAGTTTATTGAATGTATGTACCTGCTCCAGTTTACCGCCATAACTATCAGGAGCATCCTTAACAGCTTCAGCCAGCACCAATACTGCGTTAACGCCGGATTCAGCAAATTGCCTTGATAAGCCGTACTTTATTAATGCACTGTCAATATTATTGTTCCATCCATGAAACCAAAAGATCATATCTGCTTTTTTCTTCGCATTAAAATTTTCGGGAATAATGATAATTACTGTACTATCCGAATAATGATCAGCGGTTTTATATAAACTATCATTATACAAATGGCCTTTCATTCTCCCCGTATCGGGGAAAGATGTATTGGAAGAAGTTATTCTAAATTGATGTAATGGTACCTGGCAAAAGCCAACGCCGGATACAATTAATAACAGGAAGAAAAACACATATTTTTGTTTCATAAACTTATTTATCAGTGATAAATATAAGAAATGAAAGCGTTACTGGCCGTTGGGGGTATTCACCTTAAAAGATTTAGGTCGAATACACTTATTGTAAGATCCCGGCATCACTGTACCTGAAGGGTTTTCACAAAGTACACTTCAAAAATTTGAGACTTCCTGTGAAACCCAGCCACGACAGATAATAATAATTTGATTTTTATATTATGTAAAACTTTTGAAATCACAGGACTAATAAAAAACTGATGGCATTTTTGGTTTAATTCAAAAGAGATATTCTCATTGAAACCATGATCGTTTTGAAATGTTGAAACATTACAGTCAGACTTCACGGGGATGTTACCTGATCAAAGTCACAAAACCCTTAAATATGTTTTTTTGCTTCTTCGTATCAGTGATATAGCAATAGATTCCAACCGGCATCAGTTGGTCTTTGAAAGTTCCGACCCATAGTTGTTTATATCCAATAGAATGGAAAATTAATTGTCCAAAGCGATCAAAAATCTTCACATCGCAATCAGGATATAAATTTAAATAATTAATACCCCAGGTATCATTGAGGCCATCACCATTGGGACTGATGGCGTTTGGAATAAGAGGGTTTGGCAGGATCTTTACCAGCATCTGTGAACTATTAACACAACCTCCCTCACCGGCAACGGTAAGTGTATAATAGGTGTCACTCGCCGGAGTGCATCCCGGTTTGAGGACTGAATCGCTATTAAGAAAGGTGGCGGGCGACCATTTATAATTTAAATCAGTTCCTGTTGCAGTTGCGTCTATTATGACGCTTTCGTTTGCCAACACGTATAAATCCGGACCAGCATTTACAGCAGGGGAAGCGATCACTACTACAGGCTCATAACCGGAATCGATACAGTTGTTAGTACCGGTGTACTTGCATAATATGGAATCGGTGCCCGCTCCCGCGATTTTTTGATCATATAAACCATCTGATGAAACGCTTGTCCCAAAATAGTTGAAACTGCCCTGCATACTCGCGACGAGAGCAGCCTGTGAAATAAGTGATTATCCGTATAACCTCCGGTGCTGGCAGTAAAGCCCAGGTAACCGGTAAAATTAAATTGCCGGTGCCCGGTTATATAAAGGCTGGCATTTACGAAAACCTGGATATGGCCATTATCATATGTTATTTTGGCATGGTTATAATTTGTTGAACGGATGAAAGAAATGCTCTCATCCGAATTGTCTTTTGTTGGCTGATTGATACATTCACCGTATCCTGTACCCCATCTGATTTCTATTTTTGGCATATCGAAGTGTACCGTGCCCGTATCAAAAGAGATACAGTTATTCCAGGTATCAAAGCAAATCTTTAGTCCGTTGGCAGTGTCCGTTATGCCAAGGCCTCCACCTGTCACAAACCCGACCGGTGGCACGTCCAGGAAACAGAAAGCCAGTCCGTCTGCTCCCGTCCCGCCAAAAAACCGGAAATCGAATTCTGTTTGGCATTTGTCGCACATCGAAAGATAGATAGGCTGGTTAAAAAATGCAGCGCCGGTTGCACCTGTTAGTGAGCAAACCAACAATTCTGAATTACCTGTGCCGGTCACATTAGTTACCCCTGCATTTCCCAGCAGGTTCCATCCGGTTGTGTTAAGCGGAGCACCGTTAAGCTGGACAAAAATGTAATTCTGGCAATTAGCCTGAATACCAATAAAAAAAAACAATTGAAAGCAAAGCAAGTATTTGAGAGAAGGGTTACCTGTCAGCAATGATCATGAAATATTTATGGACAAAATGATTTGAGTAAATATAGCTAATCAATTATCAATATTTAGGTAGCATCCTTTTTTTATGGTGCTGTTTTCCGGAATAGCATCTGAAAAAAATGGGGCAGTTTTGATGACTCATATCCCGATCTGAATTCTTTGCAACGGATGAATCAGATTGATGCGGAAAACAGGAATTGTAAATTGTTTGTATTGAATACTGCTATGCTATATTAAAAAAACCAGAATCTTTTATTTGAGAACAGACCCCCCACTCCCTGGCGGTTGTCCCCACTAGTGTAGCTGCAAATTAATTACGCAACATAATATTTAGATAGCTTTTTGTCTGCATCTTTTCGTGTAAATGTCCATTGTATTTTTTTCTTTGCTTTGTTTCGTTGTCGTGACCAGCATTCAATTTCTCTTTCCATTTCAGTGGCATCGCCTATCCTTCTTGCCAAACATTCCCTATCCATCATATTAATTTCTATTTCGGCCATATTCAGCCAACTCCCGTGTGTAGGGGTGTAATAAAAATCTATTTTTCTTAAAATGCTATCTGCTTGGTTCTTTGAAAATGCTTGATAAAATGAAGCTGCAAAATGCGTATTCAGATTATCCAACACCAGCCTCACTTTTTTAGCTTGCCTGTATTCATGATCTATCAATTGTTTAATAAAATAAGCAAAATCGATTTTTTTCCTTTGAAGCGTGACTTTTATTTTCCGCCTTCCCGCCAGCGGTTCTACAGCTACAAAGATATTCCGGGTACCTTTTCGACGATATTCGCCATCATATTTGGTCGGGCTGCCTGGTTTTAAGGGTATACTTTTTCTCACATCTTCTATCAACTGCTTACTTTTTTCATCCACGCAAACAACCGGGTATCGTTTATCATAGCTACGTGAATACAATGCAAGCAGTTTATACATCCTTTTTCTATACTCGGCGGTGATTGCTGTTATACACCACATTTTTCTTAACCAAGGCTTACATGAGTTTTTTTTAGTATTAACCGGATTGTTTCCCTGTTAATACTTTCCAGCCCCTTGCACAGACTTGCCTTTTCGGTAAGCAACTCCAATGTCCATCTTGCTCTGCCTTCTGGAGGACCACTACAGGCCAAGGCTATTATCTCGGCTTCCTCCTTAGTCCCATATTTACTGGGTTGCCCGCTACGCTCTTTTTCTTGCAAAGACTTCTCGACTCCTTCTTGTAAATAGCGCATTCGTGTCCGCCAAACTGTAGTACGCTCTACTTCAAGAAAATCCACAATCTCTGCATCCTTCTTTCCTTTATGCAATAATAAAAGAATGTTCGCTCTATCATACTCTCTTTGACTCCTTTTGCCCGAACTCTTGAAGGAACGTAAAAATGCTAATTCTGACTTGCTTAATTTTACTAATTCTCGCTCCATACATATAATTTGATATCTAAGATACGCAAATTATAATAATGTTGCTAAACTAAATTGTGCCTACACTAGTATATTCACCTTTACCAAGCCAAAAGATCTGATTCAAAAAAATCATAATAAAGAGGCTCTTGCAATTTCGGAAAAAACCCGGTCCCAGATGACCCTGGACAGCCAATCGATCAATAGCGTTTATGTTCCTCAACATAAGCTTAAAACTAATTTTCTTGATTTTTACTCAGAGTTTGTTCGGTTGAATCCTACAAAGGGAAATCGGCACTTAGCAAGCAGCCGTAATGCCTTTGAAAAGTTTATTTCAAAAGATTTTATCACTCCAGTTGAAGTCACTGAAAGTCTTTGTGAACGTTTTCGAAATTATCTTCTCATAAATTTTAACGGCGAACGCCAGCAAATCATTTCATGAGTTTCAAGCGGGTTTTAAAAGCAGCAAAGAAAGAGAGGTATTTTATAAATGATCCAGCTGGAAACATCGCTGCGAAATCAAATAAGAATAAAATAATAAAAGAGATTTTAAGGGAGGACGATTATCTAATATTGATGAATACCCCTTGTACAAATTATGAGGTAAAAAAAGCGTTTGTATTTTCGCTGTACACTGGCCTAAGATGGATAGATGATAAATCATTAAAATGGGAAAATTTAAAAGAGAAATCCATAATGCTTCAGCAGCACAAAACAGGCATTAACCTTGAAATTCCCTTGCATGAAATTGCTTTGAGGATTCTTGGTGAAAGATAGACAGGTCCCATTTTCCATCTCCCTACTCAGGATGATGCAAACAAAGTTTTGGCTAAATGGTGTACTGATGCTGGATTAAATAAACATATTACCTGGCATTGCGCACGGCATAGTTTTTTGGTTTTGCTTCAGCAAAAAGGTATTGATCTTGCAACAGTATCCGGAATGCTTGGTCACACTACTACAAAATATGTTCAGCAGACCTATAAACGCTATCTTCAAAATAGTGCGGTGGATACAATAAAGAAACTACCGGGTTTATAATTTTAGTTTTCTGACTTTTTCCTCATACTTCGTTGATGAGCCTGACAGAACAAGATCAAGATCTTCTTTTTTATAATAACCATTGCTGTTTTTAAAGATGCCGTATTGTTCACATTTTTTTGCCAGTTGAGTTCTTCCTAAGTTGCAATAGATCATCGCTTCTTCAGGTTTTAAATAGGGTTTAAAGGAAATCGCCATTGCTTTCAATACTGTCTCATCATTATACTTCATCATAATATTTCTCTATTGGATTTTTTAAAATAATAAATCATGGTGTTCCATTTTTCCCCTTATTGACCAGGGCTGCTGGTTTATATAAAATCCAGATTTTCCTTCTGAAAAACTTTTTTCTCTCCCAACAACCGGTTTTGAATATTTCGACGGCAAATATCAATTCAACAAGAATTGATTTTTCACACTATGAACCGTATTCGGTAAAAATTATTTGGGCTGGCAAGAAAGAGACGGAGTAGGATGAGAAGGGGTATTTGAGTGTAGAAGAGATTGTTCGATAAGCTGTGTCAGTAAAAAAATACAAGTATTAGAATTAGCTAAATATGGATGACATATCCAATGGATATTGATTTAAGTGAAAGGAGGTGATAGGTTCTTCGGACGCCGAGTCCCCTTCGGGAGACTCGGCTGGGACAGAAATACTACTTCGCCTATTACATATTATTTTAATTCAAGTAATATACAAGTCGCTATACCGGTTTTCGTATTATTAATGGATACTTGTGTAGCCGGATTAAAGAAAATATATTTCCCTTTTATAATTTTTTTGCCTGCTGTATTTGTTTCTCCTGCAGTGCAGATTAATAAATGTGCACAACTGCCCGCAGGCAGGTTAAATGTTTGCTCATGGGTCAGGTCGAACTTATATACACGGACCAGCTTTTCATTTATCGTTGTCTCGGCTTTGTTTTTTTGCAAAGCTGTGCACGAATCAACTGATGCTTCACTCTTTACGAGTTCTATATCCATCACATGAAAAAGATTTTCGCCTGCATTATATACCCTGTGTATGACCGGTTTTTTATCATAAGCAGCAAAGCCGGTTTGGCCGGGCAAAACTTCTGCTGGTGCTGTTGCCTGTTGACCCATTAACTGGATGCCGATCATTGATTTGGTAAAAAAAACCATCACGGAAGGTGCTGCATGAATATGATACTGCGTAGTATCACCGGGCTTTATATGCACATCTAATATTCGCACATAATCATTTTCAAAAACGGGTTTATGATGCGGTTCCTCGCGAACCGGAACTTGCGCTAAAATACCTTTGCATGTTATCGCTAATAGGAACAGCACAAGAAATTTTGTATGATGCATATAAATGGGTTTTATTATGAAATTAATAAAATAAAAAGCACCTGGTCTATTCTTAAAATATATAAGATATTAAAGTGAACTACCTCGCAGCCAAGCTGACGAGGCATCAAAAGAACAATCATATGACTGAACTTAATCTTTTTTTACGCTTCATCGCCCCTGC
>OCTA010003075.1_pt1 | contig 14903 bp, 5 predicted proteins | sample 1538991 | NCBI WGS metagenome assembly OCTA01 (sample SAMEA3539302, study PRJEB22396) | soil metagenome | biome: tundra; feature: field; material: soil | place: USA | collected 2010-05 | depth 0.15 m | reverse complement strand
ACCGATCACTACTGACCAGTGGGCCGAAACGCGAAGCCCGCATAAAGAAAGGAACTTCAAAGGCCATCCAAACATCGTTGGGCTTCGAAGACACCGGCACAAGTTCAACGTAAGTTGGTTCACCGGTCTTGGGAAAATTGTGTTTCTAAAGCACATAACCCTTGCGCATTTCCGCTTTGATCCCATTAGTATTCGCGAGTGGCTGAGCCAGCAGGTAAGGGCTAAGCACATCATCCCACACAAGAGGTTGAGCGAGCAACCAAACGGTCGTGTCCTCTGCTCGGGTCAACCGATTATCAAACGCCAGCACAATCGGTCCGCGCATGACGACTTGCTGAGGGGCGCCACTGGGAGCACGGATGATTCTCCCGCGAAGATCCAATTTCAGGGTGACTTTGTCGTTTGCCTTCCATTTTCGCTCGATGCTGGCATAAGAACCCGGCTGGCATTTGATGGGTTCCTCGTTGACCTTGATCACCGTTAGCTTGCTCCATTCGGGTATTCTCAGCTTTAAGGCGAAAGATGATGGCTTCTCAGGCTGCAGGGTCAACGTTACCAGGGCGGTGACGGGGTAGCCGGTTTCCTGCACAATGTTCAGATTCTTTCCATTGGGCAGTTTCAAAGAAGCCGTACCTGGAGAATACAGGTTGACCACCGGTCCGCCGGCCACGCTACGCATCACGGCCCACTCCGGCGTGATCAATAATCCCCTGAGACCGCTGGACACGCAGCAGCTCAGATGCACCCCTTGCTGCCGGCTCGGGGCCCGTTCGCCCGTCAGCGGAGAATCGTAAGACCACCATTCGCCCTGCGGCATCATGGCGCCGAGCAAATTATTATACAGGGAGACCTCCATGCGATCAGCCCACTTCGAGTCTCCGGTAAGGCGCAGGAGCTGGTAGCAAAGCTTCATCCAGGTAGCCGTGGCGCAGGTTTCCACCGGCCTTTCCAGCGTTTCAGTCTGCTCCAGCGCCCCGTTGTACCACATCTCGTGGTTCGACACCGAGCCGGTGATCATCAACTCCTCCCGCATGATGATCTGCGCAAATTTCAGGCAAGCATCCAAATACCTCTGCTTGCCGGTAGCCCGGTACAGTTCACACAGCCCCTCGAAGCAGGACATCAAAGCGTAAGAATGCAGCACTTCTGATTCAACCAAAGGGGTTCCCGCCTCGGCATTTTCAATCAGCCGAATTCCTTGGGGCGCGTATTTGCCCGGTTTGCTCCAAGCCGCCACAATATACCTGGCAAAGTCCAGGTACCGCTTCTCCCCAGTTCGTTCATACAACAGAACCATCGGTTCCAGAATGCTAAAACTACACCCCCCTTTGTGGCTGGGCGGCCCATACTCCTCGATACTTAGCTTCCCGGGGCCATTGCGGCTCAGCACGTAATCGGCACTTCGTTTCGCGGCCTCCAAATCCGCCTGTTTCCCAGTTTGATCGTATTCGGCAATCAGGCCCAGCAGCACATATTTTTGAATCCATACATCCCAGGTCTTGAATTCCGCGCCGGGTTGATAGGTCGTGATGTAGCCCTCGGGCGATGCGGCCTTTATGAGTTGCTCCACCGCTCGGTCCACTGTTCCCTGCAAAGCGGGATTTTCCTGGTACCTGCAACTTAGCGCGGCGGCCGTCAGCCATTTGCCGAGGAACTCTCCTTTGAAGCCCCCAGTGTCATTGGTCCGGGTCAGGAACAAGTCCAATATCGGATTGATCTCCTGGACCATGATGCGGTTGGTGATGCATTGGTTGAGCTTGTGGCCCAGATGACCGCCGATCGTGACGGTCCCGGGTGACAATGGCTCCAATCGGTCCCTCACGGCGACTTTGTAAACCGAGGACGTCTCAGCTTCTGAGCGACTCCACGCCAGAAGAACTGAAGTCAGAATGAGGGCCAGTCTGATCGAGGTTGGATGCTTACAGGTGTTCATAATTCGTAATCCGGACTTTTTGCGTTGTCTCTGCGGCCGTCGCTGCACATTGGATCACGTTAGGGACGCCAGTAAGTGCCCCCAAGGAAATATTTGCCGAACAGGTTAAAGTAATAAACCGTAAACACCCGGCCATCCGGGAGCTGAAGCGATTCGGGATAGCCACCGTCCCAGTTGATGAAGTCGTTCCGGATCTGGACTTCGGTTTGGAGATCCCAGGTCTCCCCGTTGTCGCTGCTGAAGCAGGCTCGGATGCCTCCCGGTTTGTTGTGGAGCGGCGGGCGCACGCCATACGATGCCATCAGCCGGCCGTCCGAGAGTTGGATCAGGTCCACCGGATGTCCGCGCATCGCCGTCTTCTGGATGGGCGCCCAGGTCCTGCCATCGTCATCCGAGTGAGTGACATAGATCGAGTTGTCCGACTCGGGGGTGCGCAACCCGGCTACCAACCGGCCGGTCTTGGTGCGCACCAGGCCGGGTTCCCCGATTCCGCCCAGCTTGCCACCGGGGTCACTCGCAATGGTTGAGAGATACATCCACGTCTTGCCCTTATCCATAGACCGCAGCATGACAGATGCGTTGTTCTTTTCATCGCCTTGCAGACGGTATCCGATTACGCCCATGACGATCGAACCATCCGGCAGCTCGATGGGCGCATCGGTCGGGCCTTCCATTTCGCGGAAGGGCATGCCTGCGGGGTCAATGTCGTTCGGTTCGGACCAGGTATGCCCGTTGTCCTTGGAAGTGATGATATAGGTGCCCAAGTAATGTTTTCCCGGTTCGCGGCGCAACTCGCTATACCCCTTATCAGGGTCATAAAGCCCATTGTAATAGATGGCCATGACAATGGTCCCATCGCGCAACTGAACGCCGCAACCTTCGCGCTCGTCGAGATCCTTTTTGCCGCCAATGACCTGTTTGTCACCCTAGGTCTTGCCTCCGTCTTTGGACCGCATCATGAGCACGTCCCCGTCCTGCGCATAATGTTCGGTGGCCTCTCTCCAGGTAATCAGCAGTTCGCCGTTTTGCAACGGCACGAGATCTGCCGGGTGAACATGTCGGAAGCCGTTGTTGTAAATCACCTCATCTTCGAACCGGTCCGACCCCAGCAACTTTCTATACACCCGGGTGGCCAGGATGTGTGTCTGCTGGTTGACGGCGACCAGGTCCTGCCGCATGGCCTCGAGTTCCTTCTCTAAACTTTCTATGGATTGTTTCAGCGAATCCCGCCACTCTTTCACCGTAAACCAGCCGTTGCTCCAGGCTGCAAAGGACAACACTTCCACCTTCAGCACCGCCGGTTGGCCTGCGGTTGCCACCGTCGCCGGCACGCTCAGGCGATAGAGGCCGCTGTTGCCGTTCAACTCGCTCTGGCGATTCGCGCTGAAGTAGGGGAATTCGACACGCTTGGAGAGGTAGCGCAGCTCATAATCGCCTTCCTTCCAGGTAAAGTCCTGGTTCATTCCCAATGTGAAGGTCAGCGCGTATTGGCCGTTGACCGACAATTTTGCCGCTGGACCCCGGGTGAATTCGGAGGGAAGCACGGACGTCGCGCCGACAAACACAAAGGTCGCCGCTTGCTTGGCCGGCACCATAGCGGTCTTCCAGGAGACATAGTTGGATTTCATTTGCCCGGGAATCCACCACCCGGCGGTCATGTATCCGGGTGCCGTCCCGCGAAAATCCCGGGTGGCGCGATGCTTATCGGCATTGTAATGTAACTCGACCTGGTCGAATTCCTCCACCAGTTGGGGGGCCTGTGCAAAGGTTGGCGCGGCAACCAGGCAAAGGGCGCCAGGGAGGAGGAAAAGGCTCCAACGCCGTATTAATGGGCAATTACTCATAATCATATTTCAAGTGTTTGCGGAAACTCATTTTATCGCTTGGTCGCCAGAGACCCGACGGCTAGTTGCCTTGCAATTGAGAGGTGGTCAACTCGTTCAACAAGGGTTGGCCCTTTTGCCAGCGTTGGACGTTTTGCGCAAAAATGTCGTAAACCCGTTCGAGGAATCGCGGACTGCCGAATGTCCCGTTTCCAGCTTAACAGTTACCGGGCAAAAATACAATCACGGCACGAGCCTCACCCGGTAGTAACCTTGCGGCGAGGAGGCGGAGCTATTGGTACAACCGAGCGGAACGCCAGCGCCGATGACGGGATTGCCCAGCGGCGTCCAATTGGTAGCCGAGAGGTTCGTTTTATACTCAACTTGATAGATCTGCCCTACCAACGCCGGCCAGAAGAAAACAAACTGGCTTCCCTGCAACCTTGCCGCGTTCAGGTACGGAGGCGGCAATACTATGACCGAGAAAGTCTGCGTGGCGCTCAAGCCTCCCGGCCCGCCGAGGTTGTCGCTCACCTCCAAACTGATGGAGTTTGTCGCCGGGGCGGTGGCGGGCGTCCAACTGAACAACCCGCTGGCTGGGTTCACAGCCGCTGCGCTCGGCGCGCCCATGGCCAGACTGAAGACCAGGACCTGGGGCGGTGAATCCGCGTCGGTCGCACTGGCCGTAAAATTGAGGGTTTGGCCCAGGGTCAGCACGTGGTTGCTGAGCGGCGCCAGCACGGGCGCGGAGTTGATCCATGAATTATTGGTGCGGGCCGTGGGCACAGTCAGACGATAGATGCTCGCGCCGCCGTCCGGGTAGCGGCCCATGCTGACGTCGGTGGCCTGCGGGCCGAAGGTCACATAATCCACCGGATTGCCGTCAGCCCCGAACAGGCCGATGGCTTCGCCCGCCTTGTCGAGCTTGAAATTGACATGGAGGTCAGCCCGGTTGGTGGCGTTCTGTTTCGTTTCGTTATCAGCCCACACCAACAGGAAACCGTGCGGGGGGATAACATATTGGTGGTTGTTCGGGACCTGATACTGGAATTTATTGGTCAGCGTGTCCGTGAGGTAATAGCCGCCCAGATCCATGGCGGTGGCACCAGGATTGTAGAGCTCGAACCAATCTTCGAAATCATTGTCGGCGGGATCGGCGAGGGTGATGGTGTTATCGGCCATCCATTCGTTGATGAAGACGGTCAGGGGCGGCAAGGTGCTGTTGTTTGAAGCGCCGGGCGTCGGATAAAAGAATTCCTGCCGTTGGAAGCTCTGCTGGTCGGGGTAGGAGCCGTAGGAATGGTTGGCGGGCAGGCTGGCGTAATCGAGGTAGTCGAGGACCTGGGGTTGGCCTGAATTGATCCGACTTAGTCCGATTTGGCCCGACCCAGGGGAGAGAGTGAAGCTGGCGTGGAGTTCGCTCAGGGTCGAGAGGTTAGTCTGGCCGTCGGCGAAAACGACCTTGAATTCACCGGGGAGGATGACCGCGTTGGTGGGGAAGGCCCATTGGGTTAGATTTGCATAATTGTTTGCCAGATAAAGACCCAATAATGAAACTGAGTTGGTCGTGGGATTGCGGAGTTCCACCCAGGGGGTGCGCTGGCCGGCGCGGTTGGTGATGCCGGTCAGATTTTCGGCTTGCACCTCATTGAGCCAAAGCGGTGGAAAGGCGGGCAGAGACGGGCGGATAGAATTTGGAGCGCCGGGAGTGGCCGGGGGGACGTTCGTTGTCACGCTGGATGGGGCGGGGGTGAGGGATCCGCTGGTAAGGCCGGAACCGGAGAGCCGGATCGTCAGCGGCCCGCCATTGGTGCTTTGGAGATACCAAAAGCTCAAGGCGTAAGGTTGGTTGGTGACGAGGGCCGGCGAGATGGTCTGGGAAATGGCGTTGCCGTTGCCGGTGCCGGCTGCGGTGGCGAATACGTGCAGGCTGAAATTGCCCGTGTGCGGTTTGTTCGTGGTGTTGTTAGAGAGCGCGAAGTTTGCCGTGCGGGTCCAAGTACCGGTGAGCGTCGTCTCGAAACCGGCATTGGTGATCAAGTTGACGCCGACGTCGGGCACGCTGCCGGCGACCAGATTAAGATCGTCCACATAAATGTCGCCGGCGCTTTGGAGATAAATGTAAATCACCGAACTGCTTGCCGTGCCGTTCGTAGCGAAATAGACCCATTGCGGAGCAGGCGACGCGAAGGTGTTGGTCGGCACGACTGTCCAATTGCCCGCGCGCCAGTTGTCTTGAGCGGGATCGAGCAATTGGAAAGAGCTTCCGGTGCCGTTGGCACCGGAGGGCCAGGGCGCCGCTGTGTCATATCGCACCTTGGCCACCTCGATTTCGTTTGCGCTGTTCGCGCCCGGGCGAAACAGCGTCAGCGTTTCGCCGTCGGTTTGCAGTGTACCGTCGTAAATCCCCGCCAGGGGAATGCCCCAGCCATAGGCCGAGCCGAAGGCGGCTTGGTCCTTTGCGAGCACGAGAAACTGTTGGTTGGTAATGACGCTGCCGGAAGGGAAGGTGAAGCCCACGCCATTGACGCGCCAACCGGAGATGTCGAAGGAATAATTGGTGGAATGGTTGAACAGTTCGAGGTAGGCCGCGTCCGCAACGCTGGGCTGGCACATGATTTCATTGATCACGATGGAGTCTTCCGGAAGTTCATTCGCGCCGGTATAATTGACGGTGACGACTGCACTGGCGCCGGCAACCGGCTGGCCGAGGCGGTCCAAGCCCTGAAGATTGAGGACCTGGATGCCGTTGGTAACGGGAACCACCATGCGCCAGGAAGTGACGCTGGTCCAAGAAATGGGATAAGCCACGCCGTTGAGCATGATGGTCTGCGCGGTGACCGGAGCGGTGCCGGTGAGGATGATGGTGTTGCGGTTGGTGGTAATGTAATTCGTGCCGTTCACCGCGAAGCTCGCCGAGACAGTGGCCAACTGAGTCTGAAGGAAAGCGCGCCGCTGGCTGATCCAAGTCTTGATGGCGGAGGGCGAGGTGAGGGCGATGCCGTTGGTCTGGAAGGCGGCGTACTTAGTGTCCAGCAGCGCATCGAGAGCGGTGCCGGCGCCGGTCTTGAAGAAGGTGTTCAGGGCCTGGTCTAGAGCGCACCAGTAACGACGGACGAAAGCCGGGTAGGCCTCCAGGCGCATCATTTCGGGGTCGTTGAGGGTGGGAAACAAGGGCTGATCCACCGGATCATTATCCACGCCCAGGCCGACGTCGAAGTCCCAGCACATCAATTTCCAGCGGTCATTTTTCGGCTTGTAGAGATAGGTATTCTTGGCGTTAGGATTTCCGAAGGCATCCCAATAGGAGGCCAGATCGTTCATGCAGAACGTCTTCATCCAGACATCCATATCCACCTGGCCATTGAGGGCAGATTCATAACCGTTGGTCGGGGCGTTGACGGCATCCACGAGGGTGAACAGCTCGCTGAAATCGTTGGCGGTGCCGTTGACGGCGCGGGGCTCCCAGTTCCAGCGGTAACGCGCGACTTTCTTCGCGCCACCAGTGGTGGTGAATTCCTCCAATGAATTGAGTAAGATCAGCGAACCGATGCGCAGGCCGCTATCATTGAACTCGTCCCACACGTCGGTTTTGTAAAGACTGCCATTGTTGTCGTTCGAGAACCATTCCTTCACGGTGTCGCCGCCGGGTTGCTGGATGTCGTCGTAGATGACGCCGCGCTGGACGCCATTGACGAAGAGGTTGATGTAGCGGCGATAATTGTTGGGGAGCCCGAATTGCTCGAGGAACCAAAACATAAGCTGCTCCCGCTGGTCGGTGGTGTCGCGGATGGGCCAGTCGAAAATGAGATGGTCCGAGCCCAGCATCAGATCGTCGCTGGGAAAAATGAGGTCATAGCCGCAGAGGGCACCGGTGGGCGTGGTATAGGACGGGGAAGTGTAGGGGCTGCCGCTGTAATGCGCCCCGATATTGTAAAACACGCGATTGGTGCCATAGACGAATGTTGAATCCACGTTCTCATTGCTCGTCTTCTCGCGGTTGGACCAGAAGTCGAAAGTCGTCTGCGTGAGCCAGAAGCGGTAGGTGCCGAAAGTGCCGGCCGGCATGGTTTCGCCGACGCGGACCAAACACTCGCGCACCGGGGCGTCGGCGGGGAACTGCGTGGTCGCCGGCGGGGAGAAAGCGTCCGTGGCCTCGACCCGAAAGGCAACGAGCGTGCCGGCAGGCTGACCGGGAATGAGGCCCGTGTAAACGCCATCACCGGCCACGAGGTCGCCGTTGGCGCCGTCGTCGGTCATGGTGACCGCGAACAGATTGGTCGCCGGATCAATGCGATACCTCACCCAGATCGAGTTCAAGCCGTCGGGGTCCTCGACGCGCGCCGTGACGCGGATGGGTTGGTTGGCTGGCGGCAGGACGGGCCGGTGAGAAACCTCGTAAATGGCCGGCCCGGCGTTGGTGAGGGCCTGGCTGTTGCGGGCGCCGGGGGTGCCGAGATTGGGCGGCACGGCCAATTGGCCGATCGCTTCGAGATGGCCGCCCTTGAAGCGAATTAGGATTTCCGGCCACCCGCGCAACCAGCGGACCTTGGCGCGAAGCGTGGCGACCTGGCCGGTGGGGAAGGAGGCGGTGAACGGGGCGCGGACGCGGTCCGCGACCTGATCGCCGCGATCGCTGGCGCGCAGATGCAGAGAACGGGCACTATTGTAGCCGCCATTGGTTTCCCAGGAAGTCAGGCGCTGGGTGCCCTGGAAAAACCAGCCGTTGGTGCCGGATTCAAAGTCCGAGTTGGCCAAACGATTCGTAGAACCCACGAAGAAGGCCTCCACATTGTCCACCAGCGCCTCGCCCGGCCCTTGAAGAAAAAGCTGGAGCTGATCGGAATTGGTAACGGAGGGATGGCACAGGTCGAGCATGCCGGTGTTCTCGACCGCGGTCCACCCGGCCTTGGCTGTTTCATCGCTGTCCGCCCAATTCGAGGCCAGACGATGGTTGCTGCGCGGGTCTATGAGTTCGAGGCTGCTGCCGCCGCCAGCCGCCCATTGGCCCCAGCGGCCACCCGTTCCGTAAGTCAGGTCATCCACGGCGACGTGGATCGTGTTCGTCTCCGCCAGCCCGCTGCCGTTGATGGAAACGGTGGTTTCGGGCAAGGTCAGGGTAAGCCGTTCGCCGTTGTGCGAAAGCTTGCCGCTGAAATTGCCGAACGAGTTGTTCGCGTTGAGGTTCGAGTAATTGGTCCGCAAACGCGCGACATTCTTTCCCACGACGAGGTATCCGTCCGGCGCGACGACGGTGTTGCTCGGGAAGGTGAAGCTGATGGCCTGGCTCAACTGCCAGCCGCCCAGGTTCACCGGGGTGGACCCGCGATTGTAAAGCTCGACGTATTGGTCGTCATCGTTGCCGCTGATGGGGTCATACATCAGCTCGTTGATGACCACCTGGCTAACTCGGATGGGGGCGTTGGTAGCGCCCGGTGTTTTAGCGGCCAGCCGGTAGAATTGCTCGGCGCCATCCGGGAAACGGCCACTGGCCACGCCATTTTCCTGGGCTTCAAACCGCACTACGTCCAGCACGCGCGTGTGCGCCGGATTCATGAAGTAGATGGTCTCGCCAGCGGCGCTCAAAGCGAAGTTCAGATTGGTCTCTGTGTAAAAGACAAAACCGCGCGCGGGAATGGTGGTCCCTGACGGGATGACAAATTTGTTCGTGGCGGCGTCATCGGTCAGGATGCAGCCGGAAAGGTCCACCGGCACCGTGCTGTGATTGTAGAGTTCGATGTAATCAACGTCCGGCGGGTCGGTATGGGCGAGGAACTCATTGATGACGACGTTTTCCAGAAGGCCGGTGGGGATCGGATCGGCTGCGCCCGGCGAGCCGCCTATGACCGCACTGGCAGCCCAAGCCCGCGGATCGTTCTCGCCGAAGGACCCCCGCGCGAGGACCAGCGAATGGCCGGCGCCATCGGCGGCGACCGGCCAGGGCGGCTGGTCGGAATAGTTGATTTCCAGGAGCACCGCGCCCGAACGCTTGAGGAGGCGAATAGTACCCGAATCGTTGGGGAGATTGTTGGTCGTGCCGCCGAGGACGCCGGCGAGGCCGTACACTGCTTGCATATCCGCCGGACTGGCCGCCACCACGAGATACCCCAGGCCCGCAATGGTTGTGCCGTTGGGAAAGGTATAATCCCAATCCCCGGTGAGGCTGTAGCCGCTAAGGTCCTCCGCGAAAGGATTCGAGTTGTAGATCTCAATGAATTCGGTGTTGCGTCCATCGGCGCGAGTTGGCGGATGATACATGATCTCGGTAATGGCGAGGGCGGTGCGGCGGCTGGAAGGGCCGATCGTTTCATAACTGAGTTCGGCCGGGCTCGGATAGCTGAGGGTGAGTACGGCGGGCGGGGCGCTGGTCACCATGCCCCAGGAATTGGTGACGACGACATCGTAGCTGCCGGCGTCCGCGGCAGCGACGACCGGGATGGTGTAGGCGGAATTGGTCGCGCTGGAAATCGGATTCAAGTTTCTGCGCCATTGGTAACTGAGCGCGGGTGCGCCGGTTGCACGCACGTTGAAGCCGGCGCTATCGCCGGGGGCATTCGTTCGGCTGGCGGGCGGAGTGAGTATCGAGGGGGGAGTGCCGGGGGGCGGCAACGGATTGGCGGTGCCACTGACCTCGACGCGCAAGCCGGTGGGACTGGCGCTGGTGGTGGCGTTGTTGACAATGAAGTCCAGCGTGTTGGTGCCATCTACGAAGCCGGTGGTGATGCTGAAGGCGTTGCTGAGCGCGCGGAAGTTCCCATCGTTGCCGCCCGCGGCATTTAGCCCGTTGAGGATTATCGCGGTGCCGGAGTTGTCGGAAGTCCACAACCCGTTAATCGAGGCCGTGGCCGGATTCAGGCCGGTTAGGTCGAAATTGATCCGGTAAGTGTAGTTGCCGGGTTGGTTACCGGAGGTTTGATTGGCTTGTGGGGCGATCCATTTCGAGTTGGGGCCATTGGTGAGCCAGGGAGGAATGGGGAAGCCGGCGTCGTTTACCACAAACGCGCTGGGGCCGGGGTAGGACGCGTCGGGGCTTTGGATCAGCGAGTAATGCAGGTCCGCCGAGCCGGAGGCAAGCAGCGCACCCTGGCTGTTGACGCCGGTGTTGAACAGACCGGTAATTGGCGAGGTAACCGCGTTAATGGCCGACAGTAGGAGCGCGCTGGCGAGCAACCCCAGCCTCAGCACTGCCGACTCAATCCCAACGGAATCCCTTTGGTGTTCAGCACCCAAGGAATCTTGCCTTCCCGGTAATCCGCATGTCCATCGGCGAAGGACTGCGCGCATTGAGGTTCACAAATTGGTCGCGATGTTGGGCGGCTTATAGAAAAGCACCCAGGATGCGCTCATCGAGCCGACGTCTATGGTAACCCGCGCATTGGCCAGATTAAACTTCCGCCAATCCACATGACTGTCCTCGTACACGAAATTGCCTCCGGTGGGAACATCCCCCAAACCTCGATGGCTGGCGGTCCTATAGGTTTGACCATCGCCGCTGAAAACTGTCGTCCAGGCCAGGCTGCCCTTATTAGCGATGATGCTCCATGTGCCGACGGCCTGCAATCGGTCGCTCATGGTCGGAGCCAAACGGTATGGCCCACCGAGCTTCTTGCGGGTGGCCCAACCGGCGAGGCCGGAAGGGTTATCGTAGTCCCAACCGTCACTAGCAGGGTTCACTCGGCCAGGAAGGGAGAAATAGCCAATCAAAATGGGATCAGCATCCGTGGTGGTCGTCTCAGCGATCCGGTGCCAGTCATCCGTTGGACAATAAATGACATCATTGCGGGTGCGCTGATTTACGGCAGTGCCCGTCCCGGTGCCTCTGTGGTTCTGGTAAAGGTAGGGCTTAAAGAAGGTGTCGTTCAGGGTGGGCGCCAACCAACTCACATCGTAACCGCCTGAATTGTCCGGGAAGAATTCGTGGTTGTCCCCGGCATACATGGTGAAGGCGGTTCCCCACTGTTTAAGATTGCTGGCGCATTGGGCCCTGAGCGCGGTGGCCTTCGCCTTGCTCAGAGCGGGCAAGAGCATCGCCGCCAGTATCGCAATGATGGCAATTACCACCAGCAGCTCGATCAAGGTAAAAGCACTCTGACGCCGCTCGCAACGCACGGCCCCCCCGGGTTTTGATTTGGCTTTCAGACTCATTTGGCTGTTCATTGCTTTGACCATTTTCAAACCGGCCAAGCGGAGGGCCGGCGGTTCGCCCGCCGGCCCTCCTCAGTTTCCAAACTGCATTATTGACCCCGCAAACGGAAGAACCGTGCGACGTTCGTGGTGCCCAGCGTTACTTGATTGTTCGGCGGATTGGTGGCAACCGGCGTCCAGGCGCCGCTGGCCACATTCGTTCGGCCTTCCAAAATGAAGCCAGTATAGCCGGCCAGCCAGGAAAGCTGAACAGCGCTGGCGCCGGTCCTTGCCACGTTCAACGTGGGCGGTTGCGTCGAGAGCTGGACGGTTGCGACACCGTACTTGCCGGCGAGGTACGAATTGACCAATTGCAAATCGCTGCTCGACAAGGCGTGATCGTATATGAGCAACTCGCCGAGGTTCCCATTGAAATAAAGGTCCAAGGCATCGCGCGAGCCGATGTATAGCTGCGTCGCATCGTCAATGTCACCGTAACCAAACGAGCCGGTGCCATTGGCAAGGCCCTGCAGATAATCGGTGCCCGTTGATCCCAGCGCCGTAAACCCACAGACCACGTTGGTCGTCACGGGCAGCGCGCTGGTGCTGGTGATGGTGCTGGTGCCGCGGTTATCGCCCCGGGCCGCCACCGTTTGACCGGCGGTGTTGACATAGAAGTTAAAGGGATGCGGCCCAGTCAAATAACCCTTGTTGCAGAGCATATTGACGGCGGAAAAGTTGGCGCAACTGGCCGCGCAGAAGAGGGACATGTCGTTGGTAAGCTCCAGGCTGGGCGCGTCGGGGACGACCAAATACCTGATGGTGCCGTCAAAGTTCAACATGGGGCGGCCGCCCACGTCGTTGGTCAACATCGGCGAAGGGTAACCGAGGGCCAGGTCCTGAGCCGCGTTATTGCCGTTGCCGGACTGATCGGCCCAGGTCGCGACGCTGCCGTCCACATTGGTAGTAACACCCAAATCCGCTCTGAGCCAAAGGGCGCAACCGGTGGTGGGAGGCGAGGCCGGACCGCTGCCGGTGACCGTCACTACCACGGGCGCCGAATTGCTGACGGCACCCCAGAAATCCGTGGCCCGAACCTGAATCGTCAGTGGTCCTGGCGAGAGGACTTGAAGCGGAATCTGGTAAGGCGGGGCGGTGCGAGAGGCCACTAACAAACCGTTGACCAGAAAGTCCACCTGAGTGATCGGGGAATCAGGATCGGTGACCGAGGCGACGACGCTGATCGTGCTTGGGGCCACGAATGACATTCCGTTGGTCGGCGTCAGTATCTTGGGAGTCGGCGGCACGTTGGCCAACTGGACCACGCTGATTCCCCATTTGGCGTTAAGATAATTGACAATTTGCAAGCGTTCGGCGTCGGACACCGCATGGTCGTAGATCAGGATTTCGGCAATGTCGCCCATCATTTGAGTGACTCCGTCGGTACGTCGCCCGATGCGCAAGGGCAAGCCCGCGTCCACCGGCGTGCCGCTGATGGTTCCATTGGCGGTGTTATTGTAGCCGATGTATTGTGAAACGGACGTCCCGCTGATCTTGCAACCGACGATGGCAAATGCCCCTGCCGCAGGGGGGGTGCCGACCACGCTTCCGAAGGAGGTGGTGCCGTTTCCTCGAAGCACCGTGGCATTGCCGCTCGTAACGGCAAAGTACCAGTCAAACGGGGCCGAGATGTTGTTTCTGACCTTGGTCCAGACCGTGCGGTAGGTGGAATAGTTGCTGAATTTGACAAGGGCGAAAGAAGAGAGGTCGCCGGCGGTGAACCCGGTGTTGTCCGGGGGCACGTCCAAGGATTGGTTGGCGCCGCTGTAACGCAAGACGGGCTTCGCATTGATGACATTCGGAACCAATAACGGCGAGGTAGTGGCGTTGGTCGGGGCCGCATTGTTGCCATTCAACGACTGGTCAATCCAACTGGTGACCGCGCCCGAAGCGTTGGTGGTAACGCCCAAATCAGCAGCCAACTGGAGCCGGAGGCCGTTGGTGTAAGGTGTCGCCGAAGCGCTGCCGGTCACGGTTACAACCACCTGCGTCGCAGTGGTTTGGACGCCCCAATTGTCCAGAGCGACCGCGGTAAAGGTTACCGTGCCTGGCGTAAGCAAATCCAGCGGAACCTGGTATGGGGCGTTGGTGAGAGTGGCGAACACCGTGCCATTGGCGGACAGCGTTACCCGGGTAATGACGCCGTTGGCGGAAGAGGCCGTGGCGGCAAGACTGACGGTCGTTGGCGCGGGCACACTTGCGCCGTTTGCCGGACTGGTGATCGTGATCGCGGGCGGGGGAGTGGCATTGAACGGCTGGACCACGTTGTATTTGGCGTAGAGGTAAGCGGTCACATTGGTGCGATCAGTCCCGGACAGGGCCTGGTTGTAGAGGAGGATTTCCGCGATATCTCCGTTGAGTTGCGTGCCGTTGTCTTCCCGGCGTCCGATGCGCAGCGGGAAGCCAGCGTCAGCGGTGTTCGTCAAGGCCGTGCCGGACCCGACCCCGGCAAACCCGAGGTAATGGGAGATGCCACCATCCACACCGGTGACCTCCAGCCCCAGGACCGAGTACAGTCCGAGCGTCGGGGCAGTGGTCCCGCCAAATCCGAGATAGTTCACCCCGTCGCCGCGATAGCAGAAGGGCACTCCGGTCGTCGTATTGAACCACCAATCAATCGGCCCCGCCCAGCCGGCGGAGCTGCACTTGCTCCAAACGTTTTGCCGAAGGGCGGGGTAACTGCCGACGAACCGGGCGAGGGCGAAGGTGGTGAAGTCGTTGGTGAGGAAAGCCGTGCCCGCATCGGACACCTCCAGGTATTGAACCGAGGGCGCAATGCCGTTAAAACGCAACACCGGGTTGCCGTTGACGGCATTAGTGACGAATAGTGGCGCGTTGGCGTCATTCACTTGCACCGCATCGTTCCCGTTGCCGGACTGATCCGACCAGGTCGTAACCCCGCCGCTGGCATTGGTGGTGACGCCAGCGTCGGCTTTCAGCCAGACGCTAAGTCCGGTGGGCAC
>OCTA010003070.1_pt1 | contig 14910 bp, 18 predicted proteins | sample 1538991 | NCBI WGS metagenome assembly OCTA01 (sample SAMEA3539302, study PRJEB22396) | soil metagenome | biome: tundra; feature: field; material: soil | place: USA | collected 2010-05 | depth 0.15 m | reverse complement strand
TGAATTTGCCGATCTTGGGGGCGAAGATCAGGTGCTGCGAGCGTTGCGCCAACTGCCCCGCCACCGTCGGTCCGGGCGCCTCCGCATCAAACTTGCCGGGCCCCCGTCGCCTGGCGTACTCTGCTGGGGGCCTTTCCCTTGGCTAAGGAGATCTTGATGCCGGATCAGCGTTTCGTTCTGAAGGCGGTGGGTAAGTCCGTCGGCGTGTTGCTGGTGGCAACGTTGCTGGTCGGATCGGGAGCGCTTTTCGGGTCGGGCTGCACCGACAACAGTGGAAACGGCACGTTCGTCGAGCCAGGCACCGACGCCGCAGCCGGCGGTACCAATGGCGGTGCTGGAGCCGGCGGCACCAATGGGTCCACCGGCGGCACCGGTGGGGCCGCGACCGGCGGCGTAGGCGGTCTCGCGACCGGCGGCGCGGGCGGTCTCGCGACCGGCGGCGTGGGTGGTCTCGGGATCGGCGGCGTAGGCGGTATCGGGATCGGCGGCGTAGGCGGTATCTAGACTAGAACGGCGCGGCGAGCTGCAACAGGAAGCCGCCGCCCCCGGTCCCGCTGTCGAGCGTGATCGCGCCCGCGCCGACGCCGAAGGTCGCCGGGCCCGAATAGCGTCCCGCCGCCCAGGAGGTCCCGCCCGATCCGGCGGCGAAGTCGGCCGCCTCGTCGTCGCCCAGCCCGCCGCCGGTGGTGACCCAGCCGAGCACCCCATCCGCGGCCAGTCGAATGAACGCCGCATCGTCGTCCCCTTTCGAGGTCAGGTGCGTCGGGTGTGGGCCGTCGGGATCGAGCTGGATCATCCCCCCGAACGAGGTGGCCAGGTAGAGCTGACCGGCGCCGTCGCGGCGCACCCGCCACGGGTGAACGCCGCTGCCCGCCAGACGCCGCACCCACCCGAGCCCGCCGCCCTGGCCCACCGCCGCCAGGAAGCAACCCGGCTGGCTGGCGACGTCGCTGACCAGCGTGACGACCGGTCCCGTACCGAAGGTCGCCGTCCCCTGGAATAGCCCCGCCGCGACGAACCCGCCCCCAGGCGCGTCCACGATCGCGTCCCCTTCCCCCATCTGGCCCGCCAGCGGAAGCGCCCAGGCGAGCTGGCCCTGGCCGCTCCACCCGGCGACGAAGGCCCGCCCGACCGCGGGATCGACCGTGATCGTGGCGCCGTTCGGCCCGGTCCCGAAGGGTGCCGGGCCGTTGACGTACCCCGTGACGCCGACCAGGCCGCTGACATCGATCGCCACCGCGTACCCCTGTCCGGGGATCTGCCCGCCCGGAAACGTCGCCCAGCTGAGCGTGCCGTCGGTGCCGTCCAGACCCGCGACGAAGATCGGTCCGCTGCCGGGGGGCGCCTGCGTCTGGCCGCTCTCGCCGGCGCCGAACAGCGCGCCCGGACCGATCGCGCCGGTCAACGCGATCGACACGGCGCCGCTCGAATCGATCCGGCTGGCGATGCCGCGCGCGATGTCGTCGTCGGCGCCGCCCGCGCGCTTGGCCCAGCGGACGCTGCCGTCGGTCGCGATGCGGGCCACGAAGAGATCCAGCCCGCCGGCGCTGGTGAGCGCCACCGGCGCCGGATCGCTATCCTCGATCGTGAGCGTGGCGCCGAACCACCCGGCGATCGCGACCTCGCTGGCGTCGAGCGGCGCCAGGTTGGCGATCTGGACGTCGCCGCCCGGCGCCGCGAGCGTGGTGACCCAAACCAGCCGCTGGTCGCTCCGATAGCGGGCCACGAAGGCGCCCCGGGGCGCGCTGGCCGTCTTCGTCACGTCGGGGGCGAAGGCGACGGTCCCGGTGAAACCGCCGGCCACGATCACGCTGCCGTCGCCGAGCGGCACGATCGCGGTCATCGTCGTCGAGCCGCCCGCCGGCGCCGGGGTGCCGACGGCGATTCCCCAGTCGACGACCCCGAAGGGCGGGCCGCCATCCACGCCGGCGTCCGCGGCGGGCCCAACGTCGCCCCCGGCGTCGAAATCGATCGCGACCGGCAACGGACGCTCGCCGCATGCCGGGAAGGGCAACACGAGAACGCCGGTGACGAGCAGCCCGATGCGCATGGGGCCTTTAGGATACTGCTAGAATCGCGGCGCATGCTGGACCTCGGGCAGGGAGCGCTGCTGGTCGGCGTCGCCGACAGCCCGGAGACGCTCGCGCGCGCGGCCGAGCGGGTCCCCGACCGAGGCGCCGGCGACGCCGGGCCCCGACCTCCATTTGACCTCGTCGAGGCGCGCCTCGATCTCTATCCCGGGCAGAGCATCGACGGTTGCGAAGCCGCCTGCCAGCGCCTCGAAGCCAGCGGAACGCCGGTGCTGGTCACGCTCCGAACGGCCGCGCAAGGCGGACGCTGGGCCGGCGGCGACGCGGACCGCCTACCGCGATTTCGGGCCGCGCTGGCGGTGGCGTCCTGGGCCGACGTGGAGGACGACGCCGGCATCGTCGGCGCCGTCGCGGAGATGGTCCAGGCACGGGCGGAGGGCCAGATCGTCGTCTCGCACCACGACTTCTCCCAGACGCCCTCCCCCGACGCGCTCCTCGACCTGGTCGACGCCTGCCACCGGGCCGCGCCGAGCGCGGTGGCGAAGCTCGCCACGCGCGTGCGAAGCGAGGACGATCGCCGCGCCCTGCTGGCGCTCGTCGAGCGCCGCCCGGATCGAACCGCCGTCATCGGGATGAGCGCCGACGACGAAGGCTTGCGGGTGGCGCTGGCCGCGGCCGGCTCGCTGCTCGCGTACGGATACCTCGGCGCGCCGACGGCACCCGGCCAGTGGACGTGCGAAGCGCTGCACCTGCGCCTGCTGGCGGCCTCGCCACGTTACGCCGCGCGACGCGGTTCCTAGCCCCGGCACCTCGCGCCGGGCCCCGGTGTGACCCGGCGGGGGCGGGCTATCTCACGAAGCAGCTGCCCAGCAGCGGCGCGCCCATGAGCATCCCGCGGCCGACGCAGAGGAGCGAAACCGCCCGCCCCTTGCTCACCCCGACCAGCGCCGGATCGGCGCGCGTCGCCATGGTCGCGTTGACGGTCTCGAAGGCGTCGCCGGTGTTGAGCCGCGCGACCATCCGCCCCTGAAAGTCTCGATCGACCGAGCGGATCGTCCCGGTCACCAGCAGCGAATGATCGACGAAGGCCAGATCGCTTCCCGCCGGGTCGCGCGAGTAGGCCATCCAGAGCTCGGCCGCGCCGATCTCTCGCTCGGCGACCGAGCCCGACACCCGAGGCGCGGGGGGCGTTCTGGGGGAAGCGCCGGCCGCCAAAAACGGCCCCGAGCTCTCCGCCGCACGCGTCGGCCCGAAGAGCGCGCTGGCGCTGGCGACCGCGAACATCCCGACCATGAGCAGTGCCGCCAGGCCGAGCAGGATGATGCGCGGCCGAACCCGCTGGCTCTTGCCGCACCGCCGACAGGCGTACGCCGAGCGCGCCACGAGCTTCCCGCACTTTCCGCAGCGCCGCTGGGCGGTGCGGACCTGATAGGGAGCTTGCCGGGCAAGCGCGACGCTCATGTAGGGTAAATCGACGGACCCGCCGCGATCTTGACCGCCGGCGAAAGGACCCTCCCTGTGCGTCTTTTGCGCACACGGCACCCCCGCCCGGGCACCCGTCATATAGTGACGGTCGGCATGGCCGTTCGACCGACCTCGGAGCCGATCTCACCGGCGCGCATCAACTTCGGCTGGTTGATCCGCTTGCGCTTCGCCACCGTCGCGGGGCAGGCCCTGACCATCGGCGCGGTGCGGTGGGGCATGGACCTCGACATCCCGATCGGGCCGCTCTACGCGCTGGTCGGCCTGGCCTTCCTCTCGAACCTCGCCTGTATCGGCTACGCGCGGGCCGGCACGCCCCAGGACTGGTGGCTGCTCGCCGCGATGGCCTTCGACGTGCTGACTTTCTCGGGGCTGCTCTACCTGACGGGCGGCCCCGAGAATCCGTTCAGCTTTCTCTACCTGGTGCCGATCGCGATCGCCGCCATCACCTTGCGTCCGGCCTGGACCTGGATGCTGGTCTTGCTGTCGCTGGCGTCGTCGGCGGTGCTGTTCGCCCGCCACCGCCCGCTGCCGATGGGCGGCGGCCACGCCGGGCACATGGTGCTGCACCTGCGCGGCATGTGGGTGGCGTTCGGGGTGGCCTCGGCGTTCATCGTCTACTTTCTGCTGCGGGTGCGGCGGGCGCTGGCGGCGCGCGACCAGGAGCTCGACGCGTCCCGAAATCTGGCGGCGCGACAGGAGCGGCTCGCCTCGCTGGCGACGCTGGCGGCCGGCGCCGCGCACGAGCTGGCCACGCCGCTGTCGACGATCGCGATCGTGGCCAAGGATCTGGAACGCGAGGTCGCCGCGGCCGGGAACCGCACGACCGTCGAGGACGTCCGGCTCATGCGCCAGGAGGTCGAACGTTGCCGGCAGATCCTGGCCCGCATGCGGACCGACGCCGGCGACCAGGTCGGCGAGCGGTTCGTGCGCGTCTCGGTGCGCGAGCTGGTCTCCGACTGCCTGGCCGAGTCGGCGCCGGGGATCGACGTCGCGCTCGACGAAGCGGTCGCGGGCGGTAGCGCCACCCTGCCCCGCCGCGCTTTCGTGCAGGCGCTGCGCGGCCTGCTCGACAACGCCCGCCAGGCCTCGCCCCCGGGCGCGCCCGTTTCCCTGCGGGTGTCGGCGGACGGCGCGCGCCGGCTGGTCTTCCAGGTGGCGGACCGCGGCCGGGGCATCGCGCCGGAGATCCTGGGCCGGGTCGGTGAGCCGTTCTTCACCACCAAACCGACTGGAAAGGGCATGGGCCTGGGTATCTTCCTGGCGCGCGCGATCGTCGAGCGCCTGGGCGGCGAGCTTTCGATCGGCTCGGCGCCCGGCACGGGCACGACGGCGACCGTATCGCTGCCGGTCGGGGAGAGCCCGTGACCGAGGCGGGCTCGCTGCTGCTGGTCGACGACGACGAGGTCTTTCGCGAGCGCCTCGCGCGAGCGCTGCGTGATCGCGGCTACCAGGTCGCCACCGCCGCCGGTCACGACGAGGCGCTGGCCGTCACCGCGACCGAGCGCTTCGACTTCGCCCTCGTCGACCTGCGCATGCCGGGCCTGTCGGGGCTGGCGTTGATCGCGCCGCTGCGGGAGCGGATGCCGGAGGCCCGACTCATCGTCCTCACCGGATACGGCAGCATCACCTCGGCGGTCGAGGCGCTGCGCGCGGGCGCGCACGACTACCTCAGCAAGCCGGTCGATGCCGACCAGATCATCGCCGCCCTCACCAGCGACGCCGCCCGCCCCGCGGCCGAGGCGCCGCCGACGCTGGCGCGCGCCGAGTGGGAGCACATCCAGCGCATCCTCGCCGACTGCAACCACAACATCTCGGAGTCGGCGCGCCGTCTGGGCATCACCCGCCGGACGCTGCAGCTCAAGCTCAAGAAGTACCCGCCCCGCAGCTAGTCGGCTCAGCAATCGAACAGCGGCGCGCGTGCGAAAATATTACGCGGCTCTGCGAAAATATTATGCAGGGCGGGTGGCGCCGAACGCGCTTAGCCTCGGGCGCGAAGGAGAGGCCCATGACGAGACCGTCGCCCAGCAGGTTCATTGTCGCGTCCGTTCTTTCCGGCGTCGCGTTCGGCGCCCTCGGTTGCGGCAGCAAGACCACCTCCGGCCCGACCAGCCCCTCCGGTGAAGTCATCGGGCCGCCCGACAGCCATTGCGCAGCGCCCGACGGCACCTTGATGGTGCAAACCATCGGCGTCTGCGAGGTCATCGATCCGACCCGCGTTCCGACGGGCTCGAGCACCTGCGGCGTCACGTTCACCGCGGACGCGGGGCCCGGCGCGACGGCCAATCCCGACGCCGGCGTGAACGACGACGCGGGCGCGCCCGCCAGCGTGTACGGCCCCACGATGTACGGCTCCGCGGGCAACGACGACGACTGCAAGTACTACGTCAGCTGGATCTCGACCCCCATCGTCGAAAAGGCCGACACCTTCTTCACGGTGACCGCGCTCCGCGTGCAGGACATGCAGCCCGCTACCTGCGCCGGCGTCATCCCCGACGTCTCTCTCGATCCGCCGGACGGCGGGTTCTCGACCCACGGCGTCCCCGCGCCGCCCAACCCGTCCCCCGAGATCATGCCCGGCGTCTACAAGGTCGGTCCGATCCGCTTCGACGAGGCGGGCACCTGGACGGTGCGTTTTCACCTCTTCGAGGAGTGCAGCGACACCCCCGACGACTCGCCGCACGGCCACGCCGCCTTCTTCGTCAAGGTCCCCTGACAAGACGCGATCATTGACTCATAGAAATACGTGGCCACGTTGCGTGCGTGTCACACTACCTCGGCAACGATTATGTGGCCCCACCGTGCCTCGTTTGCCTGCGTCGCGGTGCTGATCGCGGCGCTGACAAGCTGCAAGAAACCCGACGCCGTCGTTTGCGACCCGCCGGTGAACCCGACCTGCCCGGGCACCGCGCCGAGCTTCGCGAGCGACGTGTATCCGAATGTATTTGTTCCATTCTGCGTTTCTTGCCACAGCTCCACCGGAGTGGAGTCGAAAACCCCGCTCACGAGCTACCAGCAGATCTATGTGCAAGCTGGGGCAATCATCACCCAGGTCTTCGAAAACTGCGCGATGCCCCCCTCGAATGAGCCCCAGCTCACCGACGATGCCGACGGCGGTGACGCGGCCGCGCTCGGCGCCCGCCAGACATTGCTCGACTGGCTGGTCTGCGGCGCCCCGAACAATTGATTGCGTCGGGCCTTGCTGCGGTTTCGTTCTAGAATTGTCATGGCCATGCGTATCGTCATTCCTCGCTCGGCATTTGCGCTGGTCGCGACCGTCGCGGCGTTGGGCGGTTGCGGTGGCTCGGCGGCGCCGCAGCTTTCGCACGACGAGCTCACCGATCCGCAAACCTGCAAGACCTGCCACCCGACGCAGTACCAGGACTGGTCGGGGAGCATGCACGCCTACGCCACCGACGATCCCGTTTTTCAGGCCATGAATCAGCGCGCGCAGGTGGGAACGTTCTGCGTGACCTGCCACGCGCCGATGGCGGTGCGCGAGAACCTCACCGACGGGACGAACCTGGCCGCGATCGCGCCACCGATGCGGGGGATCACCTGCTATTTCTGTCACTCGATCGAATCGGTCACGGGGACGCACAACGATCCGCTCGTGCTGGCCACCGACGACGGCCTCTTCGGACCGTTCGCCGATCCGGTGGCCGGCTCGCCCCACCGCGTCGGCTACTCGCGTCTCCTCGACGGGACGACCACCGATTCGGCCACCGCCTGCGGGAGCTGCCACGACATCCAGAACCTCCAGGGCGCGCACGTGGAGCGCACCTTCCAGGAATGGCAGGCGACCACGCTGTCGGTTCCGCCGGCCGGCGAGAGCTGCGCCGAGTGCCACATGGTCGGCAGCCCCGGCGCGGTGTCGACCACCACGCCCACCAAGATCCGCCGCGTCCACAACCACGGCTTTCCGGCGGTCGATCTGGCGATCGGCGATTTTCCGGTGGCCGATCCGCAGAACGACATCGCGCCGCAGAACACGGCGCAGCAGACGCAGGCGCAGGCGTTCCTCGACACGACGGTGCAATCGACGCTGTGCCTCAACCCGCAGACCAATCGTCTGCAGCTGACGCTCGACAACGTCGCGGCGGCCGGCCACAGCTGGCCGAGCGGCGCGACACCCGATCGGCGGGTGTGGGTCGAGCTGACGGCCTACCAGGGCGGCACGGTCATCTACGCGAGCGGCAACACCATGCCTGTTGCCGGGTTCCCCAGCGCACTCCCGCTGGAAGACGCCTCGCCCGATCCCGACCTGTGGCTGATCCGCGACTGCCTGTTCGACGGCAGCGGCAAACAGATCACGCTGTTCTGGGAGGCGGCCAGCATCGGCCCCAGCAACCAGTTGCCCGGCCTGCTGATCCAGAACGTCAACGATCCGTCGACCTATCAGACGCACATGATGAAGGAGTATCCCGACGCCGGCCGGTCGGCCACCCTCCCCGCCACGCCCGATCACGTGACGGTGCAGCTGCACCTGCAGGCCATCGGCGACGACGTGCTCGCGTCGCTGGTGGCGAGCGGCGATCTCGACGCCGCGATCCCCCCGCAGATCGCCCGCTACCAGATCGGGGGCGGCGGGACGCTCGATTGGACGCCGACCTCGGCGACGGTGTTTCACGCGCCCGACGCGGCCACCGGCGCGGTCATGACCTGTGTCACCAGCGGGTCGTACAAGAGCAACACGACGCTGACCACCAGCCACGCGACCTGCGCGCCGTAGCGCGGGCCGCGCGCGCGTCACACGGCTCGATCGTCGAGCGACGACGCCGGCTAGTCGTCCGGGATACAGAGCAGGAACGTCACCCGGTCCGACACGCCGGGGCTGGGCACGACATTCATGTAGAGCTGCCAGTATCCGCCCATGATGAAGTCGAAATCCGATACGCTGAAGGTCCCGTCGCCCTGGGCCGCGGCGGCCGGTACGGTGGACCCGCCGTGCATGTGCACCGGCATGTAGGGATTGTAGGGAACCTCGGTGGGGACCGCCGGCGTGGTCATCGTGAGCCCGTCGGGTAGCACCCCGCCCGCGTCGACCACCGCGCCGGCGTCGAGCCCTCCATCGCCGACAGCCGTGACGGCGACCGTGAAGGTCGCAAAGCCGATGGCCGGGCTATCGACCATGCCGCTGCTGGTGGTGGTGACGGCCGATTGGATGGCCACGGCGTAGGCGCCCGACGCCGACAGAACGCTCATCCCAGGCGCGTAGTGAACCGCCGGCGTTCCGGAACAGACCGCGAAGTCGGCGTCGGTCGGTCCGCCGCCGCCCGCCGGCGCCTTGGAGCCGCAGCCCAGGCCCAGGGCGCCGAGTAGTCCAACGGTGCCGAGGGCACGGACCACGGCGGGCGCCACCAGCCGCAGCCTCCGCGGCGCCTGGCAATCTCGCACCCGTGAGCTGCGGGCCGGCATATCTCTATCTTAGTCGATGTCCGCGACTTCGCCCGTCCGTGACCCTATTCGAGACAGCCCAACCATTGCCGACCGCGGATTCGTCCCTATCTTCCGTGGGGAGGGTTCACCATGCTGCTCGCCTTAGGGGTTGTTCTCGGGATCGGATGGGTGCTGGCGTTCTTGGTGCTCCACGTCACAGCAGCCCCGATCCACGCCCTGGCGTTGGGAGCGGTGCTCTGTGCGATCGTCCAGTTCATCCACGTGCGTCGCGCCCACCATCGGCCCCAGCCACGTTTGTGACCGCGCCCGGCGGCGGGTGAGCTCAACGAGCCCGGGCGCAGCGGGCCCCGACCTCGACGTCGCGACCGGTCGGGGAGCCTGCCGCGATCTGCGCGTTTGCGTTGGTCTGGCTGTTCCCGCCGGACTCCCCTTCGGGCGCACCGGCCGCCTGCGAGGGGAACGGCGACACTTGGGTCAGCCCCTGACCCACCGACCCGCAGGTGCGTTCTTAGTGTCGGGCGTGTCGCCCCCAACAGACCCCGAGCGACAAACGAACCTCGGGATTCGGGCCCACGTAGAACGTCACGCTCGATTCGAAGATCGGTCCGGCGAGGGTCTCGCTCACGAGGGGCCGGACCTTGCCACGATCGTCGGTCGTCGTGGCCCAGGTCGGCCCGTTCATCGAGGCGATATCCACGCGATCGCCGATGAAGGCCACGCCACCGCCGACGGCCAATGTGACCGCATCATGAAACCGCCACTGACCATCGAGCTCGAGATCGAGGAAGACCCGTTGGGTGCGTTCGAGAGTGAGGGCGTCGGCGGGTGCGTAGCCGTTTTGCAGAAATCCGAGCCGGTAAAGCCCAGCGAGCCAGTGGTACCTGTACCCGGCTTCGACGCCCGCCCCCTGGAACTGATGCGTGGCGAGGGGGGCCACCCAGATCGCGGCGAACCGGCCGCGATCGGTAGGCGGTGGGGGGCTGGTTGGCGGTGCCACCGCTTGGGTCGGCGTCGTCGCGGGAACCGGCATTGTTTGCGCGCCGGCGGAAGGCATCGCGGCCGCGATCACGAGAGCTATTGCCAACCAACACCGCAGCGGGAAGCCCTGGCGAATCACGTCAACGACTATCCGACAATTGGGGAACGTGGGAAAGCTCTGGGGTGAAACCCGAGCTCGCGCCGGGCGAACGCCGATCACTTCGATCGGTTCCAATGCGGAACGAGGGATGTCGCCAGACTCTCAGTTTCCTGAGAAGCCTTCAGCAAAGCCCATGATCGTCACGCCGCCGGCGCTGGCCTATGGTTTGCTATATGTACCCGGCATGCGGCGCAACATCTTCCTGGCGTTCGCGATTGGAGCTCTCGGGATCGGCGGGTGCGGCTCGAACAATCCAGCTCCGCCCGTCGGTACGTGGACGTTCAGCGGCGGGGTACCGGCCATCATCACCATCGCGCTCACGTTCAACCCTGAAGGGAACTTCTCGGCCGTCGAACAGGTGGCTCCGCCTACTTCGCCCGCCGGAGCCGGGCCCGCGCCGGGATGCGCGACGACGGACAGCTACAGCGGGACCTACGATGTCTCCGATGCGGGCGGGAAGAACACCGTTACCTGGACTTATGGCACGGGGACGGTGAACGCGATTGAAGGGTGCGACGACGCTTCGCTGAACACGGCCGGTACGACCGCGACGCCAGATGGCATCGCCTCGTATACCGCTCAAAACATCCTTCCGCCTGCAACGGAGGCATACGCCGAGACGCAGACGACGTTGTTCTTCACGCCGGGATTCGGACCGAGCACCAGCTTCGTCAAATCCGCAACGCCCGGGGCGGAGCTTCGAGCGCCATGACGTCTTAAGCGGTCCGCAAATCCCGTCTCCCCCGATCAACTCAACGGTGGGGACCTCAATGTCACTTTCCGATCTTGCGTCTTTGGGAAGCTTCGTTAGCGGCCTTGCTGTACTGATCTCGCTAATCTACCTGGCGCTTCAAGTTAGGCAGACAAAGCGCAATCAACAAATCGCGATCAGGCACAGCCGCGCCTCGCGCATCGTTGAGCTGCAGCTGGCGCTCGCAGACCCCGCTGTGGCCGATGCATGGCTTCACGGTTCGGGGAGCCCTCAGGAGATCACTCAAACTGAGCTAAGCCAGTTCACCAACCTCTGCCGCGCGCTCTTCTTCCATTTCGAAGACTCGTTCTATCAACGTGAAGAAGGACTGTTGAACGACGACGCGTTCGAAACCGTCGTTGCTGGCGCTCGGCTCTTAGCGAGAAGCCCCGGCTGGCGAGCCGCCTGGAGGATCGCGAGGCCTAACTTTGGCGGACGGTTCCTAGGCTTCATGGACGGAGTGGTCGCCGGGTCCGCCGTCGAGCCCCCCGTGGACCTGTCGCGGGAGGCGTGGAAGGTCGCTTTCGCGTCCGAGGCGTCGCGGACTTCGTAGATGGCCTGGGTAGCAAGACGCACGGCCGGCGGCTGCCCGCGGGAAACGCCGAACGCTGAGCTGCTCGCCGTCGCCGACGGACAGCTCGCGACCCACGCTATCCTGACCTACCGCGCGGTCGACTACTTCCCGAGTTGCGGGGTCAGTCCGTCGACGTGCATCTCGAAGTATTCATTCTTGCTGTAGGGCCCGACCACGGCTTCGACGAGCTCGCGCACCGCGCCGAGGGACGGGCCTTCCCAGATGCAGACTCCGAGTCGATGATCCTCGGTGGCCGCGTGAATGGGCAGCGCCACGTGGGTGGGCAGGCCCTTCTCGATCGCCTTGTCCTCGGCCGCTTGAAAACCCTTCGGGTCGTGAATGTGGTGGATGACGGTGATGAACATGGGCTCTTCCTCTCTCTCGTTGTGATATCGGTGACGCCGTCGCGGGGCTGACGGTACCCGGCCCCCCGGATCGGCCCGGAACGGTATCACGGTCGACCCCCGTCGATCTTGACGATCACCTTCGGCTTCGGCACCCGGATGGTCGTGGAAACCGGTGGGTCGGGCGGAGGCGGCCCGGGATCGAGTGCCTCTTCGCCTGGATGATGCGGTCGCGTCGACTCGTCACCAGGTACGAGCACCACGCCCCCAATTTCCTGGGCTTCGTCCAGCTCTCCTGCGCCGTCATCCTCTTGAGGCGGTTCTGAGATGCGTTCTAGTTGGTCGACATCCTGGCCGCCAAGGCACCCAGCTGATTCACCAGCCGGATATTGCTCCTTCTGCCCTGTTTCCGTCAGGCGTTCGCGCATCCGCGAGTGCGCGGATGTTGATCGCCCAGTCGCCGACCATCAGGTTCGTGGTGACGGTGCAGGTGAAGGTGTAGGTCGGCGCGGTGCCGGCCGGGAAGGGCGCCAACGCTGCCGCGGGGATCGTTCCGCTGTCGTCGCTCGAGGGGAACGCGCACACGGCGTCGTAGGTCGTGTCGCCCTGCCTCTCGGAGAACTCGAAGATGGCCTGGCACGCCCCGCCGCCCTGCCAGGTGAGGGCGATGTCCTGACCGTGCTTCGCGATCTCGATTGCCACCGACGTGGCGTCGGGGATGGCGAGGACCGCCGGTGCGGGGAACTGCGCGCTGAAGGCGGGAACGTCGCCGCCCGGCGCGCTGACGGTGACCGTCACTCCCGCCGCCGACCACAGGTCGCCCGGGAAATAGAGGGACTCGTAGGTGCCGTTGATCAGCTGGGTCACCTGCTGCGTCATGACGTCCGAGGAGAGGACCACCGTCCCGGCGCTCAGGTAGCCTTGCGGGTTGGGCGTCCCGCAGATCGCGACGGCGCAGGGGCCGTGCGCCTCGTACGTGCAGTTGTCCTGTGACGGGTAGAGGATGAAGTCGGCTCCGGCCGTCGTCGCGGACGAAGTCGTGGGATCCGGAGCCGAGCCGATGTACACCGAGCCCATCTTCCGAGGTGACGCGCTCGCGCCTCCGACTCCACCGAGCCCCGTTGCCCCAGCCACCGCTCCCGTCCCGCCGGTCGCGCCGCCGGGTGAGCCGCCGCCTGCCGAACCGGGTGAGCCGCCGCCTGCCGAGCCGGAGCTGCAAGCGCAGACCTGGAGGATCAGCGCGCCGGCGACGTAAACGAGCAGAAGCGCCAACCTCGAACCGCGTGGTGTCACCTCGGGAGTCACAGTCCGGCAGATCTTGCCACTGAACTTGCAACTGCGGAAGGAGGCGCCGCTCACTGGCATTGGGAGCAATCGGCGACGCAGACGACGAACACGACACCTACCCGCCCGCCTTCATCTTCGCTTTGTCCTCGTACATGAGCGTGTCGGCCGCCTTGGAGATCTCCGCCGGCGACTTCCGCTCTGGGAAGACGTAGGTTCCGCACGCCACTGAGATAAGGCACTTGTGCTCGGCAAGGACAGGCTGGCCCAGCAGCATCGGGGGCTCACCGAAGGGTGGGTCTTCTCGGACGAGGGCGGTGGTCTTCTTCGGAAGAACTACCTCCGTCGACCACTCGCTGGCCGCGGCTGGAAGCGTGGTGCGGCTCGTTTTCGGAAGACTCCTCACCCCGACCCTCTCCTCGCCGAGCGAGGAGAGGGAGATCGGAAGTGGGGGATCAGGTGGGGGATCGCCGAAACCAGGCGAGTCATCCGGTCAGCCGCGATCCTGCAAGCCTGCGTAACCGAAGTCGGTGCGAGGAAGAGGACTTGAACCTCCACTCCTTTCGGAACCAGATCCTAAGTCTGGCGCGTCTACCAGTTCCGCCATCCTCGCGTATGATTTCAACTATTTACATAACGCCTATCATCGTTTCCTTCAATGGGGACAAACATGGGGAGCACACCCACCGCACGATCTGCGGCAGCGCTCGCGACCGCATCATGTCCGGCATAGTGAGCCGCCGCGCGGCTACTCCCTCGCTTCAACGTGAAGGCGGTCCTAGAAGATCGTCGCCAGCGTCGCGAGCGCCTTCAGTGAGTAGTTCGAATGGGCGGGCACCGGGGTCCCTGTGCAGCCCGGCGCCACGACGGTCATCGCCGGCGCGGGACTGTCGGGGCATCCGCAACCGCCGGGCGCAGGGTTGGTGCACCCCTCGACGGCCTGCTGCCCGAAGATCGTGAGATCGGCGCTGGAGGCGTAAGTGCCCGCGTACGACAGCGCGAACCAGGTGTTGTCCGCCTTCGCGTTGACCAGGTTGTTGTCGTCCCAGGCCCACGCCATCCACCCGAAGCCGTATTGCTCGGCGGTCTGGATGACGTCGGCGGGCGTCAGGTTGGTGGGCGACGGGCCGATGTTCCTTCCGGGACCGAACTCGCCAAAAATGATGGGCAACCCCAGCGCCGCGAGGGCCGCGGCGTCGGTGTCGAGCGCACCGGCGTCGGCGTCGCCGCCATAGACGTGCCGATCGAAGATGACGTTCCTCTCCGGATCGCTGTCGAAGACGGCCTGCGCGTATTTGACGAGATCTGCGTTGTCCTGCCCGCAGCCGCCGGAGGTGATCGAGAGGGTCGCGTGATAGCCAGCCGTTCTCAACTGGCCGATGGCGGTGATGTAGCTGTCACGCCAGACGGTGCTGTTCGACGGCCCCCACTCGTTCGCGATGTTGAGGATCGCGTACTTTTCGATCTGCGTCCAAGACGCGACCTGGGCCACCCAGACCGTGACCGCGGAGGCCAAGATGGAAGCGTCGTTGGAACAAGTCAGCGTCCCCGCGGGGGCCGACCAGGCTCCCGGCATGACGACCATGTGGTTGTAGATCGTCCCCGCCGTCTGTCCGGCGCCGCCCTGAAGGAGGGCGACGTTGGTCGCGGCCGATCGCGTGAAGTCGACGGTCCACCGCACGGTGTTGGCCTTCGAACCCGCGAGCCCCGACGAGCTCTCGTCCCAATGGAGCTTGTCGATCCCCCGGATCCGAAATTCGTTCCCGTTGGCGTCATAGAGCTTCCCGTTCAACACGAAGAAGCCGGTGCCCTTGTTGTAGCTGGGGCGGGCGGCGGTTCCCGATGCGCCGGCGGTGCCGGTGGTGCCCGCTGCGCCGCTGGTGCCCGCGCCGCAGCGGGCACCACCG
>OCTA010003068.1_pt1 | contig 14913 bp, 11 predicted proteins | sample 1538991 | NCBI WGS metagenome assembly OCTA01 (sample SAMEA3539302, study PRJEB22396) | soil metagenome | biome: tundra; feature: field; material: soil | place: USA | collected 2010-05 | depth 0.15 m | reverse complement strand
CGTGTGCTCTTCCGATCTGAGTATCTTTCCCGAGACCCTGCGCCTCGATAAACAACCGGTCGACCACGAGGCGCCGGGTCTCGGGAAAGATACTCAGGTCGACGCCGAGCCGGACAAGCGACAGCAGATTCATGGCTTCGGCGGACGTGAGCAGCCGGCCGTTCTGGAGAATGCCATACGCACGCCCGATCTTGTCGAAAAGCTTGCCGGAGTCCGACTCCAGGAGCTTGGCCCGCGCGTTGAGTTCGTGCTCGATGATCGTATTGAGCACGCTGGAAAGCCGCTTGATGATGTCCTCCTCGGATTCGCCGAGCGTCGTCTGATTGGAAATCTGAAAGATGCTGCCGCTCGCATCGGAACCCTCGCCGAACAGCCCGCGGACCGCCATCCCGAGCTGATTCACGGCCCGCACCACCTTCTCCATCTGGCTGGAGATCACCAACGCGGGCAGGTGCATCATGGCCGAGGCGCGCATGCCGGTGCCCAGGTTCGTCGGGCACGCGGTGAGATATCCGAGCGTCGGCGAGAACGCGTAGTCCAGCTTTTCCTCGATCTCCGAGTCGATCGCGTTGATGGCGTTCCAGGCCTTCTTCAACTGGAAGCCGGCGCGCATGACCTGGATCCGCAGGTGATCCTCTTCGTTGATCATCACGGCGGCCGACTGGTCGCGACTGATCACCACCCCCGCGCCATGTTTGGCGCTGCTCAGCTCGCGGCTGATAAGGTGGCGTTCCACGAGGATCTGCTTCTCCAATTCCGAGAGTTCATCCACGCTCAGGCTCAGTCCCTTCTTCATCTGCGGCAGATCCGCGACGGCCGCCAGACTCTCCGCCAACATGGCGCTGCGCTGCGCCTCTTTGGCCCACCCCGGGAAGGGGCGCCCGGAGATGTTGCGCGCGAGCCGAATCCGCGTCGTCAACACGATCGCGCACTTGCCGCCCGCGGTGTCGGTCAGCTCCGTTTGGGCCTCAAAAAGCGGGGCAATCTTCATATCAGCTCAGCGCTTTCTCTCCAAAGGCCTGTTTAACCTGATGGAGTTCATCGCGAAAGCGGGCCGCGTCCTCGTAGCGTTCCGCCTTGATGGCTTCGTCCAACTCCCCTTGGAGATGGGTCAGACGGTCGTAAAGGGATTTCCGCTCCAAGGCGCGCCGGGGCACTTTGCCCACGTGAACCGTCCCCTTGTGCATGTTGCCCAACATCGGTTCGATGAGTTGCTTAAACGTCTCATAGCAGGCCGGACAGCCAAACCGGCCCTGCTTCTTGAAATCCGCCTGCGTGGCCCCGCACTGTTCACAGCGGATCACCTCGGCCTCCGGCTCGGGATTGAGCGAGGTCTTCAGCAGCAGATCCGCCAGCGAGAAGCCGCTCGGATCGGTCACCCCTTTGGCCTGCGCGCACCCCTCGCAGAGGTCAACCTTGTGTATCTTGTTGTTGACGATCTGCGTGAGATGGACGGTCGCGGGTTTTCCGCAGAGGTCGCACTTCAGAGAATTGGCCATGGATTAATATAACACGGTGTGGAGAAACGGCGATGCGCAGCCCACAAAAGTGGGACACGCCCGCGCGTTCTGATGTTGTCTTTGCACCAATCATGCCATCGGCACGTCCGGTGGCAAGAATAGGCGCATCGATAATGCAAAAACACTGTCAATCATCGACCTCCCTTCCGGGCGGTTTGATCCGTCCCCTTGTCCGAGCAGCAGACAGTGCGCGGCGCGCGCGCGAAACTGCAAATAGGATACCGGATTCCGGAGGGTCAGGAAAGGGCCGCCTTTCGGCTCGATTCTCCGCTTTCCGGTCTCCGGTTTCCGGTTTCGCAGGCGCCTCGCCGCTAGATTCTCGTGCCTTCGATGAGCACGCGCCGCCGGAACTCGGTCAGCACGCGCTTGGTCACCGGCCCGGGCTTGCCGTCGCCGATCTCGCGGCCGTCAAGCTTGACCACGGGGATGACCTCGGCCCCGGTCCCCGTGAGAAAACATTCGTCCGCGTTCCAGAGGTCGTAGCGGGTCAGATCATGCTCCTCCACGGGTAACGATAGCGCCTGCGCGACCGAGAAGATCGTTTCGCGGGTAATGCCCTTCAGCGCCCCTTGTTGGGCCGCCGGGGTCAGCAGGCGCCCCTGATGCACCATGAACACATTGTCGCCGGTGCATTCGGCAACGAATCCGGCGTCGTTGAGCATGATGGCTTCGAGCGCGCCGGCCTGGCGGGCTTCGATCTTGGCAAGAATGTTGTTGAGGTAGTTGAGCGATTTGACCATCGGCGGCAGCGCCGCGGGACCGAGCCGGCGCGTCGGCACCGTCACGATGCTCAAGCCGCTCGCGTAATACTCCGGCGGATAAAGGGCGATCTTGTCGGCGATGATGAAGACCGACGGCTTCGGGCACAGCCAGGGCGCCAGGCCGAGGTCGCCGACGCCCCGCGTCACCACGAGCCGGATATAGCCGTCGCGGAGGCCGTTCTGGCGGCAGGATTCGCAGACCGCCTCGGCCATTTCCCGGCGGGAAATCGGAATGGTCAGGAGGATGGCCTTGGCCGACCACCACAGACGCTCGAGGTGCTGGTCGAGCCGGAAGACATTGCCCTCGTAAAGACGAATCCCCTCGAAAATCCCGTCACCATAAAGCAGGCCGTGATCAAACACGGAGATCTTCGCCTCCGCCGCATCCACAAACTGGCCGTCCAGATAGATCTTCATCGGTTGGCCGCACACTTGAGCATGGCAGGGGTTTTGTCGAGCCCGGTGGAAAATTTCGCCTTGTGTGAGCGGAAATACGTCAACCACTGTGCCGCCATCCCCTCCTCCTATGCATACAAATATCTCCCTCCGCCGCGTCCGCGGCTTCACGTTGATCGAGCTGCTTACGGTCATCGCCATCATCGGCATTCTGGCGGCGATTATCATCCCCTCCGTCGGCAAAGTGCGCGAGACCGCCCAGCGCACGGCCGATGCCAACAACCTCCGCGAAATTGGCAAGGCGGCGATGATCTTCGCCGCCGAAAACAACGACCGCCTGCCCGACCCATTGGCCGTGGCGGCGCAGGCAAACGTTCAGGCCGGAAGCAACTACTTCCGGTGGATCGGACTGCTGGGGCGCGCGGGCACCCTGAACGACGCCAGCCTGTATTTTGCGAAAAACGATCCGCTGTTTGACGGCGCAGCTCCGCCCACGGTCATGGATCCCGACGACGCGACTCACGGAAAGGTCCTCGCCGCGCTCGAGGCAAAAACGCCGAGCTTTGAATTCGTGGGCGGGCTCAAGATGAGCGATCCGTCCACCACTCCGATCGCCTTCACGCGCGGACTCAACGCCCAGGGCACCTGGGACGACAGCCTGGGCGCCTATCGCAGCGTGGGCGGCCATATCATTTTCCTGGGCGGCAACGTCCAGTATTACCAGTCCATCGACCACCGTCTGGTCAATACCGCCGGCAAGCCCACCAACGACATTCGCGAAACGGTTCCGGCGCCCGCCGGCGGCAACCAGCGGATTTACGGCAAGAGCTCCGCCATCGCCAGCGAAGACGGCGTCGTGCCGGTCGTGCCGGCCCCGTGACGGCGCGTCCGAATGACCGTCGCCCGTTGCTTGGATGAAAGCCTCGCGCCGCAACGGCCACGGCGCGAGTGGTCAAAAAGAAAACTTTGCTTCACCCGGCGCCGTGGTCATTTTCGGTCACATTCCTGAATGACCGTTCCGCCTCCCATCCTCGCCGGCGAAATCACCTACGTCATCGGCCACAAGAATCCTGACGCCGACGCCATCTGCTCCGCCATCGCTTACGCGGCATTGAAGGAGGCCCGCGGCGACCGGGGCCATGTCGCCGCCCGCTGCGGCAACTCCAACGCGCGGATCGACACCGTCCTGGCGCGCTTTCGTCAGCCGCTGCCGCTGTACCTCAGCGATGTCACGCCCCGCGTGCGCGACCTGATGGTATCCCACGTCATTTCCATCAGCCGGGATGCGACCTGTGCCGAGGCGCTCGATCTCATTGAAGCGCACGACATTCGCATCCTGCCGGTGCTGGACGCCGGCCAGCGGTTCATCGGCACCGTTTCGATCTTCCAGCTCGGCGGCTTCTTCACGCCCAAGGTGCACGAGCCGAAACTTATGCGGCAGGTCCACACCCGGCTCGCTGACATTGCCCGCGCGCTTAAGGCCAAAATTCTCCATCTCACGGACGAGAATACGCCCGAGGAGCTGTATGTGCGGATCGGGGCGATGGACATCCGCTCCTTCGGCAAGTTCTCCGACCAGGAACACATCGCTCCCCGCCAATCCATCATCATCGTCGGCGACCGTTGGGACATCCAGCAGCGTTCCATCCAGATCGGCGTGCGGTTGCTGGTCATCACGGGCAATCTGCCGGTGGACGACGAGGTGGTCGAACTCGCCCGGACGCGCGGCGTCAGCTTGATTGTCAGTCCTTACGACTCGGCGACCACCGCCTGGGTCATCCGGACCGCCACGAGCATCGAGCGCCTGATCGACCGGAAGTTCGTTTCGCTCGATGCCGACACCCGCCTCGCGGATGTGCGCCGAAAGGTCGCCGCTTCTCCCGCTCCCGCCTTCATGGTTCTGGCCGACGACGGGAGTCTGGCCGGCATTCTCACGAAGACCGATATTCTCAAGCCCGTCAAAACCCGGCTCGTGCTGGTCGACCACAACGAGATGACCCAGGCGGTGACCGGCGCGGCCGAAGTGACCATCACCGAGGTCATCGACCACCACCGCCTCGGATCGCTCACGACCGCCCAGCCGATTCTCTTCATCAACGAGCCGGTCGGCTCCACCTGCACCATCGTCGCGGATTTGTATCGGCGCGAGAACCTCACGCCGTCGCCCGATCTCGCGGGCATCATGATGGCCGGCATCATTTCGGACACCCTGAACCTCAACAGCCCGACTTCCACCGCCAAGGACGGCGCAACCCTGCGCTGGCTGTCGCCGATCGCAGGCGTGGACTCGCGCGATCTGGCGGAAACGATCTTCAGCTCCGGCTCGGTCATCCTCGCCAATCCTCCCGACAAAATCGTCCTGTCCGATCACAAGATCTATGATGAAGGCGGCGTGCGTTATGCCGTCGCCCAGGTCGAGGAGCTTGGTTTCGGCAACTTCTGGGGCCGGGCGAAGGAGCTTTCCGTCGCCCTCGAGGGCTTGTGCGCGGCGGAACAACTGCTGTTCGCGGGCCTGCTCGTCACCGACATCAACACCCAGAATTCGCTGCTGCTGGTGAAAGGCGATCCCGAGATCATTTCGCGCATCTCGTACCACCACATCGAACCGGGCGAGATTTTTGACCTGCCGGGCATCGTCAGCCGGAAAAAACAGGTGATTCCGTATCTGACCAGCCTCCTGAAAGAAATGCAGGCGGAGGGAGCGACGCCCGCCGCGAAACGCGGATCGTAGCGGATTCTTTCCCTCGGGGCGCGCTGCACCCGAGATGGTCCACCAGGACCGAGGGATAGGTCGTTTCGGGCTCGTATGATTAGTTTTTCTATTTGCTAAGAATAGGATTGCTTATTCTCCGATAATTGCTTTAATTGTCGTCCCTGGTTTGAGATGCAAATCGGACGACCCCATTCTAACAGCGCCCTCCGGCGAAAGATCCGTATAGCCCGCGTATCCGGCGATTCTGGCCGGCGCCCCGGCGGAGAGGGAACGACCGGTCGGGCAACAAGCAAGGCGCCGCCAGACACGGGCGAGCCTCGTCCCGCCCCAATTTTCGCCGCACCATGAACTTCAACGACCTGCTGGGTAAGACCCAATCCGCCCTCGACGAGATCTTCAGTGCCTACGCGCCCGGCCCGATTCCCCAGGGCAATGCCGCAGGCGAAGCCATCGTCTGGCCCGGCACGTTTTGGACCCGCCTGATCGCCCGCTTCGTCCACGACCTCGCGTGGCAGGGCAAGGTGTTCACCCCCAATCCCGCCGGCAGCGGCGCGACGTTGGTCAACAAGCTCACCCCGGTCGGCGTCCAGGCGGTGGTCGCCCGTGTCTATTACACGCCGAGCTGGCTCGACGGAAAGCAGTGCATCGTGCTCGATTACTCGAAGACCTCCTTCCTCGCGCGAAAAATCCGGGATGAGATCCGGCTCATCGACCCCGCCGGCCATTTGTACCTGGGCAAGGTCTGGTGGGGCAAAACCCGCCTGATCGATTTCGCTTTGAAATTCCCCGCCTGAAGTCTTCTCCGCACCGGCGGTGCTCCGCGTCCTGGGCCCACCGGCGCGAGGTCTGTCCGTTCAAGTCCTCCTCGCACTCCCGCATGGCTTCTGATCGCGATTCCGACCAGTGGCGCCGGCGCCGTTGCCGGCGCGTCTTGCTCGCCGGCAGTTGCGTGCTGCTGGTCCTGCTGGTCTGGGGTGTCCGCCGCTTCACGCGCGACACGCCGGTCACCTACGCCTCCGCGGAAGACCATTTCAAATACGGATCGGCCGGCGGCGAACGGGCCTCCGGCATTCCGTACTCCATCTGGAAGGCGCTCCCCGAGCTGTTTCCCGAATACCTGCCGGGCCCTGGTTTGCAGTCTCTCGGATTCATTTTTGAGCCCGGCCGGGACCTGCCGATCGGCGTTTCCCGGCGCAATGTCCAGGGCGTCGATCGGGTGTTTCTCAATTGCGCGGTCTGCCATGTCGGCACGGTGCGGGACTCACCCATGAGTTCCCCGCGCATCATCGTCGGCATGCCTTCGAATACGGTCGATCTCGCGGGCTTCCAGAAGTTCCTCTCCTCGTGCGCGCTCGATGAGAAATTCACCGCCGAACGCCTGATCCCGGTGATCGAGCGGATGGGCACGGAGGACGCCCTCAACCGCCTGCTCTTGCGCGTCGTCGGAATCAGTCTGATGCGCGACCGGCTGCTGATGCTGCGGCAGCGTTTCGCCTTTGTGGACCGGGAGCCGGTTTTCGGCCCCGGACGATTTGACACGTTTAACCCGCCGAAGGTGCTGCTCAATTTCCGCATGGATAACCTGCCGGAAGCGGAGTGGATCGGCGTCTGCGATTTCCCGTCCATCTGGCACCAGCGGCTGCGCCGCGGGATGCAACTGCACTGGGACGGCAACAACACGTCCGTCGATGAACGCAACCACAGCGCGGCCTTTGGGACCGGAGCAATTCCCCCGACCCTCGACCGCCCCGCCCTCCAACGCACCGCGGACTGGCTGCTTGACGCGTCACCCCCCGCGTATCCATACCCGATCGACGCCGTGCTCGCGGCCCGGGGCAAACCGGTGTTCGCCGAATATTGTGCGGATTGTCACGGGACGAGCGGCACCGACTTCACCGGGAAATACGTCGGCCAGGTCACGCCGATCGAGCTCATCCAGACCGACCGGCACCGCCTCGATTCCTACTCGTACTCGCTGTGCGTGAACCAGAGCCTCCTCTACTCGGCCTATCCGGAGGAGCGTTTCCGGCATTTCCGCAAAACCAACGGCTACGCTAATCAGCCGCTCGATGGCCTCTGGCTGCGCGCCCCGTATCTGCACAACGGGTCGGTCCCCAATCTGCGCGCCCTCCTCGAGCCCGCCCGCCGGCGGCCGGCCGCCTTCTACCGCGGTTACGACGTCTATGATCCAAAGAACGTCGGCTTCGTCGCCGACGTGGCGGAAGAGAACGGCCGCCACTTCTTCCGCTATGACACGTCGCTGCCCGGCAACGGCGCTTTCGGCCACGACGGCCCGGCCTATGGCACCGCCCTTTCGCCGGACGAAAAGGAAGCTCTGATCGAATATCTCAAGACCTTCTGAATCTGAACTTCGCTTCCATGCTGCGCCGCAAAATCCTGAACGTCATCGGTGCTCTCTTGCTCCTGGCCCTGGTCGCCGGAGGAATCGGCTGGTACAAATTCTTCCGCGTGGTGCCCCAGCCCGAATTCGCGAGCGAGGAGGAATGGTTCAAGTACGGTTCCTTTGGCGGCGAGGCAAAGACCGGACTGCCCTACTGGATCTGGGTGGTGCTGCCGCGCGTTTTCCCCGATTTGTTGCCCGGCCCCGGCGGCTACGCTTCGCTCGGGGTGGTCTGGGAGCCCGGCGCGGAACTGCCGGTCGGATTCGCTAAGAAGACCGTCGGCTTTCCGCGCGTCACCCAGAACTGCGCGCTGTGTCACACCGCCAGTTATCGTCTGAATGAAGCGCAGCCGGTTCCGACGATCGTCGCCGGCGCCCCGGCCCACACCCTGGACGTCCAAAAGCTCATTCTCTTCCTGACCCGCGCCGCAGCCGATCCGCGGTTCAACGCCAACACCCTCCTGGCCGAGATCGAGCAGAACGTCCACCTCTCGCTCTTCGATCGCCTCGCCTACCGGTTCGCCATCATTCCGCTGACGCGCCGGGCCCTGGTCGAGCAGGGCCGGCAGTTCGCGTGGATGACGCGGCCCGGCACGCCCGCCTGGGGGCCGGGACGGGATGACGCCTTCAACCTGCCCAAATACTTCCTCGCCCATCTGCCGGTGGACGCCAGCGTCGGGCAGGTCGATTTCGCCGCCGTGTGGCGCCTCGACCGGCGGAAGGGCGACGGCCGCTTTCTCAACTGGGGCGGCGAGTCGCCCGCGGTGCGCTCGGTTCTCGTCGATTCTTCCGTCGCCTTCGGCCCCCGCCCTGGCCGCGCCTACGAGGACACGCTCGCCCGGCTCGATCGCTTCCTGAGTGCGCTGGCGCCGCCGCCCTGGCCGTATTCATCAGGTGAGTACGCAATCCGGCCCGGGCCGGCCGCCGCCGGGCGGGCGATCTACGCCCGGCAGTGCGCCGAGTGCCACGACCCGGCCGGGAGCCGCTTCGGGCAAACCATTCCCCTCGCGGAGATCGGCACGGACCGCGAACGCGCCGCCGTCTGGTCCCAGGCCGACGCCGATGCCGTGAACGCCGCGGTCCGCGGCGAGGGTTACCGGCGGCCCGATCTCGTGAAGCAGGACGGTTATCTCGCCGGCCCCCTCGACGGTCTCTGGCTCCGGGCGCCGTATCTGCACAATGGCTCCGTGCCCAACCTGCGCGAGCTCCTCGAGCCCGGCCCGAATCGCAGCGTGATCTTCTATCACGGATACGACGTGCTGGATCCGGTCAACGTCGGGTTCGTCGTCCAGGGGGCCGCCGCCGAACAGGCGGGCTTCCGGCTCGACACCCGCGAGCGGGGCAACGGGAACGGCGGCCATGCCTATGGCACCACCCTCGCGCCGGCGGAAAAGGACGCGTTGTTGGAGTTCCTGAAGACCCTATGACCCGGCCGCCCCGGCACCCGTCCCCTCATGTCCGCGCCCCGTCCCGATCATCTCGCCGAGAGCTACCCGCCGCCCCTGGAGGCGGCGGAGCGGGCGGCCGTCGACCAGCGCCGCCGCGCCAACGACCTTCCGCTGAACGCCCCGTTGGTCGGCGTGGCCCTGTCCGGGGGCGGCATCCGCAGCGCCACCTTCTGCATCGGCCTGTTTCAGGCGCTGGCGCGGCAGCGGCTGGTCCGCCGCATCGACTTTCTCTCCACCGTTTCCGGCGGCGGTTACTTCGGCAGCTTCCTCGGCGCGGCGCTCGCCCGCAGCCGGGCCAGCGCCGACACGGTGGAAGACGAGCTGGCCGATGACCATTCCTGGTCGCTGCAGTGGCTGCGCGACAACGGGCGGTTCCTCTCCCCCAATGGCGCGGGTGACAGCTGGCTCGCCGCCGCGGTGTTCTTCCGCAACTGGGTCGCCCTCCACGTCGTGCTGCTGACCTTCGCCTTTCTCCTGCTCGGCTTCGGGGTGCTGGTGCGCGCGGAGCTGTGGAGCAGCATTCCCACGCGGGCCCTGTGGTCGCGGCTCGAGATCCTCCTGTGGGAGCATCCGGTGCTCGGCCTCTGGTGGAGCCCGTGGCTCTTGCTCCCGGCCGTGCCCTTCGTGCTGGTGATGGTGCCCGCCGGGGCCACGTACTGGCTCACCCAGCGCAACCCGCTGATGGCGCTCGTGCGCCAGGGCGCCGCGCTGGGGTCGGCCCGGGCGCGCGAATGCACCACGCGGGAATTCGCCAGCCTCGTGCAAAACGGGCTCACGCATGTTTTTGGCGCCGGGTTCATGGCGACGATCGTGCTCCTGATCTTTGCGATCATCGATTCGTTGGGCCAGACGGCTTACTTCAACTGGGCGGCGGATGACTTTGCGTTTCCCTCCCTCTGGGCCCTGCTCACCGGGGCCGGAGTCGGGGCCTATGGCTTTGGCGCGAAACTCTTCATGCTGCTCGAGAGCGCGCTGGGAAAGCGGAAAATCAAGATTGCGACCAGTTTGGTGGCGCTCGTCTGCGCCCTCGCGTGGTCTCTGCTGATTGTCGTCGGGCTTTCCGTGGCGGCGTGCGGCTTCGGCTGGGACTGGCAACCGGTCTGGGACGGCAGCCGCCTCGCGCCGATGGCTGACGTCTGGAAACTGATGCTCGCCGTGGCCGTCGCGTTCGCGCTTTCGTGGTGGTTCAGCCGCAGTTTCAGCTTTGTCAACCTGTCGTCGATGCAGCAACTGTACGCCGCGCGTTTGCGCCGCGCCTACATCGGCGCCACCAATCCGCACCGCCGGCGCCAGGAGAATTACAGCATGACGGACCTGGTCCCGGGCGACGACTTCTCGCTCGAAGACTACCGGCCGCATGAGAACGGCGGCCCGCTCCACCTGATCAACGTGACGGTCAACGAGACGTTGTCCGCCAAGACCCAGATCGAGCGGCTCGACCGCAAGGGATTGACCATGGCGGTCGGCCCGTGCGGCCTTTCGGTCGGCACCACCTCGCACGCCCTCTGGACGAAGGATCCAACCGCCACCAGCCGCCCTTCGCCGCTGCGCGCGCTTTGGGAAAACATTACGCGCCCGATCGAACCGGTCGGGTGCGGCCACTCCCCTCACGCGCTGCAGACCACCCGCCGGTCCAAACCGGTGCAGAAGATCGAAGCGCTGTCGTTGGGGCGCTGGACCTCCATCTCGGGCGCCGCGTTCACCACCGGGTCCGGCGCCGGAACCGCCGTCGGACTGAGTCTGCTGCTTGGCCTGGCCAACGTCCGCCTCGGCTACTGGTGGGACTGCGGCATCGAACCCCACCGCCGCCCGCAGATGAGCCCGCCCACGTTCTTCGAGCTCGCCGGCCGCGTGGCGAGCTGGGTTCTCCCCCTGCAGACCTGTCTGGTGAACGAGTTTTTGGCCCGCTTCCATGGCCCCGCCCGGCGGCATTGGTATCTTTCCGACGGGGGCCATTTCGAAAACACGGGTTGCTACGAGCTGATCCGGCGGCGCGTGCCGCTCATCATCTGCAGCGACGCCGGGCAGGATCCCGAATACCAGTTCGCGGATTTCGCCAATCTCATCCGGAAGGCGCGCACCGATTTCGGGGCCGAAATCGAGGTCATCCGCCGGTTCGCCCAGCGAGGCAGGGAAGAGCCCGCGACCGGCCAGCCGCTCCCCAACCTCGAAGACCTGGTCCACCCTTCCCTGCTCGAAGCGATCGGCCCGCCGGAGGATTTCTGTCCGCCTCCCGGAACGCAGGATCCGGATGACGATGATTCCGGGGCGGCCCCGCCGGCCGGCGCCCGCCGCCATGCGCTGCTGGCGCGCATCCGTTATTTCGATACCGGCGAGATCTGCTGGCTGCTGGTGCTCAAACCCAGCCTCAAGGGCGACGAATCCGTCGATGTCACCCAGTATCAGCGGACCCATCCGCTGTTCCCGCAGGAACCGACCTCCGACCAGTACTTCGACGAAGCGCAGTGGGAGAGCTACCGGAAACTCGGCGACCACATCGGCACCACGCTCTTCGCTTCACCGGCCAATCCGTCGGCGGGTTGGAGCCCGTCCGAATTTCGCGCACCGTCCGCCCGGATGCCGTCGCTGCCCGCCGGCCGGGACAGCAACGATGTCCCGGCGGTGCCGGAACCCGCCGGCCGGCTTTCGGGCGTCTGATGACTGGCTGGAACGCCCGGGTGTCCGTTGACGCCCAAGAAGGGGCGCTTATTTCAAGTTCTGGTCCAATGCCTCGAGAAATCCCCAGGCTTTGGCGTCGAACGTCACTTCCGAGCAAACCACCACGACGGCGTCATAGGACCGCAGGAACTTCTCCCAGTCCACTCCGTCCGGCGAAAACGGCGTCCTGGTTTCCTCGGGCCAATGCACGCGGGTTTTGAAGTAGTAGAACGAATCCGCCGGTTGAATGGCGTTGGCCGAATAGAGGATCTTGAACAGGTTCAAACCGAAGCTGTCATGGACGAACAGAATCCGCGGGAGATCGCCGGGCGGCACGGCGGCCTGGTGTTCCATCTCGGTGTAAGGGAGATCATGGGAGTACGGAGATGAAACCAGCAAATTCAGCAACTTCAGCAAATCGCGGTCCGAGTAACGCGGCGGCCCCACGGGCGCGGCCCGCAACCGCAGTTCCGGGATCGGGCGGCGAAGCGACCGGTTGAGGCGCTCCCGGACCTCCCGGAGAACCTCCAGCGCGGAGAGATAGCTCCAGTGGGATCCCGAGCGGGCAAAGAGATCCGGTTGCCCGGCCGCTTTCCAACCGGCGAAGTGCGACCGGCTGTCGTACCAGGCGATGCCGGCGGATTCCAGCAACGGGCGGGCGTGCTCGTAAACTGTCTTGACCTCGGACGGGCGGCGAAGGGTGAAATATGCCGGGGGAACATGCTCGGGATAGACGTCCACTTTGCTCGGCGCGACGAGCAGCAAAAACGTGATCCCCCGACGCTTTAGCTTGGCTTGGACCGACTGGAGTGTTTCGAGGTAACCGCGGAACCAGTCATCATTCCACGGCCGCAGTTTGACGGCTTCCTCGATATACACTGCCTCAAAGAGCCAGTCATCGTCGCCGACGATGATCTCCGTCCCTTTGGGGTTCGGCGTGGCCTCGCCAAACACCGTGTAGTTGAGCTGATTGTTCAGGCCGGCCCAAAACCTCCTGAAGCCGAGATTGGCGTTGAACCCGTCGTCCAGGGACCGGAACAGGCCTCCGGAGCGAAGCTCAGCCCAGCTCCATCGGGCGGGCTGCGGCTCGACGGTCGCCCCGTACAACTGCTCCGGAATCGGAATCACGTGCGTGACCGTCTGAAGGCCGACCGCCCAGAGCAAAAGCAGGAACCCGACGATCAAACTGCGTTGTACCCGGGGTTGCATTGCCAAAGATCAGAACCGGAAATAAATGAAGGGGTTGTAGCTTTGGCTCGCCAGCGCCGCTGTGGCGAAGACGAGGCAGGTGGCCGCGATGCCGGTCCGGAGCACGCCGGCCGCGCGACCCGCCGGCAGCGCGTCGTCCCAGCCCCAGCGCTGCCAGAACCGGTCAGGCACGAAGCTGATGAGCGCGGCGAGGAGCAAAACCGCGATCGAACGCCGGCTGACCACTTCGGGCCAGAGGAAGTTGAAGTCGGTGGGTGGGACGCCCCAGCTTTTCCAGGCGTAAAGCCGTTGCAGGAAACTCCTCGCGTACGAGAAGTTCCCGGAACGGAACAACACCCATCCGAGCATGACCGCGACCATGGTGCCCAGGCGCCCGAGGAGCGCGGGAACGCGATCGATCCTGGCGCGGCCGATCAGGCGCTCGAGGGACAGCAGGGATCCATGGTAGGCCCCCCAGGCGACGAAATTCCAGCTCGCCCCGTGCCAGAAGCCGGACGCCAGGAAGACGAGCCAGAGATTCCAGACGGTGCGCGCGCGCCCGCGGCGGTTTCCTCCGAGCGGGATGTAAAGGTAATCGCGCATGAAGTTGGTGAGCGAGATATGCCAGCGGTGCCAGAATTCCGTGATGGAACGGGCCGTGTACGGACGGTTGAAATTCTCCAGCAATTCGAAGCCCATCATCCGGCCGAGGCCGATCGCCATGTCGGAGTAGCCGGCGAAATCGAAATAGATCTGGAACGTGTAGCATAACAGGCCCATCCAGGCGTAGGTCATCGGCAGCGTGGCGGCCTCATGGGCGAAAATCTTGTCGGCCACGAATCCAAGCTGGTTGGCGAAAAGGACCTTGCGGCCGAGGCCGAGCAGAAAGCGCCAGAGACCGGACAGGAACCGGTCCACCCGGTATTCGCGGTCGACGATTTGTCCGGCAATGTCGTGATACCGGACGATCGGACCCGCGATCAACTGGGGAAACAGCGCGACGAACAGAAGAAAGTCCTGCAGGCTGCGCGCCGGACGGGCCGTGCCACGATACACGTCGACGAGGTAGCTGACCTTCTGGAAGGTGAAAAACGAGACGCCAATCGGCAGCGCCGCTTTCGTCCACACCACACTGCCGTGCTGCAGCCAGCCGAGGACACCGTTGAGCTGTTCGAAAAAGAAGTTCGTGTACTTGCAGATGACCAGCAGGCCCACGGCGATCACCAGGCCGAGGGTCAGCCAGAATCTGCGGGCGCGGATCGCGGTCTCCGGCAAGCTTCCGAGTTTGCGGCTGACACCGTAGACGAGGACACTGACGCCGCCCAGGACCAACACGAAAACCGGCTCTCCCCAGGCGTAAAAGATAATGCTGGCGGTCAACGCCACCGCGTTGCGGTGTCGTGCCGGCGTCAGGTAGTAGGCCGTCAGAAACAGCGGCAAAAAGGCGTAGAGAAACAGGAGCGAACTGAAAACCATTGATCGACAGAGGGAATCGATTGGCGACGCCGGTCTTACGAACGGCCGACGCTATGGGTCACGCCGCCGGAGCATCAAGGGAAATGCGTCCGGGAACCGCGCGCGCAAATCACTCCGATTGCCTGGATCCGGAGCAGCCGAGTGGACTGGCACGGCCTCCGACCGGCCGGCCATCGCTTAAGCCGTATCTGTGCAATGAACCTCGCCCTCGCTCGTAGACAAGAACGCCGTCAGGTGATCGGTGGAGGAGCCTGCTTGCCCGTTCGACAGGCTCAGGGTCCCGAGCTTGTGGAGGGACAGGCGATTCTCACCTCGGAATCGCGAGCAAGCTCGCTCCTACAATTTGCATAGA
>OCTA010003066.1_pt1 | contig 14915 bp, 15 predicted proteins | sample 1538991 | NCBI WGS metagenome assembly OCTA01 (sample SAMEA3539302, study PRJEB22396) | soil metagenome | biome: tundra; feature: field; material: soil | place: USA | collected 2010-05 | depth 0.15 m | reverse complement strand
TCGGCACGCTGGCGCTCGAAGGCACGCCCGTGCGGCTCAGCGGTCAGGATTCCGGGCGCGGCACCTTCAGCCAGCGGCACCTGGTCTTCTGGGACTCCGAGAACGCCACGAAGTACACGCCGCTGCAGCACGTCTCGCCGGACCAGGCGCGCTTCGAAGTCTTCGACAGCTCGCTCAGCGAGTACGCCGTGCTGGGCTTCGAGTTCGGCTACAGCGTGGCCGATCCGCTGACGCTGGTGCTGTGGGAAGCGCAGTTCGGCGATTTCGCCAACGGCGCGCAAATCCTGATCGACCAGTTCATTTCGAGCGCGGAATCCAAATGGGGGCAGCCCAGCGGACTGGTGCTGCTGTTACCGCACGGCTTCGAAGGGCAGGGGCCGGAGCACTCCAGCGCGCGCATCGAGCGTTTCCTGGCGCTGTGCGCCGGCAACAATATGCAGGTTGCCAATTGCACCACGCCGGCCCAGTATTTCCACTTGTTGCGCCGCCAGATGTACGGCGGCGCGGACCGGCGCGGCATGCGCAAGCCGCTCATTGTTTTCACGCCGAAGAGCCTGTTGCGGCACCCCAAGGCCGTTTCGACCGTCGCCGAGCTGACCAGCGGCGGCTTCCGCGAGGTGCTGCCCGATACCGCCGGCATCGATCCCGAGCGGGTCGCGCGCGTGGTCTTTTGTTCCGGAAAGATCTACTACGACCTGCTGGCCGCGCGCGAGGCGCGCCAGGCGAATCACGTGGCGCTGGTGCGCATCGAGCAGTTGTATCCGTTCGCCGAGAGCGACGCAAACGACGCGCTGCTGTGCTACCCGCTCACCGCGGAAGTGGTGTGGGCGCAGGAGGAGCCGCGCAACATGGGACCGTGGCGCTTCATGCAGGAGCAGTTGCAGCCGCTGCTTGCGCCCACGGGCCGCGAGCTCCGCTATGTGGGCCGTCCGGAAAGCGCCAGCCCCGCGACCGGGTCGGGGCGGCGCCACCAGGACGAGCAGGCGGCGATTACGGAAGAGGCGATGTCGGAGAGGCCGCTGGTTGAGTCGCGGCGGGTGCGGCTGGTTTCGCGGCGGTGAAGCGTTTTGTAGCCGGCGCTTTTCGAGGCTGATGCGACGAGCGGGACCTGCCCGATCTGCTGCGGTGCAATCGGTCCATGTGGCGGCGTATGTCGAGATGCCGGGGGCGCTTCGTCGTCGCGCCCGATAGCCCTCATCCTTTCAAAACGGTTTTGCACCCGGCTTTCGTCAAGGCCGCGAGCGGCAAGGCCGGTTTTGGTCATCGGTAGAGAGCGTGCACACCTATATTTCATGCCCACCATCTTGCACTAGACATTTGCATTTTGCTGCGTTCCGGCAATGATGCAAAACCTACCCTTTTCGACACACGGGGCGCTACGGGCGAACCTCGGCAAGGGGGTGAAACCGCCGCACGCGGATTTCCCCCTCGCGCTTACGGGTTTGCGCAATGTCGTATGAGGCTTGCATTCGCATGAGCGTGTCCATCTTCACTCCGAAAGCTTTCTCGATGCGTAGGGCCATGTCGCCGGACAGGTCGGCTTTGCCGTTCAGCAAACTGGAAAGGGCAGGGCGGGACACCTGAAGCGCTTTGGCGGCGTCCGTAACGGACAGGCCCGCGGGTTCAATGATCTCCGTCCGGATGAAATCGCCGGGGTGGGGTGGATTCTTCATGGGCATGGTTGCTTGCTCCTGTGGTTTCAGTGGTAGTCTTCCAAATTTACGTCGCAGATTTCGCGCTCGGCGGTGTCAATGCGAAACGTCAAACGGCGGTTACCGGTAACGCTCAGGCTCCATGTGCCTTTGCGGTCACCGGTCAGTGTGTGCACCTTCCATGCCGCAAGCGCCCGCAACTCCTCCGGGTCGCTCATATCGTCAAGGAAGCCGAACATCTTGCGCAGCTTCTCCACGGTATCGGGTGGCACGCCCTTCGCGCTGTCTTCCTCGTAGAACCGCTTCAGACCCTTGTGGATGAAGTTCCGTATTCTCACCGGGAGAGTGTAGCCTGTAGCTTAACACTTATCAAACCAAGACTGCAATGCGGTGACGCCGGTGGGGTCCCCCGAAGTATTGCCGCGATCCGCCATCCGCTAGGCCAACAATGGCAAAAGAGGGTGCCCATGAACGGGATCCTGTCCCCAGCTATCGAGGCGCGGATTGAAAGGGAAGTGTCCGCCGGCCGGTACCGCGACCGGAATCAGCTTGTCGAGGATGCGCTGCAGGACTTCCTCGACCGGCGCCAGCGCGACGAGAGCCGCGTCCAGGCGCTTCGGCGCATCGCTCAAGCGGTCGATCACGCTGGCCTTTACGAGCGCGTGCTCCTGCCGGACCGCGAATGACCGCAGCGCCCACTGCCGTCCTCGACGCTTGCGTACTCGTCAACCTGTGCGATACCTTGCTGCGCATGACGGAACCTCCCGAGCTGTACGAGCCGCGCTGGTCGGAGGAGATCATGGCCGAGACCCTGCGCACTTTGATTTGAAGTCGAATCTGGAATGGCCCGCCCCGCTCACTGCGCACTTTGAGCGTGAGTGACAATGCGTGCGTGACGGGATACGAGCCGCTAATCCCAAGAACGACCTAGTACGCGTGCACTTCCTCCAGGCGCTGACGGCGGACCTTGATTTTGCTTTCGTTCTTGCGGGCTGCCGCGAGGTCGTAGGCAAGCTGCATGCGCAACCACGTCTCGGGCGTGCTGCCGAAAGCCTTGGTTAGCCGGATCGCCATCTCCGGGCTGATACCGGACTTGCCGTTGACGACGTTATTGAGCGCCTGCCGGGTGACGCCCAGGACCTTTGCGCCTTCGGTGACGGACAGGCCCAAAGGATCAAGGCACGCGTTCCGTATGCTGCGTCCGGGGTGCGGCGGGTTTTTCATGGGCATTGGTGTCGTTCCTTTGCTTAATGGTAGTCGATCAGTTCAACGTCAAAGACGTCATCCTCTTCAAAGCGGAATATGATGCGCCAGTTGGCCCGCACCGTGACGGACCAAAACCCTCTCAGGCCGCCTTTCAACGGATGCAGACGATAACCGGGGAGATTCATGGCCTGCGGCGTGCCGGCATCATCGAGGCGGGCAAGAATATCCTCGACCATGTCCAACAGGTCCGGCCGTATTCCGCTCCGGTCGTCGCGTTCATAAAGCCGCTTCAGGCCCCGATGCTTGAAGCTCCTAATAACAAGGGTACAACGTAAAGCAATTATTGTCACTTGTCAACGGAAATCCTGCCCAGCGGCGTGGTTCCCACTACTCAAACCGCAGCGCAATCATCGGATCCACGCGCGTCGCCCGCCGCGCTGGCGCCAGCGCCGCCACTACCGACACCGCCAGCAGCACCAGCGCCACGCCGCCGATAATCAGCGGGTCGCGCGCGCTCACCTGGAACAGCAGGCTGCTCAAGATCCGTCCGGCCGCCAGCGCGCCCGCGATGCCCGCCGCCAGCCCCGCCACCACCGGACGAATCCCTTGCCACAACACCATCCGCTGCAGACCGGCCGTGCCTGCGCCCAAAGCCATGCGAATGCCCATCTCCGTACGCCGGCGCGCCACCGAATACGAAACCACGCCGTAAATGCCGAACCCGGCCAGGGCCAACGCGGCGGCGGCGAATAACATCACGAGCATCATCTGGAAACGGCGCTGCGCCACCGAGTTGGCCATCACTTCTTCCAGCGTCTGCATCTTCGGAACCGGCACGTCTGCGTCCACCTGGTGGATCGCCTCGCGCACGCCCGCCGCAATGCCACGCGGGTCCATCGTCGTGCGCACCAGCAGCGCAGCCGATAGCCGCGGGCGCTGCCAGTACGGAACGTAAATGATCAGCACCGGGTCTTTGTCGAGGCTGGTGCTGCGGATGTCCGCTGTCACCCCAACCACCTCCTCCAGAGTCTCATTGTGCAGCATGCGGCGCCCGAGCGGGCTCTGGCCCGGCCACAAGCGCCGGGCGGTGCCTTGCGAAACGATCACCACCTTGCGATTGCGCTGGCTATCGTCGAACGGCCGCCCTTCGCGGAACGGGATGCGCAACGTCTTGAAGTAATCCGGGCTCACGAATCGCACGTTCACCATCGGGCGCTCGAACAGGGGGCGCTGGTCGCCTTCAGCCGCGACCAAATCGAGCCAGGTTTCGCCTTGCAAGGGAAGCGCGGAGACCAGCCCGGCGGAGAGCACACCCGGCAGCGGCCGCGTCTTCTCCAGCAGGCGATCGAAAAAGGCGGCTTGCTGCGCCTTCTCGGTGTACTTGGTGGACGGCATCGCCACGCGGACAGCCAGCACACGCTGGATATCGAAGCCCTTATCCACATGCGTCAGGCGCACGAAGCTGCCGATCAGCAGACCGGCGGTAATCAGCAGCACGGCGCCGAGGGCCGCCTCCACGGCCACCAACACGCCGCGCAGCCGCACACCGCGCCGGCCCTCGGTAGTGGTGTAACTGCCGGACTTCAATGCTTCCTGAGGATGCGCCCCAGCGGCACGCAGCGCGGGCAGGATGCCGAACGCCACGCCGGTGACGAGCGAGATCAGCAAGGCGAAGCCCAGGACGCGCCTATCCAGGCTGACCTCGCCCAGGCGGGGCAGATCCAGCGGCGCAGCGCCCACCAGAAGCCGGACGCCGCACGCCGCCAGCACGATCCCCAGAATGCCGCCCGCCAGCGCGAGCACCAGGCTTTCCGTCAGCGTCTGGCGTATAAGCTGCGCGCGGCACGCCCCCAGAGCCGTGCGGATGGCGGATTCGCGCGCGTGGCCGGCGGCGCGGGCCAGCGAAAGATTCGCCAGGTTCACGCACAGGATCAGCAGCACCGCGCCCACGGCTCCCAGCAGCACCAGCAATCCGCGGCGCGACTGCCCCACGATGTCCTCCTGCAACGAAGACATCTCCGCGTGCAGGTCCATCTTCTCCGGAATGCGCTTGGAGATCTCGGCCTGTATCACGTTCAGTTCGGCAAGGGCCTTCTGCTCGCTCACGCCCGGCCGCAGGCGCGCGATGGCCGCCCAATTGTAATCGCCGTTGATCTCTTCAAGGTCGTCCTTGGAGTAGCCCAGCGGCTGGAACACCTCCGTTTTTGCTCCCAGCCCCGGGCGGATCCACAGGTCGGTTTGTCCGGGGAACTGGAATCCGGGCGGCAGCACCCCCACCACCAGGTGCGGCCGTCCGTCCAGCATGATCTTCCGCCCCACAATCGAGGGGTCGCCGCTGAACCGCCGCTTCCAGAGCGAATCGGAAATGACCGCCACTTGACTGTGCCCCTCGGGATCTTCCTCGTCCAGGAAGCCGCGGCCCAATCGCGGGCTGACGCTCAGCATCCGGAAGATGCTTGCGGAAACCCGCGCGCCATTGAGCATCTCGGGCTCGCCCACACCCGTCAGGTTCGGACCGGAAGGTTCTATGAGAGCAATCGATTCCACCGCAGACCAGTGCTTGCTCCATGCGTAATAGTGGCTGAAGTTAACGGGCAGGGTCGGGTACAGATGCGTCAGCTTGGGGACCACCTCGCGGATCGTGTACAGCCGCTCCGGATCGCGGTACGGCAGCGGGCGCAGCAACACGCCGTTCACCACCGAGAAGATCGCCGTATTGGCGCCGATGCCGACGGCCAGGCTCAACACGGCCATGGATGCAAACCCCCGCTCGCGAAGCAGGGTTCGGAAAGCGTAGCGAATGTCGTTCCACATGGATTTGCTGGGCGCTCCACGGCCCTGACAATAATACGCTCGAACCCGCCATTGGTTCCGAAATCGGAAAACTGGGTGCCATGAACGGCGAGGATGATAATCACATTTGGTCGACTGCCGATAGACGTTATGTGGATACGCACCCCCAGCAGATGGGCCTCCGATTCGAGGACGCTGTCATGAAGCCTGCTGAAACGCGCTGCCGCCTGGAAACCGAAAGCGACGTGGTAGCCGCTGCGGTTGCGCTTGGCGCTCTGCGGTTCCCCGATCTCTCATCGGCGGAGATGGCCTTGATCCGCCGGGCTAGTGATCTTCCAGCTTCGACAGCAGAGCACTTGAAGCGCGACATTGTCCGGAAACGCGACAGTTCTGTACCATCAGCCTCATCGTCATCTCTACAACCGCTCCCTCCTGCTCAGACCTAAAGGGAGAAAAAGAGCGCCGCTTCTAAGCACCGCGTGAAGCTGTTCGGGTCTAGGCCCGCACACCACCGCCGCTGAAAAAACCGCTTGGGGCAAATTCACTTCGGATGCCTGCCGACCAGTTGTGCTTTGAATTGCTCGATCTCTTGACGTCGGGCCAGTAGGCAATCGGCGATTTTCAACGTCTCCACACGCTGAAGGCTGCGCCCTTATTCGCAGAGTCCGTACCCAGACCGCGCTGAAAGGCAGCACGGGAGTCACGCCATAGTGCCCCAATTTCTTTGCCAAACGAGCGAAGGCTGTAGAAGCCCACTCGCGAACACGCCGAGGATGAGCAAGACCATACATGTTGCATGATACTATCCACGTCCTTCGCCGGCTATTCGCATCGGTCACTCGTTGCCGAGGAGCGGGTCCTGGAGGACCCGCGCACGGTCGAAAACCCATCGTAAGCTATTGAAAGCCCGTCCGGGCGGCCTGGGAGGCCGCCGCAGGCCGAGGGCCTGGCCCCACACGGGTTTTCATCACGATTGGTGTGCCGCCGGCCCATCCCGCGCAGACCTGGAGGTCTGCCCCACACTACTTGCTGCCCAGCCCCACGAAGACAACGCCCACCACAATCAGGAAAAGCCCGAGGAACTTCACGCGCGTGAGCGGCTCCTTGAAAAAGATGCGCGACCAGACGAGCGTGAAGATGTAGCCCAGCGACACCATGGGATATAAGACCGAAAGCTCGCCTGGCGGGCGGATGCCCAGCACGAAGAAGTACGACGAGACGAGAAACATGGCGACACCGGCGGCGAGGCGCCAGTTGAAAAAGGGGGGATCCCGGGAGATAAACAGGTACACCAATCCCTCGCGCACCTGCTCGGCGCCGGATTTCAGAAAGACGCCGCCGAACGACCCGATGAACGAGGCGAACAGCACCAGCAGCATATGGCTGACGGGAGTCTTCAACGCTTCCCGCCTTTGCCCAGCACCGTCACGCCCGATACGATGAGCACGATACCCAGCAGCTTCCACGGGTTGATGCCGTCGTGAAAAATCAGAAACGAGAGCACGGTCACCCACACGTAGGTGAGCGCAATCACCGGATAGAGCAGCGACAACTCGCCGTCCCTGAGGGCCAGCACCAACAACAGCGTGGAGAGGCCGTAGAGGCAGTAGCCGCCCATCAAGGGCAGATTGGTAGCCATGCCCAGCAAACCGGGCTGCGCCAAGTGGTTGGCCCCGGTCTTCATCAGGATCTGCGCGGCCGCGCCCAAGATGGTGCAGCAGAAAACCAGTCCCACCGGCTGGCGGCGGGCGGTTTTTTGGGAAATCTGCGTAGAATCGGTGGCGGCGGCGCTCAACATTTGTCTCCGGATGGACTTCGTTTCCCACAGAATATCAGGCTTTCGCTACAATAGGTGTCTGTGGAACAAAAGAAAGCAGCAACCGTGGCAGACGTGAAGAACGCGCCTTCTCCGCCGCCGGTCAGGGCCGACCAGCCGCGCGGTTTTATCGCCGAATGGACAGTGACCATCATCCTGCTGCTTTTCGGCACCACTACGCTGGTGCAGGCTTTCGTCATCCCCACGGGGTCCATGGAGGATACGCTGCTGATCGGCGACCACCTGCTGGTGGATAAGCTGGCCTATGCGCCCCCTGGGCCGATTTCCAAGTTCGTGCTGCCCTACGAGCCCGTCAAGCGCGGCGACATCATCGTGTTCCGCTATCCCGTGGATATCCGCCAGACCTTTGTGAAGCGCTGCATGGGCGTGCCCGGCGATCGCATCAAGGTCGTGAACAAGCAGGTTTATCTCAACGGCAAGAAGCTGGACGAGCCGTACGTGTACCACAAGACCGAATATATCGAGTCCTACCGCGACAATTTCCCGAGCGAGCCCAACGTGCACGTGTACGAATCCGCGGCGGACATGTTGGAGCATCACGTGGTGAACGGCGAGGTGGTGGTGCCGCCGGACAGCTATTTCGCCATGGGGGACAACCGGGATTCCTCGCTCGACAGCCGGTATTGGGGATTTGTGCCGCGCGACAACATCATCGGCAAGCCGCTGATTATCTACTGGTCGTACGACGCGCCGACCGAGGCGCTGTCGAATCCGACCATCGGCATCGACCACCTGGTAGACCTGCTGGAGCACTTCTTCACCAAGACTCGCTGGAGCCGCACTTTCAGGCTGGTGCACGGAGTGAACGTCAACTGAGCCGCGCCGCGCGGATTCTTTCCGGTACAATAGTTGGCTGTGAAGCGAAATAAAGCCGCAACCGCGGCGAACAAGAAGGGCACTGCTCCGCGGGCGCCGGTCAAGGCCCGTTCGCACCGGGGTTTTATCGCCGAATGGACCGTTACCATCGTCCTGCTGCTTTTCGGCACCACGAACCTGGTGCAGGCGTTCGTCATCCCGACAGGGTCGATGCAGGATACGCTGCTCATCGGCGATCACCTGCTGGTCGATAAGCTGGCCTACGCGCCGCCGGGGCCGATTTCCAAATACCTGCTGCCGTACGAGGAGATCAAGCGCGGCGACATTATCGTCTTCCGTTCGCCGGCGGACCTCAGCCTGACGCTGGTGAAGCGCTGCATGGGCGTGCCCGGCGATCGCATCAGGCTGGTGGAGAAGCAGGTCTATCTCAACGGCAGGAAACTGAACGAGCCATACGTTCGCCACAGCACCGGATACATCAATAGCTACCGCGACAATTTCCCCGGCGAGCCGGATATGCAGGTGTCCGCACACGGTCGGGACATGCTGGAGCATCATGTGGTGAAGGGCGAAGTGATGGTGCCGCCGGATAGCTATTTCGCGATGGGCGATAACCGGGACAACTCGCTGGACAGCCGGTATTGGGGATTCGTGCCGCGCGATAACATTATCGGCAAGCCGTTCATAGTGTACTGGTCGTACGATGCGCCCACAGAGGCGCTGCTCAACCCCACCATCGGTATCGACCACCTGGTCGACATGGCGGAGCACTTCTTCACCAAGACGCGCTGGCGTCGCACGTTCATGCTGGTCCGCGGGACGACGATCAACTGATGGCCAGTCGCGGCGGAGCGGGCGCGCACCACTACGGTCTGATTCTGGCGGGCGGCCGCGGCACGCGCTTCTGGCCGCGCAGCCGGCGGCGTTCCGCCAAACAAGTGCTGAACGTGGTGGGATCCCGCTCGCTGATCCAAAACACGGTCGATCGCCTGCGGCCGGTGATTGCTCCGGAGCGGCTGTGGGTGCTGACCAACGATTACCTGCGCGACGAAATCGTGCGCCAGCTTCCGGAGATCCCCGCGCCGCAGATTCTGGCGGAGCCCGCGCAACGCAACACGGCGCCGGCCATCGGGTTGGCCGCGCACATCCTGCAGTCGATCGATCCGGATGCGGTGATGGGAGTTTTTCCCGCGGACCACGTCATCGCCAGGGAAGGCCGGTACCGGCAATTGGTGCGTGGGGCGTTTCGCTCTGCGGAGCGCGGACAAATGGTGGTGCTCGGTATTCTACCGCGGTGGCCCGAGACCGGGTACGGTTATATCGAGTTTCCACGCGGCACAGAGCCAGGATCGAAGCCCGTCGCGATCCGCTGCTTCCACGAGAAGCCGGACGCCCGCACCGCGCGGCGGTACGTGGCCGCCGGACGGTTCTTCTGGAATGCCGGAATGTTCTTCTGGCGCGCGGGCGTGCTGCTCGACGAATTACGCAGGAACCTGCCGCGCACCGCAAGCATCCTGGCCGCCTTGCCGGCTTTCCACGACGCCGGGTTCCCGGCCAAGCTGCGCGAGGCGTTCCCGCTCTGCGAGAACATTTCGATCGATTACGCCGTGATGGAGAGAGCGCAAGGCGTGGCCGGCATCGCCTGTCCCGAGATCGGCTGGAACGACGTGGGAAGCTGGAACGCCGTCTATGAGCTGCTGCCGCACGACACGGACGGCAACGTGCTCCTCCAGGACGCTATCTGGCTGAAGCCTGTGCAGCAACACAGGCTGAAGCCTGTGCCACCAAGCCAGGCAGCGGGCGGCAATTACGTGGACGCTGGCGGAAAGCTGGTGGCGCTGGTGGGTGTTTCGAACCTGATCGTCATCGACACTCCCGATGCGCTACTGATTGCCCACCGCGACTCCGCCCAGCAGGTGGGCGATGTGGTGAAGATCCTGGAGAAGCGCAAGCGCGACGATTTACTGTAGGGGCTTCGGGAAGGCCGGCGAAACCGCCTGCCCCACCTTATCCGAATCACCCCGCGAAACCAGCACCTTCTTTGCGCCGCTCAAGTAGGGCCGGAGGGCCGCGGGATTGGCGTACTCCAGATCGGCCCCGTCCTCCACGGCGAACAGGGCGTATTCCCCGGGCGGCAATCCGCGAAATTCGTAGCTGCCGTCACTATTGCTCGGCATGGCACGATTGGCCGGGGACAACACCACGAGCGCGCCTGGGAGCGGCTGCCCGTCGCGATAAACTGAGCCGGCAATGCGGCCCACACCTCTGGCCGCGGACAGGGTAAGCCGCACAGCCGCGCCAGCCGGAATATCCAGCATCTCGCCTTCGCGGCGGCCGCCTTCCGCGGACCAGCTCTGCAGGTAATAGTCGTCCGCGCCGCTGAAGCCCACACGATAGCGCCCGGGAGGAATCGCCGGAATTGAGAATCGCCCACCGGCGCCCATCGCCAGCGGCTGGCTGCGTCCGGTTTCGTCGCGCAGCACGACTGTGAATTGCGCCGGCAGGCTACCGCCACTCTCCGGGACGACCGCGCCGCTCAACGAGGACGCCTCGCGCAGGGTGACGCCGACATCCATATCGGCGGCGGCTACGTCGAACTCATTTGTGCCATACCAGGTACGGCTCCCATCCGTCGCCTCGGCCCGCAGAGTGTAATGCCCTGGCGGAACGCCCCAGAGATTGTACAGGTCTCCGGTCCCGCTTCCCTGGCGGACAGACACTGGATTTCCCGGAAGACCCGGGGCGGTAAGGGTATATTGTTTCGTGAGTTCCTCGTGTTGGCCGCAATGCACGTACACCGACACCGCAGGAACCGGGAGCAGAGTGAAATTCGAGGTGGCCTCCTGGCCTGCGGTGAGGATCAAAGGCTCCGCCGCGGCGGGATCGCCGGCATTCGGATGGTATCGGATGCCGTACCCGGCATGGGTCATACTGCGGGGCGCCGAGTCTCCCATCGTTTCATTGAACCCGGTGTACCAGGGAACGCCAGAAACTACGAGGTAATAGCTGCCCGCCGGAAGCGAGGAGAAGCGATACTCGCCGGTGTCGTCCGTCCGCTTGAACGAGTCCTTGGTCAACTGGCGGCGTCCGTCGATAATCCGGGAGCCGAGCAGTTCGACCAGCCCTTGCGCGACTGGCTCGCCGGCGTCATCCACCACTTTTCCCGATATGATGCCGGGCGGCGACAGCCGCAAAACGATGCTTTCCGTATCCTGGCCCGGGCCGGCGATAATGGCACCGGACCATCCCCCGGCCAGAAGGCCGCGGCGCTGCCCGGCCAGCTCATACTTGCCGCGCGGCAGGCCGGTGAAAGCAAAGCGCCCGTCGTCCCCGCCGACGGCGGACACCCGCTCGCCGGGGCGGGCCGCGGGCGCGATGGTCACGCGGGCGCCCGCGACCGGCTGGCCGCTGGCGGCGTTCACTACCACGCCGGCGATGCGGTAGCCGCCGGATGCCTGTGCTGCGGCGGCCAGCGGCGATGCCATTAGCCAGGCGAGCAACAAGGCCGTCATGGCGTTTCTCCGGGCGCAATCTTGACGGTGATGCTTTGGCGATCGCGCTCGGCGATATGGACGCTCACGGCGCGGCCGGCCCAGGCTTGGCGGGCGTCCGGATTGGCGTACTCGAACGCCTCGGGGGAGCCGGTCCAGGCGTAGGCCTGGTAGTCTCCCGGGGCGACTCCGGAGAAGGTGAGCTTCGCGTTCAGCCGTGCCAACATGGTGTGGAGTTCGTACCCGGAGCCGGGCAGCAGAAGCACCCACGCGGGACCAGGCTCCCCCTCGGTAGACGCCGTTACATCCACTGTTCCGCCATCCGACGCCAGGACCGCCTCGACCCGCGGCGGGGCCATACCCGGTGGAATCGACAATTCGCCGTTCGCCGGCAGGTCGGTTTCCCCAATGCGGGCCGCGGAAATGTAGCCGCTAGCACAGTCCAACCCGACCCGGTAGCGGCCCGGCAGCACACCTTCGATCGCGAACTCTCCGGTGGGCTCGGTGGAGGCTTCCAGGGCGGCTTCCCCGGAGACCCAGGCGTCGGCGGGCGAAAGCTTGATCGCACAATTTGGCGATGACGGCGCCGCCGGTTCGGAGGCCGCCATGCGCACGATACCTGTCAGCACCACGCTGCCAGCCAGCGGCACCACCACGCCCTTCATATCGGCATTGACCTGCAAGGCCAGTTCTCCGCGCCTCGACTGCGGGCCTTCGCCCTGGGTGGCCCGGAGCACATAGCTGCCGGGCACCACATCGTCGATCTGGAACTTGCCTGCGGCGGTATCCAGCACGACCGGTGCGGCGCTGGGTTCTGCGTCCGCGCCGAGCAGTTCGATCTTCGCCGGGAGGAGGGGTGAAAAGCCGCCGATGGCGCCGCGAATCCGGTATGCAGTGCGGAGGCTCACGGAGAAATCCGCCCGCAGATCGCGCCCCGGTTCGACCGTGACGGGGGCGGCAGACGCGAGTTCGGCGGCTCCGCCATAATAGATCGGAGCGAAGGCCTCATGCACGTCCGGATCGGGCGTGGCGCCTTCCCATCCCGCGGCCCTCAAATAGTAGCGGCCGGCGGTCAGGCCCGCCAGACGATACTCGCCGCGATCGTCCGCGGCGACGGCGGACTCCACCCGCACCTTGCGGCGGCCCTCCGCCACCAGGATCGAGAGCAACTGGATGAGAACATTTTGCAGAGGTTCGCCTGCGGCGTCCATTACTTTGCCGCCGATAGCACTCAAGGGCTGAAGCCGCAGGAAAACGTCTTCACGCGACGGGCCGACTACCACACGGGCACCCACTGTCACGAAGCCCGGCTTCTCGGCATTGGCGTAATAGGCTCCGGCCGGCAGCCGGCAGAAGCGAAAGGCTCCGGCTGCATCGGTAAACGCAGCCGATTGGGGGATAGTGACCGCGGCGCGGCGCAGAGGCTCGCCGCTTAATGCATTCAGCACTGTGCCGCCGACGCAGAATTCCGGCTCGTCGGCAAGCAAGGGAGAGCCAACCAAAACCACCGCGACGGAGAGCAACAGCACCCGCCGCACTGCGGGACGGGAGGGCATATCTAAGATTATAGAGTTGTACTCCCGGATCGTGTGGCGCACGCCTCAGATGGCGAACTGAAGCTCGCCACAAGCACGCTAAAGCGACGCTAAAGCGTGCGCCACGACGGCGCTAGTTGGAAGCGGTGCCGTTGAGGCCCAAAACCGTGCTACCCAGGATTGACGTGTACTTGATCTGGCTCCCCGGCCCACCCGCCTTAGTGGCTGCCGTGAGGGTTTGCGGAGAAGGTGTGAACTTTCGGGGGTGCTTGGTCACCGCGCCGGTAAAGCTGCCCTTGGCCAGCGATGCCGTGCCCACCACCGTCCCGCTGAGGCCGCCAATGGAAATCTTAGTAGTAATGACCATGTTATCCGGGCCGGCTGCCGGGAAGGTATACTTCAACGTCGAGGTCCCGGTGGTCCCGTAAGATGTGCCGCCGATGACTACCGTAATCGCGCCGGCCGGCAGTGTATACGTCGCTGTGGTCGACGTTTTGCTCGTGGGAACCAGCGTGGTACTGGCGGTTGCGGTAAGAACTCCGCTCTTCCCATTCGCGCCCAGGGGATCCGATCCGGACAATACCGGACCCAGCGTGCCGTTGATCGTGTAGGTGATGCTCGCCGCCATGAGCGGGCAGATCCCCGCCACGAGCACAGCGGCAGACAACAAAAACCCTCTTCTCAGGTACATTCGATTCTTTCTCCCTCTCCGATTGAATGCGGGGTGATCCGCGGTCTATGAGTGTACGCGGTATTGCGCAGGATAGCAAGGAAAAAAGCCTTGCCTGGTGGGGTGTTCTTGAAATCGCTCAGGATCGGATGGCGCGGGCAGCCAGGGCCGCCACGGCTCCTCCCCACGAGCAGGAAACGAACAGGCCCAGCGGCTCGGCCGTTTCAATCCGGCGGGCGGCGCCGCTTACCAGATCGAGCGTGCCACCCGGACCGGCTTGGGTGTGACGCGCGATGGCCGGCACGAAACCTTGCCGCGCGCACAACAGCCCCAGTCCTAATTCCGCGGCGGCCGTGCCCGCGCCCATGTAACCCGTCAGGCTCTTCAAGGCGGTCACGGGCGTGCGGCTTCCACCTATCTCAACCAGTGCCGCGGCCTCGGCGCGGTCTTCCTCCACCGTACCCAAGCCGGAGGCCACCACAAAATCGGGGCGCGCATCGCCCAACGCCTGGCGCGCGGCCTGACAAATGGTTTCCGCGGTCCAAGCCGGGCGCCATTGTTCGTTAACTCCCATTGCCGAGCCGGCGCCCGCAAACTCGCCCAGAATGGTGGCGCCCCGTTCCGCCGCGTGCTCCCATCTTTCCAGGACCAAAAAGCCTGCGCCTTCGCCGAGCACCAGCCCATCCGCCTGGCTGTCGAAGGGGCGGTAAGCGTCAGCCGGATCCGCGTGCGAGAGCAAGCCGGCCTGTTCGTACGCCAGAAAGTTTCCGGTGGTAGCGAGGGAATCGTAACCGCCCGCGACGGCCACGTCGCAGCGTGCTTCGAGCAAGTCCAGATAGGCCGCGTACAGCGCCTGCGCAGACGCCGTATCCTTCTGGGTGAAGTTGCCGTTGGGACCGCGTATGCCGAATTCGG
>OCTA010003065.1_pt1 | contig 14916 bp, 28 predicted proteins | sample 1538991 | NCBI WGS metagenome assembly OCTA01 (sample SAMEA3539302, study PRJEB22396) | soil metagenome | biome: tundra; feature: field; material: soil | place: USA | collected 2010-05 | depth 0.15 m | reverse complement strand
TGAAAGGCGCGGTGCCCGGTCCCAACGGCGGATACGTGCTGGTGCGGAGGTCCAAGAGGTAACTCGCCATGCCGACAGTCGATATCTTCGATTTGAACAATCAGAAAGTCGGGCAGCTCGATCTTGCCGACGAGGTCTTCGGCGCCGAGGTCAACGAGGCCCTGCTGTACGAAGCGGTGAAGCAGTATCAGGCCGGCCTGCGCGCCGGTACGCATAAGACCAAGGTCCGCAGCGAGGTGGCCGGCTCCGGAAAGAAACCCTGGAAGCAGAAAGGCACCGGCAGGGCGCGCATCGGATCCATCCGTTCGCCCCTGTGGCGGCACGGCGGAACGGTACACGGCCCGCAACCGCGCGACTACAGCTACAAACTGCCCCGCAAGATGGTGCTGGGGGCCTTGCGTTCGGCGCTGTCCGCCAAAGTGCGCGACGGCGAACTGAAGGTGGTTCAGACTTTCAACTTCGCCGACCATAAGACCAAGAACGCCATGAGCGCGCTGGCCAAGCTTGAAACCGGCCGAACCGTACTGGTGGTGGATAACGGCGAGAACCACAATTTATCGCTGGGCGTCCGCAATATCAAGGGCGTGACTCTGATCCCCACGCGCGAAGTGAACGCTTTTCATCTGCTGGGCCACCAGAGCGTGCTGCTCAGTGAAGCGGCTGCGCTGAAGTTCTCGGAGGCGCTCGCAAAATGACCATCTATGAAGTGATTCGCCGCCCGCTGGTCACCGAAAAGGGCGTGGAAAAGAAAGACGCCGAGCGCACGCTGTGCTTCGAAGTGGCGCTGAAAGCGAACAAGACGCAGGTGAAGTCCGCGGTCGAAAAGCTGTTCAAGGTGAAAGTGGCCGAGGTCCGGACAGCGATTTTCGACGGAAAGCTGCGGCGCCGCGGCCGCTTCTCGGGCTATCGCTCGGACTGGAAGAAGGCCTACGTCAGGCTGAAGGAAGGGGAGAAGGTTCCCGACTTTGCGGGGGTTTGAAGATAGCCGTCAGCTATCAGCCGTCAGCCGTCAGCTAACGCTGATTGCTGAGAGCTGAGAGCTGAGAGCTGAAAGCTGAAAGCTACTTAAGATGCCGATCAAGACATATAGACCCACTACGCCGACCCGGCGCTTCCAGACGGTGGTTTCGCGCGACGACATCACCAAGGACCGTCCGGAAAAGTCGCTGGTGGAATCCAAGAAGCGCACCGGCGGCCGAAGCAGCAATGGCCGCACCACGTCCCGGTTCATAGGGGGCGGCTCGAAAAAGGCCTATCGGATGGTGGATTTCAAGCGCGACAAGGCGGGTGTCCCCGCCGTGGTCGCCGCCATCGAGTACGATCCTAACCGTTCGGCGCGCATCGCCCTGCTGAACTATGTGGATGGCGAGAAGCGCTACATCATCCAGCCCGACGGGCTGAAGGTGGGGCAGAAGGTGATGTCCGGCCCGGAAGCCGACATCCTGGTGGGCAATGCCATGCCTATGAAGAACATGCCTGCCGGTACCATTGTCCACAACATCGAGTTGAGACCCGGAAAGGGCGCGCAGATGGCGCGGTCCGCGGGGTCGCAGGCGCAGTTGGTTTCCAAGGAGGGCGGTACGGCGCTCCTGAAGCTGCCCTCGGGGGAAGTCCGCCGGGTGCCCCTCGAGTGCATGGCCACGGTGGGGCAGGTGGGCAACGTGGATCACGAAAACGTTTCGCTCGGTAAGGCGGGACGCACCCGTTGGCTCGGCAAGCGCCCGCATAATCGCGGTGTTTCCATGAACCCGGTGGACCATCCGCACGGCGGCGGCGAGGGCAAGACCTCGGGCGGCCGTCACCCGGTTACTCCCTGGGGCCAGCCCACTCGTGGATTCAAGACGCGCAACAACAAGCGTACCGACAAGTGGATCGTGACGCGAAAGAGTAAAAAGAGGTAAGCCATGGGTCGATCAGTCAGCAAGGGACCGTTTATCGATACTCATCTCGAAACCAAGATGGCGGTGCTGGCCGCCGCCAACGAGAAGAAGGTCGTCCGCACCTGGTCGCGGCGCTCCACCATTCTCCCGGAGTTCGTGGGTTATACCATCGCGGTCCACAACGGCAAGAAGTTCATTCCGGTGTACATCACCGAGAACATGGTCGGGCACAAGCTCGGCGAGTTCTCCCCCACCAGGACCTTTAAGGGCCACTCGGTGAAGGTGGCCACGGAGAAGACGGCTAAGCCGGCATAGCGAGGGAAGCATGGAACCCAACACCCAAGTCAAAGCGGAAGCCAGATATATCCGGGTCTCCCCGCAGAAGGCGCGTCTGGTCGTGGACTTGATCCGCGGCATGCAGGCGGGCGCGGCGCTGAGCACGTTGCGCACCACCAATAAACGCATTGCGCCCACGGTGGAGAAGGTGCTGCAATCGGCCATCGCCAACGCGACGAACCGGTTCGAAGACGTGGACGTGGACCGGCTGTTCGTATCCGAGGCGTACGTGAACGAAGGCCCCCGCATGAAGCGGGTGCGGCCGGCGCCGATGGGCCGCGCCTACCGGATACAGCGTCGCTCGGCGCATATCGTCATCAAGGTGACGGAGAAGGAAGCATAGATGGGACAGAAAGTTCATCCGTACGGATTCCGGCTGGGCTTCAACAAGCCCTGGCGCTCGCGTTGGTTCGCCAAGCATGGCTACGCCAAGCTGCTCCAGGAAGATCTGGAGCTTAAGGAAGGGCTGCGCGACCGGTTGAAATCGGCCGGCGTCAGCGCGATCGAAGTCGACCGGCCCGGCAACAAGCTACGCGTCACCATCCGCACGTCGCGGCCCGGCATCATCATCGGCCGCAAGGGCGCGGAGATCGAGAAGCTGAAGCAGGACATGGCCAAACGCACCAAGCGCGAGGTCTTTATCGACATTCAGGAAGTGCATAAGCCGGAGCTGGACGCTCAGTTGGTGTCGGAATCGATCGCCTTGCAGCTCGAAAAGCGCGTGGCTTTCCGGCGCGCCATGCGCAAGGCCGTGGATTCGGCGTTGCGCTTCGGCTGTAAGGGCATCAAAGTGCGCGTGTCGGGGCGTTTGAACGGTGCGGAAATCGCGCGCAGCGAATGGTACCTGCAAGGGCAGCTTCCCCTGCACACCCTGCGCGCCGACATCGACTACGGCTTTGCCGAGGCGCACACCACTTATGGAGTGATCGGCATCAAGGCGTGGCTATACAAGGGCGAGATTTTGGATCTGACCAAGCGCCGCGGCGGATTGCTCCCCGAGCCGGAACCGCGGCGGGATCTGCGCGACCGCCGCGAACGTAGCGACCGCGGCGACCGCGACCGCGGTGGCAGAGGCAGGGACCGCGAGCGCGCCCCCGAGCATGCGCCGATAGCGCCGCCCGCTCCCGCCCCGGAAGCCGGCGGCCCGGCGACACAAACCGTGCCGCAGGATTTGCCGCGGCCCGCGGCCCGTGCGGCGACGCCCATCCTGCCGCCGCTCATGTCGCCGCAGCAGCCCTCCTGGAAGCAGGAGGCGCGGCAGGAGACCCAGCAGCAGCCCGGCGAAAAGCCGGAAGGCGACAAGAAGTAACGATTGAGAGCCAAACGCCATGATGATGCCAAAGAAAGTCAAGTACAGGAAGCAGCAGCGCGGCCGGATGTGCGGCAAGGCGTGGCGCGGCTCTTCGATCGCCTTTGGCGATTTCGGCCTCAAGGCGCTGGAGTGCGCGTGGATCACGGACCGGGAGATCGAAGCGGCGCGCATTGCCATGACGCGATCCATCAAGCGCGGCGGCAAGGTTTGGATCCGGCTGTTCCCCGACAAGCCGATCACTAAGAAGCCCGCCGAAACCCGCATGGGAAAAGGCAAAGGCGCTCCAGATCAGTGGGTGGCGGTGGTCCGTCCCGGGAAAATTCTGTTCGAGATGGAGGGTGTGGATCGGGAAACGGCTAGCAGCGCCATGCGCCTGGCCGCCCACAAGCTGGCCATCAAGACCAAATTCATCTGCCGGGAGGACGCGGAGTAACGATATGAAGGCGCAGAAGGTTCGCGATCTCGACGATAACGAGCTGCGGCAGCAGTTGAATGAAATGGACGAGCAGCTTTTCCGTCTACAGTTTCAGATGTCCCTAGGGCAGATGGACGGGTTGAAGAAGGTGCGCGGAATGAGGAAGGATCGCGCCCGCATCCACACCATTTTGCGCGAGCGGGAACTCGCGGCGGAGAAAAAGTGACATGGCCGAACAGGAAGCCAAGCAGGGATTCAAGAACGAGAAGGTCGGCGAGGTAGTTTCGACCAAAATGGCGAAGACCATCGTGGTCGAGGTCAGCCGCCGCGTGCCGCACCCGCTCTACAAGCGCATCATCGGCAAGCGCAAGAAGTTCTATGCGCACGACGAGGAAGGCTCCGCCAAGATGGGCGACATTGTGCGCATCGTGGAGTGCCGGCCCCTGAGCAAGCTGAAGCGGTGGCGGTTGGCGGAAGTCGTCCGGCGGGTCGCCCAGGTGGGCGTGCAGCCGGCGGATCTGGACGTGAAGGTTTAGTAGCCGTCGGCCGTCAGCCGTCAGCCATCAGCTAAGGCCGCCGCCCAGCGGCGGCAAGAAAAGCTGAAAGCTGAAGGCTGAAGGCTGAAGGCTCATAGGAGCGAAGCGACTATGATTGGAATGCGAACGATTCTCGAGGTGGCCGATAACTCCGGCGCGCGCAGGCTCTCTTGCATCCTGCCGCGCGGCGGCGACCTCGGTCTGCGCGCCGGGCTCGGCGACGTGGTCACCGCCGCCGTGAAAGAGGCCGCTCCCGATTCGGCCATCAAAAAAGGGAAAGTGGTGCGCTGCGTGATCGTCCGCATGCGCAAGGAAACCCGGCGTAAGGACGGCACGTACATCCGCTTCGATTCGAACGCCGCGGTGCTGATCAGCGACGTGGGCGAGCCTGTCGGGACCCGCGTATTCGGGCCCGTCGCCAGGGAACTGCGCGAGAAGCGATTCATGAAGATCGTCTCGCTGGCTCCGGAGGTAATTTGATGGCTCTCGCGCGAAAAAAACCCTCCGCGCCGGTTCGCGTGGATCTCAAGAAGGAAGACACCGTCAAGGTGATCACGGGCCGCGACAAGGGCAAGACGGGCCGCGTGTTGCGGGTGGACCGCGAGACGGGCAAGTTGCTGGTGGAGCACGTGATGATGATCAAGCGCCACACCCGCCCGAACCCAGCGAAGCAAATCAAGGGCGGCATCGCAGAACGGGAAAGCCCCATACCGGCTTCCAACGTGATGGTGGTTTGCCCCGGCTGCGGCAAGGCTACGCGCGTCGGGCACCACGTCGATGCGCTCGCCGGCGGCAAGGTCCGCCGCACCAGGGTCTGCCGCAAGTGCGGCCAGACGCTCGACAGGAAGTGAGGATTCCATGGCTGCACGATTGAGAGAGCAATATCGGAATAAGGTCGTCCCCGGGCTCACCAAGGAATTCGGGTACAAGAACGTGATGGCCGTGCCTAGGATCGAGAAGATCTCGATTAACATCGGGCTGGGCGAAGCCACGCAGAATGCCAAGCTGATGGATGGCGCCGTCAACGAGCTCGGCCAGATCGCCGGCCAGAAGCCCGTCATCACCAAGGCGGCCAAGTCCATCTCGCAGTTCAAGCTGCGCGAAGGCCAGGCGATCGGCTGCATGGTCACCCTTCGCGGCGACCGCATGTACGAGTTTTTCGACCGGCTGGTCAACGTGGCCCTGCCCCGTGTGCGCGACTTTCGCGGCATCTCCAGCAAGTCGTTCGACGGCCGGGGCAACTACACGCTGGGCGTCAAGGACCAGTTGATTTTCCCGGAAATCGATTACGCCAAAGTGGAAAAAACCAAGGGAATGAATATTTCCATCACCACCACGGCCCGCACCGACGCGGAAGGCCTGGCGCTGCTGAAACAAATGGGAATGCCGTTCCGGCAATAGAGGAGAAGTAGAGAGAACATGGCCACCACCGCCAAAATCGCGAAAGACCTGAAGCTGGAAGAAGCCCGGAAGGCTAAGACGCCCAAGCTTCGATGCCGGCATCGCAACCGCTGCTGGCGATGCGGGCGCCCGCGCGCCTTCCTGCGAAAGTTCGGCATTTGCCGTCTGTGCTTCCGCCAACTCGCCCTGAACGGCGAGATTCCCGGCGTGATGAAGGCTAGCTGGTGAGGAGAAGCTGTCAGCGCTTTCAGCTAAACCGGGAGTGGCTGAAAGCCGATAAGCTGAGAGCTGATAGCTACTAGGAGAATTATGACGAGCGATCCCATTGCCGACATGCTGACTCGCGTGCGCAACGCGATCCAGGCGCGCCACCCGAAGGTGGACGTGCCGGCCTCCAGGCTGAAAGCGGAAATCGCGCGCATTCTGAAGGAAGAAGGCTACATTGCCAACTTCAAGGTGGCGGAAGAAGGCGTGAAGAAGACCATCAAGATTTATCTGAAGTACAGCGCCGGCAATGCGCCGGTGATCTCCGCCATTGAACGCGTTTCGCGCCCCGGACGCCGGGTGTACGTCGGCCAGACCGATATTCCGCGCGTGCTGGGCGGGATGGGAATCAACATCCTGACCACCCCGCGCGGCGTCATGACCGGCCGCGACGCCCACAAGGAGCATCTCGGCGGCGAGATCCTCTGCCGGGTGTGGTAGCGAGGTTTTGCAACTATGTCGAGAATTGGTAAAAAGCCGATCCCGCTGCCGAGCGGCGTGACAGTGCGGGTTGGGGAGCAACTGGAAGTGACCGGCCCCAAGGGTAAGCTGTCGGTGCCTATCCCGCCGGGCATCACCATCGAAGAGACCGCCGGAAGGCTCGATGTGAAGCGCGCCGGCGACGAGCAGGCGGCGCTGCACGGCCTGACGCGGGCGCTGGCCGCCAACGCGGTGCAGGGCGTGTCCAGCGGGTTCGTCAAGGAGTTGGACATCGTCGGCATCGGCTACCGCGCCGATGTCAAAGGCAAGGTCGCGACCTTCACGCTGGGCTACTCGCACCCCATCGAGGTCCTGTTGCCCGACAGCGTGGACCTCAAGATCGACAAGCAGACGCACCTCGTGCTGAGCGGGCACGACCGGCAAATGCTGGGACAGGTGGCGGCCAATATCCGTGCGCTTCGCAAGCCGGATCCCTACAAGAACAAGGGCGTCCGCTACACCGGCGAAGTGTTGCGCAAGAAGGTCGGCAAGACCGGGGCGAGTGCCAAATGATTAAGAAGATCGAAAAGAAGGAAATCCGCAGCCGCATTCACAAGCGCATCCGGCGCAAGCTGCGCGGCACGGCGGAACGCCCGCGCCTGGCGGTATTCCGCAGTCTGGCGCACATCTACGCGCAAGTCATCGACGACGGCCAGAGCAAGACCCTGGCTTCCGCCTCTTCGGTCGACAAGGGCGTCAAGACCAAAGGTGGAAACGTGGCCGCTGCCAAGACGATCGGCGCGCTGGTGGCCGAGCGCGCCAAGGAGAAAGGCATCAGCCGGGTGGTTTTCGACCGTGGCGGCTTTCCGTACCACGGACGCGTGAAGGCTCTCGCCGACGCGGCGCGAGCGGCGGGACTGGAGTTCTAATTCATGCCTATTTCAATGAAACGCATCGATCCGGCGGCGCTCAACCTCAAAGAGCAGGTGGTTGCTATCAACCGCGTCACCAAGGTGGTCAAGGGCGGCAAGAACCTCAGCTTTTCGGCGCTGGTGGTCATCGGCGATCCGTCGGCTAAGGTGGTCGGTTACGGCGTGGGAAAGGCCAAGGAAGTTCCCTCGGCCATCCGCAAGGGAATCGAGGCCGCCAAGAAGAACCTGCGCAAGGTCCACGTGCTCGAAACCACGATTGCGCACCAGGTTCTCGGGGTGTTCGCCAGTTCGCAGGTGCTGCTCAAGCCGGCCTCCCAAGGTACCGGTGTGATCGCCGGCGGGGCTGTGCGCGCCGTCCTCACGGCTTGCGGCGTCCCCAACGTCCTCACCAAGTCGATCGGCCGCCGCAACCCGCACAACGTGGTGAAGGCGACCATCGTGGCGCTCGAATCGTTGCGCGACAGGAACGCCGTGGCCGAAATGCGTGGCGTGGCCGTGGAGAAGCTCTAATGGACGGCATGATCAGAATCAAACTGGTACGCAGCCCGATCTGCACTCCGGAAAAGCACAAGCGGATCGTCAAGGGTCTGGGATTGCGCAAGCTCAACCAGGTGGTGGAGCGGCCCGACAGCCCCGTATTCCGCGGCATGGTCAAGAAAGTTCCGCATCTGCTGGAAGTGGTGGAGTAGGGGTCGGGCATGGACCCTTACGGATCGATCATAGGGAGACAAGCATGAACCTCAGCGGATTAAAACCACCGGCCGGGCAGAAGAAGGCCCGCAAGCGCATCGGGCGCGGCATGGGCTCCGGCCACGGCAAGACCTCCACGCGCGGATCGAAGGGGCAGCGCGCGGGTACCGGTTTCGGACAGAAGCGCGGTTTTGAGGGCGGCCAGATGCCTCTGCACCGCCGTCTGCCCAAGCGCGGCTTCACCAACATCTTCAAGAGGGAATGGGCCATCGTGAACCTCGGCCGCCTGGAGAAACTGGAAGGCGACGCATTCACTCTCGACCGTCTGATGGAGCTCGGCGTCATCAAGAAACCCGGCCAGGGACTCAAGATTCTGGGAGCCGGGGAGTTGACCCGCAAGATCACGGTGGAGGCCCATCAGTTTTCGAAGTCGGCCATCGAGAAGATTCAGAAGGCCGGAGGAACCGCCCAAGTGATCGGCGCAGCCGCGGAGTGATCTCCGGGAATCGAAAGGAACCATGAGGTTATTTGAAGCATTCGCGAATATCTTCCGCGTTCCGGATCTACGCAAGAGGCTCATGTTCACGTTGGGCCTGCTGGCGGTGTACCGCCTGGGCGGGCACATTCCGTCGCCCGGCATCGATATCAATAAGTGGTCCGAGCTGTTCAACTCGCAAGCGGGCTCGATCTTCGGCTTCTTCGACATGTTCGCTGGCGGCAACATCCGGCGGTTCACGATTTTCGCCCTCGGCATCATGCCGTACATCACGGCCTCGATCATCCTCCAGTTGCTCACGGTAGTGGTACCCACCCTGGAGAAGCTGCAGAAAGAGGGCGAGCTCGGGCGGCGCAAGATCACCCAGTGGACCCGCTACCTGACCATCATCCTTTCGGTTTTGCAGTCTTTCGGCATTTCGCAAGGCCTCATGTCGGTGCAGGGCGTGGTCATCAACCCAGGCTTCGGTTTTTCGATGCTGACGGTCATTTCACTGACCACCGGCACGGCCTTCATCATGTGGCTGGGAGAGCAGATCAGCGAACGCGGCGTGGGCAACGGCATGTCGCTCATCATCTTTACCGGAATCGTGGTGGGGTTGCCTCGCGCCATCGTGAGCATCTACGACAACATCTTCAAGACACACGAATGGAGCGCCATCACGCTGCTCGTGTTGCTGGCGATGATGATCGTGGTGGTAGCCTTCATCGTGCTGGTGGAGCGGGGCGAGCGGCGCATCCCGGTGCAGTATGCCAAGCGGGTGGTCGGGCGGAAGGTGATGGGCGGGCAGTCCACCCACATGCCCCTCAAGGTCAACGCCGGCGGCGTCATCCCGGTGATCTTCGCTTCCTCGCTGCTGGCGTTTCCGCTGACGCTGCTTCAAGTGGGGTGGGCCAAGAACATCAAGTGGCTGATGGCCACCTTGCATTCCATCCAGCACGGCGAGCCCCTCTATTACGTGCTGTTCGTCTCGGGCATCATTTTCTTCTGTTTCTTTTACGTTTCGATTATTTTCAACCCCAACGAAGCGGCCGACAACATGCGTAAGTACGGCGGCTTCATCCCGGGCATCCGGCCGGGGCGCAATACCGCCGAATACATGAACACCATCCTGACCAAGATCACGGTGGTGGGCGGCATCTATCTTGCGATCCTGTGCCTCATTCCGGACCTGATGATTTCGGGAATCCATCTCCAGCACCTGCCGCTGATCGGCAACTGGGTGGACACCTCGTTCACCTCGATGCATTTGCGTTTCCTGCTGGATGGGTTGAACGTGCAGTTCTATTTCGGAGGCACGTCGCTGCTGATCGTGGTGGGCGTAGCCATGGATACCATCAATCAGATCGAGGCCCAGCTCATCATGCGGCACTACGAAGGGTTCACGCCGCGTTCGGGCCGCATCCGCGGCCGGCGGAGCTCGTTCTAGTGGCCCGGTGGTGATTCGCCTCGTGGTTGATTACAATGTAGTTAGCGTGGGTGGGGCAGGCGATTCGCCTGCCACCGGTCGGGCGATGGGAATCGGATGATTGTTCGAAAGACGGCCGCTGAACTGGAGAAAATGCGCCGCAGCGGGTTGTTGGTCTTCCAGATCCTTCAGAAGATGAAGGAAATCGCGGTGGAAGGGGCCAGTACTATGGACCTCGAGATCGCCGCGGAGAAGATGATCGCCGACGCAGGGGCGCGGCCGGCCTTCAAGGGCTATTATGTCCCGGCTGCCGGCGAGGCTTATAAGTTCGTGTTGTGTACCTCGGTGAATGAAGAGATTGTCCACGGAATGCCGAATCCGAGACGCGTTCTGAAGAAAGGCGATATCGTCTCGATCGACACCGGGGTGAAGCTGGACGGCTATTATGGCGATTCGGCCGTTACCGTTCCGATCGGCGAAGTGAGCGAGCAGACCCGTAAGCTGCTCCGGGTGACCCGCGAGTCCCTGGAGTTGGCGATTGAACAGGTTCGGGCTGGCCACCGGCTATTTGACGTTTGTGGTACGGTCGAGGAGCACGTCACCTCCAACGGGTTTTCGGTGGTGCGGGAGTATGTCGGCCACGGGATCGGCACGCAGCTCCACGAAGAACCGCAGGTTCCCAACTACGTGGACCGGCGGAACGAGAATCCCCGCCTGAAGGAAGGCATGGTGCTGGCGGTGGAGCCGATGGTAAATGCGGGACGGCCGGAAGCCGTGGTCCGAAAGGATCGCTGGACCGCCGTCACCAAGGACGGTTCCAATTCGGCGCACTTCGAACATTGTGTGGCGGTAACGGAGAACGGGCCGTGGGTGCTGACAAGACCTTAGCAGGGGCCGGGCGGGGTACCCGCCGCTTCGGCGGGTCGGGGCCGGGGGTCAGGGTTGAGGCCGTGGTGATCGCAGAGCGGCCCAGTTTGACGTTTGAGGTTTTGCTGCCTACGCAGCAGAAGGTTTTGGCCCACTTGGTGGGCACGGTGAAAAGGAATTTTGTAAGGTTAGTTCCGGGCGATCGGGTTGAGGTGGAGCTGAGTCCTCATGATCCGACGCGTGGCAGGATTTCGAGAAAGCTGGAAAAGGAATAGCGGCTGTCGCCGTGGCCTCGCCGGTAACCCCGGCCCCTGGCCTCTGGTCCCTGGCCCCCGAGATATGAAGGTACGAGCGTCCGTCAAGAAGATTTGCGACAAGTGCAAGGTGATCCGCCGCGAAGGCGTGGTGCGGGTCATCTGCGTCAACCCGAAACACAAACAGAGACAGGGGTAACGAGAGGAAACCATGGCACGTATTGCCGGCGTAGATCTGCCTCCCGCCAAGAGGGCCGAGATCGGGCTTACTTATATTTACGGCGTCGGCCGTACCCGTTCGCGCTCCCTGCTGCACCGGGCTGGGATCGATTTCGATAAGAAAATTCGCGATCTCAGCGAAGACGATGTCAATCGCGTCCGCCAGATCCTGGAAGAAGAGGGCGCGGTGGAAGGCGACCTCCGCAAGGAAATCTCGATGAACATCAAGCGCCTCATCGAGATCGGCGCCTACCGGGGATTGCGGCACCGCCGCGGACTGCCGGTTCGCGGCCAGCGCACCCACACCAACGCGCGCACGCGCAAGGGACCGCGCCGCGGAACGGTAGCCAACAAGAAGAAGTCGGCCTCGAAGACGTAGAGGGAACCTATGGCAAAGGCGCCTGTAAAGAGCACCAAGAAGAAGAGCTTCAAGAAGAAGGAAAAGCGCGTCGTCCACACGGGCATTGTTCATATCCAGGCCACGTTCAACAACACCATCGTGACCATTGCGGACCAGGAAGGGAACACCATCTCCTGGTCGAGCGCGGGCTCGCTCGGATTCCGCGGGTCGCGCAAGGGTACCCCGTTCGCCGCGCAGCAGGCGGCCATGACGGCCGCCAACAAGGCGGGCGAGAGCGGGTTGCGCACCGTGGAAGTCCGCATCAGCGGTCCGGGATCGGGCCGCGAATCGGCGGTGCGCGCGCTATCGACGGCGGGCATCGAAGTCCGCTCCATCAAGGACGTAACGCCGATTCCGCACAACGGCTGCCGTCCGCCGAAGAAGCGGAGAGTGTAGGAAGAAAGCTTTCAGCCGTCAGCTATCAGCCATCAGCTTCGGCGGCGCGGCTTCGCCGCATGCCGCTAGGTGTGGGCTGAAAGTCGATAGCTGGGAGCTGAAAGCTGTAGTAAGCGGGAGGAAGGCCGGCCATGGCCGTAAACCGCACCTGTGAACAGGTAGAGAGTGAAGATGAATCTGTTAGCCTTCGGTGATTGGTCGTCGGCTCCCGCGCTCGGCTGCGTGAGTTTTTGGCTGATGGCTGATGGCTGATGGCTGACAGCTGACAGCTTCTTAAGGAGAGAAACTTGGCAAGATACATCGGCCCGGTTTGCCGGCAATGCCGGCGCGAGGGCATGAAACTTTATCTCAAAGGCGAGCGCTGCCACAGCGAGAAGTGCGCTATCGAAAAGCGCAACTTTATCCCCGGACAGCACGGCCAGGCTCGGGCGAAGAAGATCGTCGGCTACGGCCTCCAGCTTCGCGAAAAGCAGAAGGTGCGCCGCATCTACGGCATTCTCGAGAGGCAGTTCCGCAACACCTACGAGAAGGCCGCGCACGCCAAAGGCATCACCGGCGAGAACCTGATGGGCGCCCTGGAGCGCCGTCTCGATAGCGTCATCTACCGCATGGGGTTCGGCGTCAGCCGCGCCCAGGCCCGCCAGGTGGTGCGCCACGGCCATATCGATGTCAACGGCCGCAAGTGCGATATCCCGTCCGCGGTGGTCAAGATCGGCGACGTGATTTCCGTCCGCGAGGGCAGCAAGAACAATCCGACCATCCTGGCCGCGCGCGACGCCACGGCCCACGCCCCGGCGCCGAATTGGATCGAGGTGGACCGCGAAGCTCTCAAGGGCCGCGTCCAGGGCTTGCCCAAGCGCGATGAATTGGTGCAGATCCAGTTGAACGAGCAGCTCATCGTCGAGTTGTACTCGAAGTAAGAAGAGCCGTCAGCCATCAGCTCTCAGCCGTCAGCTTTTCCGGGCTAAATAGAAGCTGATAGCTGATGGCTGACGGCTGAAAGCTAATAGCGAGGTATTATGTTCAAAGGTTTCCAGAAACCAAAACGATTGGTCGCGAACACGGAGACGCTCACCGAGCGCTATGGCATGTTCACGGCGCAGCCTTTCCAGCGCGGTTTCGGCACCACGATCGGCAACAGCCTGCGCCGCGTGCTGCTCAGTTCGATTGAAGGCGCGGCCATCACCGCCGTGCGCATCGAGGGCGTTGAGCACGAGTTCAGCCCCATACCGGGCGTGGTCGAAGACGCCACCGACATCATCCTCAACCTCAAGCAGATTCCGTTTAAGATCATGGGCGAGGGGACCAAGACCGTTCGCCTCAATGTGGACCATATGGGCGACGTCCGCAGCGGCCAGATCGAAACCGACGCCGATGTGGAAGTGCTCGACCGCGACCTGCATCTCGCCACCGTCAGCGAAGGCGGCAAGCTCAGTATCGAGATGCGTCTGAAGACCGGGCGCGGCTATGTGAGCGCCGACAAGAACTTCGATGAGGACTTGGCCCTCGGCTACATCCCCATCGACTCGGTGCATTCGCCCGTGCGCAAGGTGAACTTCTCGGTGGAGGCCGCGCGCCTCGGCCAGATGACCGATTACGACAAGCTCACCCTGGAAGTCTGGACCAACGGCGCCGTGTCGCCGCAGGACGCCATCGGCTACGCCGCGAAGCTATTGAAGGACCACATGGCCATCTTCATCAACTTCGAGGAAGTGGCGGAGCAGACCGAGGAGATCTCCGAGCGCGGCCTCGACAAGCAAAACGAAATCCTGAACCGCTCCGTGGAAGAACTGGAGTTGAGCGTTCGCTCTTATAATTGCCTCAAGAACGCCAATATCCAGACCATCGCCGAGCTGGTGCAGAAGACCGAAGCCGAAATGCTGCGCACCAAGAATTTCGGCCGCAAGTCGCTCAACGAAATCAAGGAAATTCTGGCGAACATGGGCTTATCGCTCGGGATGCGCATCGACGTGCATGGCCGCCTGGTCGCTCCGCCGCCGCAGGTCGGTGGCGGGCCGGACCTCGGTCCCGAAGAGGACGGCCCGCAGGACCAGATTGGGGAGTAGCCGATGAGACACAAGGTTGCCGGATTCAAACTCAAGCGGCCGAAGGCCAGCCGTAACGCGCTGTTGCGCAATCTCATCACGAGCGTGATCGAGCAGGAGCGCATCGTGACGACGGTTCCCAAGGCCAAGGCCGTTCGCCCGCTGGTCGAGAAAATGATCACGCTGGCCAAAGCGGACACGCTGCACACGCGCCGGCAGGCCGCGGCCGTGCTGCGCACGCCGGCTTCGGTAAAGAAGCTGTTCGATACGCTGGGCGCCCGCTTCGGACAGCGCAACGGCGGCTACACGCGCATCACGCGCCTGGGGCCGCGCAAGGGCGATGGCGCCGAGCAGGCCATGATCGAGTTGGTGGGCTCCGAGTTGGTCAAACGCGCCGCGGAGCGCGCCAAGCGCAAAGAGGAACGCCTGAAAGCCCAACGCGAAGGCCGCGAACCGGCAGAAGAATCGGAGAAGTAGGACTTGTACCGCCGCCGGTCTTTGCCCGGCGCAGTGCCCCTACAGCGTGGACCAGATCCGCGACGACACCTATCTCCCCTAAGGGTTTGTCAACAAACAACCGTGCCATCTCGCCTGGACCGCTCCCTGACGGTCGCGGCTCGGAATCGGGGGCGGAGCCGCGACCGT
>OCTA010003064.1_pt1 | contig 14918 bp, 13 predicted proteins | sample 1538991 | NCBI WGS metagenome assembly OCTA01 (sample SAMEA3539302, study PRJEB22396) | soil metagenome | biome: tundra; feature: field; material: soil | place: USA | collected 2010-05 | depth 0.15 m | reverse complement strand
CCGCGACGGCTGGCATGAGCCGGCTCTGAGCGACGAGCAGGATGGGTCCGCTCACGCGAGCTTGGTGCGCTTGAGCACGATCTCGATGTCCTCGCGCGCCAGCGCCCCGAGCCCCAGCAGCAGCGCGGGGTACAGCGCACACGCGACCAGCACGAGCACGGCGAGCGACGCGCCGAGCAGGCTCAGCGCGCTCAGGGCGCCGAACAGCAGCGCCGCCGCCAGGACGGTGCGGGTGATGCGTCCTGGTTTCGGCCAGGGCCGCTCGAGCTTGCGCAGGACCGCCGAGAGGCACATGCCACACACGAGCATCTCGGTTGCCAACGTCATCCACGCCGCGCCGATGAAGCCGGTCAGCGGAACGAGCACGAGATTGCCCGCGACGTTGAATACGAGCGCCACGAGGCTGATCCTCAAGAAGCTTCGCTGCAGCCCGAGCACCACCAGCAGGTTGCCGTTCAGATAGCCGAAGCAGATGAACACGAACGCGCCGCCGAGCACCGGCAGCGCGGGCGCTGCCGCGGTGTATTCAGACCCGAAGAAGAGACGCACCAGTGGCGTCGCGGCGACAGAGGCAAACGCGAGCGCGCCGAGCGAGGTGATCGCCATCAGCTCGGCGGTGAGCCGCGCCGCACGCAACATGCGCGCAGGATCTGCCGGCCACGCCGCAGCCATGATCGGCGCCAGCGTGACGAGCACGGATATGGGCACGAAGTGCGAGCGATCCAGCACGCCGTAGACGGCGCCATAGAGACCCGCGTCCCTGCTGCCGGCCACCTTCAGCACGATCACCTGATCGATACGCCCGTATCCGATCACCAGCATGCCGGTGATGCCGAGCGGCAAGCTCTGCCGCACGAGCTCCTTCAGCCGTGCGAGCGAAGGACGCGGCCACCGCTTGAGCACCCGCAGCGCGGCCACCGTCTGCACGATCGAGCCGGCCAGGCTCGTGAGGACGAGCGCGATCGCCAGCGCCACCATGCCGCCCCCCCGCTGGTAGATGACGAACACCGCGACCCCCCACAGCACGCTCCTCAGCGTGAGCACCACCATCGGGATGCGGTTGTTGACACGCAGCTGAAAGACGAGCTGCAACACGCCGACTCCGTCGAACGGCATGAAGACGACGAGAATCAGCCCCACGAGCAGCATCGTGTGGCTCTGCTGGATCAGGGCGATCGCGCCCAGCGAGATCAGCATCACCGGACCGAGCGCGATCAGCCTCATGGCCATCATCGCCCCGAGCCATTCGCGTTCACGCTCGGGGTCGCGCGCGGCCTCGCGCACCACGATGCTTTCCGCGCCGAAGCTCATGAAGAAGCCCGTCAAGCTCAAGACCGCGAAGATCGTCGACCATTCGCCGTAGCCAGAGCTGTGCAGCGTCCGCGCGATCAGCGCGGTGACGACCACGCCGAGCGCCAGGTTGAGGACGCGCACGACGACCTGCATCAGGACATCGTGGACGGCGCGTTGCCGGGTGGCAGTGCGAGCGGAAGTCGACATTGTGCGGCGCCCGCCTCTGGGCGAGCCACAGTATCCCTGGATCGCCCCCTGCATCGCCGCTGCGCGGCGGCGGCGGCGGCGCACTAGACTCCTCGCGTGCGTGGCCTGCTGATCATCAATGCCGACGACTTCGGCGGCAATCGCCTCGCCACCGACAGGATCGCCGAGTGCTTCGCGGCGGGCAGCGTGACGAGCACGAGCGCAATGGTCTACATGAGCGACTCAGAGCGCGCGGCCGAGATCGGACGTTCTCGGGAGCTCCCCGTCGGCCTCCACCTGAACGTCACGCAGGAGTTCGAGGATCCAGCCACGCCTCTGCCGGTGCGCGAGCGCCAGGCGCGAATCGCGCGCTACTTCGCCGGCAGGCGCCTGAGGCGCGTCACTTTCAACCCGGTGATGAGCGCCCGCGCCCGGCGCTGCATCGAGGACCAGCTCGAGCGGTTTCAGCAGCTGTTCGGCTGTGAGCCGAGTCACATCGACGGGCACAACCACGCCCATCTGAGCCCCTCCGTGCTGCTGGCCCTGCCTAAGGGCATGCGCGTGCGCACGGGGCTGTCCGGAGGTCGCGATGACCGCGGTGCGCTGTTGCGCAGATCCCGTCATGCGCTCATCGCCCGCAGGCAGGCCACGACCGACTGCTTCTTCGCCATCGACCAACTGGGCAGCTCGCCCACCGGCGAAGCCATCGAGGATCTGCTCGGGATCGCCGATCGCGCCAGTGTTGAGATCATGGTCCATCCCGACCGCGACGACGACTACGCGATACTCATGTCCGAGGCATGGAGACGTGCCTTGCAACGGCGGAGGCTGGGCTCCTTCAAGCAACTCTGAGTCTGCCTCGGACAGGCCGAGCAACTGGACGGCAGCCCCGGCGAGCTGTATAGTCGCTGCCGCTATGCATCCTCGTCGGTCACGGAGGCCCGACTGATGTTCGACAGAAAGCCTGGGCGCGATAGAAGGCTCACCGAGCCTTCTTTTCCAGGCTGCCCTAGGACCGCAACCCTGGCCGCAGCTCTGCTCGCGGCCCTCTTGACGGGCTTGAGCAGCGGGTCGCTGGCGCTTGCGTCGGGCGGCGCCGGAGCGCTTTCGGCGTTGTCGCCGGCGAGTGTGGGGGCGGGTAGTGGTGTGGCGCGTATCGTGGTGAGCCCGGACGGTAGGAGCGCGTATGGGGCGAACAGGTTCACGACCACCGTCTCGCAGTACGCGCGCAACCCCGAAACGGGGGCGCTGACGCCGCTCTCGCCGGCCGCCGTGGAAGCGGGCTACTCGCCGGAGGGCGTCGTAGTCAGTCCCGACGGCAAGGAGGTGTACGCAGCCAACAGGTACTCCAACAACGTCTCGGAGTTCTCGCGCAACACCACAACCGGAGCGCTCACCCGCCTCTCATCGGCGAGCGTCGCCGCGGGCGAAGGACCGATCGGCCTGACCATCAGCCCCGACGGCAAGAGCGTATACGCGGCGAACTCCTTCTCAGCCACCGTCTCGGAGTACTCCCGCAACACCACAACCGGGGTGCTCACCGCGCTCTCACCCGCCACCATCGCGGCAGGAGCCAACGTCCATGGCATCGTCGTCAGCCCCGACGGCAAGAGCGTCTACGCCACCAACTACAACTCGAGCACTGTCTCGCAGTACTCCCGCAACACCGAAACCGGGGGGCTCACCGCCCTGAGCCCCGCAACCGTCGCAGCCGGAGTCAACCCGCACGACCTCGCCATCAGCCCGGACGGCAAAAGCGTGTACGTAGCGAACAGCACCTCCCCAGGGAAAGTCACGCTGTTCACACGCAACACCACCACAGGAGCACTCACATCGACCGCGACCATCGCGGCAGGCGAATACACCGAATGCGTCCTCGTCAGCCCCGACGGAGCCAACGTCTACGCCACCAACGAGATCACCAACACCATCTCCCAGTACACGCGCAACACCGAAACCGGGGGGCTCACCGCGCTCTCACCCGCCACCATCCCAACACAAGCAGACCCAGAAGGCATCGCCATCAGCCCCGACGGCAAGAACATCTACGCAACCAACAACGGATCCTCAACCATCTCGCAATACTCACGATCACACTAGAAGCGCGTCACGGAGCGCTCCCAGCGGCCGGCGGGCCGAGGGGGAAGGCTCTGCGCCGCGTCCAGCGACGCGCGACCCTGCTCATCAGCCACACTTCCTCGGCGCGCACGCGCACAGGAAGCCGCTCGGCCAGACCGCCCGGGATCGGCGCTCCATAGGCAACCGTGAGATGCGGGACGATCTCCTCGAAGGTGCCTCCATACGGCTGGTGATCGGGCCAGCGCTCGGCGATCGCCTGCGTCAGCTCGACGAACGGCGCAGGGGTATCGGGAGACAGATAGACGACACCGGGAAAGCGCCCGATCTCGGATAGCTCGAAGTCGAAGGAGGGCATCCCCTGGATCAGAGAGGCGAGCGCGGACTCCGTCTCCCCGTCGATCGTGCGCACATTGAGGAAGGGGTAGAAGATGGTGATGTGCGACGGCATGCCAGCCTCGCGCGCCGACTTCTGGAGCAGCCCCTCAGCCGCGGGAACGGGCAAGATCAGCGTGGTGACAGAGCCCTCTCCGAGCTTGCGCAGCAGGGCAAGATCGGACCGATCGCGCCAGCGCTTCCTGTAGCTGGAGTGAGTCTTCAGTTGCAGCGACAGCGAGATGCAGGGCATCGGTCGGCCCTCGATCTCTCCCGAGGCGAACTCCACATGCGTGCCCGAGAGCTTGAGTGGATGCAGGTCCACCGCCCGGCCCGCGGTCTCGTGGTTGTGAAGGACGACGCGTGAGAACATCGGCACATCGGAGTCGGCGCGGTACCACTCCCAATAGCCGAGATCGGCCAGCACTTCGATGGCTCGCTGGATATCCCGGTCTTCGACCACCAGGTCGAGATCGCCATGGGAGCGGGTGCGCCGCCCGGCCAGCGCATCCACGCCCCAACCGCCGCTGATCCAGCAGCGCACGTCGGCAGCCTGCAAGGCCTCGACCATAGCCACCACCGCACCGCCCGGCATCGGGGGGCTGCGGTAGACCGTCGTGCTCAGCCGGGCGAGGACACGCCGGGGCAGCGGCAGCTTCCATATCAGGACGTTCAGCCGTCCGCTCACTCGGTAGAGGAGCGGCGGCTCATATCTTGCCGGCGGCGCCGATCGCTGTGTCGGAGGTGAGTCCATCGAGATCCAGAGTGCCCGTCAATCCTGGCGAACGGCAGCCATAGGGTACCGGCCGGGGCCGAAATGCCGATATGGAGACCTGTTCGCGCAGCTCAGCCGATGTGCACAGGGCTGGTGAACAGAGCTCCCAGCCGTCCGCTGCGTGGATCGGCGGCACCCGCGAGCGGCGGCAGCCCGAGCGCTTGCTCGATCGTGCCGAGCACCCCATAGTGGTCTACGAATCCACCGTAGCGCGCACCGCGGCGCACGTCCGGACCAGCTACGACCGTGGCTATGCGCCCGCCCTGCGCGACTCCGCAGCAGCCACTGTTCGAGCTGCCCTCGTCCCACGTGAGGACGAGGAAGCCGTGCGGTCCCAGCTCGCGCAGCAGCGGCGGAACCGCGTGGCTGAGGAACCGGTCGCCGCCGCTGACCCCGCAGTCGTGACCGTCGTCGCAGAGATTTGGCGAGATCCACGCGTAGGTCGGCAGCGAGCCGCTGCGCAGGTCGGCCGTGAGCGCTCCGAAGCCGACGATCTTGCGACAGCGACGCGCGGACTGGGCGATGTCATCGTAGTAGATGAAGGGGTTGTGCTTCTTGGCGTAGCCGCCCGCCGTGGCGCCCTTGAAGCAGGGCGTGGGCTGGTCCTCCATATAGGCCTTCCAGGAGATGTGCGCGCCTTCGAGCTGATCGACGATGTTGACGGCGTTGGTGTGACATTCGGTGCAGTCCGAGCTCATCCCTTGAGTTGATCCGCTCGTGAGGGCGAGATAGTTGGGAAGCGAGGGGTGACTGATGGCGAAGCTCTGCGTGGCCAGGCCGTAGCGGCGAGCCAGCGCATTTGCGTATGGAGCCGCCGAGCTGCCGAGGACGCTGGTGGCCTCCTCGTTCTCCATCACGATCACGAGCACATGCGACGATTTCGAGTGAGGCAGCTTGGAGGCGGCCTCAGCCGCCAGGGGCTTGCCAGGCCGCGCCTGCGCGCAGCCGATGGCGCAGAACAGAACGAGCGGAAGCACGAGCACGCTCAGACCGGAGATGAGGCGGGACCACACGATGTCGATCATCGCACAGGAGACCGCGGACGGCCTGGGCTTCAGGATCCCAGGTCGAGCGCCCGCTCGACGGCGCGCAGCGTTCGCTCCGGGGCGTGGCTCTCCAGCGTCGCCATGCGGGCCGTACGTCCCTCGCGCCGGCAGCGCTCCCGATCGTCGCGATAGGCCGAGAGCGTGAGCGCCAGCGCACGGGGATCGTGGGACGTGGAGACGATGGTCCCCCCACCAGGGGGTATCAGCCCCTGTGCGCCCTCGGAGTCGGTCGCGACGACGGGGACTCCGACGAGCTGGGCCATCACTATCACCCGAGGCTCGCCCTCGGTTGGGCTCGGAGCGAACACCAGCAGGTCGCAGGCCGACAGGAACGCCTCCACGTGGCCGCGCACGTTGGGCTCGAACCGGACGCGATCCCCATATGGCGCTGCCCGTTCGCGCAGGATCGCCTCCTGATCGCCCTCGCCGGCCAGCACCAGCAGCACGTCGCCCTCCAGATGAGCCATCGCGTCGATGACGACGTCGTTGCGCTTGCGTTGCTGAAAGCGCGAGATGCAGCCCACGACGAGCGTTCGCTCGCCGGCGCCCCACGCCTCCCGCAGCTCGGCCCTGCTGCGGGGATCCGGCTTGACCGCCTCGACATCGACCAGGTTGGGCACCACATCGACCTTCTCGGCCGGGACGCCGGCATCTACGACCGTACGCCTGGTCCCCTCGGAGATGGCCATGATCCGGCGGGCTCGCCGCGCGGCGAGCGCATACAGCAGGCGGGCCGGCCCGTGGCGCATCGGCGGCGGAACGGGACCCCACTCGGCCCACACGATGTCCCCCGTGAGCCCGCGAGGGAGCAGCGAGCAGAGCAGCTGCTCCTTCTTGAAGTGCAGCATCAGCGCTCCAACGGGCCGCTCCCTACGCAACGCGCGCGCGAGACGCAGAAGAGTCAGGGGCGCCTCGAGCAAGACCAGCCCGATGGTGCGGCGGGCAAGCTTGGGTCCGAGATCGATCGCTCGCACCGGGACGCCCGATCCGGCTGCCAGGTCGGGGAAGTTGGTGAGGAGCACCACATCGTGACCCCGCGCACGGAGCGCTGCGAGCAGATCCACGTTCGCATACTCTGCACCGCCGCGCTCATTCGTCGTTTGGATTGAAACGATCCGGCCGTGGCGCACGCGATGGCCATACTATCCGGCGGGTGTCCAGGGAGCGCGTCTCAGCCTGCCTGATCGTCCAGAACGAGCAGGAGCGGCTTGCGGCTGCGCTCGAGAGCGTCGCCTTCTGCGACGAGACGATCGTCATCGACGGAGGATCGGTCGACCGGACCGTCGAGATCGCGCGGCGCGCCGGCGCAACCGTGATCGAGAATCCCTGGCCCGGCTTCGCCCTTCAGCGCAACGTGGCACTCGACGCCGCCACAGGCGATTGGATCCTCGAGATCGACGCCGACGAGCGCGTCTCTGAGCGGCTGCGCACGAGCATCGAAGGACTGCTTGCCAGCGAGGCAACCGCAGTGGAGATGGCGGTGTGCCCGCTGCGCAACCATTTCCTCGGCAGCCCCCTAGGGCCGTCGGCCAAGTCCCCGGGCTACCGCGCGCGGCTGTTCCGACGCGGAGCCTACCGCCACGACGAGGCGCGGATGGTCCACGAGGGCATCGAACCGCGCGAGCGACCGCTGGTGCTCGACGGCGATCTCGATCACGAGCTGGCCGGGATGCTGCGCGAGGCCCTCCTCGACGCGTGGAGCTACGCGCGCCTGGAGAGCCGCCACCTCGCAAGGCCCTCTCAGCATGGCGCCTACCTGGCCGGAATCGTGCTGCGGCCTGCCGCTAAGCTTCTCTACCGGACGATCCTCGAGGGGGGCTGGCGCGACGGCTGGCGAGGCCTGCTGAAGATCTCACTCGACGTGGCATCCGACGCGCTCGTCTGGACGCTGGTGCTGCTGCGCGGAGCGCCCGCCTCAGCCGCGCAGGGTGATACCCGGACCGAGCACTTCGGCCGCCGGCCGAGCGGGCCGGTCAAGGTCGTGGCGACAGCGAGCGGTGAGCAGGCGACGCAAGCGGCGATGCACTGGCTTGCGGGCCTGCGGGATCGCGGACTCGACGTTGCGCTGATCGCAGGAGGGCCAGGGGTCAGAGAGAGCGCGCAGGCCGCGCGCGGAGGACCCGCTGGGAGCGTGCCCCTGCACCACCTCGAGCGCCTGCGTCCGCTGGCGCTCGTGCGCGCACTCGATGTGGAGATGCAATTGCGAACGGCAGACGCGGTCATCCCTGTCGGCAGGAGAGCCCGGCTCCTCCAGCGCCTGCTGCCGAGAACGCTGCGACCTGAGATCCAGGGCCTCGACGTGGGCGTCGAGCCCGACCTGGCCGTCGATCTGGCAAACGCCGGGGTCTCACGTCACTGAAAGCGGCGGGCCCGGCGGTCCGCAAGACGCTCAGGTGGTGCGGATTATCAAGACCGAGCAGGGCGCGTGGTGGGAGACCTTGTTCGGCACGGACCCGAGCAGGAACCGCTTCGCGCCGGTCATTCCCTTGTTGCCGACCACTATCAGATCGGCCTCGCGCTCCTCGGCCACGTCGAGGATCGCGTCGGCCGGGTCTCCCAGGCGCGGATAGACGTTGACCGCGACTCCAGCCTCCCGGGCGATCTCGGCGGCCGCCTCGAGCGTCGCGTCGACCTCCTCGCGGGGATTGATGGCCCACTGCAGGTCCTCGGGAGCGTCACGCTGCTCCTCGCGCAGCCGCTGGGCCGGCACGGGCTCGTACGCACTGACGAGCTCGAGCGCAGCTCCCACGGACTTGGCGAGGTCGACCGCCTGGCGCACGGCCTGGCCGGCGGTGTCCGAGCCGTCCGTTCCAACCACGATCGATCTGAACATGTCCCTCCCTTGGCTGCGGTTCGAGCTGCGAGCTGCGCTGCGACCTCCGGCCGCCGATCATAACCGCCCGGCTCCCGAGAACCACGGTAGATGACTCGAATATCGTTCTCCGCGCCAGTGATCGACCTCCACACCCACGTGCTCCCCGGCATCGACGACGGTCCTGCGACGATCGAGGGCTCGGTCGCACTCGTGCGCGCCGCGGCCGCGACCGGCACGCGCGTGATGGTGGCCACGCCACACGTGAGCTGGAGCTACCCGAACGAGGCTGTCACCATCGCCCGGCTCACGGGCGAGCTGAACGAGCGCCTGCGCCAGGAGGAGATCGCCGTCGAGATCCGCGCGGGCGCCGAGATCGCGATGACGCGGATCGGGGAGATCCCGCCGCACGAGCGCGAGCGCCTGCACCTCGGGGGCGGACCGTGCGTGCTCCACGAGCCGCCGTTCACGCCGCTCGCCACAGGCCTCGAGAGAGTCGTCTCGGCGCTTCAGAGCGGGGGTCATCGGGTTGTGCTCGCGCACCCGGAGCGGTGTCCGGGGCTGCATCGCGAACCCGAGATCGTGGAGTCGCTTGTCGGCAGCGGAGTCCTCACGTCCGTCACCGCCGGCTCGCTGGTCGGCCGCTTCGGCGGAGAGGTGCGTCGCTTCGCTCGACTCCTCTTCGAGCGGGGCCTGGTCCACAACGTCACCTCCGACACCCACGACGCGGACAGGCGCCCGCCCGGCATGGCCGGCGAGCTCGGCGAGGCGGGCCTGGGCGAGCTCGCCGATTGGCTCACATGCGCAGTGCCCGCCGCGATCCTGGCGGGCGAGAGCGTACCGAGTCCTCCAGCCGTGCGACTGCACAGCCTCAGGACACGACCGTGGTGGCGCCCGGCGCGCTCGCTCAAACGAGCTTCGTGACCGCCACGATCATGCCTGCCAGCACGAACACGACGATCGCGATCTGCATCCAGATCCACGTGGGAGACATGACACGGGCAGCGTAGCGACTGCTCACATGCCAGCTCGCCGCGCGCCAAACGTCCAGAGGCCGCACCTCGATCCAATACAGTGTCTCGCAATGAGTAGACGAAGCGGGATGCCGCTGCTCGCTTTGGCGACAGTGCTCGTGTGCCTGACAGCGGCGGCCGGTGCGAGCGTGGCACACCTCGCGCACACGGCCGCGCGCGCTCCGCAGGGCGGCGTGAACATCGTGGGGGTCGGAGCCGAACCGCTGTCGAGCGCCGACCAGGCGATCGCCCAGGCACATGCCCTCCATGCCCAGATCGTGCGCACGGAGGTTCCCTGGTCGAACCTCGAACCGCTCGCCCCGGGCCGGATCTCGCGCGCGCCGCTCGCCTTCATGGATCGTCTGGTGGCCGATGCGACGAGCGTGGGCATCCACGTGGTGATGATGGTCGACCGCACTCCGTGCTGGGCCTCCTCGGCGCCGGCCTCGCTCCTGCGCGCGTGCCTCGCGGGAGCACCGAGAAAGGCCACTACGTGGCCACCCCGAGAACCAGCCCCGTACGCGGCCTTCGTCGCGTTTCTGGCTAAGCGCTACGGGAGCCGGCTGGCGGCGATCGAAATCTGGAACGAGCCCGACCAGGCCAACCAGCTCTACTTCGCCGGACCCGAAAAGCCCAAGCGCTACGCGGCCATCCTGCGCGCTGCCTACCCGGCGATCAAGCACGCCGACCCGGGCCTGCCGGTTCTCGCCGGCTCCCTCGTGGGGTCCAACGGGGCGTTCTTGCGCGCCCTCTACGCGGCGGGAATCAAGGGCTACTACGACGGCCTGTCGGTGCACTTCTACATCCTCGTGCTCGGGTCGCTGCGCTCCCCCCACGAAGTCCAGCTGGCCAACGGCGACGACAAGCCGCTGTGGCTCAGCGAGTTCGGTTGGAGCAGCTGCCTGCCGAAACGCAAGATCGAGCAGGAACAGGCCTGCGTGAGCCAGCAGATGCAGGCCACGAACCTCACCGACACCTTCCGGGCGCTGGCGCACACCTCCTACCTGTCCACCGAGATCGTCTACAAGCTCCAGGGGTTCCCCGCGGAAGACTTCGGGGTCTTGACGGCCGGCGGCCGTCGCAAGCCGGCATTCGCCGCGCTCGCCCGCGTGCTCGTCTCACCGTTAGGCGCCACGGCGAGGGTCACCCTGAGCCTCAGCCGGCGCGGGGGGCGAGTGGTCGCGAGCGGTGCCGGACCGGCCGGCGACTACATGGAGCTCGAGGCATATCAGGGCCAGACCCTCCGCTACAGGGCGCTGTTCACGCTGAACCGCTACAACCGCTATTCGGTGGCGCTTCCGTCGGTGCTGGGGCAGAGCGGGCTGCGGGTCCGCGTCTACCAGTACTGGGAGGGCCCGAGCAGGGCCGCACAGAAGAGCATCTGAGCTCGTCGCGGCCGGCGGCTGAGCCGCCCGGGACGCCGCCGACTGTCGGCTCGCGTCGCCCTGGGAGCGCCTCGCCGGTCACTCGGCGTTGCGGAACAGCGCCAGCACGGTGAGCGCCAGGATCTTCATGTCGAGGCCCAGCGACCAGTAGGCGATGTAGTAGTTGTCCAACTCCACGCGTTCGGCCAGCGAGGTCTGCCCGCGCAACCCGTGCACCTGCGCCCAGCCGGTGATCCCCGACCTGACCCGGTGACGGTCGCCGTAGCGGAGGATGTCCTGCCTGAACAGCTCCACGAACTCCGGGCGCTCGGGGCGAGGTCCGACCAGGCTCATCTCACCCCGCAGCACGTTCAACAGCTGCGGAAGCTCGTCCAGCGAGGTACGCCGCAGGAAGCGGCCGACGGCGGTGCGGCGATCCTCGCCCTCGACGCCACCGGGCGCGATGTCCCCCGCGAGCAGGAAGTCCAGCGCGCTGGTGTCTTCCTGCTCCAGCGCCGCCTGCCCGGGCGCCACCCGCATGGAGCGGAACTTGTAGAAGTCGAACACCTTCCCGTCGCGGCCGACGCGGCGCTGCTTGAACAGTGCGGGGCCGGGACTGCTGAGGCGCACGGCCACCGCCGCGCACAGCATCACGGGCGAGAAGACCACCAGCAGCACCAGCGCCAGAGCGCGATCGAGGGCGTGCTTGACGGTGAACTGCAATCCCTTGGGATCGACTGCGGAGAAGGACATCAGCGGCAGCCCGCCGACCGTGTCGTAGCGCACGCGATCGTTGATCGTGTCGAACATGCGGGGCACCACCGACACGTCCACACCCAGCTCTTGGCAGCGCTGAATCAGGCGGCTGACACGAGCGTCGGCCACGGAGGAGAAGGCCACGATCAGGTTCCTGACGCCGGTGCGCTCGACCGTCTCGTCCAGATCCTCGATCGTGCCGAGCACCGGCACGTCGCGTCCTCCCACCTCGGCCACCGACCGCGGATCCTCATCGAGGAAGCCGATCGGCGCCAGCCCGTACTCGGGATGGTTCTCCAGCCGGCGCGCCACCTGCGCCCCGACCACGCCCGCGCCCATGATCAGGACGGGCTTGCCGACCAGCCGCCGGGCACGCGCCCAGCGCTGGGTGGAAGACAGCGCGATCCGCCCGAGACCCACGGCGAGGAGCGAGAAGAACCAGGCGCGCAGCCAGTCGGGCTGGCTGGGCACGTGTTCGTTGAGGAAGATGCCGAGCACTGCCACGGCCATCGCGCCCACGGATACAGCGCTGAGCACCGGGATGACCCCGTCGAGCACCAGCGCGCGCAGTCGCGTGCGATAGAGCCCGCGCAGCTGGAAGAGGAGCAGGACCAGCGGCGGCAGCGCGAGCAGCGGAGCGCGCAGCGCGGAGACGTGCAGGACGCCGTTCACGCCGCCGAGGGCGATGACCACCGCCGCGCACAGCAGCACGAAGTCCACGGTCGGCCGCACCACAGCCCAGCCACGACCCTCCAGGGCCCACTGCAGAGGACCCTGGAAGGTCCCGCTCCGCAGCGCCTTGGGCGACGGGACGTCGTGGCTCAGCTCGCCTCGAAGCGAGAGCGTGGTGGATGTCTGTTGGGTGACTCGCGTGCGGTCCATAAGCTGCGGGCTCGGCTTGGCCCTTAGTTGACTACTCGGGTCCTGCGTCGCATCCCTTTAGCCGACTTCATTTCTCCTACTGGGTTCGGCGCGCAAATCGTCGGGTGATCGCAGCCGTCAGGGCAAGCGCTCCGAACGCGAGGAGTACGTACAGGAGCTCGGCGCCGGAGGGGCCCGGCGTCTGCGAGCCACCCGCGGATGCTCTCGTCCCTGCAGTCCCGTACGGCTGTGAGCCCGCGCCCGAGCCCGACGCCTCGCCGCGCGAGCCGTTTGATCTACCGGCGCCGTTGGCGCCACGACTCGAGGTGGCATGTTGCGCGCGAGCGCCTGAAGCCCCGCTGCCACTGGCCCCGCCGCTCCCGCCGGAGCTTCCGCCACCCGACGCGCCTCCTCCACCCTGGCCTCCCCCCGGCCCGTTCAGGAGCGCCGAGCCGAGTATGGCCTGGCTCCCCTGTCCTGGGCCGCCGTAACCGCTGAGCAGTGAGTTGGCACCCGCTGCAGCGGGAGCGGCAGCCGAAAGGCCCAGCACCATGAGCGTAGCTGTGGTGATCGCGCGATGCCTTGTCATGCGTCCTTGCCTTGAGCTCCCTTGGCTGGCCAGAGCAAAATGTGCCCTCTTTCCATGCCACTTGGTCGTCATCGCTGCTCCCGATCGCCAGATCCACAGTTCCCCAGCCCCAGGGTCAACGAATCGACGAGATCTCCGTATAAGCTACCGGAGCTTGAGGGCCATGTCGAGGCCGATTCTGTCCGGCCCGCCTGCGCTCAGGCCAGTTGCTGAGCCTTGAGAAGGATTGAGCGGTTCAGTGCCTCGACGCTCACCCGACGCCCTTCACGCACCAGGCGCAGTGCCTCGTGGGCGAGCTGGTCGCGAGGGTCGAGCGCGACAGCCCGCACGAGCAGACCGAGCGCCGCGGAGCGTCGGCCCGTGGCCGAGGCGATCGCGCCCCGCTCGAGCGTCGCATACGCATCACCCGGCGCGCGCGAGAGCGCTGAGGCGAACGCACGGTCGGCGCGAGCGAGCTCGCCGTAGCGCAACGCGATGCTTCCCGCGAGGAGGTATGCCTCGTCGCTGAGCGGATTCAGGCGCGCCGCTTCGTCGAGCCGGGAATAGGCCGTCTGCGGCGCCTTGGTCCAGATGCGCGCGGCGCTCTGCACCTGCCGCTGGCTGAGCCATGGCGCCGCCAGCGAAACGGTGCATGCCAGCGCCGCCAGCAGGCCCCCAGCGAGAGCGAGGCGCGCCGCCACGGGTCCTCGCGGGCGCCTCGGTCGCCCGGATGCCGGCGCGCGCGCCGGCGCAAGCGCGCAGGCTAGACCCAGCAGCGCGAACGCGGGCGCCCCCAGCCCGGCGAACTCCCAGAACCAGTCGAACGAGCCATGCACAGCCCAGTAGGCGAATCCGGCCAGCGCCGCCGCCGCCACCGTGCCGGCAAGCGGATCCGCGGCGCGTCTGAGGGCGCGTCCCGCGGCCAGCAGTGCCGCGCCGAGGCCCACGAGCGCCAGAAGCCCGCCGAGCACGCCAGTCTGCGTCAGCGTTCGCAGCTCGACGCTGTGCGGGTAATGGGGCGTCTCGTCGCTGCGGCCATGCAGGAGGTACTGCCGTTGGTAGTTGTCCGCGCCGATGCCCACGACCGGGTGGGCGATGAATTCGTCGAGCGCCACCCGGTAGAAGTCGTAACGGTTGCTACCGAGGCCGCTCGCCAGGCGGTTGCCCGTCGCGCCGGCCCCATAGCCTCCCTTGAAGCTGTCCCAGCTGTGCCTGATCCGGGTGATCGGGTTGCCCGCCGCGACCACGCCGCCGGCGAGCACCGCCACGAGCGCGGCGATCGCGACCCCGGCGACGCCGGTGCGGATCCGCCCGCGAGAAGCCTCCGAGAAGATGCGCCGCGCCTCGATCGCGGCACCCAGCGCCACCACCAGCCCCACCACGACGGCCGCGGTCACGGTGGCGGCGATCGCGCCGTGCACCGCGGCGGGTGTCACCTGTCCGTTGTTGTTCAGGTGGTCGCCCACCTTCAGGACCGCCGGGGCGGCCGCGCCGACGCCTGCGGCCACGGGGACGAGCAGCGCGAACGTGCGCGTGCGCCCCGGCAGGAGCGCGAACACCAGCGCCAGCATCACCGGCGTGGCATACAGTGAGCCGCGGCTCTGGCTGAGCAGCGCGACCTCCGCCAGCAGCACCGCGCCTCCGCCCAGCAGGCCCCGCATCCCCCAGGGAAGTCGCTCGCTGCGCGCGAGCAGCAGCGCGGGCCAGAAGGCCATCAGCCATTGGGCCGCGTTGGCGTTCGGATAGCCGGAGGGATACTCCAGGCGCCCTCCCGGCAGCAGCGCTTGCAGGCT
>OCTA010003063.1_pt1 | contig 14919 bp, 17 predicted proteins | sample 1538991 | NCBI WGS metagenome assembly OCTA01 (sample SAMEA3539302, study PRJEB22396) | soil metagenome | biome: tundra; feature: field; material: soil | place: USA | collected 2010-05 | depth 0.15 m | reverse complement strand
AGGTCGCCAGGACCAGCGCGATGAGCAGCGTCAGCGTTCCGAATGCAGCCATGGAGCCTCGTTCCCGGGGGCGATGCGCCAGGGCAGCGCCCGGAGTCCGTTAACTTAGCATAGCGGGCGCTCGCCGCCCGGTTCGTTTTCCGGCGGTCGATCTGCGGGGGGGGGTTGGCCTGCCGCCGGTCCCGGACCCACTCTTCTGACCGTCCCCGCCGTCGTCGTCGGGGCCGGCAGCCCCGGCCCCGACGCTATCGATGATCTGGCGCCGCCCGCGGACCAGGCGCGACTGTGCGGCCGCGACCGAGATGCGCAGGATGTGGGCGACCTCCTCCAGTTGGTGGCCCAGGATGTCGTGCAGGAAGATCACGTTGGCCTTGTGCGGGCCGAGACCCATGAGCGCGCTTTTCACCTGGCGCAGACGCTCCTGCACGTCGGTGAGGTGCTCGGGACCGCGCTCGACGCCCGTGTGGTGGACGGTATCCACCTGGGCCAGATCCGACTCTTCGTGCGCGAAGAGCTGGCGCTCGCGCGTACGCACCCGGATGGCGTCGACCGCCACGTTGCGCGCGATGACGGCCGCCCATCCGCCCGTCGGACAGTCGCCCCGGAAGTTGCCGCGATCGATGGTCGTCAGCACGCTCTCCATCGAGCTCTGCATGAGGTCTTCGTATTCCGGATCCTGGGTGCCGATCAGACGACGCAGAACCAGATCCACGGCCGATCGCGCATTTTGGATGTCCTCACCCACAGGCTTGCGTCGGCTGTGGTCTCTGCGAATGGGCATCGTCACCTCAGCATGTTTAGTGCCGAACACCCGTTACCTTCGTCGAAATGCCGTCAATGAAAGAGCTCCGAATGCATTGATTTGATCCAATCAATGAATTGCGAGCGCAATCTCGGACATGGGCAACGTACGTTGCTCGCCCGACGCTGATGTTCTCAACCAGAGCGTCTCGCGTCGCAAAATGACGAACGCGATCCGACGACCGATGTCGAGCCCCCCTCGTCGGCTCGCGACAATCGACACGGGCGTCACGCCGTGTGCTCATTGAATACGCGGAGCGCCAGGAAATTGTTACAGGCCAGATTTCGGCCGCCGGAGAAAAACGACCTGGCGAGGCTCTTCGCTGTAACATTCTGCAGGTCCCGAGCGGATTCCTTCCGCATCAGGTTTGCCTCGGATCACTGCCTGGGCGAAAAAGGCCGCTCCTGCGTGATATCCGAGGTCGATGGTGGTAACGTGAGCCACCGAAAATCGAAGGACCTCGGTGAAGAAGCCCCAGCGCGCATTTGTTGAGGTGGAGGTGGGTCCGCGAAGTAATTCTCTTCGTTCGTCCCCAAAATGGCCCGGCCGCCGTGCGGCGGGCGGTGAGGGGAAGGTTCAACCTGGCGCAAGGTTGATGTCAGCCGGCATGTTTCCATTGGAAACGACGGAAGAAAAATTAATGGCCCGGTACGCCGCGGGTGACGAGGTCGCCTTCCGGGATCTGTTTGCGCTGTTGGCGCCCAAGCTGCGTGCGTTTTTCTTTCGCTCCTTCGTTGACGCGTCGCTGGCCGACGATCTCACGCAGACGACGTTCCTCAAGCTCCACCGGGCGCGCGCATCGTATTGCCCGGAGCTGTCGCTGAAACCGTGGCTTTTCACGATCGCCGCCAGCGTGCGCCGGGACGAGCTGCGTCGCATCTACCGACTGCCGCCCCACGTGGGCGAGGCCGAGCTGGAGCGGGCCGAGCCGCCATCGCCCGATGATCCTAGAACCCTCCCGGCGCCGGAGTCGAGCAACGAGGTCGAGGCCGTCCGGGCCGCGGTGGATCGTTTGCCGGAATCGCAACGTGCGGTGCTCCACCTGCACTGTCACGAGGAGCTGACCTTCGAGCAGATCGCGCAGGCGCTCGGTACGACGCCGGGGGCCGTTCGCGTGCGCGCCTCGCGCGCCTACGAACGCTTGCGAAAGGGTCTCCGCCCCTCGACGACCATACGGCGCGGTTGATTCCGATTCAGGCCGCCGCCACGGACGGTCCGCGACGGACGCTCAGGGCGGCCAGCAGGGTGGCGACCAGAACGCCACCGAAATGGAAGACCAGCAGGTGCGCGTCCGAGTGTGGGACCGCGCAAGCCAGGTGTTGCCCGGCGTGCGCCGCCAGCGCGCCCGCGGCGGCGATCGCGGTGACGTTCCAGCGACTGAAGGCGACGCCGTTGCGGCGTCCGACCGCCAGGACGATCGCCCAGGTGATGGCGGCAGCCCACAGCTCGCGGAACGTGCAGCGGATGCCGATACCCGGCGCGAGCCCGGCCGCGGTTCCAGACAGGTAGGCAAACAGACCCGATGTCGCGACAACGGTCACCACCGCCAGCGGTTCCTTTCCGCGCATGACCGTGACGCTGGCCATCGCCACCGCCAGGATCCCGAGGGAGACCACCAGGCACTCGCGATCCAGCTGGAATCCGCCACCCACCGTGAGTTGAAACAGCCAGGCCACGAACACCGCACCGACTGTCGTCCAGAGCAGCCGGCGGGAAGCGTCGTTCCAGGACAGACCGACCGCGGGCGACAAACGCGCGCCAGCGGGCTCCGTGATCGACGTGGGAACGGGCAGCGCCCGACGCAACAAACCGACGAACCGGGCGCCCTCTTCCAGGGCTTCCCGGCAGGGCGGGCAGGACCCAGCATGCTCATCCGCGGCTTTCCGCTCGGGATCCTCCATCGAAAGCGCGGCCAGAAATCCAGCTCGATCGGCAATATGGTCGGTCATGCAGCCTCGTTGTAACTCGAACCCCAGTCGCCCCCTGTCAAAAGTACGCTTGGGCTCGGTCCAAAGTTACAGCGGTACACCGCCGGCCGATCGAGCAAAAAAATGCCCCGCGGTGCTCCAGAGCACCGCGGGGCTGAACCTGCGCCCTATTTCCTTGCGACTAGAGCGTGTTGAGGAAGTTGACCAGGTCGGTTTGCTGCGACGAGTTGAGGGCGCCGAAGGCCGCCGCGGCCGCCGTTCCCTGACCCACCGTGCCGCCGTTGTGGTCCCGAATGGCCGTTGCGATGTCGGTCGTCCGGCCGTCGTGCAGCTTGTTGTTGCGCGAACGCAGGCCCCACAGCGGCGCCGTCCGCATGAGGCGGGTCGACGCCACCGAGTCGCCGTCGTTGAGGCCGATCTGGTCACCCAGCGTCCCCATGTCGTGGACCAAGAAGTCGGAGTACGGCTGGAACGCGATCCCGGCCGGCACGCCGCCCGCAGAGGTGGACACGAAGATGTCGGCGTCCGAACGGTGGCAGCCCGAGCAGGCCAGCGTCGCCGAATTGAACAGCGTTCGGCCGCGATCCTGCGAAGAGCCGGCCGTGATCGCCACCTGAGGCGGAGGCGCCAGGTGGGCCATGAAGAACGTGAAGTTGTTCACGTCGTCCTGGAGCTGATTGAGGCCGCCCGAGCAGTTGTGATTCTCCGCAGCGAAGTCGTCGTCCACCCCTGGGACCTCGTCGTCGGGACAGCCGTTGATGATCGCATTGGTACCGGCTCGATTGGCCCGGTTCTCGGTCGCGAAGGCGGTCACCACGGTGCCGCGGCTGCAGCTGGTGGTGGTGATGCCCATCTCGTTCAGGTAGGCGTCGGCCGAGAACTGCGCCAGGCTGGGAACGTTGGCTTTCCAGCCGAAGCGCGCCACACGGGTGCTGCCGATGGACTGCGAGCTGTCGGCCGGGTTCGGTAGGGAGATGGTTACGCGCCTGGGCGTGCCACGAACGCTCGCCGGCTCGCGACTGGCGAGCGTGTCGAAGCTCGAATCCGGCAGCGAGTCGACCAGGCCGAGTCCGAAGAGCGGCGTCGTCATACGGCCCGCGAAGATTGTCGCGCCCTGCGCGGGGTTACTGTCGACGCCCGAGTTGCAGTTGAGACCGCCGATATTGAAGCCTCCGATCCCGAAGAGCTGGCGGAGCGATCCGCCGGTCGCGGCGAGGGTGTTGAACGTGCCGTTCGTCAGCGTGCCGTAGCGCTGCTCGATGTTCTGGCCGGCGCCGCCGAGTGCGCCGTTCTGGTGGCACGAACCGCAGGCATTCTGGTTGAAGATCGGTCCTAGGCCATCTGCGGCGCTCTCGGTCTCGGCAAAGTTTGCCGAGGCCGCAGAGAAGGCGGCGGCATTGGTTCCCGGCAGCGCGGCGCCGAGAGACAGCTCGCTCGAGACAGTCGTTACGCCGGTGCCGTCGCTCCCCGCGTCCCCCATGCAGCCCCACCCACCGAGCGCCAGGACGGCCCCGAGGGCGCCGCATCGAATCCACTGCATGTTCCGTCGCATATACGATCCTCCTCTGTGGGTGTCCCCGGTAGATCTGAGGACGTGTAGAGGTCGACCGAGCGCGAAAGATCAGGCAAACGAGCGCATCAAATCGGACAAAAAAATACAAACCGACATCGTTACAACTACTTGAGTAGCAAGAAACATTGAGCCGGTTTTCCCATTAACGGGTTTCCGTGAATGGAAAATGGTACGCGCGAACGCTCAGTTTCGGCGTTCGAGGGCCGCGCGCGCGATCTGCCGGACGGTGGGTTTTGGATCGTTGTCGGCGGCATAGGCGAGCGCGCGGGTCACCCGGGGCGACGCATTCGCGTAGCGCGCCAGCAGCGTGACCGTATCGGTCCGGACCGATTCCACCGGATCCGTTTCGGCCGTTTCGGCGAGCCCCTCGGCAAGCGGTCCGAGGTCGCGAAAGCCGGCCGCGAAGATCGCCGCCGCCCGCACCGTCGGATCGCGATCGCTGCGCAGCAGGCCGACCAGCAGCCGATCGGCCGCCGGATCGGGGACCAGGCGCAGCGCCCGCGCGGCCGCCGCCCGCCCCGGACGCTCGCCGTCGCCGAGCGCCGCCTCGACGGGTTCCAGGACCGCCGGACTGCCGAGGTTCGCCAGCGCCGCCAGCGCGAGGACGCGATCCTCGCCGTCGCCGGCCCGCCCGTAGTCGCTGAGCAGCCGCTTCTCGAGGGCGTCGGCTTCCACCGCGTGTTCGGGGCGGCCGAACCGGGCCACCGTTCCCGCCACCGCTGCCGCCGAGCGCCGAACGCTGGCCGGACGCCCCGCGAGAAGCCGCTGCACGGCCTCCATGGTCGGCGCCGTGGGATGCTTGACCAGCACCAGCCCCGAGATCGCTTCCTGCCGCACGCGAACCGGCAGCCCGGCGTCGCGCGCCAGTACACACAGACCGGCCTGGGCCTGCGGCGTCCCCGCGGCGCCCAGCGCCTCGATGACCGGCTGGGGGGCCTTCCCGCCGCGCACGAACGTCACGGCCGGTGCCACCGCTTCGGGCTGGGCGCGCAGAATCGCTTCCAGGCGCGCGGGAAGCTGGTCGCCCGCCTGTCCGGCCGCGGCGGCCCCGAGAAGCTGCTCGACGGTGTGGCCGCGCGCGAGCTGCCGATCTCGGGCGGGCTCGTCGTCTAGGTCCGGTGGCAGGCGCTCGGGCGCCACGGCCGCCAGAGCCATCGGGGGCGCGGGCGCCCTCGGGCGAACGTCCCGGGTGCTACACCCGATCGGCGGCGGGCTCGCCGCTAAATCCCGCCCAAATGAGCGGCCGTGCAATGCCCACCCGACCGCCACGGCGGAGCCACCCACGGCGCCGATGGCGAGGGTAGCCGCGAGCGCGAGGCGTCGGGAGTCCACTGCCGGGAAGTGAACACAGGCGAGCACGATACGCCCCCGTGCAAAATTGCAGATTGCGCCGGCAATTATTCGCTGCCTGCTGCCGCACAGGCATCAGGCACCGAGCTTGGCCTTGAGAAGACTCTTGAAATCGGTCGCGCCGGTACCGTCGAGAGGGACGTCCAGCCACAGAAGCGCGGGGGTGCCGTGCGCGATCTTGCGCGCGCGTCGCGTGACGTCCGAGAGCGTCTCCCAGGCGATCTTCGCCTGCGCCGCCGCGTCGAGGGCGACGATTCCCACCAACCGCCCCTGGAGGATGACGATCGAACAGAGCGATTGGGTGCCGCGCTCATAGCGATAGGCCCAACCGGTGCGCGGACCGTAATAGTAGAAGTCCTCGACGGCGGCGTGCTTCTTCAAGAGGGCCCGCAGGGCCTCGAAGCGCTTGCCCACCGCGGCCGCCAGGCGTGCGCCGAACTCCGCGTGCGTCGGCGGCTGCGCCTTCTTCGGAAAGGTCACCTTGGTGGGGGCCCGGGCCGGCGATTTGGCGGGGGGGTGAGCGGGCGATTTGGCGGGGGGGTGAGACGGATCGCTGCGCTTGGCTTTCGGCGTCGGCTCGCGGCGCCGCGGTTCGGCCTTCGCCGGCGCGCGCGGCGCCGGTTTGGTGGGTCGCGGGCGGGCGGTCATTTCAGGCGGCGAGGCTGGCCGAAGGCGGGGTCGGCGTCTTCTTGCGGTTCATCAGATAGCTCACCGCCCCCGGGATCAGCGACACAAAGATGATCACGATGATCACCTTGTCGATCTGCTTGGTGATCGGCGGGTAGACCTTCCCCAGCGAGAATCCCAGCAGGGTCATCCCGCCCACCCAGCCGATGCCGCCGAAGACGTTGAAGCTCAGGAACTTTCGGTAGCTCATCTGCCCGACGCCCGCCACGATGGGCGCGAAGGTCCGCAAGAAGGGCAGGAAGCGCGCGATGATGATGGTCTTGCCGCCGTGGCGCTCGTAGAAGTCCTTGGTGCGGAGCAGATGCTTCCTGGAGAAGAACAGCGACTGCTCGCGGGTGAAGATCCTCGGCCCCGACTTGGCGCCGATCCAGTACCCGACGGTGTCGCCCACGATCGCCGCCAGCATCGCCGCCAGGTTCAGCGTCACGATGTTGAGCAGCGGCGCCTGCGCTGGGTTCGCGCTCGTGCAATAGAGCCCGGCGGTCACCAGCAGCGAGTCGCCCGGCAGGAAGAATCCGAACAGCAGCCCGGTCTCGGCGAACACCACGGCCGTCAGCGCCGCGAGCCCCCCGATCCGGATCAGACCCTGGACATCGTAGATTTTGTGGAAAAGGTCCATTAGATGATGCATACGGCCGACGACTTTGGGCCAAGTGGGCGACTTTGTCACGTTCGCGCTATCGGCATATGGTGCGGCTCGCAATGACGCAGCCACAAGCGCCTCGGCAGCGGCCGACCTGGGTGACCCTGATGGCCGCCATGATGCTGCTTTACGGCGGGATGACGCTGGTGAGCGCGCTCTTCACCTTGCGTGAGCCGCGCGCGGCGGCGGTGGTCGCGATCGAGAACGTGGCCCAGTCGTCTACCCAGCCGGAGCTCCAGCAAAAGCTGGACCGGATCAACGAGGTCATCCTGGCGCACTACCGGAGCACGATCCGGACCGGCGCGTTGATTTCGATCTGCGTCGCCCTCTACACCTTGTATGCGGTCGCGGCGATTCTCTCGCGCGATCGCCACGGGCGATTGCTCGCGCTCGGCGTCGGCGGGGTCGGGATCGTCTACGAGCTCGGCGGCTTGCCGTATGGCGTGGCGATGGCGCGCCTGGCGGCCATTGACGGCGCGCCGCTCCTGGCGAAGGCGTTCATCGACAGCGGGAAGCAGCCGCCCGGCACCAACCCCGGCGAGCTGGCCGCCAAGCTCCACACCGCGATCGTCGCGCCGCCGATCGTCGCGGCGCTCCTGGGTGTCGGCTGGTGTCTGGCCATGATGGTCTATTTCGGCGGCCGGCGCGGGCGGGCCGTCTACGGCCTCGACGTTCCGCCCACCGCCGGCGGGTGAGGACGGGCGTGGCCGCGCGGGCCGTCAGCGCGGCGGCGGCAGATCGACCACCACCTCGCCGTCGCCCACGCGGGCCTGGCAGGAGAGGCGAACCTTGTTGATGAAGTAGACATTGCCGAGGTGCTTGCGCTCGGCGGCGTTGAAGGCCGACAGGTGCTCTTGCCCGCTCACGATCTTCACCCGACACAGGCCGCAGGCGGCCTTGCCGACGCAGGCGGTATTGACGGCGATGCCGGCGCGTCGCGCGATCTCGAAGACCGACTCGCCGGCGGCGCAGTCGACCCGCAGGCCGCTCGGCAAATAGGTGACCGACGGCAAGCTCACGCCTCCGGGGCCGGCGGTTCCGGCGATTCGTCGGGCCAGTGCGACAGGCCGACGCGGTTCCCTTCGGGGTCGCGGAAGTAGACCGTGTAGGCGGTCCGGTGGACGACGGCCACGCCGGCCGCAGCGAGTCGCGTCTCCCAATCGGCGCGCGCCGCGCGCGCGATGCGCAGCGCGACCATTTGCAATCCCGGCGTCTGATCGTCCCGCGCGCCGGCGCCGCTGGCGGTCCGCTCGAGAGCCAAGAAGGCGCCGCCGCCCAGGTCCAGCCAGATCGAACGGAGGGCCCCATCGGCAGCGGGCCAGCGGCGGAGGATCGGCAGGCCCAGAACGCCTTCGTAGAAAGCCGTCGTCGCGGCCAGATCGCGGACGGCGATCGCCAGGTGGTGGACGCCACCGGGCGGCGGCGCGCTCATCCGCGGGCGCCCAGCTTCGAGATCCGTTTCCACTCGGCGGCGCTGACCGGCTGCACCGACAGGCGGCTCCCCTTGCGGAGCAGCACCATGTCGTCGAGCCCGCGATCGGCGCGCAGCTCGGGCAAGGTCACCTCGTGCGCGAACTTGGCGTCGAAGGCGATGTCGACGGCGAACCAGCGCGGGGCGTCCGGCGTGCTGCCGGGATCGTGGTGCCCGTCCTTGGCGTCGAACTGGGTGGGATCGGGGTAGCCCGCGCGGACGACGCGCGCGGTGCCGGCCACCGCCGGAGGGTCGGCGTTCGAGTGGTAGAAGAGCACGCCGTCGCCGACCGCGATGTCGTCGCGCAGGAAGTTTCGCGCCTGGTAGTTGCGCACGCCGTCCCAGCGGGTGGTGCGATTCTTGGCGCGCGCGAGATCGTCGATCGAGAAGGCCTCCGGTTCCGACTTGAGCAGCCAGTAGCGCGCCATGGCGCCTGATCTACCACCGCCCGCGCGGCCTGGGTTGACGATCGGCGGGTCGGGTTTACACTTATTTGGCAGCACCCGTGTGGCATATCGCCCACGGGAAAACGCGCCGGGAGCTGATGGCCTCGGCGATAGGAGAACGAAAATGCACGGAGCAGTCATGTCTTGGTTGCGCGCCAGTCACGGAGGTTGCGGCGCGGGTGGCCATGGAGGAGGCGGTGGATGTGGGACCGAGGGCCCACGGCACTGGGTGGGCGGGTTCGGCCGGGGTGGCCACCACGGTCACGGCGGCGACGCGGGGGAGCCCGAAGGCGAGGGGTTCGGCGGCGGCTCGTTCGGCGTCCGCCGTCCGCTACGCTTCTTGGCCCACAAGCTGGAGCTGGACGAAAAACAGGTGGCGGAGCTGGCTCGGATCCTGGATGACCTCAAGACCGAGCGCGCGCAGGGGGAGGTCGATCGGCGACGGTCGCTCTCGGGGTTCGCCGATGCGGTGGGCGGCGCCACCTTCGACGGGGCGCGGGTCAAGGAGGCGGCACAGCTGCGGGTGGTGACCGCCGAGCGCCTGCGCGACGCGGTGGCGGGCGCGCTCGAGCGCCTGCACGCGCTACTCGACAACGAGCAGCGCGAGCGGCTCGCCTACCTGATCCGCACCGGCGTCCTCAGCCTGTGATCTGAGGCCGGCTCGATCGCTTCATGGCGCGGGCGACGGCGGCGGGATATCCTCGACAGATGCCCTCGCCGTCGTTCGCCCTGCACTTGGCCACCAAGCGCAGCCAGCGCCCGCCGGACAGCGAGCTGGTGTTCGGCCGGGTCTTCACCGACCACATGGCGATCGTCGACTACGACGTCGAGCGGGGCTGGTTCGATCCGCGGGTCGTCCCTTACGGGCCGCTCGCGCTGGATCCGGCTGCCGCCGTGCTGCACTACGCGCAGGGAATGTTCGACGGCCTGAAGGCCTTTCGCGGCGACGATGGGAAGGTCCGATTCTTTCGCCTCGACCGCCACTGCCGGCGGCTGCACGACGGGGCGACCCGCCTCTGCATCCCCCCGGTGGACGAGCCGCTGGCCCGGGCCGCGATCGTCGCCCTGGTTTCGGCCGACCGGGACTGGGTGCCGTCGACCGCCGGGACCTCGCTCTACATCCGCCCGACGGTCATCGCGAGCGAGCCCTTCCTGGGCGTGCGTCCCGCCAAGCGCTACACCTTCTTCGTGATCGCGTCGCCGGTGGGGGCCTACGCGGGCGAGGCGTTCAGCCCGGCCAAGATCCTGGTCGAGGACAAGTACGTGCGCTCGGCGGTGGGTGGGCTCGGCGGCGTGAAGGCGGGCGCGAACTACATCGCCAGCTTGCGCGCGGCCGAGGACGCCAAGGCCCGCGGCTACAACCAGGTGCTCTGGACCGACGCGCACGAGCACACCTACCTGGAAGAAGTCGGCACGATGAATTTGGTCGTGCGCATCGGCGACGAGCTGGTGACGCCCCCGCTCGGTGGCAGCATCCTCGACGGCGTCACGCGCGATTCGGTGATCACGCTGCTCCGCGAGTGGAAGTTCCAGGTCAGCGAGCGGCCCCTCGGCATGGAGGAGATCGTGAGCGCCCACCGCGGTGGGTCGCTGCGCGAGATCTTCGGCTGCGGCACCGCCGCCGTCATCACGCCGGTCAGCGCGCTCGGCTGGAAGGGCGAGGATCTGGTGGTCAACGACGGGCAGCCTGGCGAGGTCTCCCGCCGGCTGTTCGACGCGATCAGCGCGGTCCAGTACGGCCGCGCCCCGGATCCGCACGGCTGGATGACGGCCCTGGACTGATCGACGATCGAGATCCGACGCTAGACCGCGGGCATGGCTGATCTGCTGGTTCGCCTCTACGACTTGCCGCCCAGCGGTCCGGTCGTCGAGGGGCTGGCGGGGCAGGGGATCGCGGTGCGGCGCGCGATGGCCGGCGAGCGGTCGATCGTCGTGGAGTGGGTGCGCACGCAGGGCTCGGTCGGGTGGGCGGGCGAGTGCGAGGCGTCGTTCGCGCGGGTTCCGCTCGCCTGCTTCATCGCGGTGGCGGCGGAGCAGCTGATCGGCTTCGCCGCCTACGAGGCGACCTGCCGAAATTTCTTCGGCCCCGAGCTGGTGCACCCGGATTGGCGCGGTCGCGGCGTCGGTCGGGCGCTGGTGTTGTCGGCGCTGCACGCGATGCGTGCCGAAGGCTACGCCTACGCGATCGTCGGCTGGGCCTCGTCGGTCGATTTCTACCGGCGGGCCGTGGGCGCGATGCCGATCGAAGGGTCGAGCCCGGGGATTTATCCGGTTTCCCCGCTGTCGAAGTAGACGATCTGGCGAATTTTGAACGCGGTCGCGGTGGGCGTTCGACACCCACCTCCTTCAGGCGATCTGCGCGGCGCCGGTCAACTGCGGTACCCGCAGCAGAAAGGTGGTACGCGCGAACGGTTGCAGGATCGAGCGGCAGAAGCGCGAGAGCCGCCGGATCTCCGGTTCCAGCCCCATCCCGCGGAACAGCCAGCGCCATTCGCCGGCGGTGAGGAACCCGTAGGCGGCGGTGCTCTTGATCCGCTTTCTGTAGGCCTCACCGTGGCGGTGGCTGAAGAGGCGGTCGAGCGGCGTCGACGGCGTATCCTCGACGACCAGGACCATTCCGCGGCCCACGCGCAGCGCTTCGCGCAGGAGCGCGCGTTTGCGCTCGTCGGGGACGTGGTGGAGCACGAAGTTCAGCATCACCAGGTCGAACCGGCGATCGGGAAAGGGGAGCGCCGTGCCGTCGTAGAGACGGAACGGCGTGCCGCGGTCTTGGCGAATGTCGACGATGTCGACGCCGAAGACCTCCCCGGCACCGCGGGCGTGCAGCTCGTCGAGGACGTAGCCCTCGCCGCATCCGACGTCCAACACCGACGCGCCCGGCTTCAGGTACGGCGCGGCGAGCGAAACGGTGTGATGTGTCTCTTTTCTGACAGTTTGAGATCGATAGCGGATCGGCATGATGACCTCCCGGTGGAGATCCGCATCGACTGCAAAGCGAGAGCCAACCGCCAGCGGGGCGCCGTTCCGCTCTGAGCTAAGGTACGCTACTGGAGCGTCGAGTTCGTCACGGTGATGCTCTTGGCGTTCACGCCGATCGCCGTTCCCACGTCGGTCACGCTGCCGGTCGAGACGTTCGTCCAGTGTCCACCGGTGTTCCCCGTCATCGTCGTGTCGGTAATAGTCAGGATTCCCGCCATGTTGTCGCTGGTGAAGAAGAGGCCGCCGCCGAACGCATTGGTCCCGGCGGCATTGTTCAAGACGGCGTCCCCGCACAGCGTGATGTTGAAGGAGTTTCCATCGCCGTAGATCGCCCCGCCGTTCCCGCCGGATCCGATTTCGTTTTGACCGTTGTTGATGACGGAGCACATGCTGGCGTCGTCGTTGTTGGCGTCGTGACCGGTCGCCGTGTTGTTGGTGAACAGGCTGTTGTAGAGGTCGAGCTCCGCGTAGAGCGAGCCGACCGCGCCCGCGTTGGCGCCGCTGTTGTTGGTGAAGGTGCTCCCCACGATGACCGCCCCGTTCTTGCTGCCCTCGATGTAGATCGCCCCGCCGCCCGTGTCGGGCCCGAGCGGGGCCGCCTGGTTGCCGGTGAAGATACAGTCGATGACCGCAAGGTTTCCGTCGCGCATGAACAGGGCGCCACCTTGGCCGTCGTCATACCCCTGCGAGCAGGGCGCAGGCGCCGTCGGGATCATGTCGGTGGGCATGCTCTTGGCATTGACGAACGCGATGTGCTGCAGCGTCAGGCCGTTGTTATTGGCCTGAAAGTTCGCGCTGTTGAAATTCAAGATCTGAACGGCGTGCCCGCCGTCGAGCGTGATCCTCTTGCCGCCGTCGATGACGGTGTTCTTGTTGATCGGTACGTTCATGGTGGCCGTGATCGGAATCGTGACCGCGCCGCTGCCGCAATTGAAGGTGATGACACCGCCCAGCGTCACCGCCGTCTGGAGCGCGCCGAACGTGCAGCTCGCGGCGGTGCCGCTCCCCACCACGGTCGTTGGGCTGGAGGTGTCTGCGGGTTGACCCTTGGCGGGAACGCCGCCGCTGCACGAGCCGTTGGGGTTGCCGGCCGTCCAGGCCGGCGCGGCGCCGCCCGTGCCGGTCGTCCCAGCAGCGCCGGTCGTCCCAGCAGCGCCAGTCGTTCCGGCAGCGCCGGTGGTTCCAGCGTGGCCAGCAACGCCGGTTGTTCCGGCAGCGCCGGTCGTTCCAGCGTGGCCAGCGGCGCCGGTTGTTCCGGCAGCGCCGGTGGTTCCAGCGTGGCCAGCGGCGCCGGTTGTTCCAGCGGCGCCAGTCGTTCCAGCGTGGCCAGCGGCACCGGTTGTACCAGCGGCGCCAGTCGTTCCAGCGTGGCCAGCGGCGCCGGTTGTACCAGCGGCGCCAGTCGTTCCAGCGTGGCCAGCAGCGCCGGTTGTACCAGCGGCGCCGATCGTTCCAGCAGCGCCAGTCGTTCCGGCAGCGCCGGTCGTTCCAGCGGCGCCAGTCGTTCCACCGCGGCCAGCGGCGCCCGTCGTTCCACCGCGGCCAGCGGTGCCCGTCGTGCCGGCCGTGCCGCCGTCGGTCGACAAGTCTGTGCTCGAGGCGCAGCCGAACAAGAACACAAGCGGTAACGCCAATACGGATGATCTACGCATGCGTAACCTCCACGGCTTGCGGGCGCACGTTCTGAAGCCCTTCCGGACGAAAATTCTCAGAGGCGCGACATTCAGGGTACCACTCCGCTCGTCGAGTGACGCCCTTGTTGCGTCGAAAACTGTCTTGTTTTACGGGCGATATCGCACTTGTCGGTCGCGGATCGCGTCAACGGCGTACCGAATTTTCCAGCCTGTTCACGTCGGAAACGGCTCAGCCGTCAGGGCGCGCCGAGGTCTCGCAGCAGGCCGGTCATCATCTGCAGCGAAAGCGCGGTCCAGGATTCTTGGTAGTAAGTGCTCCCGGCCAGCTCGGTGAGCGTCGCGACACCGGCGTAGGCGTCGTCGCGTAGCTTGATGTAGGTCGCGCCGGTCGCCATCGCGCCGACCCCGGCGGGGCCCACGAACGATGCGGCGCGCGGGCCGCCGGTGGTCACGAACTGCGGGTGCGGCGTGCCGTTCAGATCGTAGCCGTCCACCATGTTCGCGACGCCGACCCCCGAATAAAAGCCGGTGATCTTCTGGAGGTAGCTGAGGGCCTGCGGGGTGGCGTTCCAGCAGTAGTCTTCGGCCAGCCGAAAGGGCGTCCGGCAGGAGTCGAGCTGGTGGTAGAGCGGCATGCTCGTGTTGGGCGGCGTCATGGGCACACCGGCGGGTGTCGACCAGGCGGGGACCAGGCCGTTGTCCAGGTTGCCGTTCTGCGCGTTCAACGTGTTCGAGATGACGGCGTAGCTGGTCGCGATCACCTTGCTCCAGTCGGAGGCCTTGCCGGTGACCCGCCCGAACTCCAGATAGTAGGCGGGCGCGAAGTAGGAGATGTTGATCACCGATCCGTCGGACTGATCGCCCGAAGTGAGGACGAAGTTGCGCGTCTGATCGACCTCGTACTGCCAGATGAGGCCGATGAGCGTCTTGGCGGCGTCGAGGTAGGTCGTGGCGAGGCTGCCCTTGCCGCCCCAGCGTTTGTCGGCCATCGCCAGCGCGAAGGCCATGTCCTCGTCGCCGTCGGTGGCGGCGCCGGTTCCGAGCGCCATCGTCCCGTCCGCGCTGATGTACCAGTTCATGAGGCCGTGGTTGTCGGGAAACTGCTGCTCGTACTGCCACAGCTTGTCGAAGGTGTCCTCATCGTTGGCGTAGAGCGACAGCAGCATGCCGTAGCCGATCCCTTCGGAGACGGTGGAGTCGACCTGGGCGCCCGACGAGTTCGGGCGGCGCACCCGCAGAAAGCCGCGGGCGCCGTCGCTGACGACCAGGTCGGTCTTCCATTTGTCGTAGGCGGCCTGGGCGTCTGCCGGGCTGGCGCCCGTCGGTGCCGCGCAGTGGCCGGCGCCGGGGATCACCGGCGGTACGCCACCGCCACCGGTGCCGGTGCCGCCACGGCCACCGCCACC
>OCTA010003062.1_pt1 | contig 14925 bp, 13 predicted proteins | sample 1538991 | NCBI WGS metagenome assembly OCTA01 (sample SAMEA3539302, study PRJEB22396) | soil metagenome | biome: tundra; feature: field; material: soil | place: USA | collected 2010-05 | depth 0.15 m | reverse complement strand
CGCACCTGCCTTGGGCGCAGGGGGTCGCTGGTTCAAATCCAGTCGCCCCGACCAACTAACTCCCTGTGATTGAAGGCACCAGGAGTTTTTCAGAGCTTTTTCCTGCTTCGAGCAATTCGCCACTGTGCCCAATTTTGTGCCCACCCATCCGTTCCACGGCAGCTAACACGGCATTCTCGGAAGGGTGCACGTAACGGCTGGAAATCGCAATCGAACTATGTCCCGCAATACGCGCCAGGGTCCAAGCATCGCACCCTGACTCTCCGAGTCTCGTCAGAAATGTGTGCCGCAAGCTGTAAAGAACGAAGGGACGCACCTTGGCGATGCTGAGGGCCTTGCGGTGCTGCTTTTTCAAGCTGGACGGCTCAACGTGCCCGCTCTTAGTCGGCGCGGGCCATATCCAACCCTCTACGGGCCTGCCCGCGGTCTCCCAACGCATTTCCAGAATCGCCCTAACCCTTGGAGTCATCGGGAGCACTCTCCGCGCCGCCGCTGTCTTGCCATGCGTTACCAGAAATGTCCCGTTGCGGCCGTTCGTCCATGTGATGGACTCCCAGCACAGACGGTAGCATTCTTCCGGGCGCGTTCCTGAATCAACAAGAACCGTGGCAATTGCGCCTAATTGCTCCGTTCCGGCGGCGAGGTATCGTGCTTCTTCTTCCGGGCTGACAACACGCTCACGATGTCGCTCACCCGGCAACCGCTTGATGTTGGGAACAGAATCCAACTCACCCCATTCCACAGCCAGGCGCAACATTCTCCTTAGTACCCTCAATGAACTGTTGACCGTGCTTACCTGCAGCCCTTGGGATTGACGATATGCACAGAACTCGGAAGCTCGCTCGCTAGTGATCTCATTCAGCCTCAAGCCTGCCAAGGGCTTGTGATTTCTGATTGCTCGCAAGCCGACGCGATAGAAGTCCAACCACGTCTTGGGTGAGCTTTTCTCGAACGTTGATTTCGCCCAAGGTTCAAATCGTTCATCGCAGAATCTTGCCAAGGTCAAACTCTGTTTCTTGTCGCGGATTCCCACGTCGCCCTTTGCGAGCGAGGCACGATGTGTCGATTCCATGTTTCGGGCTGTGACTTGGTTCTTCTGCCGGGTGGATTCCCGTATCGCCTCACCGTTGAAGGTGAACTTGTACCAGTAGATCGAACCGCGTTTGTAGATTGCCACGGCAATCACTCTCCTTTACGGTTAGCCCTCGACTTTCGACCCTTACGGACGGAAACCAAGTGCGCACAATACTGTTGGCAATAGCGTTTGCCCTTGCGATCGGCCGGGAACCGAGTTCCACAGTCTTTTCGCGCACACAACTTGAAAGTAGTCCCCAGGAGAAAGTCTATCGTTATGGATGTCTTGATGGCATCGAAACAATTGCCATCTTCATGAACATAGTGCGGGTACTCTGACCGTGCCGTAAACCTGAGCGTCTTGCCCTTGAACCATTCGCTCGCACCACGTTTGAGGCTTTCTTTTATGTAATCTCGCTGAGCCCACAACTGCCCTTCGAATGCGACCTTTGGTCCCCATTGCCCAGTGAACCCCCTGCCGCGGTGGGGGGCCAGATCCTCGGACCACGCGCCATATCGATTCAGGAATCGTAGTAATTCATCAGTGCGCTTTAGTGACTGGAACTCGTTTCGACATTGCAAGGGATCGACCTCGACTATATCGAGCCGATCCCAAGATCTCAGATTGTCCTTCGGAGGAAGGCAGAGCAATACGTCGATCGGTGTCCGCTTCAGCTCCCGAGCCAAAGGGTTACACGATGGCAACTGACGACGAATGTGATCCGGAAGGAACTCCCTTGAGACGCTCCGCAATACGCCCCTATATTCCGGCGGTGCATTGATCGAAATTATGAGATCGCCCCATCGCGACCAAGAGCGCAAGTTGATGCTGCCTCTTATCCACCTTGCTTTCCGCAAGCTGAACGTGAATCGGGTCGGCAGTGAGACATTCCGTGCCATGAATTGTGAGATGCTTGTGTCACCTTACCATGCCATAATTGTACTTGTAAAGAGTGGCACGCGTTTGTTTAATTTGGAGAACACTAGTGGAAAATCTACTCTCTGTCGAAGAAGCAGCGCGACGCTTAGGCGGCATCAGCAAATGGACGGTTCACGCTTGGCTCAGCCAGGGGAAGCTACAACGGACGAAGGTGGGGGGGCGCACGATGATCCGCGAATCTGAATTGCAGAAAGTGATCGAGGATGGCGGCAAGTCCTCCGCTCCGCGTCGCGCCTAAGTAGTACGCGCAAGAGGATGTATTCAGCGGTCAAGTACTGCGTCCGTCCAATAGAGAACCGCGGGGAGCTTCTGAGTGCCCGGATATACCAAGCTCTTCAGCTCAATTGTCGGATCAACGATCTGGCGTGAGGATCCAGCCACTAAGGTTGTTTGGGTGACTATGCTCGCCCTGGCCGATCAAGACGGGATTGTTGAGGCTTCGGTTCCAGGGTTGGCGGATTATGCCCGCGTGACTGTGGAACAGACCGAAACAGCCCTCGGCAAGTTCTTGGCGCCCGATCCATACTCCCGCTCTCCCGAGAATGAGGGCCGGCGTATCGAACCTGTGGAGGGCGGGTGGCGTCTCCTGAACCATCCCAAATACAGGTACAAGATGTCGAAGGAGAACATCCGCGAACGCGATCGTATCAGGAAGCAGCGATACCGCGATCAAAAGATGTCCCACGAAAACTGGGACAAAACGGGACAACGCGGAAATGTCCGCGATTTCCAACATTCAGAAGCAGAAGCAGAAGCAAAAGCAAAACCAGAAGCAAAAGTGCATCCCCCCATACCCCCCTCGGCTGTCGCCGCGGTAGGGAGGGGACGGCGTAAAAAACACTCCGCGGCAGCTGCCAAAAAACACCGCCCCCCTACCCCCCTCGAGAAGTCAGTGCCCAACGCTGCGATTGCGCTATGCCGGCGCCTTTCGATAGTGGGAAAACGGAGTGAAAAACTCATACGACAGGCCGTTCAGCTAGAGGCCGACAAGACGGGGCAGACAGCAAGCCAAGTCTGCGATCGCATGTTTGACGCTTGGCAGCATTACAAGAACGGCGGCGGCCTTTCGACAAGTTTCGAGTGGGAATCGCCGGTTGCATTTCTCACGAACGGTGCGTGGCTTGAAGCGGATAAAGGCCGTGAAGCCTGCGAGGAAGCATGGAAATACGTTAAAGGACGCAATTGAGTTGTTTTCGCCCCCACTAGGACCTCATACGACGGCACCAGACGAAAGCAGGCCGATGAATGCCGCGACCACCTAAAGAGATCAATCCCGCGCAGGTGAGAAAGCTTGCTGAGATCGGAGCAACAGCGACCGAAATAGCTGACTTTTTTGAGGTCGATCGTGCGACCATACATCGTCGTTTTGCAGCAGAAATATCCAAAGGTAGGGCGCAGTTGCATATGCGGCTCCGCAGGTTGCAGCTACGTGCCGCCGGGCGAGGCAGCGCAGCGATGCTGATTTGGCTTGGCAAAACCATGCTGAGACAGGGCGAGGCAGAGTCCGAGCAAGACGCCGAGTTTACAGTAGTGATCCACACTGGTTGCGACTGCGTTCCGGAAGATCCGACAGCGGGCCACTGTCACCATCGACCCGTTTCGATCGGCGATCCTAGTTGAGATCTAGCGTTCGCGCCAGCTCCGTGATGTACGGTATCCCGTGAAGCATGGCAGAAACTTGCGTAGTAGACTTCGCTCGACTCCGGATTCCGGAGTTGCCTTGGCCGGTCGGCTCAGCGATTTCTTTCGCGGCCTGCAAAGAGGGTTGATGGGCAAGGTCTGGTGACGGGCATCACTGCTCGCCAACGGGGGCAGAGTGCAAGGTAGAAGTGACTGTCGCTGAGCTCCGTGGGCGATGCAGCAATCCGCAGGAGCTGAGAAGCTCGCCCAGGAGTTTCGTGCCCAAAAGCCAATGCGTGAATTGGCAGAAATGGGGTCGTTGTGACCCCATCGCGGGTCGGGGCTTCGCAATAGGACAGGTGAACTATGAAAATCGCAGCCGCCTTCGTTATTCTCATGCTCGCGACTCTGGCCGTTGGGCAGACCTCGATTGGACCTTTTACCATCGACGCGCCTCCGCCGAACCTGCCTCAATGTAAGCCAGCACCCAACGCTTCGTCCGGCGGCGAAGTGTGTACCGAGTGGAGCAGTGTCACCCCTGGGGAGCGGACGGCTTCCATCTGGAATTTCCCGTACCCTGACGCGTGTCTTCAAATTGACCTCATGGACGTGGGAACCATCCAGCATATCGAGGGCACCTTCGAAGACGCTTATTGCGTCCAGATGAGCTCCGACCTCAGAAAGAAATTCGGTGTGCCGATGGTCCAAAGATTCAACCGGCAAAACGCCTTCGGGGCGCGATGGACTGAAACTAGTTTGCGCTGGAACCGCAAAGGTGTTCACGTCGAGTTCTACTTGGGCGCTGACGGATGCGCCCTCGAAGTGCAAACTCCCCGATACTACAATGATCCCCGAAACCGCGTAGCAGAGGCGGCACACTTTTAAAACAAGGTCGGCGCGAATCGGGCTTTCGTGCGACGCTTTTGTGCCTGCCCTTTCCCTTTTGGGTACCCGCTCGCAAGAAGGCTTGCAGCTCCTTGGTAATCCAGAGTCGGCATTCGCTCCACCCGAGCGTGTGCGGTATACGTCAAACCGCCAACCGCAGCCGTGGGATTCTGGTGGGTGCCACGGGAGAGGCCCTCGGCATTTTCCCCGGCCACGGGAAAAACGCATTAGAGGCTCTACGAATGGACGAACACGAGAAATGACTGAGGAATATCATCCTAACGCGGCAAAAGCGTCTGGCGGCCTGTGCCGACTAGGCACAACAGGATTAGTGCGACGTGTCGAAGTGTTTTACGCATGTGACTCGAAGCGGGCCGGTTTTTGCGCCGGACCTCTGGTTCAGGCTTTGCCTTTCTTGGCGTCTGGCCCCGCGTCGGTGCCTTTGCAGCAGGTTCATCCACGGACGTAGTGCCTGCGCACGCCAAATCCGCGTTGACCACGAGTTGCGATAATTCCATACCCAAGTCCCTTGTTTCCGACTCCGGAATCCGGAGTCGGCACGGCTGAAGCCGAGCCTGGTTAAGAAGCGCCAAACAGGCAGCCCTATGCCATCGTAGCTGCACGCAGAAGGCTATAGTCGCCCCGCGGGAGGCCCGCAACAAGGTCAAGGTCGAACGGTTCAGCGACGAACTCGAAGCCGTCCGTCTGACGAAGATCAAGGTCGCCGACCACATCTACAGCATTCCGGTTCGCTCAGCGATCGAGGCGCTGCGGAAGCCTGGTTACGCTGTGATTCGCACGCTGGTCGCCAAGCAGGGTCTGAGCAACTTCACTGCGACGAACCGCTGGCACGAGTTCAAGGCCGCCGTTCTGGCGATCGAACACCGAGTCGCGCCAGTTCCGTCATGCCTGGGGCGGCCTGCGGGCCGTCCTTCGTTGTCTATCAGGCTGCACCCGAACTTCGTAAGCCGACCAAACAGTGATGTCCGGGACGTTGCTTCTGCTGCTGTTCTGGGAGCGGCTCTGGCGGTGGGCATCCGGCCTATCTAGCCTAGAATGGCAACATGGCAGTCGTCTCAACAATCGCGCTGGGCATTATTAGCAATCTCGTAACGGACCTGCTCAACTGGACAGCTGGTGGGCAGGTCGCCCCGTTGGATGCTGCCATTCAAAGCACGGCGAGTTTGTTCCCAGGGCTCGAGGGTGTCGAGGACACGCTCCGTCAATGGCTGCAGTCGGTAGCAGTGTCCGACGCGCTCCGCGCCTTTGTAGCAGGCGAAGTCGGGCGTGACGAGTTCCCCGTAGAGCAGTTGGCCTCAATCCTGGTTGAAAAGGCAGGTTTCTACTTACCAGAACATTCCGAGGCTACAGCCGAAAAGATCATTTCAACGTTCTTGGTCAAAGTCCGTTCAGCGTACCTTACGAACTCACCAGCGGGGCTGCTCCACGTAGCAAACCGACAGGAGGCGCGTTTTGATGGCATCCAACAACAGCTTTATCAAGTTACGGCCAGCGTCGACTCGGCTGGCGGACTTAGACCCGCCTTGCAGACACACTTCGACCAGGCATTAGCTCGCTTGGAGGCCGGAGACTATCCCGCGGCGAAAGCTCTTTTCGAGACGCTTCTTACCGAATTCGAACGTGCACCCTTGCGTGACCGTCATCTCGAACGCCGCATAAGAGCGAGCCTAGGACAAATCGCAGCCAGCTTGGGGGACAACGATGGGGCAATCAACCATTACAAGAGGGCCATTGAGATGGATGACGATCCCGTGCGAGCCGCCGTGAATTCTGCGGTCGTCGATCTCATTGAGCAAAAGCCCGACGAAGCATTGGGGCGTCTGGCGAGTGTCAGCGGGTTGGAATCCTCCTCAGTTACGTTCGAGTACTCGGCTGTGAAGGTCGAGGCATTGCTTCGCCTTAAACGTCATCAGGAAGCGGTGGATGCTGCGCTCAGCGTTCGAGTAGCCGGTAAGGAGACTCAGCAGTTCGAACTGATCGGGCGTGCGTACCGCGAGTCTGGAGCTTTAGAAGCTGCCGAGAAGGCATTTCGCGCCGCTCTTGCGGTCAACTCCTCTCGGGCAGAGGCGCAGTATTTCTTGGCGGAGGTGCTGTTCACACCCGCGATTGAATATCGGAATCAACACCCAGGCATGCCTATGCCGGCGCACTTGCAGAAGAAACTCGAAGCTGCGGCGAATCTCTTGGAGGGCGCGGCCGCGAGTTTTCGTCGCCAAGGGCGAAATGGCGCAGCGGCAGAAGTCGAGTCAACCCTCGCCGTCGTCCGCAGCCTGCAGGACCGATTCGCGGATTCAATTCGACTTCTTGAACCGATAGTTAAGTCAGCGGATGCCACGGCGAACGACTGGCGCATCCTAGGATTCGCATACGTCAGCACCAACGAACCTGGCAAGGCCGTAGACGCCCTCAAGTGCTCGATTGCCAAGGATCCCGATCCAATCACGGAGTTCCTGTACGCACAGGCGCTAATAATGGCTGGCAGGGCTGACGATGCGCTCGCATTTGCGCAGACCAAGGCGACTGAACCGATCACGGCCGACAATGTTAGGTGGCACATCACAAAAGCGAACGCGCTTGGTGCCAAGCGACAGTTCTCAAAAGCACGCGAGGTCCTTACAACGGTACGGCAGCAGGACCCCACCAATGCGGAAGTCTTGCTCACGCTGGCGGAACTGTACGAAGCAACGGGCGACGATGCCGAAGCCGCAAATGCCTATGAACAAGCCCTCAAGAATGCGACCGGTGCCGACGAAACTCGGGTGCGCTACATGTTTGGCGGGTTCTCAGCTCGGCGGAAAGAGCATGGGCGCGCTGTTGAGTTGTGGAGGCCGCTCCTCCGGCGGGAAAAGCCAAACACCCTTCTCGACAACTATCTTCGTGTCCTTTACAACAGTCGCGGTTTATCAGAGATCACATCAATCGCCGAAAATATACGGAAATCAGGGGAGAAGGCATCGGCGATATGCGCGGAAGTCGCAGCAGCGACGTATCAGAGATTAGATGATCTCAATGAAGCCAGCTCTTGGCTTGAATATCTCTGCGACAACTACGGTAATAAACCCGAGTACATCACACAACTGTCCACCATCAAGTTCCGTCTTGGACGGCGCGATGAGGCCATGGAGTTGCTCGATGCCAGCAAGGTGACCTTAAAAGACGCCAAGGATTTGATGGGGTACGCGCAGGCGTATTCAATGCTTGGCAGGCACCGGGATGCAATAGAGTTGGGCCGCCGTGCTGTCCTCCTTGCGACGGATCCTGATATCTACATGGGGTACGTAGGTGTCTTTCTTGCGGCCGACGACAGCGTGGAGAAAACGCCCGAGGAGATATCCACCTTTCAGGAGGTGTTCTCGACATTCAAAGAGCGGTTCCCGACGTCCTCGCAGCTCCAGTCTTTCACGATCGACCCTGACCGTCCGCTCGATGCGATTCGTGACACTCTCATCAAGCTCTCAGAACAGACGCAGGACGTGGTTACGGCCTACCGTGAAAACCGAATGCCCCTGCAGATGTTCGCGAATCTCCTCGGCAGGGATTTGTATGATGTCTGGCTTCAGGTAGTCGCCGATCCTGAGCTAATTCTGTTGACTGCCGCTGGAACCGATGAGGAACAGGAGGAGTTTCAGCGGATTTTGGGAGCTGCTACCAGCTTCATTCTCGACGCTGTATCGCTGTTCACATTTAGCTTTCTGGGGCTCATCGAAAAGTTGCAAGGAGTGGGCGACTTGTATGTCGCCCAAAGCACTCTTGATGACCTGCACGAACTTCAGGCGAAAAAGACGATGCTGCAGAAACGCCAGACAGCCACAATGGGAATGGTTGACGGTACGTTTTTCATGCAAGAGTTTACGCCTGGCGAACTAGAGAAAATGAACGCCGCTCTAAATGCGGCAACAGCATGGAGCGAAGCCCATGCGAAAGCTATTGGGCTGAAAGAGCCTTTGACAAGCGACGACCAGAAATGGGTGAAGCCGCTCGGGTCCGCAAACGTAGCGAGCATTGTCATCGCAAAGCAGCGCGGCTATGTATTACTCACAGATGATAAGACGCTCGGCGACATTGGCAAGCACAACTACGGCACATCGTTCGTGAACAGCCAGGCGGTACTGCTCTACCTCCTCAGCAAAGGGCTGCTTAGCCGAGATGAGTATGACAAAGCAATTCTGAAGTTGGTCGAAGCGGGGTACACCTTTACTCGAATTGACGAGGGCCAGTTGTTCGGGGTAATCGTCGATGAGCAATTCCAGATAACCCCTCGATTAAAGCGGGTATTTCGAGCTTTGGAGCCTGCAACCATTGTTCTTCCTCCAGCCTGCTCTGCCGTCGCCGGCCTGCTCCGTCGTATCTACCTGGAACCAGTTCCAAAAGAAATGAGAGACCCGCTCGCCTTCTACATTCTCGACACACTTGCAAAGAATCATTCGAAAATGGATGTCCAGCGGCTGATGCGTGCATTCTTGCGGCAGCAGATGCGGCCATTGCTGGTGTTGCAGCTGAGAATCATCGAGCAGCTACTGGATCGGTGGTAGCTTCGCCAGGCAGACCAGAGGGAGCCAAGTCACCCAACCGTTGGCGCCCTCCAAAATTCTCTTGTACCCAACTCTCCTCTGTGTTATCTCTCGCTCGTACTCGAGAAGGAGTTCGGACGCTTACACAACGGGAGCGCATATCGTGGCTAGCAGCAAGAAAATCCAGCCCTGGGAACGCCGCACCAACGAATCCGCCGAAGCTTTTGAAGCCTTCGCCATTTACCGCGACCTTGGCGTCGATCGCAATCTGATAAAGGTTTGGCAGAAGCTGGGCAAGAGTCATACCCTGATCGAACGCTGGTCGCGCCGCTACGATTGGGTTTTGCGCTGCGTGGAGGCCGATCGGTTCATGGACAGCGAGCGCCTGAAAGCACTGGTCCGCGGCACTGTGGCCATGCGCGAGCGTCAAGCGAACATCGCTGCCCGCATTTCGCAGCGAATTGCAGATCGTGTCGGCAGGATGACCAACAAGCAAATTGACGAGCTAACGCCGCAAGAAATCGCGACATTGCTGCGAGTCAGTACCGACGTGGAGACTAAAGCGCGCGCCGCCGACATTCTCGAGCAGATGGAAACGCCGTTCTCCGTTCACATCCATTGTTATGCCCCGGGCCAAGAACCGGAGCAGATGCGCGAACTGATGGAGATGAGCTCGAAGGGAGCGCCTCCTTAGCCGCGATTTCCGCAGCGGTATGGCTCCAGCCCATTGAAGCATCTCAACTCCGGATTCCGGAGTCGCTTTGGCCGGTGGCGCGGACACCGAATGCCTCTATCGACAACTTTCTATTTGCCGACGACTCGGAATGATGCTGTTTTGTGGACACTTGGGCGTTTATCGGGAGCGATCCCGACGCAACGTATTGATAACCTCCAGCGGTTCCCGCGTGGCATCTTCATTTCGACTGTCGAGGGCGCCCCAGTCCGGTCCCGTGTGACCCGAATGCCCCGCGCCGGGCCGTCGGCGGCCAGCGGCCAGAGGTTAACCAGGTGCGCAGGTACCTGAGGACTTGAGGCCGGTCTCCGTGATCCGGTCGATCTCAGGAGAATCCAGACCATTATGACAGGCGAGCCAGTGGAACTCGTCCCCAGCGCTGCGTGGCCGACGGCTACCGATAAGGAAGTTTCAGCGCCGGCGGGCTTTAGCGACGGGCGGCGCTACTTGCTCGAAGTCCAAGACGATCATGTTGCCGGAGCACTTGCTGTCCTTCGTGTCGGCAAAGGTCTCCACCGGATACACGAGTGAGAGCGGCGTTTCATCGGAATCTTCGGAGTCTTCCAGTTGAGCGAAATAGTAGTGATGCGTCTTGCGCGGTGTATTGGTTAGAAAGACGTCATCGGCGGCGGCACTTGCTGGGAGCGGCATTCTGCGATCGATGCCTCCACCCCACACATGAAGCCGTAGGTCATTCACTAACGAGCCTCCAGCCATGGAAACGAAGATCGCTTCCCAGTTACAGGGAGGAACGGATAGGTATCGTGGTTTGTCGTTCTTTAACACGTACAACGGCTCGCGGGGGACGTTCTCAACCGCGGCGCCATGAGCGGTGGCCTGCCAGCCCGGCTGCTTCGGCAACCAGAGGCAGACCGGGTTTGGACGCTGCGATTCCAGCGCGTGACCGGTGCTGGTAAACGGCTGGGTTTCGCGCCCTGACTCTTTGCTTGCCACTTTATTCAACAAATCCACACCCTTCGAAACCAAGTTGGTATATTCCTCTGGGGAAATGCGGTGATCGATCCTTTCGTCGAGAGCCTTGCAACGATAAGCCAAGGCCATGTCCCAGCGGATCTCGTTGTAATAGGCGTGGGGATCGATATCGAGCCCGTCAAACTCCTCGGCGGCCTCTTCTGGGCGAGCCTGTCCCAACAAGACTTCTGCGAGCGTTGAGCGGGCGATGGCAATGTCTGCAGGATTGGCCTTGGCAGTAGCCAGCGCGACCTCAGCGCGGGCATATTTTTCAGCCTGATGAGCAATGAACGGGTCGGGCCCTTGAGGCCACTTTTTGGTCCAGCCATGCAGGCGCCACGACCAGAAGGTATAGGCATATCCATTCAGTGCAGTCAGATTGTCGGGAGCAAGCTGGATGGCCTCTTGATATTCGGCAAGAGCCAGCCGGAGAAAACCGGGCGACGGATGGGATCTCGCCTTGTCAAAAAAATCCTGCGCGGTCTGTAGGTGGGAACGAGCATCATCCTCCAGATCTTTCATGGGCTGCGGCTTATCCAGGGAATAGCTTGCGGTTGCGAAGACGCAGCGCACAACCGGGTCGTCCGGTTGCAGGTAGAAAGCCCGCCGATAGAGTCTGAGCGCTGCTTTGGAATACGGACTGCGCCAAGTCGTGCGCTGGGTAATCTTCCCATCGTTCGTTACACCTTCGTTGGGCACCGTATTTGCGTCGCAGTGCCAAGGCCCCGATCCCATCTTGGTGGTCAACACGATCCCGGTACTCTCAAGGACAGCGCCCAGAGCTATAAGGTTCCCAGCCTGGAAGGGACTGATTTCTTGCGTCTGAACTTCCTGGTCGGAGATCGCGGCTGCCGGCAAATGGGAGAAGATGTGCTGGGCCCGTACCGCGTAGAAATACGTCAGATATTTTTCCGGCAAGCTCAATGGGCTGGCCTTTTCGGCCTTCTCGCGTGCCAGACCCCAGTATGCCATGGCCAGATCGGTTTTCGGCATTTGCGAAGTGGAGAGCAGAATCAGACGCTGGCGAAGTTCGCGAGCTTCCTTGATACGAGCGGAGCGGGCTTCTTCCTTGTCTTGGTCGTTGGAGCCTGCCGCGACCTCCGCCAGCTCCGCCGACAATTGATAGTAATAGTCGTCGAAGGAGTACAGGGTCTGGGCTAGAGCTCTCACGGCCCGGTAGAAGCCCGGATTGTATTGCAGGCTGGTCCGAAACTCGGTGACTGCGGCGCCTGGCTGGCCGTCGTCACGCAATGCTAACCCGAGATAGTAATGCGCCCACGGGAATCTCGTATCGATCTTCACCGCCTGATGAAACAACTCGATGGCGCATGTGAGGTCGGCATAATCGCCAGCGGCGGTGAAGGCTTCGTACCTCTTCAATCCCTGGCGGAAGTAGGGTATGGCTTGCCACGAGGTCGTCATGCCGGCGCTGACCAAGCTGGGGTCAGAGCTTACCAGTTTGTATGCGATTTCATCTCCCAGCTCGGCAACCTCCGCGGACACTATTTGTTCGGGGGTAGTTGATTCTCCTGAACAGGACTTGGGCGGACTGGTATCCAGCTGGGCTCGGGCTGCATCTTTTTCGGGGGGTTTCGCGTTGGCATGACCCTTCCCCGGCGCAGGCGTCTTGGCCTTATCCGGCTTCGCGAGTACTTTGGCGGCGCCCTGCTTTGCTGGCTCAACCGCGGACTGCTTTGGCACGGGCGGTGGCGGGGACGCAATGCCCTCGGGAGCGCGCCAAGTTCCGCCCGTGGTCGTGCTAGCCAACGCCAGAAGTTCGCCATCTGCGCCGGGCTGAACACTGCCACTCACTACGCGAATTCCCAGCCACCCCCGCAGCGGGGCTTGTATCTGATCGGTCAGCCAACTCAGCGGGATGTTGATGCCCGTGCCCGGGATGGTGAAGTCGCTGGTCGTCACCGATGCCTCGAGGCTGCTGGTATCCTCGCCAGTATCCAGTATGTTGACTTTCTTATCCCCACCCGGTGCAAGCGTCGATATCGGAGAACGGAGTTCCTGGCGCAACAGCCCCAGGGTGTTGACGATGCGATACGAGACCAAACGCCCGATGTCCTTGTTGGTATCCTCGTTGGTGCCCTCTTTCTTAGCGAATCCGAGCGGCGCGAAGGGTTTAACGATGGTCTTTCCGGCGTTGGGAAGTTCAGCGATCGCGCTGAGAACCAGTAGCCACAGCACGACCTTGACCAAGAGCCTGGCGGTTGATTTCTTGGTATCTTCGGTCTCTTTGGGCCTGTTGATGAGGCGCGTCCACAGATCGCCGAGGACCTTGCGTGCACGACGTCCCAAGGCGAGCAAGGGATCTTCTGCTTCGCGGATTTCCCGGATCAATTCGTACTCGGCCATGCGGCGGAGCGGAAAACCACCCAGCAACTCGACCAGAAAAACTATGACGACGATTAACAGGGTCAGGCTCCATAGTGGTTCGAACATTCCGAAGTGAAGGATGTCGGCCATTCCGGCGACAAATGCAACAAGCGCGAAAAGCGCGAGTGAGTCGCGGACAAAACTCGGTCGTTGGGGGAGTACCTGAGCGCCCCGTAGATATAGTTCGCGAACCGTCACCACCAGCAGGAGCAAGAACCAAAACGCCCAGAGCGCCCACAAACTGCGGTGATCCACTCCACCTTGGATCCACTGCAAAGTATCGTAAAAGCCGGCAACGCCCAGAACCAGCGGCAGAGTCACGGTCAGCCATGAGTTCGAACCCTGAGCTTGGGTTCCCAGCTTCTTGAAGAATCCGCGAAGGCCCAGGGCTAGTAGGGCGAAAACACAGATCAGCAGACAGTCGTTCCACAGCGGCGGCGTCAGGGAATCGCCGTATTGAAATCCCAGGTGATAGCGGTGGACGGCCACCAGAGAAATGGCTAGGGGAAGCCAGAGGCCCCACCAGCGACGCTCTTGCGCGTCGTCGACGGCAAACATTGTGAGCGCGGCTTCGCTGATGCAGATACAAAACCAGATCAGTAGTGGCGGCCACCATAGATCATAGGCGAACACGTGCAGCGGCGCCGGGTCGAAAGGATTCAGAAGTCTAAGACGGAGGTCAGCCACCAATCCGGTGAGAGCGCCAATGACAAGCAGCAGGGCCTGGTGGGATGGCCGGCTTCTGGCGCAGCGTACGAGGTGCACTCCGAGGCCAGCAGCCATCGCATTCGCAGCGATCAAGACAGCCAGCGCGAAACGCGCAGGGAGGCCCTGCACCATGACTAGGCCGTACTCCGGACTGACGATGAGCTTTCCGGTGGCCAACAACGAGTACAAGCCTAATCCGCAAACGCCGAGCAGCAGGGACATCCGCCCTGCTGGAAGGTCGTACTTGGCGTGCGGGGCGCGCGAAAAAAAAGACCACCCTTGCAGCACGAAGAGGCAAGCAGCTAACACAAGCGGAGCAGCGGCAAACCAGCCCATCAGGTTCTCCTGCTTGCAATGTAAGCACGACCTACTTCAGTTCTTTACACCTAGAAGAGGTTGAAAGCAAGATTAATTGGCACCGCAAGATAGCGAAACAGTTCACAAATGGGAGACGACGCCACGATGGCCCATTTCGCGCGAACCGAAGAGCCACGCCTGACTCTCGGATTGTCGGCCATCCCGAAGTAATCCAGACTGGGACATGCGGATCGGTACTGACAAGCGTGCAACTGGCGTTTGCCAGACAGGATGCAAAGGAACAGGAGAAGAGCGATGATGATTGGCGCCGGTCGGATGACAGCTACAGCCCGCGCCGACACTGGCGCTTCAGAAGCCCGACGATAAGCGTGGGTCCGGGGTTGCGTACAGACGTGTGATGACGCTCGTCAGCTTTGACGACGATCTCGATTGGGAGTTTGCCTTTGATTCGCGCCTTGGGCATCCGGCCGGTCCTCGGAGGAGCCAATGGCGAAGAGATCCAAGAAACGGTGCGAGCAATTGCCCATCTTGCACCCGCATGCAGCCGGCATCGATGTAAGTGCGAGCGAGTTGTTTGTCGCAGTCAGCGCTGATCGTGATCCCCAACCTGTCCGCAGTTTCCCAACCTTCACTCGCGATCTGAATGCACTTGCGGACTGGCTACAGCAGTGCGGGATTCGCTCAGTGGCAATGGAGTCAACGAGTGTGTACTGGATTCCCGTGTATCAGATCCTCGAGTCCCGCGGGCTAGAGGTGTG
>OCTA010003060.1_pt1 | contig 14928 bp, 14 predicted proteins | sample 1538991 | NCBI WGS metagenome assembly OCTA01 (sample SAMEA3539302, study PRJEB22396) | soil metagenome | biome: tundra; feature: field; material: soil | place: USA | collected 2010-05 | depth 0.15 m | reverse complement strand
GCACCACGCCGTATCAGTTCTACCAGTTCTGGATGCAGACGGACGACCGCGACGTCGAGCGCTATCTCAAGCTCTTTAGCTTCGAGAGCCTGGAAACCATCGCGGAAGCCATCGAGGCCCACGCGGGACACCCCGAGCGGCGCGAGGCGCAAAAGCTTCTGGCAGCGCGCATGACCGCCATGGTTCACGGGCAGGGTACGCTGGAGGACGCCGTGCGCGCCTCCGAGGCGCTCTTCAGCAAGGAACTTTCCGCCCTCTCCGACGAAGAACTGGCGGCCGTTTTTTGCGACGTGCCCTCCGTCACCCTGGAGCGAAGCGCGCTCGCGGCCGGTCCGCGGCTCTCGCAGATCCTGGTCCAGGCCGGCGCCTGCGGTTCCCGGGGAGAAGCCAACCGGCTGATCCAAGGCGGTGGAGTCTATCTCAACAATCGCCGGACGGCCGCCGACCACGCGCTTTCCGAGGCCGATCTTGCATCCAAGTCGATGCTGGTCCTGCGAACCGGCAAGAAGAGCTATTACCTGGTGCGATTCTCTCAGGATTAATGGCCGCAGAGGAACGCGGATGAACGCGGATCGAAAACAAAACACTTATATTCTTCGAATCCGCGTTCATCTGTGTTCATCCGCGGCCATGAAGTCTTTTCCAGCAACCTGCTACGGGGCGATCTTGGGCTTGATGACGGCCACGCCGATGGCTTGCATAGCCTCCATCAACCGGGTGAACGTGTCTTCGTCGCGATATAGGCCCACGATCGCTCCTCCGGATCCGGCGAAATTCGCCGAAGCGCCGGCGCCCCTCGCGGTTTGTATCATCTCCTGGTTGCCTCCGCTGATCTTGTAAATGCGCGCCCGCAAGTCGAAGTTAGCGTCGATCAATTCGCTCAGCTTGCCGGAATCGCCGCGCAGTAAGCACTCTCTCCCTTGCTCGGCGTAGCGCGCCCAAGTCTTCATAGCTTCCACCACTCCCGAATCGCCGCGGCCCCAGCGTTCCCGAATGTTGTTGTGGAATACTTCGGTTCCCTCGCTCAACGAAGTCCGATACGCTACATAGACGTTCCGCGCAAGGCCCGGGTCCAGACGCTCGTACTCGCCGTATCCGCGCGACTCCATCAGGGCGCGCGAGAAATCCATGTAGACCAGGCCCTGGTAGGTCTGAGCCACGCGGTCCTGCAAACCCGCCGGGACGCCGAGCTCGCGCGTTTCGGCCTCCAGCACGAGGTTGGCCTGAACCGGCAGCGGAATATCGAGCGCGTAATACTGGCAGAGCGCGCGCAGAGCGGCCGTAATGATCGCGCTGGAGCCGCCCAGTCCGAGCCGCTGCGGAATGCTGGAGTCGTACTCCAGCGTGAAGTTACGGTCTTCCAGTTCGATGCCCCGCTCGCGGCAATAGTCTGCCAGCCTGACGATCAGCGCCTGCACGATCCGCACGCCGCCGTAGTAACCTCGCCAGCGCGTGACTCGATGAAGGTCCTCCAGGTTTTCGAACGTGGGAATATCCGCCTTGGAGGGCTTGATTTCCAAGCGTCCGCTGGGATAAACCAGGACGCGCGCCCGGAAATTCGACATGGCGAACGAGATCGTCTTGCCAAAGTAACCGTCGCTCGGATTCCCCAACAAACCGGCGCGGGCGTAGCCGTAAGTTTCGATCATCGGGGGTTTCCGCCGTGGGAGTCGATCTGGATAGTGACTGGGCCGTCGTTTACCAGATGGACCTCCATGCTAGCCTGGAAAACGCCAGTCTCCACCGGAACGGGTCCTTTTTTCGCCGACTCCACAAAGTAATTATAAAGAGACAGCGCGACCTCCGGCGGCGCGGCCTGGTCGAAACTCGGCCGTCTGCCTTTGCGGCAATCCGCATACAGCGTGAACTGCGAGACGATCAGCAGGGCGCCGCCGGCCTCGCGCACATTGCGATTCAACTTTCCCGCCTCGTCCGGAAAAATCCGGAGTCCGAGAAGTTTATCGACAAGATAGTTCGCGTCGGCGGCGACATCGGACTTGGCGACGCCCAGAAAGACAAGCAAGCCCGTACGTATAGTCCCGACGGTACTTTCACTCACAATTACACGGGCTTCTCTTACACGCTGGATGACGATTCTCATGCCGCTCTGTAAATTCGGGCTTGCACCTTTGATTATTTTTACACAACCGGCGCCCCGTATGTTATATTGTCCGTGGTGAAGCTATGGCACGAGGAAAGAAAACAGAAGACCTTACGATATTACAGATGGCCTTAATCGGCTATCAAGTCGAGAGACAGAAGATCGACGATAAGATCGGTCAGATTCAAGCGCAACTCGGAGGCAAACGCGCGCCGGCGCCTTCGGCTAAGGCCGCGAAAAACGCCAAACGTCCCAAGCGGGTGCTCAGCGCGTCCGCCCGCGCGCGCATCTCCGCAGCTCAAAAAAAGCGCTGGGCCGAACACCGCAGACGCCAGGCAGCGGCAGCAAGAAAGTAGGAATGAGCGTGGGGCAGGCGCTTCCGCCTGCCAACCGTTTAAGGTTCAACTACCGGCGTGGCTGCAGAGTGGCCGTAACAAAGTCCCACCCGAAGCGAGCCACCACTTCGTCGACCGGGCCATCCGCCACAATTACGCCTCCCTGAAAGAACACCGCGCGCCGGCACAACGCCAGCGCGAAAGGGATGTTGTGCGTGACGATGATTTTCGCCTGCGGCAGCGCGCCCAACAGTTCGGCCAGCGCCCGCTGGCCCGGCGGGTCGAGAAACGTCGTGGGTTCGTCGAGGGCCAGGATCTCGGGATCGGTGGCGAGTATCCCGGCGATGGCTACCTTCTTCTGCTCCCCGGCGCTCAGGTGGTAGGGGGCGCGCGCCGCGGCTCCCTCCATGCCCACGGTCTTCAGGGCCGCCATGGCGCGTTCGAGCGCCTCGGGGCGGCTCAGTCCCCGGTTGATCGGCCCGAAGGCCGCATCTTCGAGCACGGTCGGCATGAAGAGTTGGCTCTCGGAATCCTGGAACACCAAACCGATCTTGCGGCGGATGGCCGGCAGGTTGCGCCGCTTCACGGGCAGTCCGCAGACTTCGATGCTGCCTTGGCCCTCCAACAATCCGTTCAGGTGGAGCACAAACGTGGTCTTGCCGCTCCCGTTGGGACCGAGCAACGCCACACACTCTCCCTCGTCGAGCCGGAAATTCACGCCGTTGAGAGCGGGCGCTCCGTCGCCATAGCGGAACCGCAGGTTGCGCGCCTCGATCACGGGACGCTTCATACAATTCTCTCCATGGCGAGGCGCGCCGCCACCGGCGCCAGAGAGGCCAGCGCCGCGAATACCGCGTCGGCCGGCCGGAAGTGGAGATCGAACAGAGGGTACAGGCGGCCTGTGAAGCCGCGAGCCAGCATGGCGCGATGCACGTCCTGCGCCCGCCCGTAGGAACGCGCAAAGAGCACGGCAAGCGCGCCCGCCGCCGCGCGGAAACGGGCGCCGCCGGATGCCAGCGGACGAGCGGGCGTCCCTCGCGCGGCGGCCGCCTTGCTCATGTGCTGGGCCTCTTCGGAAATCACGAACAGGTACCGGTAGAGAAACTGCGCCACAGTCAGAAGAAACAGCGGGACGCGCAGTAACTCCAGGCCGCGCAGCAGAGCCGGCAGCGGCGTGGTGGCTACCACCGTCAACACGGCCAAGGCGGAAAGATAACTCTTCAGCGCCAGGGCCACACCGCGCGCCGGATCGCCTGAAAGCCAGCAGACTGCTGCGAAAACCGCGGCGAACGGAAGCACCAGGGCCGCACGGGCCAGCGCCGCGAACAGTGGAATCCGCGCGGCCAGCAGCGCCGCGCAGAGCATCAGAAACACGGCCGCGGAAAACTCCGGCAGCGCCCGGCGCGCGGTGGCCAGCGCCGCGAGCAGCGCCAACAGAGGAACGATCTTGGCGCGCGGATCGAGGCGGTGCAGTCCGCTGGCGCCGCGGCTCCATCGCTCCAAAACGATGTGATGCACTCAGGCGCTCCTTCTCCGCGCCACGACCCGGCCGAAGATCATGCATGCCCCATAAACCAGCGCCAGCCCCGCCAGTCCGCCGAGGGTCTTGCGCTCCCAGCCCGCCGAAACGAACGCCGCCTGGTAATCCGTGAACGGGGTCGAGAACAGCGCCTGGGCGCGCGAAGCGATGCCGGTTTGGAGCCCGAGCTTCTGAATGCCGTCCGGCGCGGCCGAAGCGAGCAGCACGCCTGCCGTCGCCAGCAGCAGCCCGGCCAGCGCGGCGGCGCCCAGAGCGACCGGCCGGCCCTCGCGCGGCTGCCGCACGAAATTCGGCTGGATCTTTTCCAGCGCCCCGATCACCGCCACAGTGATGGCGCCCTCCAGAACGGCCGCCACCAGGAACAGCGCCAGGGAAACGCCGAGAATCGAAACCGGCATACGGACGCCGGAGATCGACAACTCCGACAGCGCCAACACCGCGCTCACCAGCGCGGAGAGAACTCCGCCGGCGAAGATCGAGGCCCTCCGCCACCGGCCTCCGCCCCACAAATAGAACGGCAGATAGCCCGCCAGCACTCCCGCGAGCGCCATATTGACCATGTTCGGGCCGAGCGCCAGGATGCCGCCGTCCTGAAACACCAGCGCCTGGATCGCCAGAATCGAAGCCATCGTCACGCTCGCCGCCGCCGGCCCGAGCGTGTATGCCAGCAGAGCGCCGCCCAGCAGGTGGGCCGTGGTTCCTATCCCCACTGGGAAATTGATCATTTGGGCCGCGAAGACGAACGCGCCCATCACGCCGAGCAGCGGGATCTTGGCGTCGTCGAACCCGCGCTGCGCGCGCCGCACCATGTAGCCAATGGCTGGAACCGCGGCCAAGTCCAGCGTCGCCCAAACCGGCGTCGAAAGAAATCCGTCGGGTATATGCACGGTCGTCCTCACGGTATCACGATTGAGATAATCGTGTCACCCCTCGGTGATAATATGTATACGCATGGGCGGGCTCAGCCGGATTGGGGTAGCGATCGATTCCGACCTCCTGGATAAGTTCGATCGCCTGATTGCGCAACGCGGGTACACCAATCGCTCCGAGGCGTTCCGCGACATGATCCGCGACGAACTGGTGGAGAAGGCCTGGGAATCGCCCGAAAGTCAGGTGGTGGGCACGGTCACGCTGGTTTACGATCACCACGTGCGCCTGTTGAGCGAGAAGCTGACGGATATCCAGCACGACTTTCACCGCTCGATTCTTTCCACGCTGCACGTGCATCTGGATCACGATCATTGCCTGGAGGTGCTGGTGGTGCGGGGCAGGGCCGCGGACGTGCGCGGGGTAGCGGACGCCCTGATCAGCACCAAGGGCGTGAAGCACGGGCGTTTGACGATTACAAGCTCTGGGGCGGATCTGAAATGATCGTCGGAACCGGAGTGGATCTGGCCGAGGTTCCACGCATCCGCGCCTCCATCGAGCGCTTTGGGGCCAAGTTCATCGACCGCATTTACACGCCCGCCGAAATCGCCTACGTGGAGCGCAAGGCCAACAAGTACGAGCGCTACGCCGCGCGTTTCGCCGCCAAGGAAGCTGGCATGAAGGCCATCGGCACGGGCTGGCGTCACGGCGTACGTTGGCAGGATTTCGAGGTCGCTAACCTGCGCTCCGGCAAGCCCACCCTGCGCCTGCACGGAGTGGCCGCCCGCGTTGCGGAAAAGATCGGCGTCCGCCACATCGCGTTATCGCTCACGCACACCAAGGAACTGGGAATGGCGCACGTCATCATGGAAGACTCGGATCACGACGTCCCCTTTTGAGGTACGCTTACTTCGCAATCCCCTGTTCGATCATCCACTGGCCTATCTTATCGGCCCACCAGGAATGGATGATCGCGCCGGGGTGGCCACTGCCGCCGACCAGGATTTTCTCCGGCCTCGTTTCGGCGCCCGCATAAGTGACGTCCAGTTGGCCGATGCCCGCCTGGCGCATGTCCATCGTGATGCGGCGGTAGGTTTCAGGGTCGGGGCCGCCGTTCCACAACGTCGCGACCAGCAGGCGGCCGTGCGCCCCTTCGACTAACTTTTCCATTTGCGCGAGCAAGAGCGACGTGACCTGCGCCCGCTGCTTTTCCCGGTTCGCCAATCTTACGCGCAACTCCGCTTGATGCAGGAGAGTAATCAGGGCCGAATGTTCTTCGAGCGGCCAGTCGGGAACCGCGAAGGGCGGAAACGCGGTCAACTCGCCGTTGCGCGATTCCGCGTGAGGCGGCGAAAACCGCTCTCCGCCGAATGCCCGAAACGCTTCCAGCATGGAGTAGGTCAGAACGTTGCGATCGGCGTGGAACGGGAGGAACCCGTAGATCACCAGCGCCGGCTGCACACCCTGCCGCTCGATCAGCTCCCGGAGCAAAACGAGGGATTGATAGGTTCCATATCCCGGTACGCCGAAATCGCGGATGCACAACTGTGGGAACCGCTGCTGGAGCTTCCAGGCGAACGTCTCGTCGTCGCGAACGCCGTATCCCTCCGCGTACGAACAGCCAACGATCAACACAGTGGGCCCCGCTCCGAACGGGGTTCCGGTGGCGCGCGAGCCGTCCGGAAGGATGGTCATGGGTTCGTGGGGGCCTTCATCGGCGGGGTGCACGCCGGGATTGTTGCGCCAGCCCAAGACCGGGTCCGGCTTGGCCCAGCCGATATGGTCCGCGCTACGCACGGAGATCGCGCGCGCGCGCGCCAGCCGGGCGATCGCTTCTCCGCCACCGAAAACGAGCGCCGCTACTAACGCGACCGTGAGGGCCCACAGCACGGCCTTCAAACGCGCGTGGCGTCCATTGGATTGCACACTCAGACCACGCTCTTGTGCGCCGCTTCGCGGACGCCGCGCAACTGCGCGTCTTCCAAGCGTTTGCATTCCTGCCAGGTGTAGATCATGCGGTGAATCACGGTGAGGTTGGATAACACCGCGATGACCCACAGTACGGCGGCCATGCGGCCCGTCAGCGCGCCCAGGATGATCAGAACAATCCGCTCGGGACGCTCCAGGAAACCGACTTTACACTTGGGAATGGTGTTTTCGGCGCGCGCCCGCGAGTAACTCACCATCACCGAGCCGGTCATCACGATGGCCGTGAGAACGATGTAGAAGAAGCGGTTGATAGAAGCGTAGTAGACCAGCAGACCCATGTACAACCCCAGGTCCGAATAGCGATCGATCACCGAATCGAAGAAGCCGCCGAAACGGGTCACCTGGCTGGTGGCCCGCGCCACGCGCCCGTCCACCATATCGAACAGACTCGCGCAGATCACGACCACGCCAGCCCACCGGAAAGACCCTATGGCGAAGAGCCATGCCGCGCCGATGTTGATCAGCAGCCCGATGAAGGTGAGGACATTGGGGTGGATTCGAGACAGGGCCAGCCAGCGGACGATACGGTCGATAATCGCGCCGAAGAACAGTCCGATCCCGCGGCTGGCAGTCATACGTTACTCGATGGCGTCGTGGATGGTAGTCAGTTTGAGGATTTCGAGCTCCTTGATCCCTCCGGGGCTCTGTACCCGAACTGCGTCACCCGCTTGTTTACCCAGCAGCGCCCGGCCGATGGGACTGGTGGTGGAGACTTTCCCATTCGCCGCGTCGGCCTCTTCGGTGGTAACCAGGTTGTACGTGATCTCTTCGTCGCGCTTCACGTCAAGCACGACGACGGTGGAGCCGAGTCCGGCCCGATCGTGCGGAATCTTGGAGAAATCGATCATCGACATCTCCGCCAGCCGCTGCGTCAACTGGTTCAGGCGGGCATTGACGAAGCCCTGCCGCTCCTTGGCGGCGTGGAACTCGGCGTTCTCACTGAGGTCCCCGTGCGCCCGAGCCTTCAGAATCTCTTTCGGAAGCTCGTTGCGCAATTCATATTCGAGCGCGGCAATCTCGTCCTGTAGCTTCTTCTTGATCTCCATGAACCGGGGACAGCCTCCGTCACATTATAGCCGAGAAGCGGCCGGCGAACGTCGAGACAGGTGGGGCAGGCGCTTTCGCCTGCCGACTCAACACTTACGGCGCGACGGCTATATTGGCCGCCGGCGAAGCGAAGCCTCCGATGTTAATCACGAGCGCCTGTATCGACGGGCTGGTCGGGGTGGCCGAGGTAATCTTCACGTCGACTTCGTAAACCCCGACGGAGCCCTGCGTCATTACGCTGGCTACCGCCCCGAGGCTGACCCCGCCGATGGTGACCGTGGGTGTGGCGACGGTGGTCACCGACGCCCCCGTCACCGCGCCGGATGCCGGCTGGTTGTTCACCGGCCCCAAGCCGTTGGCGTAAACCGCGATCGTGTCGTTGAAATGAGCCGGATTGGCCGTGGAGACCCAGTAGCCTTTCGTGACATCCCAGACGTCCGCGAAGAACTTAGCCTGGGTGGAATCGTAGTACTGAAAAATGCCCGGCGAATACTGGGTGAGCGGGATTTGATAAAACAAGCCTGGCTCGTCGCCGACGATGACCTCCACATATACCGAGGTCAGGCCCTGCTGCACCAACGGAAGCAGTTCCCACGGAATCTGGACATTGATCTGGCCCGGGCTGACATAGGGAACTCGGCCGGGATAACGCGAGCCCGTCGCGGAAGTATAGAAACCCACGCTCACGTCGGAAAGCGCGTAGGGCAAAGCGGCCGTGGAGAAGGCCTGCGTGGCCGGCGCCAGGAAGTTGCCGAAAATCGAAAGGTACGATCCGGGCGCATAGCCCTTGGGGGACACGAGCGCCTGGTACGCCGCGGCGTCCACAATCCCGGCGGCTGTCTGATAACCCCGCGCGTAACCGTCGAAAGTTACGGTCTTGCCGCCTACCGTGGCGGTAAAGATGTTGTCGCCCACCTGAGTTCCGAGGTTGACGATCGCCCCGGCCATTCCCAGCTTGTCGGTGGCCGCGTCTCCAGCCGTGATGACGCCGCCCCCGGAGCCTGCGGCAAACGTGGCCGGTAAGCCGGCAAGCGGAACTCCGTATTGATCGATCGCCCTGGCAAGGATCAGCCAACCTGTATCGCCGGTGGCGCCGACGAACGACCCGTCGTAACCAGCCGAAAGGTTGTACACCGCCCCATCGCTCACCATGTAGAGATAGGGGACGCGGTAACTGGTGGTTCCAGCGGTGACCTGGATGTAGCCCTCGTAATTACCCGGATTCGGAAGGGCCCCCCCGAGAGCTACCGTGACGCTGTTCGTTTGCCCAGCCGTCAGGGTCAAGCTCGAAGGAGTGACCGTCACGCTCGCCTTGGAGTCCGTATCGCGCTGATGCACGGTGAAAGCCATGGTTTGCGACGATGTGGCAACGTTGGTGGCCGCCAGAGTAAGGTTCATGGGCAAGGACGATGCCCCGGTCACCACGCCGAAGGAGAGCGTAGCAGGAGCGAACGTGGCGGTTGCGGCTACCGAGGCTCCCGCGTCCAGCTTGCCGGCGCCGATCGCGGTGACGCGCGCTTGCGCCCCGCCATCGGTGACGTTGGGGTTAGCCGTATTCACTACCGCGGATTTCAACTGCGCCGGCGTGAAAGCCGGGTTCTTCTGCTTCACCAGCGCCACCGCTCCGGCCACCATGCCTACGGCGAAACTCGTTCCGGTCACGCCGGTGTAGCCCGACACGTTATACATCGGGCTGTTGGGATCGGCCTTCTGCGTGGCGGTGTAAAGGTCGGCGCCGGGAGCGACCAGTTCCGGCTTGATGCCATTCGTCCCGACGGCCGGCCCGCGGGAGGAGAAACCGGCGACCACATCCGCCGTGGTGGCGTAGGCCGTGAACGTGGGGTCAAGCGTGACGGTGGCGCCCGAATTCGCATCGACCCAGTTTTTCAACGCCACGCCGTCGGTGTACCCCACCATCATGGCGGGAATGCCGGTATCCGTGGCCCCCCAACTGCTGTAGGGAGTGTCGTTGCCCGCGGATTGATAGACTACGACGCCCACGGCGCCTGCGTTCTGCGCGATCGCGATCTTGGTGCTGAAGTCGCAGGTTCCGCGTTGCACCAGCACGATCTTGCCCGTGAGTGATCCAGCGGAAAGCACCGAGCAAGCCAGGCCATCATTGCCCAGTTGCGTCACATCCTTGATGGGTGCGCTCAGAGCCGCCTGCACCTGCGGCCCATCGCCGAACAGCGCTTTCACGGTGACCAGGCCGATGGGCACAGCCAATCCGGTCGCGTGAACCGCCTGGTAGAGCGCGTGCGAGTTGGTCGAGGCGCCAACAGTGATGGCCGAAGGCGCGTCGCCCGGGGTGTGAATCGTGTTTAGCGTGGGGACGTTCGGACCGAGATTGCCGTCGTTGCCCGCCGACGAAACCACGACGAGACCACTGGCCACGGCATTTTGGACAGCCTGGGCGATCGGATCGCAGGCGTTGCCCGAATTTTGGCTGCAATTGACGGAATCGACGTCCAGAGGCCCGTAGAGCGGAGCGTCGCCCTCGCCGTATGCCATTGTGACGATGTCCATCTTGTCCGCTAACGCCTGCGTAAGCGCCGCGATCACGTTCACAGTCCTGGCGTAGCTGTTGACGCCCGGCGATCCCTGCACCTTGTAATTACCCAGAAACGCCTTGGGCGCCACGCCCTGGATGGTGGCCCTGGGTCCCGCGTTCTGCACGCCCGCAGCGATCATCGCAATCGCCGTCCCGTGACCGACGTGGTCGCTGGGCGTAACATCGTCCGGTACGTTGTTGCGCGAGTCGGGATCGGCATACGGGGCCAGCGCCACAAAGCTGCGCGCCACAATCACCTTATTGTTGGTGAAACTCGTGTTCCCCAGCGGGAAACCCGATGGTACTACCAGCGACGAATCCTGAAACGCGGCGTGGGCCTGGTCGATTCCCGAATCGATGATTCCGATTTTGATCCCGGCGCCGGCCGTCGAGACCCCGCCCACCGCGGTCCATGCCGCCGAGGCGTTGACCAGGGCCGTGGCGGTGTCGAGATCGGGCTTCAGGGGCGGCATGTAGACCACGCGCGTGACGCCCGGAATGGAGCGCAACTGCACGGCGGTGGCGTGGTCCGTGGTCACGAAGATGGCGTTCAAGAGAATCTGCGACGTGCCGGCCAAGGCCACGTTGCGGCGGGCCAGTTCATCGAGGACGCCGCGCTGAGCGGCTTGGATCCTCTGGAGGTGGGGTTGCGCCTTTGCGCTGAAAAGGTCGGTGCGAGACTGGAACTCCTGGGCTACCGGCGGGTCCGCCAGGATCAGCGCATAGTCCACCAGGCGGCTGCGCGTCTGGCCGTAGGCTGCAGATCCCAGCATAGTAAGGATTACGAACATTCGCCTCATAACATTCCTCCTAGACGTACAACTGATTTTCGCGTTTCCATTACTATAATCCAACAGTCTTGCCCCTTTAGCTTCGAATAATGTCGTCGGCCACATCCGCGGCGGCCCGCATCTCCCGCACGTCGTGCACGCGAACGATATGCGCGCCCCCCAGAATGCTCGCTGCGACGGCCGCGGCGGTGGCGAATCGGGTCTCCTCGGCGGTGGCGTGCGCCAGGAATTCTTTACGGGACGGGCCCACCAGGATAGGCAGATCCAGCCCCGCCAGCTCGGCGAGGTGGCCTAGAATCAGGGAATTCTGCTCCTTCCGCTTGCCAAAGCCGATGCCGGGGTCAATCGCGATCCGCCCCCTCTCGACGCCCACGTGGCGGGCGCGGCTGACGGCCGCATCCAGGTCGCGAGTAATGGCTGCCATAGCGTCGGGCAGGGGCCCCAGTTTCGCCCACGTCTCCGGCCGCCCACGCATGTGGTTCAGCACGAGGCCGGCATCATGGTTCGAGACCACCCGCGCCAGGTGCGGCTCGAAGGTAAGGCCGGAAGGGTCGTTGATGATCTCGGCCCCGAGTTCCAGCGCGCGTTCCGCCACTTCGGCCTTGTATGTGTCCACCGAAATGGGGATGCTCAGGCGGTCTTTCAGGCGTTTCAGCACCGGAATCAGCCGCCGCAGCTCCTCGGCGGCCGAAATGCGCGCCGAGCCGGGGCGCGTGGATTCCGCGCCGATATCGATGATGTCCGCGCCCTGTTCTTCCATCTCCAGGGCATGCGCGAAAGCGCGGTCGGGGTCGGAATACTTTCCGCCGTCCGAGAACGAATCGGGCGTCACGTTCAGCACGGCCATCAGAGCGGTCCGCTCGCCCAGCCTGACTTCGCGCTGTTTCAGCTTCCAAAAGTAGAGCTTTCTCACTCATACGAGTCTCGCACCTTCGGCGGCCGAACTGCAGCGCGGCCGAGCGCCGGCCGAACCGGATTGGGGAACCAAAGACGCCCATGGCGCCCTCTCATCTCCGCGGCTTCGGGGCCGAGGCCGGTATCTTGTAGAGGGTTCTGTCAACTCCGACGATGCCTCCCGCGGCGGCTCCCAGCGGACCGAACCAACAGGCTGGATCTCGTCCCTGGGGATACGAACGGCGCTCTTGGTCTCGTCCAGGTAAATATAGTACTGGTTCGCTTCGTGGAGGGTGCCTTTGAGGGACTCTCCGCCACGGGTGGTCAGTTCGACAATCTGGCCCACCTGCGCCTTGTCGATGGCGCCCGCCAGCTCCTTGACGCTCACGTGGATACGGCTCTTCTCGGGCGCCAATTGAAGGCTCTCGGGTTCGACCTGTTGGATTGTACCCTTCATCTCCTGTCCGTTCTTCAGATGTACTTTGACCGTCCGCAACCTCGAGAAGCGGTCGAGGCTGTTCCAGTCGCCGGCCGAGACGGGGTAGGACGAAAGGGCGAAGAGGGCTAAAACGCGCGCCATGGTTGCGGTCTGCATAAGCTACCTCCTGAACAACAAGCGTACAGGAATTCGGAGTTTCAGGCGTCATACAGGCGCAATCTATTTGTAAGGGAATTGTATCCCGGCAAGAAGGCCCTCCAAAAGCTGGCTTCGGCCGGCCGGCAGCCCAGAAGGGCTAACCCACGTCATGGCGCGAGGAGGCCGGCCAGTTTCCCGACCTGCTCCGGAAGGACCGCGATTGCGGCGTGGACCGTGAGGCCGTCGCGCTGGACCTGAACCGAACGGAGCAGGTCCGCCATAGCCCGGTCGCGCGACGCACCCACGGCGGCTACCGAGAAGAACGCGCGCAACGTTTCTTCGAGTTGTTGGGAGGACTCCGCCGTGCGGCCGGCGCCTACGGCATCGATCCGAACGGCGGAATCGAGCCTGACTGCGAGGGAACCGTACTCGACCAGGCGCAGAAACCGGTTCAGGTTGGCGGCATCCCCGCTGAGCGGGAACGCGACGCCCCCTTGAGCGATCGCCCAGATCTGGCTCGCGCCGGCGGCGCCGGCCGCGCGATCGAGAAGCCAGGGCGCCCCGGTCCGGCCGGTCTTGCGCTGCGCCGTAGCCGCGCGAATGGCTTGGGGCGACCCCGAAACGGCAAGATCTTTCGTAAGGAGCACCGTTCCCGGTGGCGCCTCGTGGAACGCGCCGCGCGCGATCGCGAGAACGTCCTTCCCGTTGTACGCCAGCAGCAGATAGGAAGCGTTGCGGAGCGGCTCCAGGAACGCGGCCGCGCCCGGCGGAAGTTTCTGGTAGAGCGCCGACGCGCGCAATTGTTCCAGGTTCACACCCGCCAGCGCGAGGGTGTCCGGCGGGACGCACGCTGTCAATGCGGCGTCCACCGCCTGGCGCGGACCGGCCGTGCGGCACGAGCCCCACAGCGCAATCAAGGCGGCGGCAGCGGCGGCGGCGCGGAGTAGGCGCATTGGCTTCATGGCCCCACAAGTGGGTGTCCCCGGTCGTGTGGGGCGGGCGCCCCCGCCCGCGCGGAGGCCCCTGCCTCCGCATCCGGCAGCGGGACGAGGGCGTCCCGCGCGGTCCAGGGGGACCGCCCCACCAGCCGGACTCAGTGCGAATGGCTGAGTGATGGAGATACCCATGGCCCCACAAATCAGCGTTCGACTACTTCACCCGTATTGAAACCTTCCACCACCATGCGCGGGCGCTCACCCCTGGTGTCGGCGTGGTTCAGCTCCGTCCGGATGGTCTGCCGCTCGCCCGGCATCAGGGATACGTAGTTATCGTTGTAGAGGGCCGGCAGGATGCGGTCGCCGCTCTTCTCGCGCACCACTTTCAAGTGCACCATCAGCGCGGGCTGCGCGGATATGTTGCGCAGCTCCGTGGTCAGCAGCCAGCGGGCGCCTTGCCGCTCCACCTTGGTGGCGGCTTCCAGCTTCACCTTGGGTAGCTCGCGGATGGCGTGGTAATCGTTCTCCCGCTCGCCGCGCAGGTAGAAGTTCGTCGAAACAATCCCGGCGCCGCGCGTCAGCGTGAGCCGGATCAAATGCACGGGCGTCAGACCGGCAGGGTATTCCAGCTTGATCGGCGACGCCGTGCTGTCCTCGGCGCTGTCCAGCGCGGCGGTCTTCTCCCACTTCAAGGAGCCGTCCATGTTGAGGATCTCGGCGTGCGCGCTCAATCCGCGAGCCTCGCCCGCGCTGTAGTTCACCACCTCGACCGTGTCGGCCGCGGCGTTCCACTGAATGTGTAGCGGTTCGGACCCTTTCTTGGCGCCGAAGTAGCCGGCGTCGGGGTCGAAGAAGTAATCGTAGGTCTGCCACAACAACGACGGCCAGGCGCAGTGGCTCATCCAGATCAGCAGTCCCAGGCGGCTCTTGCTCTGCCCCTCGAACATGCCGCGATAAGCGTCGTAATCGACGAATTGCGCCAGCGCCACCCACTCCTCGATATTGTTCGCGGCGCCGAAGCTCTGGGTGATCGCGCCGGGGAAGGCCCCGGTCAGACTGAAGTCGTGCATGGGCCAGACGTTGCCCTGGGGCCACATGGCCGATTCCGGCATGGTCAAGCGAAGGCTGTCCATGGTCACCACATTCGGCGAGCCCATCTCGCTGTGAAACTTCACCGGCGGGGAAGCGAAATAGTACTTCTGCGGCTCGTTGCGATAGGGGCCGTGGCCGGTCACCACGTAAGTTCCGGTGCCTGATGTGTTGTCGTCGGCGGAGCTGGGAATATAGTGAAGGCCGGGGTT
>OCTA010003058.1_pt1 | contig 14940 bp, 13 predicted proteins | sample 1538991 | NCBI WGS metagenome assembly OCTA01 (sample SAMEA3539302, study PRJEB22396) | soil metagenome | biome: tundra; feature: field; material: soil | place: USA | collected 2010-05 | depth 0.15 m | reverse complement strand
CCCTCCATGTTTGAGCGCAGCGCCTCGCGCAACGGCTCGGCCCACTTGGGGTAATCGAAGATCCGGAGCTGGTGCTTGTAGAAGTAGTCGGTCATCCCGCCGGCGTAACACCAGCCGGGCACCGTCCCCTGGATGATGATCCGGTCGTAGCAGGAGAGAACCCCAGCGATCTGATCTTCGTACCGCTCAGTTATTAGTTCGACGCCCATCCCGGCATCGTATCGGATGTTCCTGTTTGGTTCCGGCTACGCCGGGTTAGGATAGGAGTGATAACATTCAAATCAACGAACTACAATCAGCTAATGTTGCGCGCCAGCAAAACGCGGCTTAATCGACGATCCACTTCGCCCCGTTGCAGTAGGCCTTCACATGATTTGTGCCGCTGCCCGCGATGGTGGCGCCCCAGGTGGATGTGCTGGCGTCGGTGACAGCCGCAATAGTTCCCTCCGTGGTGCTGCCGCAGACTGCCAGCGTTGCGAATGTGACGGGCAATAGCTTTGTGGTCAGAGCATTGAATCCCGTGTAAGCGGAGTTATCCGCGAGTTTGGCCTCTAGCGCCGTTCCGTTTACACGCAATTGCGGAAAACTCGAAGTTGTGCCGCCAAGCTGAATACCAGTAAATCCGGTGGAGGCCTGATTGACTAATGTAACGACACCATCAGCCGTCGATGTGATCCTGGACCGATTCGTCCACATGTACGGGGAGGAGGAATTGATGGTCATCGTGCTGCCGCTGAGAGCGCCCCCGAAAGCACCCGTGCCGGCCGCATAAAAATTAAGTGGCCGGTTTGCCCCGCTTGCGCCGATGCTGTAGGTGGCATCCGGACTGAAGAGGACGCTGCCGCTGAAAGTATTGGCCGCATTCGTCACGGCGATGTTGGCCAGATTGACAACGCCGGTTTGAGACGACCCGCCATTAACTCCCACGCTAGACACCCCAGATGCATTCGGAGCGCCTAGAACCATCCAACCATAAGCGCCGTTGTTGTTCACGCAGACCTGAGGCGCCCCGGCGGTGCTGCCAGAACCCGCGATGTACCAGATAAGACCTTCTAACGACAAAGAGCATACTGGCTGAGCAACGGTAGGAGCGATCTGCAAGCTATTCGCCACCGCTCCGCCTGGCGCATACACGGTGTCGGCACTCGCGCCTAACGTTACCGTATGGGAACCGTTGCCGCTGCACGCGGCACCCAAACACGTCTCGTAACTAGGAGAGGTATTAGCCCCAGGGTGAGCATTCGCTCCCGCGTAAGTGTCATGGTCGCCGCCCATAAGCGGATTGCCGGATCCATAGATAGTGTATGGCCCTTGCGTCGCCGTGGCATTGGCGCTGATCGTGACGCTCACATTAGGGGTTAGCGCGGTGATGATGGACCCAACCGGAATACTGCCGCCCTGCAAGGTTTGTCCCACCGACATCGCGCTGGTATTGCCGGACGTGATAATAGCGCTTCCAAGTGTAGTTTTGCCTACGAAGCTAGTGACCGCGTTATCGCCCGCTTCATAGCCAACGAACGTACTGTACGCGCTATTGGCGTAAGATCCCGCCAAATATCCGAGCCCGGTGGCACCAGCCGCGGTCGAGTTTGAATACAGGCTCTTGTACCCAAAGCAAGCCAGGTAGTTGCCAGTGGCGTTGAAGTATCCGGCCGCCGCCCCGTAACAGGCGCTATTCGAACCGGTTGTATCGGTGAAGAAGTCCTGATATCCCGCCACGGTGTTATTGGCGCCCGTGGTCGTATTGCCGAGCGCCGTTGCATTGAGGCGAATATTTCCTTGCCCGGCTCCCACTCCGTACAAGCCCGACGCTTTCAGAAGGGGAGTGCCGGTCATCAACTGGTTGTTCACCGCCTCTGCAACGGTCCTGTATCCGGCATCCTGGAAATGCACTTGATCCGGCGTATAGTAATACGGATTGTAGGGGTCCCCGAAGATAACGTAAGTGTCCACGATTCTCCAGGGAATCGCGGATGTGCGGATCATGTCGTTGAACTGCTCAATCAGCGTTGGATCGACAATCATATTGGGCGGCTCAAGCAGAGCGACCAAGTTCCAGCCATCCGCAATTGCGGTGTTCCAGTACGATACCAACGAGGCGAAATCCGTAGCGACGGTATTGTTGTCCGTGCCGATGTTGTTGGTTCCTATCATCACAAAAAGATAGCCGGCCTGGCTGGTGACCGCGGGAGACAATGGATGAACGTGCACCTGATAATCGTTCGTGATATCGGAGATGTGCCAGCCGTCTTGGGCGAGGTTCGTCTTGGCGCAGTTCGCAAACCATGGCATTGACATTGCCTGTGTCGGATAGTCGTGGCCGGCAGAGGCGGTATACCCTTGCGTCAGCGAGTCGCCGATAAAAACGCAATTGGAATTGGGCGCCGACACCTGCACCGCGACAGAGCCTGCGAGCGCTTGCCGGCTAGCACTCAATAAAGTGTAGAGCGAGCTCGGACTGCTATAGGGAGTCTGTGCGCTTATGCTTGCGGCGGCCCCGAGGGACAGCATCCATAGAACTATTTGCAATAAGTTTTTCATGTGTAATCCCTTGCTGTTTAGCGACAAAAAATAGGACCCGATGCTGGTCACTGGTTGACTAGGCCGGCGCTGATGGAGTACAACGTAGCTCCATCGAAGCTCTCGAATGCCTGCACGCTGCATGTATTTGGCGCGCTGCCGATCGTCATCGTGCCGTGAAAAACCGCGGGCCATGTAAAGGCTCGCCCGCCAACGGCATCCTGGCAGATCTGAAAGTGCACCGGCTTCCATTGAGCGATATTCGCGACGGTGGAACCCGTGACTGTCCCTGTTAAGAGGAGCGCCTGATCGCCCAGGGATAAATCGAAGTTGGGCGTGGCGGAGTAAGCAACCGGCTTTCCCCCATAGGGAGAGCTGCTAACTACGCTGAGACCGGTTAACTGGCCCGTTGTGTCGCTCGACGGGTACTGTCCACCGGCCGTCAGCCCGGTGTCATTCAGCGTTCCGCCCGATGTGACGCTGCCAATCTTTCCTTGCGCCGCTCCGCCAGAGAGGCGGTAGACGTTCATGTTGGCAACGGTATTCACGGAAGGGCATCTGACGGCGTTGTAATTCGAAGATGTCAGCGCGGTCGCGCCGTTGCCGATTGAAGTGGTTGCGCCAAGCGATTCTCCGGCTCCAGCCACTCCGGTGCAGGCGTAACTGTAAGCAGCGGCTCCTGTCGTTCCAGCCGGCGTCACTGTTGGCGAAGCTAACGTCCCAACTTTTACGATCGTTAAACTCGGCGTCGCGATTGTCGGAAAGATGTTTGCGGCGGCGGAAAACGAGTTGGCGAAATTGTAAGCCGCATTCGAACTGTCATACCCGGTGTTGCCGTAAACGCTCGATCCGGCGGATGGAATGGAGGTGCCCGCCCAGGAAATGGGAGTGCCGACGCCGCCTAGCGTGAGCGAGTTGATTCCGCTCACAGTGTTATTGGCGAACGTGAAGTAATTGACGCCGGCCACCACGTACACCGGAAAGACGCCAGTACAGGCCGGATTGCAGCCGAAGGATGAGGCGGTGATAGTGGTGTTTTGGCCGCGCACATAGACGCCGTAAGCAGCGGCTGTATCGGCGTTCAAATTATGAATGGTCTCGCTGTAATAGACGCTCATGGCATAAGCGGGCGAGTAAGACGGCGCTGGATAGCCGTAAATGTGGATGTGGTCGAAGTAATTCGCTCCCGCGTCATCCTGGATACCGGCATTCGTGGTATTCGTGGCGACAAACTGGTCCACGAAATTATCGTGGGCGCTGGTGAGCAAATGCAAACAGTTCAGAGGGCGATTGGCCGCAACCGGATAATCGGTTCCGTCGAAAAGGCAGGTATTGTTGTTGAAGCGTGTTTCATACATTGCCTCGCCGTCCGTTGTGTTGCCTAGAAGGAACCCCTCGCCTCCGTTGGCTACACGCCTCACCTTAATTCTTTCGATGGTCCAACCTTTGCCCTGCTGGATTGTCATGGCATCTGTCGCCAAGCCGTTGCCATCCAAAGTGAAGCTGGAATAGATGCAGTGAAAGGACTTGGTCGTCCGTCCTTTCAGAATCATCGTGGCCATGGCGGCGGACGCTTGAAGAATCGTGCCGTTCTCGGCGCTGCCGATGATATTGACGCAATTGCCGTTGTCCGGATCGACCAGCCCAGCGGACAGCGCGTAGGTTCCAGGTCCGAGGCGCACGGTCTGGTCGGAGTTTGTGGAGGCGGCGCTCGCGGCGGCGTAAGCGCTGAGAAGCGAAGTGTATTGCGTGCCGTCAACCCAAATCTCGCCATTCACCTGCGGGCTTGTTAGCGGCCCCGCCAGAGCTTGCGTGGTGGTCGAGGTAGTGCGCAGGAGGGCGGAAGAGTCGGTGAGATTATTGCTCGCCAACTGCACATTCCCCGCTTGCGGCGCGACACCGTTAACCGTCTGAACCGGCGCCGCGGCGGCAGCTTGCGCGGCCGTGACGCCACTCAAGTTCGCCAAAGCCGTGACCGGATTGGAGACGTCCGCCAGATTGTTGGCGAGATTCAACGGGGAGAACCCTAACGCCGGTTGCTTGGCGGCGAACGTCGCCCAATCACTCGCGCTCAATATGCCGCTTTGGCTGCCCGACGCCGTCGGCAGGTTCGAGTTTCCCACCACCGTCCAGGCATTGATCGACGAGCAGCCATACAGGTTTTGGCCCGCCGGCGCGGAAATGTTAAAGAACATTTGCCCGACGGTGCAGGTCGCTGGAAGCGCCGTTCCTACGCTTGCCGGCCGCGTGTAAGGCGCGCTTGAAAAGTCAAAGTTGCGTCCCTGAGTCGCCAGGTTAATCGTTGTTGTTTGGCCAAGAGCGTAGCCAGCGAATATGGCGAGTAACAGCCCCCATCGAACTTGTGTATTCATATCCGTGGTCAGGCTCTCACGCCCCCGCCAACCTTGGTGTTGAAAGCCGCTCTAAGCCGTTCTGAAAGAAGGCCCAAAACTTTTTTTGGTCTGCCGTGACCGGGCGCTGCTCTCTTCCGCGCCGCCTTTGCAGCGGGCGCGCGGTGGCCGGAAATAATACATACAATGGAGTTGCCAAGAGTATGGGTACGCAGGCGATTGAATTACTAACACTGGAAGAGTTTCTTGCGCGTCCAGACCGCGACGACGACCAGCGGGAAGAACTGATCGAAGGAGAACTAATCGTCTCCCCGGGCGCAACAGCACCGCATGCGAAGATTGTCAGGCTCTTCCGCCGGCATCTTGCCGCGCTTGAAGAGCAAGGCTACGTTCTCGTTAATGATTCTTCTTGCGTGCTGCCGCCGCGGTCTATGCCGGTGCCCGATCTCGCGGCCGTGCGCCTGGAGCGATGGCGGCACGCGGTGAAGACCGAGGACTGGTTGACCGGATTCCCCGAGCTTGTCATCGAGGTTTCCTCCCCAAGCAACCGCAGACTACAGCGCAAGGCCGACGTGTACTTCGACCATGGAGCCGAGCAGGTCTGGATTGTTTACCGCAAGACTCGGACTGTGACCGTGGTGACGACGGAGGGATCAAAAGAGGCTCGCCTGGGGGAGGCGGTAGAATTCCATGGCGTGCGCGTGCCGGTAGCGTCGATCTTTCCAGAGTGACGGGAAGCACCGCGATGTGCACCGAGAGGCAAATACGTTCCGGCCCGTCAAAGCATGGTTGGACGGGAGAACCAGTCTGGAAATGCTTTGCTGGAAACAAAATAGGCTTCGTTGCCCCGCGCTTGAGTTTGTGGCCGGAAGCTTGGATACCAACGGCGAAACGTGTCCTCCCATTCTTCATTGAGCACACGTGTCCGAATCTGCAAGGAGTAAATGTGCACCTCGCTGCGTCCGCTGCATTTGTTGCCGCTTGCTCATTCTCTTGCTGACCACCTGATTGACTGCCGACTCGACTGATTGCGCTCCACGTAGGTGTGCAATTCTTCCGTGCCCTTCAGGAATTTCCGGATTGTCTCGTTCTGGCTTTCAAAAGACTGCCTCGTCCAAATCCATCTCCAGGTTCTGCAGCTTCTTCAAGGCCTGAAACGTATTGCCATGCCACAGGTGACACTTTGATACTCTCCAGCTGTTTCAGCACCTTGGGCCGCAGTTGGTATTGCTCGTATTGCTCCTTGCCGGTGCCGATGGTCTCCGGCGCCCCTTTGGCTGTCTGCGTCAGCACCGTCAGGCGCATGGTTACGTGGAACCAGTCCAGCGAGTGCATGGTGAAGAGCCAGCAGATGAGATGGAGCCGGCGCGGAGCGCAATTGCTGCGGCAGTGCGCGCGCGAGAACTGAATGGTGAACTTCAGTCCACCTTTATCGATTGGTATCCGGGTTTGGATCGCGAAACGGAGTCCTGAGAACGGGCTGCGTACCGGTTTAGCTCTCTCTCCTCTAGTTGGTGTAAGCTGTCAAAATCAGTGAAGGACCCCCTATCTCGAGTGCGCCACAGGATTCACCGACGACCGTTCAGTTACTGCTGAAGTGGAGCGACCGTGCTCGGGCCAATCAGTCTCAACACTGGGAAGCCGCTCGCTATTATGAATTTGCAAACTATGCTCTTGGGGTGCCGGGCCGTCGCCTTTTCTGTGATCGTTGGCACGACCGTATTTGCTACGCTCGAAAAGCAGCTTGACCTCGGAATTCAGCTTGCGGTTGGCGCAATCAGCGTTTTGAGCGCCATACTTTAGTTCCTTCAAGACATCCTCAACGGTCCGCGTCAGAGACTCGTGCTTGTCCGCCAGCAAGCTGAGCGCCGCCTCGATTCTTCTCCGCACCGATGAGATGTGAGCTTTCGCAGCATTCTAGGCGGGGGCAAGGTCTCCAGCATGCAGCGCTGGATAGAAGAAGCGGAAGCCGTGGGGATCGAGGCGATGAGTCGATTTGTGAAGGGTTGGGCGAAAACTCTGCTAGGGTCTCCTCTCCGGCGAAGAATGTCGGAAAAGTTCATCCCTACCGCTTCTACGCGGATCAACACTTCATTTTCATTAACGCCAGGCTCGGGGATGGGGTCTTCTAACGTCTACCTGAGTCAAGCAGCTACCCACTTTAAAGTAATAGGGCGGTGGCGATCATTGCCGTCCGTCCGTCCGGACCTTGCGCTTCGAGCGCAACACTCTCTCCCGCGGGTGTGGCGACGAGACGGATCGGCGCAAGATCGAACAGGGGCAATTGGCCCCGAAAGGAAAATGCGCTCAGAGGGCGGCTGGTGTTTCGCCGCACCAGTTCAAGCAGGAGAACCGCGGTGAGCGGACCATGCACCACAAGGCCCGGATATCCTTCCACATTGGTTGCATACTGGCGGTCATAATGGATGCGATGTGCATTGAAGGTCACAGCCGAGAAGCGAAACAGCAGGGTTGGCTCAGGCGTGAGCATCCGAGTCCAAGATCCTTCGGGAACCGGCGGAAGTTCGAGTTGTTCCGGGGCGCGCACCAATGCGCCGGGCTCGCGATAGACGATGTCCTGCTCCTCCTCCAGACAAACGGCGTCATCCTGCGCAATGGTGTGCGCTACTGTGACGAAGGCGAGTTTGCCGCTGTGTCCGTCTTTCTCGCTCACTTCGCGGATGGTCGAACTCCGGACTGCCAACCGGTCGATGATCAATGGTTTTATAAAGCGAATGCGGGCTCCGGCAAACATTCGTCTTGGCAATTCGATTGGCGGCATGAAACCGCCGCGTTGCGGATGGCCATCGGCATCCAGGCTCGATTGCGGCACGCGCGGCAGGAAAAAGAACCAATGCCAAAGTGGAGGCAGCGGCACGCCTGCGGCAAACACTGTAGCGGCATCGTCGAGCGTCGCAGCGGCAGCCTGCACCTGAGCTAAAGAAATCAACTCAATTGTTTCATCGGTTTTTCCGATCCAGGAAGCATATTGTACGCTCATGCAATCTCCTGACAGAGATCAATGGGCCCTGCGACGACGCGTTTGTCTCGCAAAACGCCAATCTGTGAATCCGAAAGCTGCAGAATCTCGCTCAGTACCTCGTCCGTGTGCTCCCCGAGTACAGGAGCGCGCCGAGCGGGCATGCGCTCCTCATTCGAGAACTGCAGCGGAGAACCGGGCGTAAGATACGTTCCTATTCCAGGCTGCTCCAGTTTATTGAACAAAGAGTTTTCAGTTGAGCAGCGCGGGTCCTCTTGGACCATTTGACGAAAGGTTTGATAAGGCCCCCAACATATTGCAGTTCCCTCGAACGCTTCCTTTATTTCAGCAAGGGTATGCTCGCGGAACCAGGGGGCGAGAATGGCCGATATGGCTTCCCGAACTTTGAAGCGATTGCCTTCCAGCGCGAGATCGACGCCCAGCAGCGATTCCAATATCGCAAGCTTTTCAGCGAGTTTGGTGCCTTCTCCAAGAGCCTGCCATTGTTTTTTTGTGATCGCGACGACGTAGATCGCCCGCCCATCGCGAGTTTCGAAGTCGCGCCCATAGGCGCCGTAGAGATAGTTTCCGGATGACCGGCGGTCTTCGTCGTTGACTTGCACTTCGGCGATATAGCCCAGGTTGCCTAGCATTGCAAACGCTACATCCGCGAGCGGCAGCTTGACGTACTGACCCTCGCCCGTGAACCGCCGCTTGCGTTCCGCGGCCAAGATCGCCATGGCCGCGGTGATGCCCGTGATGGCGTCCCAGGCAGGCAGAACATGGTTGACCGGGTTTACGGCGCAATTTCCGTGTTCCGGACCAGTTATGAATGGAAAGCCCACGGCACAGTTCAACGTGTAATCGACCGCCGTCGAGCCATCCGGATTGCCGGTCACGTTCATCATGATCAGGTCGTCCCGGCGCTTCCGAAGCGTGTCGTAGCCGAGCCAACCTGAAGTGGGGAAATTAGTAAGAAAGATGCCATTGCCCTCACCCGGCGCCGTGATCAACGAAGTAATAATATCGCGGCCTTCCGGGGTGTGCGCATCCACGGCGATGGAGCGCTTGCCTTTGTTCAATCCAGCCCAGTAGAGGCTCCTGCCAGCGCGCGTGATGGGCCAGCGCTGTGCATCTAGTCCGCCCTGGATTGGGTCAAATCGGATCACATCGGCCCCCTGCTGTGCTAGCGTCATTCCGCAAAGCGGCGCAGCTACAAATGCAGCGCCTTCGATCACACGCAGCCCATTAATTATCTTGTTCAAAGTCGCCTCCTGCACTATGATGATGCTACCCATGGTTGACTTAGTTCGAAGTGAGCCGCGGCTGGAGATGATCGATTCACTCGCCTGAGCGAGCGGGCGCCTGCGATGGAAGAAGAGATTGCCGAGGCTACGGGTAAGCCGCTGCCCTTATCGGGCATTCGCGTCATCGACGTAGGAACGTTCCTTGCTGGACCGTATGCCGCCTCCATTATGGGCGAGTTCGGCGCGGAGGTTTTGAAAGTAGAGTATCCCGTAGGCGGCGATCCGATGCGCCGCTTCGGCATACAGGCCACACACGGAGACGCAACGCTCGCCTGGTTAAGCGAGGCGCGGAATAAGCGCTCCGTAACTATTGACCTCCGCCGACCGAAGGGCGTTGAGGTTTTCATCAAGCTGGTTTCCAAGTCGGATGTGGTTATCGAAAACTTTCGGCCTGGAACCATGGAGCAGTGGGGTCTCGGCTGGGATGTGCTGAGTCGGGATCATCCCGGTCTGATCATGCTCCGCGTGTCCGGATATGGGCAAACCGGACCGTACCGCCGGCGTCCTGGGTTCGCTCATATAGCGCACGCAATTGGAGGACTTTCCTATCTGGCTGGCTTTCCTGGAGAGTCGCCCGTGGTTCCCGGGACGGCTCCTTTAGGCGATTACATGTCGAGCCTATATGGCGTTATTGGAGTGATGTTGGCGCTTCGGCACAAAGCAAAGACCGGCGAGGGCCAGATCATCGATATCGGCATCTACGAGGCGGTGTTTCGTCACTTGGACGAGTTGGCGGCCGCGTACGGGATGTTTGGCATGGTCAGAGAGCGGGAGGGCGCCGGCAGCTTCGTAGCGGTTCCGCATGGCCATTTTCGAACGAAGGACGAGAAATGGGTGGCGATCGCGTGCACAACCGACAGAATGTTCGAGCGTCTTTCCGACGCCATGGAACGTCCTCAATTAGCATCGGGCAACCTGTATGGGCCGCAGCGAAAACGGCTTGCCGCGCGCGACGAAGTGAACGCAATTGTCTCCGAGTGGACTCTTTCGCTTACCCGCGACGAACTGCTGGAACGATGTATCGCGCGCGAAGTGCCGATCGGCAAAGTGAATAGCATCGCGGACATCTTCGAGGACGAGCATTTTCGGGCGCGCGGCAACCTTGCGGAGATTGAAGAGGAGGGCGTCGGGAAGGTGGTGGTGCCGAACGTGGTTCCTACGCTCTCTGAAACGCCGGGGCGAATTTCGAATCTTGGGCCGCGATTGGGGAATGCCACGTATGAGGTCATGCGCGACATATTGGAATTGTCCGCCAGTGAGATCGCGAAGTTGCGGCAGCAAAAGATCATCTAGTGGCAATTGTTTGAGGAAACTTACGGAGCGCCTTGCGAGATCGGACGGAGACTTCATATGAGTCAACAACCGGCGGAAGAAAATCTGCCACTTTCCGGCATTCGAGTGATCGATGTTGCGACGGTGATTGCGGCGCCGTACTGCGCGTGCATATTGGGTGAGTTCGGAGCCGAGGTGCTGAAAGTAGAGCACCCGGTTGGTGGGGATCTATGCCGGAATTTCGGCACTGCCACAAGTCGCGGCGATACGCTGGCGTGGTTTAGCGAAGCGCGAAATAAGAAATCCGTCACGATCGATTTACATCATCCCGAGGGCGCAAACCTGTTCAAGGCGCTAGTTGCCAAGACTGACATCGTTTGTGAAAACTTTCGACCGGGAACTCTTGAGAGATGGGGACTCGGGTGGGAACTGCTTCAAGAGATCAATCCGCGGCTGATCATGCTGCGCGTATCAGGCTACGGTCAGACTGGGCCTTACAAGGATCGACCGGGGTTTGCACGGATTGCTCATGCCGTGGGGGGGCTTGCCTATGTGGCGGGAATGCCTAAGGGCACGCCAGTGACGCCCGGCTCGACCACTCTAGGCGATTATCTTTCCGGTTTGTATGGCTGCGTAGGAGTGCTGTTCGCCCTGCACTACCGCGATCAGACCGGAAAGGGTCAATACATTGACACGGCACTGTATGAATCGGTGTTCCGTTGTACCGACGAGCTTGCGCCGGCCTATGCGATGTTCGGCATTGTAGGTGAGCGCCACGGTCCACATCTGGGCACAGCCTGCCCTTACGGACACTTCCCTACAAAGGACGGAAAATGGGTGGCAATCGCATGCACAACGGATAAATTGTTTGCGCGGTTGGCTGAATCGATGGGCCGGCCGGAACTTGCTTCGACCAGCTTATATGGCGAGCAGAAGACACGACTGGAGAACCGGCACGACGTGAACGAGATTGTGCGTGACTGGTGCGGATCGCTCAGCCGCGATCAGATCCTGCAGCGGTGTCATGCAACCGGAGCTCCGGCGGGTCCTCTGAACAACATTGCCGATATCTTCGGAGATCGGCAGTTCCACGCGCGGCGCAACCTCGTTGCGATCGATGATGAAGACCTGCATGAAACGGTCATTGTTCCGAATGTCCTGCCTCGGCTCTCAAAAACGCCAGGCCGAATTAAACATCTTGGGCCGAGACTTGGCCAGCATACCGACGAAGTTCTGAAGGAGCTGGTTGGACTCAGCCAAGAGGAGATCGCGGACTTGCGTGCGCGCCGAATCATTTGACCGGAACTGACACGCCTGCCCATATCAGATTCAGAGGATTCCATGAAGCTGCCTGCAAATTTCTACAAACCGCTAGCCATTGGCGCGCCAAATCCGATGCGCGAACTGCCGGTGCGCCCGGAGCGTATGATTCATTTTTTCCCGCCGCATATCGAGAAGATTCGCGCACGAATTACGGAAACGGCACGGCAGGTGGACGTGCTGTGCGGAAATCTTGAAGACGCAATCCCCGCGGATGCGAAAGAAGCCGCGCGCGCGGGATTTATCGAGGTGGCCAAGACCGCCGACCTCGGCGAAGCGGCTCTGTGGACCCGCGTGAACGCGCTAAACAGCCCTTGGTTCCTCGACGATATGCTTCAGATCGTAGCCGCTGCCGGGAACAGGCTCGACGTCATCATCGTCCCTAAGGTCGAAGGGCCTTGGGACATATTTTACGTCGATCAGCTGCTGGCCCAGCTGGAGGCGAAACACGGCGTCCGCAAACCGATTCTCATCCATGCTTTGCTTGAGACCGCGCAAGGCGTAAAGAATGTAGACGAGATCGCAGCGGCGAGTCCCCGGATGCACGGCATGAGTTTAGGGCCCGCCGATCTCGCCGCTTCGCGAGGAATGAAAACGACGCGCGTGGGCGGCGGCCATCCATCTTATGGCGTGCTGGCCGACGCTGTCGAAGGCGCTCCCGATCGGCCCTTCTTTCAGCAGGATTTGTGGCATTACACCATAGCCCGGATGGTGGATGCGTGTATGTCTTCTGGCATTCGGGCCTTCTATGGGCCGTTCGGAGATTTCCAGGATGCGGCCGCGTGCGAGGCCCAATTCCGCAACGCGTTCCTGATGGGGTGCGTTGGCACTTGGACTTTACATCCGAGCCAAATCGCTATCGCAAAGAGGGTCTTCAGCCCCGAGGTCAGCGAGGTCCAGTTTGCCAAACGGATTCTTGAGGCAATGCCGGACGGGACGGGCGCCGTGATGATCGATGGCCGGATGCAGGACGATGCTACTTGGAAGCAGGCGAAAGTGATCGTCGATTTGGCGCGGCTGGTTGCGAAACGGGACGTGGAGCTTGCCAGAGCCTACGGAGTCTGAGCCGCAATGAGCGCGAAGACAAATCGCGGGAACTTTTTCGAGAACTTTCACGTAGGCCAGCGCATTGTGCATGCTACGCCGCGCACCATCACGGAAGGGGATGTTGCGCTTCACACGGCGCTTTATGGCTCGCGCTTTGCGTTGCATTCATCGTGTGAATTTGCGAGATCGCTTGGGTTCCCGCGCGCGCCCATTGACGATCTGCTGGCGTTCCATCTGGTCTTCGGCAAGACAGTCCCGGACATTTCGATGAACGCGATCGCCAACCTGGGATATGCGGCGGGCACCTTTGGGAAGCCGGTTTATCCCGGCGACACCATTTCGACGACCTCTTCGATCATAGGTCTCAAGCCGAACAGAGACGGACAGACGGGGGTGGTATATGTCCGCTCGACCGGCGTGAATCAGCGCGACGAAATGGTGTTGGATTATTGCCGTTGGGTAATGGTCAAGAAGGATGATCCGGATGCAATGCCTCCGGAAACCCTGATTCCGGAACTGCCGGAATTCGTTAATCCGGACCAGTTTGTATTGCCTGAGGGGATTAGTCTAGCCCGATACGATTGTGTTCGCGCGGGCGGTCCACATTTTTGGGAAGACTACAACGCAGGGGAAAAAATCGACCACGTGGACGGCATGACCATCGAGGAGGCCGAACACATGATGGCAACGCGCCTGTGCCAGAATACCGCGCGCGTGCATTTCAACCAGCACGCGGAAAAAGACGGCCGCTTTGGGCGCCGGATTGTTTATGGCGGGCATGTGATCAGTCTGGCGCGCTCACTTTCCTTCAATGGTCTTCCTAACGCTTTTAGAATTGCCAGCATCAATGGAGGACGGCATGTTGCCCCCGCATTTGCGGGTGACACGATATATGCGTGGTCGGAGATTCTAGGCAAAATGTTGTTGCCTTCCCGATCGGATGTGGCGGCAACAAGACTTCGCACAGTAGCGACAAAGGATCACGTATGCGACGAGTTTCCATATAAAAGCGCGGATGGTAAATATGCGAATTCCGTGGTTCTCGATTTCGATTACACAGTGCTGATGCCCAAGCGCACGAACTTTTGAAACTCGTCACTGCGCTTTCGGGTTCTCCCCTTATACGCTTCCCTACCGCTCGGAGTTTCCTCCGACGGACCGAACCAGGGTCTCTCCGGTTAACTGAATGCGCTATCTCTGCGTGCCACCGTCCTCTACGCCGTCTCGGCGGACCGGTCTCGCTATTCGGAAATCGATTCGTCGCTCTCACGGTTGCAGTCACCCGGCAGCGCCCGGTAAAGGGTGGCGCGGCTGACGCGGAGAAGCCAAGTCGCGCAGGTGGAAAATTTGAAGTGCCGGCGTAACTGACCGGCTGGCTGCCCGATGGAGGAGCAAACGGTCCCGAGAGACCAGGTCTCAGATTTGGCGACGCCAATAATTAAGGTCCCGGAAACTTTTCCCAAGGCCTCCAGCTTGCGTTTGTTGGAGGAAGCGGAAGCTGGCGGAATCGATAAGCGGGTTCGTACGGGCAACGGAAGAAAGATTGGGGGCCGTGGACAAAATGCAGTGGAACAAGTCCGGAGCAACGGTCTCACGATTGCCGGCGTGGATGGCATGAATCGCGTCGGACCAAGACAGTGCTCTTCTTCATTGCGACACGTGCATCGTTCAATTCAATGTCAACAAAGAGGACAGATGCTCAAAAATTGAGCACTTCAAGAGGGCGTCTTCAAGGACCGCCCACCGGGCGGCTAGATACACACACGGGCCGAAGTCTTTCATCCGTCACTGGTTACGTTGCGTCCGGGCGCGAGGTGGGCGCTTACACCGGCAACGGCAACGCGATTGCAGGCAGCAGTCTTGATTCTGAAAGGAGATCCCGTCATGGGCAAAGCAAATCTGATCGGGGCGACCGCTTTCGAGAGAGATCTGGAGAACTTCCATGGCGAAGGCATCCGCTCCCGAGACGACGATTTCATCGGGGGCGCTTCGCTAGCGCCGCGGAAAGGGAACTACTTCGTTGACAAGAGTCCAATCAAACCCACGCCTACCCGGATTCTTGCCACGGCTCAGGCGCTTGCTCTCCTCTGGCGTTTGAGAGGACAACACGGCGCGCTTCTCATTCATCAGTCAGGCGGCCGCA
>OCTA010003057.1_pt1 | contig 14943 bp, 5 predicted proteins | sample 1538991 | NCBI WGS metagenome assembly OCTA01 (sample SAMEA3539302, study PRJEB22396) | soil metagenome | biome: tundra; feature: field; material: soil | place: USA | collected 2010-05 | depth 0.15 m | reverse complement strand
GCCAGCACTGTGCAGGCCGCCAGCACTGTGCAGGCCGTCGCCGGACCAGTCCGCCTCCTGCGCGGGCCAGGCCAGACCGGGCGGGCACTTCAGCACGTTCAGCAGTTCCCGTGCGGCGAACGGGGCCAGACCGCGCGCGGTGGCCCGCTCCTCCGCCAGCGCGACCCCGAGGGCCCGCCTGCCTCCGGCGACCCGCTCGGCCGCGGCGCTGCCCGCCTTGATGGCCTCGACCTCGGCGACGCGGGCCGCGTGCTCGGCTGACTGAGCCGCCGTGATGCCCCGCTCGGCCGCTTCGATCTGCATCATCACCTCGCTGGCCTCCTTACCGGCGACCTCGCGCAGCGCCGCCAGCTTGGCGGACTCCTCGGTGTGCCGGCGGCGGGCCTCGCGTTCGGTCTCCGCGCAGGCGCGCTCCTCATCGGCGGCCTGCTCCAGCCGTCTCAGGGCGGCCGCTACGGCGTCGCGCTGCTGCGCCTCCTCACGTCGCCGGCCCGCCAGGCCGGCGGCGGCAGTCTCGAACCGCCGGGTGGCGGCCTCCACCCGGTCGGCCTGGTCCGGGTCGATGGCGTGCTCGATGGCGGTCCGGCGGAGCGCCCGCTCGGTGACGGTGCAGGCGGCCACCGACTCGTCATAGCCGGCCTGGGCGCGGTCGGCGCCGGCCCCGGCTGAGCGCAGCTCCCCGATGGCCTGGGAGTGCGCGCGCAGCGCGGCGGCGATCGCGGTGGTCCGGGGCAGCGCGTCGCGCGCCTGCGTGAATGCGGCCAGCGTGCCGGCCAGCCCGGCGGCCTTCCTGTCCGCCGCGGCCAGTAGCTCGTCCAGGGCGGCGATCCGCCCCTCGCACTCGGCGATGCGCGCGGCTCGCCGCCGGGCCCTGGCGGTCGCCCCGATGTACTCGGCGTGGTCCTTGTGGTGCGCGCCGGCGGTGACGCCGTGGGAGTAACGCCCGTCAGGCCCGATCACCGCCGCCGAGGAGAACAATTCGCCGTCGGTGGCGATGGAGGCCAGCACGGCGCGGATCCGCGCGGCGGGCACCGGAGCGTCATCCTCGGGCACCAGCACGTCGGCCAGGCTTGCCCCGCCCACCTCCCCATCCCCCTTCACCGGCCGGCCGGGGACCAGGTAACCCTCGCTGTCGCCCGCGGCTATCTCGCGGCCGGCCGGCGAGACCCAGGCATCGAGCATCCCGGTGGCCTCCAGCGCCGCCTCCAGCGCGGTGGCCTCCGGTTCGCCGACGTCATCGGCGAACCGGACCAGCCGCCACAGCGGCGCGCCGTCCCGTCCCGCCCGGTCGGCGGTGCGCCCCGGGTGCGCCGGCGGCGCGTCGTCACGTTCGGCGGCGATCCGGTCCCGCTCCGCGGCGACGCGGTCCCGCTCGGCCTGCGCGGCGGCGAGTTCGGCGCGCAGTCGCGCCTGCTCGTCGCGGACGGCCTGCTCGGCCGCGGCGCTCGCGCTGGTGAACACCGACTCAAGCGGGACGGCGTCCGGGTCGCCGAACGCCTCGATGGCCTCGCTGAGGGCACCGGCCAGTTCTCGCATCGCGGTCGCGTCGAGCACGTCGGCGTGGTCGGCCGCCCACCGCGTCAGCGCGGCTTGCGCGCTGGCCCTGGCCGTGGCCACCGCGTCGGCGGCGGCCTGTTCGGCCCGCTCGGCGGCCGCCACCGCCTCCAGCGCCCGGTCGAGCGCGAGCCGGGCCAGATCGCGAGCGTGCTCCGCCCGGCGGTGCGCCGCCAGCGCGGCCCGTACTGCGCGCACGGCTTCGAGCCGTGCGGTCACCCGCGCGCCGGCCCGTTCGGTGAACCCGTCCGCCCCGGCGTCGGCGGGCTGCCAGCCGATCCCGGCTGCGGCGGCGTGATCGGCGAGTTCGGCCGCGGCGCGCGAGACCGTCGCCTCCAGGTCGGCGAGCGACGCCGCGGCTTGCCCGGCGTCGGCACGGGCCCGGGCAGTCGCCGCGCCGCGCCTGGCGAGTTCCGCGGTGGCCCCGGCCGCGGTCTGCTCGTTGCTGCGGACCAGACGTTCCAGGTCGGTGAGCTGCTCGACTGCCTTGTAGGCGCTGCTCGACTTCAGCTGGTCGTGCCGGGCGCGCAATCCGGCCAGGGCGTCCTCCGTCTCCTCCCGGCGGGACTGCGCCTGCGCCTGCCCGGTTTCCGCGCTGGCCAGGGCAGCGCTGTCGGTGGCAAGCCCGGACCGCCGCTGTGCGCTGTCCTCGCGCCTGCGGGTGAGCGCGTCGGCGGCTGACCGGGCGTGGGTACGCAGGTAGGTGGCGTAGGAGGCGAGGAAGGTGCGGGTCGCCTCGTCGGCGGCGGTCAGTCCCTCCAGCGTGGTGGCGACCGTCTCCATGTCGTCGAACGAGCGGGCCGCCTCGGCGATCAGGTCGTCGTCGACCGGGCGCAGCCCGTCGCTGAGCGTGTCAGACAGCTTCGCCGGGTCGAGGTTCTTGGCCAGCTGCGGCCGCCGCAGCGTCAGGATCAGGGTGAGCAGCTGCTCGTAGCGTTCCCGGCCGAGACCGAACAGCCGCTGGTCGATGGCGGCCCGGTAATCGGTGGCGGAGGCGTAAAGGCTCGAGTCCCCGATCTCGTCGGCGAGCTGCTTCCTGGTCATCGGCCGGTCGTCGCCGGTGATGAGCGAGAAGTCCGTGCCGACCCGGCCGTCCGCGACGAAGTGCCAGCGGACCGGGGTGTCACGGTGCCTGGCGGCGTGCAGGCCGACGCCGAGGGTGACGGCCTGGCCGGTGTCGCGGTGCCGCAGCTCCAGCCATACGTAGCCGACCGCGTTCTCGCCGCCGCGGAACAGCAGGTTGGACTTCATGGTCCGGTCTTCTGCGGCGAACGGGTTCAGCCGCTTCGGGTCGATCCGGCCGTCAAGCACGAACGGGAACAGGACCTCAAGCGCCTTGGTTTTCCCCGAGCCGTTCGGGCCGCGCAGGATCAGCCAGCCGTCGGCGAAGCAGAACTCCTCGTCCCGGTAGTCCCACATGTTGATGATCCCGGCGCGGGTGGGCTGAAATCGGGTCATGCGGCGCCTTCCTCGGCAGTCAGTACCATCACGGGGCGGGCGGGTTCTTGATCTGGGCGGTGACGCTGCGGTAGCGGGCCAGCAGCGGCAGCACCAGGGCGCCGCCGTCCACCCTGGCCACCAGGTCCGCGGATGCGAGCAGCCCAAGCGCCTCGGTCAGCAGCCGACCCGGGTCGGCGGCCTGTTTCTCCGCCATGCCGGCGCCGAACTCCTCCACCAGCTTCCGCAGTTCGGTGCGCAGCCACACATCGGACAGGAACGGGTGGCCGGCCGCCTCGTGCGCTGATCCGGTTACGGTGCACCCGGATTCGGGCTCCAGGCCGCCGTCTTCAGGCCGCGGCTCCGGGATCCCGCCCTCGGGCTGCCGCTCCGTGACGTCGTCCGCAGGCGGCCACGTCGGCCCGGCCAGCAGGCCGGCCACCCGGCTCCGGTCCGGCAGGGCCGAGTCGATCCTCCGGGCCGCTTCGGCGAGCCGTTCCGCGGCGGTGGCCGCGGGCAGCAGCTCCATCCTGGATCTGCGGTGCTGCAGGTAACCGGCGATCCGCGCGCACAGCAGCAGCGCGGCCTGCGCCACGGTGCCGGCCGAGGGGAACGCCACGTCAGTGAACCGCTGCCCGGCGTTGATCAGCGCCACGCCTTCGGCGCGCCGCTCCAGGTCCAGGCCGGTGAGCCGCTCGATGTCCTCGGCCAGGCTCGCCGAGCGGAGCTGGCCGACGAGCTCCTCGCCGACGTCTGAGTAATAGACGGCAGGCTGCTCAAGCACGAGCCGCCGGGCCCGGCGGGCGTTCACCCGCCGCCGCGCGTTGATGCCCTGGGCCGCCGCGGGTCCGCTGCGGTCCCCGAGCAGCTCGGCGACCGAGTTCAGGTGCTGCAGCACCCGGCTCGGCGCGTAGATCGCGCCGGTCACTTCCCGGTCGATGTCGTACAGGGCCTCAGCGCGTTCCGGGTCGTTGACCCAGTCGACGGCCGAGCCGTCGGCCATCCGCAGCGCGCCCCGCGTCTCCAGCCAGGCCACCGCGTCCACGAACGCGTCCCGGTCGGGTTTGCGGCCGGTATCCATGCCCAGGCCGTCGATGCGTCCCGCGTCGGCGGCCACGGCGTCCGCCAGCTCGCTGAGCGCGATCTGGGTTCCGGAACGGCCCAGCGCGGACAGCGTCAGCACCAGGTAGGCGTAGCGGCGGCGGTCGAACGGCCGCCCCGCCCGGGTGATCGCCGGGCGGGTGCCGTCCAGCGTGTCCTGCACGCGGCGCAACCGGATGGTGTCGCCGCTGGCCAGGAGGGCGTAGCCGAGGACCTCGCCGAAGTCGGTCCGCAGCTGCCTGATCCACTTGCGCACCAGGGGCAGCGTCGAGGCGTCCGGATACGACGCGGTGATCAGTGGGTGGCGCAGCAGCAGCCGCGCCGCCTTCTGATATTCGGCCAGCTCCAGCGAGCCGACATCCGCCGCGACCCTCATCCTGTGGTCACTTCCATGGCCAGGCCGTCCAGGTGCAGTCGGCCGCGGACGGTGTGCACCGTCGTGACGCCCGGGACGGGCCGCAGCGTGAGCCGCACCCCGTGCGCCGACCCGCTCGCGGCCCGGCTGACCGGGACGCGCGCGGCCAGCGCCACGTCGAGCAGGCTGAGCAGCGCCACCGTCTCCGGCTCGTCGAGCACCCGGCCGTAGACGCCGTCCCCGGCCAGCGCCGCCGCCGCGGTGCGGCGCTGTGCCGTCGCCTTCAGCTGCTCGGCCCGCAGCCGCTGCCTCTCCTCCTCGTTTCGCTGGATCCGGCCGGGGCCGTGCAGGGACGGGGACTTGCCGTTGCGCACCAGCGTCCGGGACAGCTGCACCGGCTCGGCGTCCCACCAGGACAGCCGGCTGTCGGCCGCCTCGGGGTCCTCGTGCGCGGCCGAGACGTGCCTGGCCGCGCCGAGACCGAACACGGCCTGGAACAGCGCGTGGGCGTCGTCGTCGGCCGGGCAGGCGGTGAACCACTGCGCCAGGTGGCGCAGCTGGCTCTCCCGGCTCACCCCGCCGCGGCGAGACTCGGTGACCCGGCGCAGCAGCGACGTGACGTTGGCGATGGCGGTGACCGTGGCATCCTGCAGACGTTCGGCCTCACTGTGGCGGCTGGCGCCGAACCACTGCGCCAGGCCACTCCAGCGCGCCCGCCAGTCCGCCACCCGCTCCTGCTCTCCGCGGAACAGCGATTCGTCGGCCGCCGCGGCCAGCCGGGCGAGGCGCTCGGTGCCGGTGGCCTCTACCTCGGCGACCGCGGCGGTCAGCAGCGGCGCGAACCTGGCCAGCTCGGAGTGGAACTCGCGCATGTGGGTGAGCAGCGCGTCCTTGTGCGCGAGGAACACCTCGGGCCTGGTGTCGTTGGTGCGCGCCAGGTCGCCGAGCATCAGGTAGAACCGGGCCGCTCGCTGGGCCATGTCGGCGAGCACGCCGTCCAGCCTGGACAGCTTCCTGTACACCTCGGCGGCGTGCCCCGACCGGACCGCCTCGGCGAGGGCTCGCAGGTCGGCGAGGATATCGGGGAATACGAGGCGTGACAGCTGCGCGTCTTCCAGGCTCGCCGTCAGCACCTGTTCCACGGCCTGGAAGGCTCGGTACCCCGCCTGGGTGAACTGGTAGACGTAGTGCCGGTTGCGGTACTCGGCGAGGTTCGCGGCCCGGGTGCCGTCATAGGAGCGGTCGAGCACCTGCCATTCGGCCAGGGCGTCGAGCAGCAACTGGACGTCCCCGACGGCCGCCGCCTCCGGATACTGCCCGGCCAGCTCATCCACTAGGTCGCGGGCATCGGACGCGTGCATCAGCACCTGGTAGTTGGCCCTGGCCCGGTCGAAGGCGCGCAGCAGCCACAGGTACTCGTGCCGTTTGTCGGCGGCCGCGAAATGGAACAGCCGCAGCCGGTCGTCGGCAGTGAACGCGTCGATGCCGAACGCGGCGTCCCCGGCCGCATTCCCGTTATCCGCAAGCATGCGCGTACCATACCGGCGGCCGGTGACAATCTCAGCGCAGTACACGTGTCAATCCGGTCAATCCGGTCAATCCGGGGCACATCTCGCCAGCCCGTCCAGGGACCGCAAGACCGCCAGCGCGGCGCCGCGGCTCAGCTCCTCGTGGTGGCGCTCGTTGCGAGCGGTGCGCAGGCAGCCGTAGCAGGACGTCTCCAGGCCGCAGTCGCAAGACGCCACCCGCCGCAAGGCGGTGCGGATCGCCACCTCGAGCGCGCTGGCGATCCGCAGCACGCTGCCCGCCCCACCCGGGACGGTGTCGAACAGCACCAGGCCGCTGCGGCCGTCCGCGCCGGAATGCACCACCCCGTCGATGTCGGAGCGGCTGATCTCCAGCCCGTCGGCGGCGCCCTCCAGCACCGCGTACAGCAGGGAGTGCCACTGAGCCGTGGTGCCCAGCCCGGGAGCGTCGAGCCGCAGCAGCAGGATGTCCGTTTCATAGGTGTGCGCGAGCGAGCGCCAGCGCAGCGGCCCCGTGCACGGTCTGCCGCGCAGCGGGCTGACGTGCGACGCGGGGGCCCGGCCGTGATTGGGGGCGCCCCAGCCGCACCAGTCACAGATCAGGAACCCCGAGCCGCCCGGCCCCTCGGCCAGCGACACGAGCCGGCCACGTGCGCCGGAATGGCACCATGCCAGCGCGCCGGTGCCGGCCTGCCAGCGGATCTCGGCGAGTTCGGTGCCCAGCGACACTACGTGCACGGCGCCGTTCCAGGATCGCTGCGGCGGCACGTTGCTCGGCTTGCTGGTGCGCGGGTCAGCGACGAAGCCGAACTCCGGCACGCAGTACTCGCGGACCGGGCCGTCGGCGGCCCGCCCGCACGCGGAGCATGCCGGTTCCAGGTCGGCGCCGCCTTCCCGGTAGTGCTGGCAGCCCCGGCACACCGTGTAGCTGCGGGCGATCAGCTCGCGTCCGGGAAGCCGGTAGATGCCGCCCGAACGCCACAGCACCCCGCCCGCGATCACCTCGGAGCCGGGAGCGTATTCGTGGATGGCCACCGACAGGTCCCGGTTCAGCTCCAGCCGGGCGCCGACCTGGCTGTCGCAGTGCGCGGTCCGCAACTCGACCGTGTCCACAGGAAAGCCGTACTTCGGCAGGACGTTCCGGTTGGCCAGGTAGCCGATCAGCGACCGCCGGGCGATGGTGGCGATGCTGCGCTCGAACCTGGCCGCCAGGTCGCTGCGCCGGGACTCGAACGCCTCCCTGCGGCGTTCCTCGAACGTCGCCACGTCGTGTGCCAGCTCGGACCTGACCTCCTCAAGCAGCGCGCACAGCCGCTCCACCCAGCTTCCGTCGTCCAGGCCGATCTGGGCCCAGGCCGGCTCAGGGAGCACGGCGCGCAGCGCGGCGCCGACCTCGGCGGGCACCGGGGTCAGGAAGCCGCGGACCGCATCGCAGGGGGCTGTGTTCCCCCGGGGGGACGACCCCCCGGGATCCCCCCGATCCTGGGGGGGAACCCTCCCCCCCAGACCCCCCTGGCCAGACCCCCCTGGCCGGAACCCGCCGAGGAAAAAGTCCCCGGCGGTCTTCCACTCCTGACCGCCGTTGTCCCTGGCGTCCCTGAAGAAGGCGGCGAGCGCCACCGAGTGCGCGTGCCGCCGGTCGATGCGCGGGTTTCCCAGCGGTACGTACGGGGCGCGGACCTGTCCGGTCAGCATCGATTCCGGCGCCTGGTAACGGGACAGGTCATGGGAGCGACGCTGGGCGTAGGTGAGCACCAGCGCGGCCGTGTCGCTGCGGCGCCCCGCCCGTCCGGCCCGCTGGATGTAGTTCGCGGTGGTGGGCGGCATGTTCCGCAGCAGCACCGCGGAAAGCGCCCCGACGTCGACGCCGAGCTCGAACGTGGTCGAGCAGCTCAGCACGTTGATCTCGCCGGCCAGGAACCGCTGCTGGATGCCGGATGCCTCCAGGCCGGTCCACTGCGCGGTGTGCTCGCGGGCAACAAGCGGCACCGGCGCGGTCTGCCGGTACAGCGTGCGGTAATGGCCGTCATCGTCGGCGCGACCTGCGGTCAGCTCGCCGGCGCAGGCCAGTGTCGGGCAGACCCCGCGAAGTCCGGACGTGGTGATCCGCCGGCACAGTGAGCACCGCCAGATGTCGCCGCTGCCGGGCGACAGGGCGAGCCAGGTGTGATCGACCTGGTGCACCTGGCCCAGCCTGGGCAGCGCCACCGCGTGCAGCCAGCCGTCCCTGGCCGCGGTGAGCGCACGCCAGCAGCCGGCCAGCACCTCGCGCGTGTCAGGCCCGGACGCGGGCTCGCCGAGGGCGGCCAGCAGCCGGCGCAGGTAGTCCAGCCGCTTGTTGACGCCGCGGGTAGGCAGCCAGCTGAGCACCTTGAGCCTCGCCTCGGCGCCGTCGCCGCGGACGTAGATCGGGCCGCGCCGCGGGTCGAACAGCTCGTCGGCCGGGTCGACCTCTTCCGGCATCGTGAGCGCGCCCTGCAGCCGCACCGTGCGGAGCAGTTCGGTGAGCAGTAGCACGCACTCATCCGCGGACAGGCCGAGATCGAGCAGCGGGCCGGGCGGGCGCCACGACGGGTCGGTGCCCAGCCCGACCCGCAGCAGCCCGAGGCCCTCCAGGGACTGGCGCTCGTCGAGGGCGACCAGTTCGCGCAGCACCCAGCGGGCCGCCTCCCGGCGGCGGCCCTGCCGCGACTCGCGCCGGGAGAACACCCCGGCGCGGCCGGCCGCGGCCGCGGTCTGCTCGATCAGGTCGTCCACCGTGCAGTCGGCGTCGTCGGCGGTGGCCCGGGCCAGGCCGTCCAGGATCAGCCGCCGCTGCTGCACGAGCGCGTGGCTGGACTCCAGGTAGGGCGCGAAGAACGCGGCCGCCTGCCGGCTGTCGCTGAACGCGAGCAGCTTCCGGCCGCCGCCGGGGCGGTCCCCGAGTTCGGAGTCCGGGGGCAGGGCCTGGTAGAGCGCGGTGGCCAGCACCGCCGCGGCCGCCTCGTTGCCGCTCTCGAACAGCCGCACCATCCCGGTGCCGCGCGCCCCGCAGGCCAGGCACCCGTTCGGGGTGCCGGACCTGGCGGCCAGCCGCCGCACCGGCCGCAGCCCGGCGGCGGGACACCCGCACGGCACCATCGGCTCCGCGGTTCCCGGCCCCGGCGCCGCGGCCGCGCCGTGCAGGGCCCCGCAGCGCCCGCACAGCAGGGCATTCCTGGCGGTCGCCTCGGCGGCCTGCTCGAGGAGCTCGTCGTCCTCGTCTACCGTCTCGGCGTGGGCGTCGAGCAGGAGCCACCTGCGCTGGCCGGGCCGCACCGCCCGCGAGGTGAAGTGCTCACCGCCTGGGCCGCGCTCTACCGAGCCGACCAGGTGCACCGCGCCGCACCGTTTGCAGCAGCCGAACTCGAACATGGCGCCGGAGCAGTCCGGGCAGATCTCGTGCCGAGCCAGCGACACATGCGGGCCGCCCGGCGCCAGGCAAGTGAACGCGCCCTCGGTGGCCCGGGCGAACAGGTGGTACCGGGCCGACAGCACCGGGGCGCCGGCCTCGTCGCGGATCTTCGCGCCCACCGTGACCAGCGCGGCGAGCGCCGCCTCGGCGCGGGGACGATCCGCGCCTGCGAACACCTCGGCGGCCAGCTCGGCGAACGGCCGCGGAGAGGCGGCCAGCAGGCCGCGCACCCGGGTCATCGTCTGCTCGTGCGCGAGCAGCAGCGCCGTGCCGGGGCCAGGGGCGGCGGCCAGCGGATCGTCCGCGGCGTGCCCGGCGAGTTCTGCCGCCGGATCGTCCGCGGCGGCCAGGACGAGGTAATCGGCGGGGCCGAGCGGTCCCCACAATGGCCCAGCCGGGATGTCCACGCGCTGCGCGCCGATCAGGTCCTGGCGGGCCGGATCGCCGTCCGCCCACTCGAAGGGGGCGTCGAACAGCTTGGTGGCGAAGTCCATCACCGCCCGCGGATGGTCGCCGACGGTGGCGCTCGTGGCGATCGCCTGGAACGCCGCGCCGCCGTGGCCGCGGCCCACCCGCTCACGCAGCCGGCGCAGCAGCATGCCGACCTCTTCGGCCTTCGCCCCGTCGTAGACGTGCGCCTCGTCCAGCACGACGAACCGCCAGTGCCCGCCGTGCTTGCCCTCGAACAGTTCGATGTCCGCCGGGCGGAGCAGCAGGTACTCCAGCATCGCGTAGTTGGTGAGCAGCAGGTGCGGCGGCTCGTCGCGCATCTCCTGGCGGCTGAGCAGCTCGTTGCGCAGCCGCGACTCGCCCGGGTTCAGCGACTCGAACAGCGACGCTCCCTCGGCGGCCCGCTCCGGGGTGTCCCCGGTATAGCGGCCGAAGGTGATCTGCGGCGCGTCGGCCAGCAGCCGGCGCAGCCGGCGGAGCTGGTCGTTGGCGAGCGCGTTCATCGGATACAGCAGCAGCGCCCGGACCCCGGGTCTGAGCGTGCCCGCCGCGTGCTCGGCGGTCAGCGCCGACAGCACGGGCAGCAGGAAGCTCTCGGTCTTGCCCGATCCAGTGCCGGTGGCCACCACCAGGTTCCGGCCCGCGGCGGCCTTCCGCAGCGCCTGCTCCTGATGGCGGTAAAGCGGCCGGTCCAGCGGCAGTGCCGGGCCCCCGAGCCGGGCGAACGCCGGATCGAGCACGCCCTCGCCGATCAGGTCGCGCAGGCTCGCCCCGGTCTGATAGGGCGGCGTGGCCTCAAGCAGCGGCCCCTTGGTCAGCAGCGGGCTGGCTGCGATGCTGCCGGCCAGCGCGGCCGCGAGCGCAGGGTCGCGGACCGGCAGCAGCGAGCGCAGGTAACGCCGGTAGGTGGCGCTCAGCAGGTTACTTGTGGCGATCGCGTCCAAGGTGCAAGCGGCTCTCGAGGGAGATGAAAAATGCCTTCTGGCACCCTACCGGGCAGAAGGCGCACATGCGGGCCCGGTCAGCCGGGCAGCCATGGGTCGGCGGCCGGCCCGGGGCAGCCGACCCGGGCGATCACCGCGGTGCGCCCGCCGACGGTGACCCGCAGTTCCGCGCCGCCGTGGGCGCTCACCGTGTCCAGCATCCGCCGCAGCGGATACCCGCCACGCCTGGCAGGCTCAAGCACCTGCACGACCCCGGACGCGGCGACCACATCGACGGGCGGGTCGCAGGCGGTGCCGGGCAGGTCCAGTCGCAGCGTCCCCCCGCGGATCAGGTCCGCGGCCTCCAGCGGCAGCGGCCCGAGGCTGTGCCAGTCCGTGGGCGGGTCCCCGCTGCCCGGTTCGGGATCGATCCGCATCCGGCAGTGCGGCGGGGTGAGGCGCAGCGGCAGCACGACCGGGCCCGCTACGCACGCCACCGCGATGCCGGTGATCCCGGCCGGGATCACCGCCGCTGAGGGCGAGGCAGTCATCCCTGGCGCAGGCGACAGCACAGCCTCGGCCGCATCCAGGCCCTGTTCACACATCAGCCGCAGCGCGGGCGAGTAGGAGACGTCCAGGCCTTCGGCCACGGCCACCACCCGGCGCAGCCCCGTTCCGCGCGCCCCCATGCCGGGCGACGAGCCCGGCGCGGTCACGGTCACGGTCACCACCAGCTCGCCCAGCACCGGACGCGGCACCCGGTCCCACAGGCGCTCCGGATCCCATTCGTCCCCGCTCGCCTCGGCCGCCGCCAGGACCGGCCCGCGACCGGACCGCCGCACCTCCACCCGCCACCGCGCCTCACCGGCCGGCAGCCGCACCGCCGGCAGCATCCCGAAGACGGCGAGCCCGTCCGCGGTGCGGACACCGGGTACCGCGGCGCCCGTCATCAGCTGCGGTTTCAGCCGGTTGCGGACCGGATGCCGCCGCGTCCCGGCCGCGCCCGCCGGCTCAAGCTCCAGCCAGGACACGCCGGACAGGTCCAGCTGGACCAGCCGCCAGCCGTTCCAGGTGAGCGGCAGCGTGCTCTGCACCAGAACCCGCGGCTCGGTGTCGGCGCGCAGCGCTCGGTGCTCCGGGTAGACCAGCCACACGGCCTCGGGCGGCAGCGCCACCGCGATCGGCTCGCCGTCGGCGTCGAAGGCCAGCAGCGGACCGGTGGCGTCAGGCATCTCGTCCGGGGCCATCGCGGTCCAGGATGCGGCATCGTCCCAGCGGCCGTCGGAACCGGGATCGCGGGTCAGCACGCCCCGCCCGAACGGATCGAGCCGCAACGACGGGCCGCCCGCTTCCGCCAGGCCCGGCCCGGTCGCCGCCGCGTGGGCAAGCACCGTCTCCACCGGGTCTCCTCCTGTGGGCGGGACGCCGAGCACCGCGAGCGAGCCGAGGAACGCCGCGGCCCACTCGGTCCCTGAGCGCTTGCTCGCGCGCGATCCGGTCGCCCGGTGCCAGGCCGGCCAGACTTTCCCGTTCTGGTCGTGGCGGGCCGTGACCTGCGCCACGGCGACCACGATGCAGGCCGGCCAACGGCGGCTCAGCGTCATCGGCGGCTCGGACCTGGCCAGCTCTCCCAGCGCCCTGGCCGCCGCGTCCAGTACCTCGGGTTCCACCTCGAGCGTCCCGCCCGGCGCCCCGGACGCCAGGTGCCGGCGCCAGCCGGGCTCGAGCAGATCGAGCAGCGCGCCGCCCGCCGGCGGCCCGCTCATGATGGCTCCCTTCACCGCACCAGCGTCTCATGGTCCGCCGCTGAAGCGCAGCCACCGCCGCGGCTGTCACGTCGGCTCGGCGTGATACCACCGCCCGGGTAATGGCCACAGGGTCACGGCAGCCTTCACGGAAGTCGGCGTGGCCGCCTCGATGACGGCGATCCCGGTTCCCGGTCAGCGCTAGGGCCGGTCTCCAGCAATGGAGCTGCACCGGCGGCGCCAACCAGAGCTCCACCCTCAACGCGGTGAACTGACCACATCCCCCAAGCTCGCTGCCCTGCTGCTGGGTGTCCTCGGGGCCCCCGCGGCTAGGGCCCGGGGAGGAGGTGCTGGCCGCTTTCGTCCGGTCAGGGCAGCGCCCATTTCTGGTCGGCGTTACCGCTGCAGTCCCAGATCTGCAACTGGGTGCCAGGCGTCGTCGACCAGTTCGTATCGTCGAGGCACTTATTGGATTGCGGATTGTAGAGTGATCCGTTGGATTGCGGGATGAAGACCTGCGCGCCGGTGTTATTGCAGGTGTACAGGTCCACCGTGGTCCCGTCTGCGGTGCCGCCGCCGTTGATGTCCATGCACTTGCCGAGGGCCTGCAGCGTGCTGCCCGCCTGGACCACCGTCCACTGCTGGGCGTTGGTCCCGTTGCAGGTGTACACCTGGACCGGGGTGAAGTTTGCGCTGCTGGCCCCGCGTACGTCCACGCACAGGCCGCCGTAGCCGACGATCGGGCCGGTGGTCCCGCCACCGCCACCGCCACCGCCGGAGCCGGACGTGGTGTAGGCCGCCACGTACTGGACGCTCATCGTGCCGCCCGAGGTGGTCGAACCGGTGGGTGCGGTGCAGCCGCACTGGCCGTCCGGATACCCGCCGCCCATGGCCAGGTCGAAGATGATGGACATGTTGTGGTCGAACGCCGCCTGCCACGTCGCCGTGCCCACCTGGCTCTCGGACACCGAGAAGTACTGGTTACCGTCGAGGTAGAAGGTAATCGACTCGTTCGAGGCGTTCGTGCGGTTCTCGATCATCGTGTACGTGTGGTAACCGGTCTGGCAGCCTGAGCAGGCGTGCAGCCCGCTGCCGATACCGGTCGTCTCGTTGCACGGTCCGCCCGGGTCCGTACCGCAGTGCACGGTGCCTGAGAGTTCGGACAGCGCGTTGACGTCCTCCATGATGTCGATCTCGCCGTTTTCCGGCCACTGGCCGGGGCCGAGCATCCAGAAGGCCGGCCAGTAGCCGACCCCGCTCGCCGGGTTGGGCTGCTGGATGGAAGCGGTGACTTCCAGTTCGCCGCCGGCCGGCGCCCCGACGTTGGCGGACGTCGTCTGGATGCGGCCGGACGTCCAGTTGCTGCCGGAGCCGAGCGCGGTGATGTTGAGGTCTCCGTTGCCGTCGAGATGGACGTTGCTCGTAGAGTTCGTCATGGTCTCGATCTCACCGGTACCGAAGTTCGATCCCGGGCCGGTGTCGTACTGCCACTGCGAGTCGACGCCCGAGCCCGCGGATCCGTTGAAGTCGTCGCTGAACTGGGTCGTCCAGCCGGACGGCGGCCCGGGTACGGCGTTCGGTGCCGCCCTGCTGATATTGGCGAGCGCACCGGCGGTGGCCGTGGTCTGGGCGGTCGCCGCAGGGGCGGTCAGTGCGAGCACCGGAAGCGCGGCCACGGCCACCGCGATCGCGGTACGCCGGGCGGTCCGGCCGGCCCGCAGCCCTGGTCGGTCCCGGCGGCCCCGGCGGCCCAGGGAGTCCGGTGAGCCGGTCGCGTAGTGGCTGGTGAACGGGTCCAGCCCGCCGCGGTCAGCGGCCGGGACGGTTATGGATCTCGGTAGTTCCCCCCGAACTCTTTCCAGCCATCTGCTCATCCGCGGCCGCTTCCTGCCGTATTTATAAGGAAAGTTTCCTATTGGGTGTAACTGAACGTAACTCCACTCACGCAGTGCGTCAATAGATCAGTTCCGATTTTTTTCAAGGCCTGAAATAACTCCATCCGGAGTAACTGGCCGAGCCGTGGCGAGAAAACCGGCCCGGTTACCCGGCCCGGTTACCCGGCAGGGGAGACCCAGGACTGGTCGGAGTTCCCGGTGCAGCTCCAGATCTGCACCTGCGTGCCCGGTGATGTCGAATAGCCGGTGTCGTCCAGGCACTTGCCGGACTGCGGGTTGAGCAGCGCGCCGTCGCTCTGCGGCTGCCAGACCTGTGCGCCGGTACCGTTACAGGTGTACAGGTCGGCGAGGGTCCCGTTCGCGGTCCCGCCGCCCTCGATGTCGAGGCAGTCGCCGTCGGCGCGGACGGTGCCGTTCGGTTCCTCCGTCCACTGCTGGCCGTCGGTGCCGTTGCATGTGTAGATGTCCACCTTGGTGCCGGGAGCGTTGCTGTCGCTGGCGATGTCCAGGCACAGCCCTTGGTA
>OCTA010003056.1_pt1 | contig 14946 bp, 11 predicted proteins | sample 1538991 | NCBI WGS metagenome assembly OCTA01 (sample SAMEA3539302, study PRJEB22396) | soil metagenome | biome: tundra; feature: field; material: soil | place: USA | collected 2010-05 | depth 0.15 m | reverse complement strand
CGGCAGCGGTCTGGCCGATGATCTGGAACAGGCTCTTGCCGTTTTTCATCGTGAACCCCATGCGCTCTTCGAGACCGGCGACCAGGTCGAAGGGTTGGCGGTCATTCTGGTAGATGGCGCGGATGTCGTTGTCGGTCGAGAAGATGCAGACGCGGCAGGAGAAGCGGCGCAGATAGCCGCCCGTGCTGCCGTCCTTGTGTAGCTTGTCCACATAGACCGGGTGCAGCGGCACGTTGTTGAACCAATGCCATTGCAGCACATCCTGGAGGGTGTCGGTGAAGGTCGGCATCCAGTTCCACACGGCGCGGCCAGCCTTGCTCATGCCTTCGTCGAACTTCCAGGGGGTCTGCTTGGCGCGAGCCGGGGATTCGGCGGCGCGGATGCCGGTACAGTTGATGATGAACTTCTCGTCGAGGTGGCGGATGAACTTCCGAATCGGGCCGCGCTTCAGATCGGAGGTGCACTGGCGGGTGGCGGCACCGGGGAACATGCCGCGCCGCCCGACCATTTCTAGGCAGGTTTTGTTGGGGTTCTTGACCATGTGCAGTTCGAGGCCGAAGGTTGCGGTGATATGGCGGGCCCAGACTTCGGCGGTCACCGGCTTGACATGCTCGAAGCCCGTATCGGCCATCACGACGTAGGTCTGACCGCGGGGAAGCGCCGGCGGATGTAGCCGAGCATCCGGCTCGAATCCTTACCGCCAGAAACACAACAGAGTATTGCAAGGTTGTGACCATGCTCCACGATCCGGTTGTTGATGGTTTCGACGAATGCGCTCACACCTGTAATCTACGGAGGTTGACTACATTTAAATGACTCAACTAGTTGCTAACGCCTCGAGTAATTCGGCTAAAGCGTCGGAATAATATGGATAGCGATGTCATCGAAACTGTTTGATCTTTCAGGCCGTGTCGCCGTCGTGATGGGCGGCACTTCGGGTATTGGACGCGCTCTCGCCATCGGCCTTGCCCAAGCCGGAGCCTCCGTGGTTGCCACCGGACGGCGGCAGAATCTGGTATCCGAAGTGGCTGCCGAAATCGAGAAACTCGGAGTCAAGAGTCTCAGCCGCGCCGCCGACATTTCGAGTCGTGAATCAATCGACGCCTTGCGCGACGAAGTGCTGAAAGAACTCGACGGGGTGGACATTCTGCTCAACGCGGCGGGCCAGATCTTTCGCAAGCCCGCCGTCTCCATCACCGAAGCGGAGTGGAACAACTTGATGGATGTCAATGTCACCGGCACGCTGCGGTCTTGCCAGAGTTTCTACTCGGCGCTTGCCGAGAGTGGCCGCGGCCGCGTCATCAACATCGCTTCGTTGAACTCGTTTGTCAGTCTGCTCGAAGTAAGCGCGTATGCCGCGTCGAAGTGTGCCATCCTGGGATTGACGCGCAGCCTGGCGGTCGAGTGGGCGCAGAAAGGAATCGCGGTGAACGCCATCGCGCCCGGGGTCTTCCGCACCGAATTAAACTCCGGCCTCCTCGACGGCACCGAACGCGGCCGCGAGTTGCTCATGCGGACTCCCATGAAGCGCTTCGGGAAAATTCCCGAGCTGGTTGGCGCGGCCGTCTTCCTGGCTTCCGATGCCGCGAGTTTTATCACCGGTCAGTGTCTCGCCGTGGATGGCGGCTTTCTCGCCTCCGGAGTGAATCAATGAAACCCAGACGGGATCTCTTCAAAGTTGCCGGAGGCGCACTGCTCGCCGTGCCGCTCATCGGCCAAAGCGCTTCGCCTTCCGCGCGCAATGGATTCTTCAGCATCCGAGACTTCGGCGCGGCCGGCGACGGCAAAACCGTAGACACAGCCGCCATCAACAGCGCGGTCGATGCCGCGGTTGCGGCGGGCGGCGGAACGGTCCGCTTTCCGGGCGGCCAGTTTTTATCTCATTCCATCCACCTCAAGAGCAACGTGACGCTCTACCTTGATACCGGCGCAACGCTCATCGCCGCCGATGGCGCAGGCTACGACCGCGCCGAACCGAACGGCGAGTGGGAGCCTTATCAAGACTACGGTCACAACCACTGGCACAACAGTCTGATCTGGGGCGAGGGCCTGGAGAACGTCGCGATCCTGGGACCGGGTCTGATCTGGGGCAGGGGATTGAGCAAAGGATATGGCCCCGGACCCAAAGCGGAAGATCCGGGCGCGGGCAACAAAGCGATTGCTCTCAAGAATTGCCGCAACGTTTTGCTGCGCGACTTTTCCATCCTGCACGGCGGCCATTTCGGCGTCCTCGCAACCGGCGTCGATAACCTCAGCATCGACAATTTGAAAATCGACACCAACCGCGACGGCATGGACATCGACTGCTGCCGCAACGTGCGTGTCTCGAACTGCTCCGTGAATTCGCCGTGGGATGACGGCATCTGTCTAAAGAGTTCCTATGCTCTGGGCGAGGCGCGCTCCACCGACATGGTCACCATCACGAACTGCTTTGTCTCGGGCAGTTATGCCGAAGGCTCCGTTCTCGATGCGACTTTCAAACCCTTCCCCGCCGGAGTGAAGGCCGACCGCACCGGGCGAATTAAATTCGGGACGGAATCGAACGGCGGCTTCAGAAACATCACGGTTTCGAACTGCGTGTTCGACGGTTGTCAGGGAATCGCACTCGAATCCGTTGACGGCGCTTTGCTGGAAGATGTCAGCATCACAAACATCACCATGCGCGACATCACGACGTCGCCGTTCTTTCTGCGTCTCGGACGCCGTATGCGCGGACCTCAGGGCAGACCGGTGGGCACGCTGAAGCGCATCCTGATCAGCAACGTTGTGTGCTCGAACGCGGCGTCGAACTGGGGATCGATCATTTTGGGTGTTCCGGACCATTACATCGAAGATGTCAAGATGGATAACATCTATATTCAACATCGCGGAGGCGGCACGAAAGAGATGGCCCAGACGGCACCACCGGAGCAGGAAACCGGGTATCCGGACCCGAACAAATTTCCTGCGATGCCGGCCAGCGGTTTCTTTGTGCGGCACGTGAAGAACATTGAAATGAGCAACGTTGAGATCGTCGCCATGCGGGAAGATGCCCGTCCCGTCTTTGTGCTTAACGACGTGCATGACGCGGACTTTTTCCGCATCAAGGCGTCACATTCCGCCGCTGTCCCGATGTTCAAATTACAAAACGTAACCGGCTTCAAGGTTGCACGGACGAAATCAGTTCCGGATACGGATCTCGATCAAGCCGGGGAGAAGAGCCTATAAGTCCGCCGAGCGCCATCTCCGCAATTGAATCCGCAAACTCCGGGGTCAGCGGTGCGTGCCCTGCCAGCAGCCGGAAGTAAATCGGACCGTAGATCAAGTCCATCACGACTTCTAAATCGGTATGCGCCGGCAGCGCTCCCGTTTGCTTGTGCCGTTCTAAAACCTTCTTTGCCTCGGTTCTCCGGGGCTGAATCCAAACGGTTCGAAAGGCTTCGGCAAACTCAGGATCGCTCTGCGCCGCCGCAAGAAAAGCCTTGAAGATTCGCCCGCGCCGCCCGATCAGCAGTTTGATGAAGTTTTGCAACTGCAACTGAATGTCGCGCCGCACGTCACCGGTGTCGGGAAATGGCGTTTCCTGCGCCACTTGTTCGCGAAGCGCTTCAATCACGACAGCCGCCTTGTTCGGCCACCAGCGATAAATCGTGGCCTTGCTTGCGCCCGCGCGCTCCGCGATCGCATCCGTCGTGGCATTCGCAAAGCCCGCTTCTTCCAGGAGTTCCAGCGCCGCTTCCAAGATCCGGGTTCGCGTCACTTCATCACGCGGGCGACCGCGGCTCCGGCGCGAGTCATCCGCGCTGTCGTTTACTTCAGATCGAATCGGCATCCACCCCAATTGACAGATTTTCGAAACTTAGCAGTACAGTTAATTATCTTTCTAAGTGCAGCTCCGGCGCCAGCTCTATGTGGATTGTTAGAACAGCCCTCACCCGCCCTTACACCTTCATTGTTCTCGCCCTGTTAATTCTACTGGTCAGCCCCATCGTCATTCTGCGCACTCCCACCGACATTTTTCCCAACATCAACATACCCGTCATAGCCGCTATCTGGAATTATTCCGGCCTGTACACCACCGAAATGGAAGGCCGCCTGACGACGGTCTTCGAACGTGTGCTCACCACCACGGTCAATGATATCGAGCACATTGAATCCACTACCTTGAACGGCACGGCAATCGTTAAGATTTATCTCCAGCCGTACGCGAATGTCACCACCGGCGTTGCGCAAGTTACCGCCGTGGGGCAGACCATCCTCCGCCAGATGCCACAGGGCGTTACCCCTCCGCTGATTCTTACCTACAGCGCATCGAGCGTGCCCATTCTGCAACTCGCGCTTTCCGGGAAAGGTCTCCAGGAGCAGGACCTGAACGACATCGCGCTCAACTTCCTGCGCACTCAACTGGTGACCGTGCCGGGCGCAGTTGTTCCTTACCCGTATGGCGGAAAGCAGCGCCAGGTGATGATCGATCTGAATCCGGCGGAACTGCAAGCCAAAGGTCTATCCCCGTTCGACGTGGTTACGGCCGTGACGAACCAGAATCTGGTTCTGCCTTCCGGGACCGCCAAGATCGGGCAATTCGAGTACGACGTGGACATGAACGGGAGTCCCAAGCGAATTGCCGACATCGGCGATTTTCCGATTAAAGTGGTGGGCAATTCGCCCGTCTATATTCATGACGTCGCGAACGTCCGCAACGGTTTCGCCCCGCAAACCAACATCGTCCGGCAGGACGGTCAACACGGAGTGCTGGTCAGCATCTTGAAAGCCGGCAGCGCCTCCACCCTCGACGTGGTGCAGGGCATCAAGGATCTGCTGCCCAAAGTAGCCGCCACGCTGCCGCCGGCCCTGCGCATCCACCCGCTCGCCGATCAATCCGTGTTCGTGCGCGGCGCCATCAACGGTGTGATGCGCGAGGCGATGATTGCCGCCTGTCTCACTGGGCTGATGATCCTGATCTTTCTCGGAAGCTGGCGCAGCACGCTTATCATTGGCATCTCCATCCCGCTCTCGATTCTTACCTCCATTTGCGTGCTGAGCGCGCTGGGAGAAACGATCAACATCATGACTCTCGGAGGTTTGGCGCTGGCTGTCGGAATTCTCGTAGACGACGCCACCGTCACTATCGAGAACATCGAACGCTATCTCGAGGACGGTCACGAACTCCACGAAGCCATTCTGCAAGGCTCGGCTCAGATCTCCGTACCGGCGCTGGTTTCGACGCTTTGCATCTGCATCGTATTCCTGCCTATGTTCTTCTTAAGCGGCGTGGCCAAATACCTCTTCGTGCCGCTGGCGGAAGCGGTGGTGTTCGCGATGCTTGCCTCCTACGTGCTGTCGCGAACGCTGGTCCCGACGCTGGCCATGTACCTTCTGCGGATGAAATCGCACGCCGCGTCGCGCAATCCATTCACCTTGGCCCAACGGGCGTTCGAGCGCGGCTTCGATCGGGTTCGCGCCGGCTATCAGGGCGTCCTGACCACCCTCGTCTACCGGCGCAAGTTTTTCGTTCCCATCTTCCTGCTGGTGTGTCTGTGCGCCATGCTGCTGCTTCCCTCGCTTGGTCAGGACTTTTTCCCGAACACGGACACCGGACAATTCAAACTCCATGTGCGCGCCAAGACCAGCACCCGCATCGAAGAGACCGCCCGGCTCTGTGACTTAGTGGACAACGCGATTCGAAAAGAAATCCCCAAGGCCGAACTTTCGTCCGTGCTCGACAACATCGGCTTGCCCTATAGCTCTATCAACCTGACGTACACGCCCTCCGGCCAGATTGGTTCCGCCGACGCCGACATCCTGGTTACGCTCGCCGAGAAACACCGGCCCACCGCGGATTACGTCCGCGACCTTCGCGCCAGCCTGCCGCGCGAGTTTCCCGGCACGATCTTCTATATGCTGCCGGCCGACATCGTAACGCAGATCCTGAACTTCGGGCTGCCCGCCCCCATCGACATCCAGGTGGTGAGCCCTAACATCGACGCCAGCCGCGCGTATTCGGATCGAATCCTGCCGCAGTTGCAGCGCATCCCCGGGGCGGTGGACCTCCACGTTCATCAGGTTTTCGATCAGCCCAAGCTGCACGTGGAAGTTGACCGGACCAAGGCGGCGCAAAGCGGATTCAGTCAGATCGATGTCGCGCGCCCTCTGCTGACCGCTCTCAGCGGCAGCTTGCAGACGCAGCCCGCCTTCTGGCTCAACTTTCAGAACGGAGTCAGCTACAACCTGGTGACGCAGACCCCGCAAGTGGACATCCAGTCGATCCAGGATCTGCAGAACATTCCAATCACCGGAAGCGGCGGGCAGAAATCGGAGATTTTGAACGACGTGGCCGACATCAGCCGGGAAAGCGAGTTGGGAGTGGTGACGCATTACAACATTCGCCGCACGGTGGACATCTACGGCTCCGTGCAGGACCGCGATCTGGGCGCTGTCGCCCATGACATCAATCAGGTTTTTGACGCCAACCGCAAATATCTGCCGCGTGGCACTGAAGTGACGCTCCGCGGCCAAGCCCAAACGATGCGCACATCTTTTATCGGATTGTTGGCCGGGTTGGCTGGCGCGATCGTCCTTGTCTACCTGCTGATCGTGGTCAACTTTCAGTCCTGGCTCGACCCGTTCGTCATCGTCACCGCTTTACCCGCCGCGCTTGCCGGAATCGTGGTGTTTCTTTTCCTGACACATACAACCATCAGCGTTCCGGCCTTGATGGGAGCGATCATGTGCATGGGTGTTGCCACCGCCAACAGCATTCTTGTTGTCAGTTTTGCGAAAGAGCAACTCAGCCTGCACGGAAACGCTATCGAAGCGGCCCTGGAAGCTGGCTCAACCAGATTCCGGCCGGTATTGATGACCGCGCTCGCCATGACCATCGGAATGATCCCAATGGCTCTTGGCCTGGGCGAAGGCGGCGAACAGAATGCTCCTCTAGGCCGGGCGGTAATTGGCGGACTCGTGTGCGCAACGGTTGCCACGCTCTTTTTCGTGCCCACTGTCTTTGCCTTGCTGCACTCTTTCCGCAGAACGGACGGGACTCCCCAACCGGCTGAAAGTGGCATAGAATCTCTTCAGGTGTGAGCTTGGGTATGGAAGAAAATAGAATGACTATCGCAGAAGAACCGCCGACAACAACCCATACGCCCGCCGCAAAGCCGCCGGCGCGATCCGTAGCGCGTCTGCTGGTCTTTGCCGCCATCGGGTCGCTTGCCCTGGCATTTTTCATCTACACCGGACTCGCCTCGCGCGCCAAGGCAAGCGCCGGTCTGCAGCGGACAACTCTCGAGCAATCGGTTCCCACGGTAGCCGTGATTCACCCGAAGTTCACGTCAGGCGTGCCGGAGGTTGTCGTGCCCGGCAACATTCAGGCTTTTGTGGACACGCCGCTCTGGGCGCGCACCAATGGCTACCTGAAAGGCTGGTATGCCGACATCGGGGCGCACGTCAAGGCTGGACAGTTGCTCGCCACCATTGAGAGCCCGGAAACGGACCAGCAACTGCAACAAGCGCGCGAGGACCTGGCAACCGCCGAAGCCAATCTGAAGCTGGCCCAGATTACGGCCGACCGCTACAACGATCTATTCAAAACCGATTCGGTGGCGAAGCAGGATGTAGACAACGCCGTCCAGAACGCCGCCGCCAGGACGACGGCGGTGAATTCCGCGCAAGCCAACGTAAAGCGTTTCGAGCAGCTGGTTTCCTACGAAAAAATATTCGCGCCTTTTGACGGCGTGATAACGGCCCGCAATATCGATGTGGGAGCCTTGGTCAACGCGGGTTCAAACACTCCCGGGAAGGAACTGTTTCACCTGGCTTCCACTTCCACCTTGCGCGTTTACGTGAATGTTCCAGAAGTCTACGAACGCGCCGCGACCAACGGCGTCAAGGCGGATCTGACCCTCAGCGAATTTCCAGGCCGTGTGTTCCACGGCACGGTTGTGCGAAACGCGGATTCCATCGATCCCGGTTCTCGCACTTTGCTCGTGGAAGTTGACGTTAAGAATCCGACTGGTGAGCTGTTGCCTGGAGCCTATGCTTCGGTCCATCTGAAACTGCCTTCGAAATTAGAAGCCGTGACGGTGCCCGCGAATACTCTCTTGTTTCGCGCGGAAGGTCTGCGGGTTGCCGTGGTGCGGGATGGCCGGGCGCGACTTGTCCCGGTCGCCATGGGACGGGATTTCGGCGAGGAGGTTCAACTGCTGTCAGGCATTTCGAACAGCGATGAAGTGATCGTCAATCCGAGCGATTCCATTGTCTCCGGCCAGCAGGTGCAAGTCGCCCGATGAAGCAGTTTGTCACAGTCCTGGCTTTCGCGTTCGTCCTAACCAGTTGCACGGTTGGACCGAAGTATACAAAGCCCGTGGTCCCTTCCGCTCCCGCGTACAGTGAGGAACCGCCCGCCGCGTTTAAGGAATCGCCCGGCTGGAAGACGGCCCAACCCGCGGATTCGCAGATACGCGGCAACTGGTGGGAGCTGTTTGGCGATTCGCAATTGAATGCGCTAGAGCAGCAGGTGGAACCCGCGAACCAGAGCTTGAAAGTCGCCGAAGCCAACTTTCGCGAGGCGCGCGCGCAGATCCAGTTCAACCGGTCTTTCCTGTTCCCGCAAGTGAGCACTGGGCCGGGAATCACGCCCACTCGAACTTCCGCCAACAGCATCACGGGATCGAGCACCACTTACGGCACTTTCGTCTTTCCGGTTTCAGCTTCCTACGACGCTGATCTGTGGGGACGCATTCGCCGCTCCGTTTCCATCGCCCGGGAGCAGTATCAAGCCTCGGCCGCGGATCTAGAGAACGTTAAGCTTGAACTCCAGGCCGACCTGGCTGGCGACTACTTCGAGGCGCGCAGCCTGGATACACAGAAAGAGATTCTCGACAACAACGTGGTTGCTTATCAGAAGGCCCTGCAACTGACGCAGAATCGCTACGAAGGCGGTTTGGCTTCGAAGGCCGAAGTCGCACAGGCGCAGACGCAGTTGAATCAGACCGAGGCGCAGGACATTGACGTGGCGGCCGCCCGCGCTAATTTCGAGCACGCCATTGCCGTACTGACCGGCAAGGTTCCGGAAGGGTTCAATCTGCCATTCATGCCGCTCACCTCAGACCCCCCGGTAATCCCGGTGGGACTGCCATCGCAACTGCTGGAGCGCCGCCCCGATATCGCGGCGGCTGAACGGCAGGCGGCGGCCGCGAATGAAGAGATCGGCATTGCCCGCGCCGCCTTCTTTCCGGATCTCGTGATCACGGCGACGGGCGGATTTGAGTCGGGCAGCATCGTGAACTGGTTCACTTGGCCGAGCCGATTCTGGGCTGTCGGCCCCCAAGTAGCGGAGACCATTTTCGATGCGGGCCGCCGCCGGGCGCAACTGCAAACCGCCCAGGCGGGGTACGACGGAACGGTTGCCAACTACCGGCAGACCGCGCTGAGCGCCTTCCAGGAAGTGGAAGACAATCTCTCCACGCTGCGCATTCTGGAGCAAGAGCAAGCCAAGCAGCACGAAGCGACGGTGGCCGCGCAAAGTTCGGCGGCTTTGTCGCTGAACCGTTATAAGGGCGGATTAGTGACGTACTTCGAAGTCATCACGGCGCAGACGATCGCCTTGACAAACGAGCGAACCGAGGCGGACCTGCTGCGGCGACGCATGGACGCAAGCGTGCAATTGATCAAAGCGGTCGGCGGTGGTTGGGATACCGGCAAGCTTCCGAAATCCTGATGGCCCTTGAGTTCAATGGCTTTCCCGAAGACGGCCTGCGGTTCCTGCGCCAACTGAAGCTCCATAACGACCGGGATTGGTTCCGCGAGCGCAAGAGCAGCTACGACGAATATGTAGAACAGCCTATGCGGGCGCTGGTGCAAGCTGTCGCTGCCGACTGCCAGTCTAAAGGCCTGCCCCTGTATGCCAAGGAAAAGAGTCCGGTGATGCGCGTCTATCGCGACATCCGGTTCAGCAAGGACAAGCTCCCGTATAAGACACACGTGGCCGCTGAACTGCGGCGCTCCTTCCGCGATTCGAGCGTCATGCTTTACCTGCATTTCTCGCCGGCGGAGTCCTTGCTGGGGGCGGGCGTCTGGCAGCCCGAACGGCCTCTACTACATGCCTGGCGGGACGAGATTGTCAGGCAGCCGAAACGGTTTGAGAAGACGATTGCCGCGCTTGCCAAGAAGGACCTGGAGTTGGTGAAAGAGCATTCGCTATCGATGATGCCGCGCGGCTTCCAGAACTACGCTGATGAGTCGTTTGGAGCCTCGCTCAAGTTGACATCTTTCGTGGTTAGAAGAGATCTCGCACCAGCTGAGGTAATAGCGCCTGAGATCGTCCATACGGTTGTCGATTTCGCGCTGGCGGCAAAGCCATTGTTGGAGTTCGGCTGGCAGGTTGAAGAGGCCCGCGCCAGGTAAATAGTTGGGCTCCGCGCTCAAAGAACATTGATGGCGCGCGCGGCAAGGATCGCGATGGTTCCGAGGGAAATACAGCTTTGGACCATCATCAGCAGTTTCGCCCAGCGCGATAGCACCGGCACATCGGTTGGCGAGAAGGCAGTACTGGTGTTGAACGCCAGAAACAGATAGTCTACGAATCCCGGCTTCCAGGGTCTCCGATCGCCCTTGCGCGGCTGCGGTATCATCATCTGCGGAAAGAGAAACGCTCCATCCGTATGCTCATCGCGCAGGTCTCGGTTGTACGGTCCTCCGGCGTCGAGCCTCCAATACCAGCAGGCGAACACGAGCACGTTGCTTACCCACAAAGCGGCCGCCGATCGCAGCAGTTCCGTAGGGGTCTCGCGCTTTCCCGGCAGGCCTGAAATCAACGTTCCGAGAGACCAGACCGTGGCGGCGGTGATTAAACCCAGCAGCACCATGCCGATCACCCGGTTCATCTTGTATTTGCCTGTCCGGTGCGTGACCACGGCCAGTCCAAGCGCGAATAGGATGACTGATACGAGCACCCAGCTAGGGCCGGGCGTCAGCCGTTCGGGCAGCGATAAAAAGAGCCCGGCGGTTGCCGTGATCGCGACCATGACGGGCCAGCGCGGCGCGGATTGATATTTCTTAACATCTCTTAGCATGGTCTTAACATGGTCTTAACACGGTCTTAAGATGGGAGGAGACGGGGCGCTCATCTCACTCCATCATCCGATGAGTGGAACCCGAATCGCCGGGGTGCGTCTCTGTATCGGAAGTGGGGGGTGTGCGATTGGGCGAACCCAAGTTCAATGGCAACGTGATCATAGGGGAATTGATCCGGAACATGGAGTTGGGCCAGTTCGAGATGGCGTACACCGTTCTTCTGCCTTGCGTTTTTACGGTGTACCTCAATCCGGAAGACCATGCGAATCTTAGCGGCGTCTTCGACCTGATCGCCGAAGACGGAAGGCGGGCGCTCCGTTCGCGCGTTGCCGAATTGAATGCGCAGCCCAAGCTGCTAGGGATCCCGCGCGGGGGGAAAGGCCGGAAGGAATACAAGATCGCCTGCGTCGATTGGGGCATGGAGTTTCTTTCGCATCCGGAGGTTCCAAGGGGCGACGTCGAAATCCATTCGGAGCTGAACGAAACCGTGCAGCCCGGCTACCGGGGCACGAAGACAACGCTGCTGGGACGAGAGCCGAGCGCCACCGCTCCGAGCAGCCCGCCGAGACTTGGATCGGTGGACACGCGCCGCACTCCCGACCCGGTCTTCGCGGAAATCAAATACGAAGACGATTCCGGCCACCAGACGTACCTGGTCACTCAGAACAGAATCCGGGTGGGGCGTGGGGGGGACGGGCAGCTGATGGATGTGGCGTTGTATACGAAAGACGAAGTCTCGCGCGAGCATCTGCTTATCCGGCGCGATGCCGCCACCGGCGTTTTCTTTATCACCGACCTCAGCAAGAACGGCACCTGGATCGGCGGCAAAAGGCTGAAGCGGGGCGCCGAAGAAGTGCTGCCGAAAGAGGCTGCGATCGGAGTTGGCGAAGTGCTAACGCTAGAATTTCAGGCGCGCGGATGAACTGGATTTACGTCGCGCATACACCTTACGTCGTGATGTTCCTGCTGTTCACCGTGGCGCTGATTGGGGGCGCTTGGGCACAACGAAGAAAGCCATGAAAACCGCTGCGGCCTGGCGAGTCGGGTATGTCAGCGATGCCGGCCTGGAACGGGGCGTCAATGAAGACCGGCTCCTGATCGACGAAAGCCGGGGGCTGTTCCTGGTGGTGGATGGGCTTGGCGGACACGCGGCGGGAGACCGGGCGGCCGAGATCGCCGTGCGCGTGATCGGTGAGCAGATCGATGCCACGGAAGCCGATGCCGAGACCAGTGTCCGGCGCGCCATCACGGCGGCCAACAACCAGATTTACGAGCTGGCGAAAAGCAGCGAAGACCTCCGCGGTATGGCGTGTGTGCTGACGCTGGCGCTGGTGAAAAACGAGCAAGTCACGGTGGGGCACGTTGGCGACACGCGCCTGTATTTGATTTGGAACGGCAATTTGCGCAAGGTGACTTCCGATCACTCGCCAGTCGGCGAACAGGAAGAGCAGGGGCTGCTCAGCGAAGAGGAAGCGATGCGCCACCCGCGCCGCAACCAAGTGTTTCGGGACGTCGGCTCAAGCCTGCGTAAGCCGACCGACACTGCCTTTATCGAAACCAGGCGGCTGCCTTTCCGTCCTGAAGCGGCGTTGTTGCTGTGCAGCGATGGACTCACCGATGTGCTCACCGCCTCACAAATTAGCGATATAGTCGAGCAATACGATGGCGATTCGGATGCGATCGCACAGCAACTTGTGCGCGCCGCGAATGAGGCAGGGGGAAAGGACAACGTTAGTGTCGCGTTCGTCGCCGGGCCGGAGTTCCTGGGCGCCCGTGCCAGCAGTCTTTTACGCGCGCGTTCGCGTCACGCGGCTACTCGGGCGCGCAAAAATTTCGCGGGGCGGAGGGTTGTCTTCGCTCTGCTATGGGTGCTTGTCGGCATGGTGCTTGGAAGCCTGGTTTGGTTAGCGATGGGGCGGCTCAACATACGTTGAGGCGGGCCGGGGGCGGCGGGGATGAGCCACTTTAAGCAGTTCGGCAAATACGAGATCGTACGTAAATTGAGCCGTAGTCTGACGGACGTTTACCTGGCCCGCGATGCGGAGACGGACACGCCAGTCGTGCTGAAGCTGGTGGAGCAATCGCGCGACGAGTTTACGCAAATCGTGATTGAGGCGGAGCGCCGGGGCGCGCTGCTGCAGCGGCAATTACACGAGACCGATCCACGGATTCTGGAGGTCTTCGATTTTGGCGAAGAACAGAACTGCTTCTTTGTCGCGATGGAGTACTTCGAAGGAAAAACGCTTGCCGAGGTGGTGCGCGAGGAACGGGTTCTCGATCCGAAGCGGGCGGTCGGCTATGCGGCCGAGATCGCCGATCAGCTGAAAACGCTGCATGCGTTTGTCTCTGACGTAGACGGCCGGCAGACGGCTGTCGTACACGGCGACATCAAGCCGTCGAACATTCAAATCGGCGCGAACGGTCAATTGAAGCTGCTGGATTTTGGCATCGCCAAAGTGATCAGCCTGACGCGGAACCTGACTCATCACAACTTGGGGAGCCCGAGTTACTGCTCGCCAGAACGCTTGAGCAAGGGACAGGTGGATGCGCATGCGGACCTGTGGGCGCTGGGCGTCACCCTTTACGAAATGATTGCGGGCGTGCCGCCGTACCAGGCGCAGAACACACGCAAACTGGAGAACCTGATTCAATCGCGCCGTCCGCCGCGCGCCCTGCCCGAAAATTGTCCGCCCGCTTTGAAGTCGGTTATCGCGAAGTCGCTGGCGCCGAACCTGGAAGACCGCTATGAAAGCGCCGCGGCTTTTGAACAGGACCTGCGGGCCTTTATCGAAGACCGTCCGACAGTTGCCGAATCGATTTCGGCGCCTTTGCGCAACGCAGGCCCGACGATCGCACGCTATCCGATCGAATCCAGATCGACGCGGATTGTTGCCAAGACCAAAACCGTTCTCAAAACTCCGTTACACGCCGCTGTGAGATCGCCAGCCGGTTGGCGGCAGGCTGGAGTCGCGCTTGGGGTGGGCTTTCTTTTCGGACTGCTGATTTTGATGCCGGCTGCCTATGTGTATCGCTTTCATCAGGCGAGCGCGCCGCTGCGGGCCGCGGGCAGCTATACGCATCGCAATACAAGCGCCATAGGATCGGATTGGGATCTATATCAGCGGCTGAAACGCGATAGCGAATTCCTTGGACCCCTTTCTCCGGCCGGCTCGCTCGCGGGCGCTTTTCGCGCGCGGCTGGTATCGGCGGCGGATGAAGTGCTGGATGGTTATCGCGACGGGTCTGCCGCGCGGTTGCATCAGGTTGATTGGGCGAAGGCGCAGTTCTGTCTGCGGCGCGCCCTGCAGATAGATCCATCCGATGCAAAGACCAAAGGCAGGCTCGCGCTGGCGAACGCATACCTCAACATGGAGCAGAATCCAAAGCTGCCCGGGGCGACCGAGAGCCTGGGGGAGTTTAGGCAAGCGGCTCGCTTGTTGCCGCGGTCGCCCGACCCGCACCTGGGACTGGCGCGTTTGTACATCTACTCGTATCACAACGTCGATCCGGCCATCGCCGAACTGAATGCAGCGGAGAGATTGGGTTACCGGCCAGGACGGAGAGAGACGCAGGAAGAAGCCGACGGGTATCTGTTTCGCGCCGAATGGGAGTTGCTGCGGGCGCGTTATACCGTGCCCAAAAGTGCCGGGGACCGCTGGGTTGCCATGGCACGCAGCGACCTGCAGCGAGCGGCCAGTCTTCACAAACCGGTTTTGCAACGCGTCCCGACCCGCCTTGCGAGTGCGCGCCGATGGCACTGACCCGGACCTGGGAAAACGACGTCTCGCTAAAACTCAAGCTTGCCGAGAAGCAGCCGGCGGCGCGCGCTTACGACTTTCTCTGGCTGGCGGGCTCGTCGGTGATGGTCGCGCTTGGTTTGCTGCTGGTATTCGT
>OCTA010003052.1_pt1 | contig 14973 bp, 19 predicted proteins | sample 1538991 | NCBI WGS metagenome assembly OCTA01 (sample SAMEA3539302, study PRJEB22396) | soil metagenome | biome: tundra; feature: field; material: soil | place: USA | collected 2010-05 | depth 0.15 m | reverse complement strand
GATCTTCGATCACGCTCGCCCGATTTATTCGCCCAGGTTTGACTAAATCAGCGCTCACGTTCGTGAGCGCCGATTTAGAGCAACGGCGGCTAAGGCTAGTATCGCGCCGCAGACGCTTTTGACTAGCCAGCGCTCGGGTGAGCGTCGAGCCAGGCCAGGAGGTGCTTGATGCTCCCCGTGGCCAGCGCCATGCTGGAGTCGGCGGCGCCGTAGTAGAGGTTGATCCCGTCGCCGTCCGCGTCGAGCGTGTACCCGCACGGGAACGCGACGTTGGCCACGTCGCCAGCGCGCTCGTAGGGCGCCTCGGGCCCGAAGATCCACGAATCGCCCCGGATGAGGAGGCGGTCGGGGCTCGCGCGATCGAAGAGCGCCAGGCCTAGACGATAGAGGCAGCCGCCCCCGGTCCGCCGGACTCCGTGGTAGAGCATGAGCCAGCCGCTCGACGTCTCGATCAGCGGCGGCGATAGACCGACCTTGTTCGCGTCCCACCAGCCGCCGCGGCGGGCCGGAAGCATCAGCTTGTGGCTGCCCCAGTTGGAGAGATCGGGAGACAGCGAGAGCCAGACGTGCGCCCCGGAGTCCGCCATCGGGCGATGGATGAGGGCGAAGTTCCCGTCGATCCGCCGGGGCAGGAGCGCGGCGTCCTTGTCGTCCGGCTGCATGACGAGGCCCAGGCGCTGAAACGACCGGAAGTCCTCGGTGGTCGCGAGGGCCACGCCCGGCCCGCCTCGGCTGAACGCCGTGTACGCGACGACGTACTTGCCGAGCTCCTCGACGAACGTGATGCGCGGGTCTTCGACACCCCAGAGCTCCTCGGGATACTTCTCGGGGTCCGAGGGGAACGTGGGCTCCTCGTCGATGACCCACCCGTCGCGCCCGTTCTTCGAGCGCGCGGCGCAGAGGTGCGAGAAGCCGCGACGGTCTTCGACCCGGCAGAGCAGGAGGGTCGTGCCGTCGCGGAGGCGCGTGGCGCCGGCGTTGAACACGCTGTGAACCGGATACGGCCAGTCGTCGGCCGTCAAGATCGGATTCGCCGGATGGCGATGGAAGAGGACCTCGTATTTGCGCTTGGCGCTCATTCCGCGGTCCTCACCGAAAATTGTCCCGTGATGCTTCCGCGGTCGGCCAGGCGCATTTCTGCGAGCGCCAGCAGGAACGAGATCGTCGATTCGGCGCCCTGGTTCTCGTTCAGGCGGTCGACGTGGAGGCCGTCGCAGCAGCCCCCCGTCGCCGGATCGTAGACCCGCTTCTGCAGGTCGTTCTGGCCCAGATACCAGTTGAAGATGCGCCGGGCGTGCGCGTCCCACTTCGGGTCGCCCGTCGCGCGGCCAGCCTCGAAGCAGGCGGTGATCATGGCCGACGCCTCGACGGGTTGCTGATCGAACGAAGCGCGCGTTCCGCCACGCACGAAGAACCCGTTCGACCCGATGGGGCTGAAGCTCCCGTCCTTGGCTCGCTGGATCGACTCGAGCCACCCGAGCGACTCGAGCCCCGCCGCCAGCATCGCCTTGTCGTCCACGCGTACGCCGGTCACGATGAGGGCGTGCGGGATGCGCGCGTTGCAGTACGTCACGCGATCCTCGAACCAGGGCCACGCGGGGGAGCTCGAGCGCCGGTAGAGCGCGACCAGGCGGTCGGCGAGGACCGTTCGCACGGCCTCGACGTGACTGTCGCCCTGAAAGGCGCGGAGGTACTCGTCGATTCCCAGCAGCGTGAAGGCCCAGGCCCGCGGGCTCGTGAAGCCGTCGACGACGGGCAGCGCGGCGTGGAAGAGGCTGCCCGCGAGGCTCTGCCGGCCGGGGGTGTTCGCGCGGCCGACCACGGCGCCGAGCGCCCAGACGGAGCGCCCGTGGCTGTCCTCCGAACCGAACTCTTCGAGCCACTCGCGCCCGTACGTCATGAAGTTCCGGAACCGCCGCGTCTCGACGTTGAACGCGGCGCTGACGAACGCGAGGTACCGCGACGCCAGCAACCGGACGACCCGCGCGTCTTCGGTCGCGCCCGCGTCTTCCAGGTAGGCCATCGCGAGGAGGGCGCGGGCGTTGTCGTCGACGCAGTAACCCTCGGCGTAGCGCGGCACGTTGAACTCCGCGTGCTGGAGCACGCCGGTGTCGTCCGTCATGATGCGCAGGTGCTCCAGGTTCGTCTCGGGTAGCTCGGCCGGACGCATCGCGGCCGTCTTCGCCCGGAACTGCGTGCGCAGCTGGCTCGCATGCGTTTTCGTGGCCTCGTCGAAGACCGCGAGATAGCTTCGCGCCACGGCCGGCCACGACATGTCGTGACCGTAAGCGGCGGCCTTCTCGCACATCGCCAAGCGCCGGGCGTCGTCGCCCAGGAGAGCGATGGCCTCGTGGGCGATCGCGCCCGGATCCTTCGTAGGGACCAGCACGCCGCGGCCATCGGCGAGGACTTCGCGGGCGTACCGGTACGGCGTCGAGATGCAGGCCTTCCCCGAGCCGACCGCGTAAGCGAGCGTCCCTGACGTGATCTGCTCGGTGTTGAGGTACGGCGTCACGTAGAGATCGGCAGCGGAGAGGAACTCGACGAGCTCGTCTTGCCCCACGAAGCGATTGTGGAAGATCATGCTCGAGTCGACGCCGAGGCGCTGCGCGCGGTTCTCGAGCATGAGCCGGTACGTCTCGCCGTGCCGCTCCTTGACGTGCGGGTGCGTCGCGCCGAGCACGATGTACACCGTCTCGGGATGGCGTTCGAGGATCTCCGGGAGCGCGTCGATGACGTACTCGATGCCCTTGTCGGGAGACAGCAGGCCGAACGTCAAGATGACGGACTTGCCCTCGACACCGAGCCGATCTTTGCTCTGGCTCGCGAGCGGGAGGCTCGGGATCCCGTGCGGAATGACCGCGAGCTTGCTCTTCGGGACGCCGTGCACGCTCTCGAGGAGAGCCGCGCCGTGCTCGCTCATCACGACGACGCGCTCGGAGAGCCCGGTGAGCTCGTCCATCACCGCGCGCTGATGCGAGTTCGGCTCCGCCAGGATCGTGTGCAGCGTCGTGACGATCGGCATCCGGAGCTCGCGGAGCAGACCGAGGACATGCGAGCCCGCCTTGCCTCCGAAGATGCCGTACTCGTGCTGCACGCACACGACGTCCACGGTATTGACGTTCAGGAAATCGGCGGCGCGCCTGTACGAGGCCATGTCGGCCTCGGCGATCTCGAAGCGGACGCGATCGGGATAGTCGTGGTGGCGCCCGGCATCGTTCATCGCGACGACGAAGCAGTCGATGTCGCGGCGCTGGCTGGCGAGCGCGTCGCTGAGATCGGCCGTGAACGTGGCGATACCGCATTGCCGCGGCACGTGATTGCCGAGCAGCGCGATCTTCTGGAGGGTTGGCTTTCTGGGCAAAGGCGGCCCGCGAGCGCGCGCGCTCGTGGAGCGTGGGACTATGCACCCGGCCCACTCGATGCGCAACGCGCGCCGGCCGTCGAGCCGAATCGAGAACTGATTCGTTCCAATTTACGTTCGAATCCGAGCGCGACTCGCGGCCGATGCTGACGCGTCCAAGAACCGTGTCTTCTCACTGGACGGTGTCATGCCGCGCGGGCTGCCCCTGGACCCCGGATCTCGGCGCGCTCATTCGGGCAGCGGAATGAACTCGACCTCGTCGCCGGGCACCTTCGCGAAGAGACCGCGCCTCCATTCGTCTTTCGCGCGCTCGATCCGCTCGGACGAGCTCGAGACGAAGTTCCACCAGACGTGACGGGCTCCCTCGAGCGGCGCACCTCCGAGGAGCATGAGGCGCGCCGCGGTCCGCGCGTGGACCGTCGTACGCGCGTCGTTGCGAAAGACGAGCATCGAGCCCGCGCCATACGACCGCTCCGCGCTGCCGACCTCGCCTTCGACCACGAACACGGCGCGCTCCGCGTGCTCGTCGGTGATCGGCAGCTGGGCGCCGGCTTCGACCTCGGCGTGCACGTAGAGCGTGGGGGAACGAACGCCCACAGGCGAGCGCGCGCCGTACGCGTGCCCCGCGAGGACGCGGAGCTTCGCGCCCGGGAGCGCGACGAGCGGCAAGGTCGCGGCCGCGTGGTGCTCGAACGAGGGCGCCGTCTCCTCCGCGTCGGCGGGGAACGCGACCCACGACTGGATCCCGTGCATCGCGCCGCCGCTCCTTCGCCGCTCGGCGCCCGTGCGCTCGGAGTGGGCGATGCCGCGGCCCGCGTTCATCCAGTTCACGTCGCCGGGGACGATGGGCTGCATTGAGCCCAGGCTGTCGCGGTGGACGATCTCGCCTTCGAAGAGGTACGTGACGGTCGCGAGGCCGATGTGCGGGTGCGGCCGCACGTCGACGCCGTGGCCCGGAGCGAGATCGTGGCGAATCATATGGTCGAAGAAGATGAACGGCCCGACGAGACGCCGCTGCACTGCGGGCAAGACACGGCCGATCGAGAACCCGCCGAGATCGCGAGGGCGCGAGGTGATGACGAGCTCGATGGCGTCCCCGGCGGCGCGGTCGGTCTGCGGACTCTCCGCGGGAGCGTCGGTGGGCAGCCAGCTCACGACCGCACCGCCTTCACCGCCTGCTGTACGGCGGGGGCTTCGACCACGGCGCCGCCCGCCTTCAGGTGCTTCATCGCGACGCCCATCGCCTGCCCGTCGCTCTTCGCGGCGCGGATCGCGTCGGCCATGGGCCCGAGCGCCGCGGCGATGGCTTCGGCCGACATCGATTTCGGCAGCAGCGAGGCGAGGACCTCGATCTCGCGACGCAGCGGGGCCGCGCGCGCGTCTTCGGCCGGTGTCAGCGCCAGCGTCTCTTCGTTGGACTTGAGGAGCTTGCGAACGACAGCCGTCGCCTCGTCGTCGGTGACGGGCCGGTTCGCGCGCGCCTCGGCCGTCTGGATCTCGCCGACCGCGAGCCCCAAGATATTCTTCACGACGTCGTCGCGCTCGCGCATCGCGCGCGTCATCCGGCTCTTGATCTCGTCGAGCAGCATGCGGGGCTCTCCTCTTTTCGGCCCCCGACGCTATCAAGATCGAATGCCCCTCGCGACGCCGGGGCGGGCCGATGCGCTGGGCGACAGGGGCGCCACTACTGGAAGCTCAAGAGCTCGATGTCGAAGACGAGGGGTCCGGAGGGCGCGCCGGGCCGCGTCGGGGTGTCGCCGTAGGCGAGCTTTCCGGGGATCCAGAAGCGAACCTTCTCGCCCTTCGTCATCAGCTGCACGCCCTCGATCCATCCTTTGATGACGCTCGCGAGGCGAAAGCTCGCCGGTTGTCCGCGCGTGATGGAGCTGTCGAACATCTTGCCGTCGGGCGTCCAGCCCGAATAGTTCACGACCACCTGACTGGCGTCGGTCGGGTGCGCGGTGCCGGTGCCGGGCGTCAAGACGCGGTATGCCAGGCCCGACGCGGTCTTCTTCGCGCTCGCGGGCGCGGCCTTCACGTCTTCCGGAACGGTCGGCGGCTTGGGGCTCGCGATGATCTCGAGCAGCTCGACGTCGAAGACGAGATCGCCGGCCGGCGCGCCGGCCCGCGGATGGTCGCCGTACGCCATCGTCGCCGGGATCCAGAGGCGTCGTTTCTCGCCCGTCACCATGAGCCCCACGCCCTCGGTCCAGCCGGGGATGACGCCGTTCAGCGGGAAGGTGATGGGCTCTCCGCGGAGGACGGAGCTGTCGAACATCACCCCGGCCTTGGTCCACCCGGTGTAGTCGACCTTCACCTTGTCGGTCGGCCCGGGGTGGTCCTTGCCGGCCCCCGCGACGAGCACCTTCGAGACGAGGCCCGAGGCCGTCTTCGAGGCGTCGGCAGGCGGCGCCCCGACGTCGTCCGGCGCGGGGATCGTGGGCGCGCTCGGGGCCGGCACGGCGGTAGCGATGGCCGACGAGGCCGACGCTGCGGCCTCGGGCGGACTCGAGGTCTCCGTGGTGGCATCGGTCTTTGCGCAACCAAGGACCCCGAGACATGCCGAGCCGAAGAGAGCGAGGGCAGCGGTTCGCACGTGCATGGCCGTGCGCTCTAGCACGATCGGAACGATTCGGGGCTCGTGAACCCGACGCGCGCTTTACGCCGTCGCCGTGATGAGCAAGGACGACTTGAGCGTCCCGTCGGCGAGCGCCGCCTTGGTGAGATCTTCGCCGCCGATCAGGACGCCCCGCACGAAGACCTGCGGGAACGTCGGCCACCCGCTCCACAGCTTGATGGCGAGGCGCTCCCGCCACTTCGACAGGTAGCTGCCGTACTCGAGGTACGCGTGCGCCACCCCCGCGGTGTCGAGCGCCTTGCGCACCTTCTTCACGTGGGGGTTCTGCGCCATTCCGATCACCACGACGGCGTTCCCGCGAATGGCCGCCTGCACTTCGCGGACGACCTCGGGGTGGCTGGCCTCCATGGCGGCGAGCGCCGCGGGGGCGATGGAACGTTCTTCGAGATGGAGACGGGTGCCCATGCGACTGGTTTTAGCCGAGAAGCGGGCGGCGTGCCTCCGGGTGTTCGCGGTCGTCCGACGAGGAGCGTCACACGCGCGGCGGCCCGGCAAGGGCGAGCGGTCGGCGAAGCGGCGCTCAGTCGCCTGAAGCATCGGCCGGAGACGGCGGCGCGCCGTCGACGCCGCCGTCGAGCGGACCGGCGTAGGCGGCCGTCCACGAGCCGATGCACGGGCCCTCGCCCGCGACCATCATCGACCATTGACCGTTCACGAACGTCGACGTCGAGCCGTTGTAGTCGGCAACGAGCGGACCCTGGAACCTGTTGTTTGGATCGGGGATGGGCATCCCGCCGATGTTGAAGCCGTACTCGCCGTTGACGAGCTGTCCGGTGAACTTGCCCTGCGTACAATCGAGGGTGCCGGAGAGGTCCGCGTCCGCGGCGATGAACAGCCCGGTCGCCGCGTCGAACGTGCCGCTCGCGGTGTCCGTGGTCTCGAGCTCGCCGTGCGACGACACGTCTTGCGTCAGCTTGAACGACATCGTGCCCGTGATCGGGCCGATGCCGCCCGAGTCGGGCGCCTCGCCGATGCCCGCGTCGATGCCGTAGAAGAAGAAGCACGAGAACGTGCCCGAATAGAAGCCGGTCTCGCAGACGCCGGTCCCCAGCGAGGTCCCGCTGCTGGTCCCGCCGTTGCCGAACGACGACGAGGAACCGACGGCTCCGCTGCTGCCGCCGCCGCTGCTCGATGCGGTCGCGTCGCCCGCGCCGGAGTCGTTGCCGTCGGTCGTGCCGACCAGCAGGGCGCCGGAGCGGCTGCTGCACGCGAAGGCCGCGAACGTAAGAAGCGAGGCGCCAAAGAGCCCGGACCAACGAACGAGTACACCCATGATTGCGCTGCGCCCTCCCGGCGGGTCCCCCCGCCAGGGTAAGGAAGGGCGCACCGTGCCCCAGGTCGCCGGCGGCCGCTCGTCTCCACGCGGTCGCAAAATTCCGCCGTGCCCGGTATTGCGGCCCGCTCCGGACGGGTCCAGCGACCCTCGTGGCCGCCGGGGAGCCGTTCGTCGCCGCCGCCGAGGTCGCGGCGCGGTCAGCGCGCCGACCAGAAGTAGGACTCGTCATCGGCCGTCAGGGCCACGGGGAGCTTCCTGGGGCCCCTCACGACGCTGATGCCCTCGGCGGGGAAGCGCTCGACGGCGCGGGCGATGAGCCCCTGAACCGCCGCCGGCAGGCGGTGCCAGTCTTCGAGCGCGAGCTTCGACCAGACGACGCGGAAGTGCTGCGTCATCCGCCGCGGTGCGGGCGATCGGCAAGTTCCGCCATCACCTGCGCGTGCGGGACGCCGGGACCCATGGCCGCGATCCGCGCCCGCGTCTCCGGCGTGGGGGCGATGAGTGCCGCCTCGTCCGACGTGAGCGGCTCGCCGCGGATCTTCTTTCGCAGCGCGGCTACCTCGGATTGCTCCGGGCCCCCGGCCGCTTTCCACGCCTCGACGGCCGCGCGTTGCTCCGGCGTCAGCGGCTCCAAGTCGTCGTCGTTCTGGCGGGCAGGCGCGGCGCTATGCTCCAAGCGTACCCGCTGGAGGTACGGACGTCCAAGTCACTCGCGAGGCGCGCCGCGATGCCCGCCCCGCTACGCCGCCGAGCGCTGCGCCTCGACGCCGGCGACCATGCGCCCGACCTGCGCAGCGAAGAACGGGACGCCCTTCTATTGCGAGACGGCGACGACGCTGCCCGTGGATTTCCATTCCTTCCGTCGCGCGTTCGCGTCCGCACTCGCGGAGGCCGGGGTCAACGTCCAGCACGCGATGATGCTGACGGCGCACTCTGACCCCCGCGTTCATGCGCGCTACGTCATGGGCACGGCCGCGATGCGAATGATCCCCGACGCAGCGATCCCCCGCCTGTCCGTGGCGGCGCTCGTCGAGGGGGGCGCGCCCGACGATTCGACCCCCGCGGAGGTGGCACGGCCCGTGGGAATCGTCACGGGCTGTGACGATCCAAAAGCCGCGGCCAATGAAGTGGCTGAATTTTCGAGGTGCGGAAGGGATTCGAACCCTCGTATGACGGTTTTGCAAAACGAGGCGAGCATCCGTCCAACGCGCTCGATCGAGAAAACAAGGCCGTTCGTGAACCGAGATCGACCGAGATCGAGCGGGTCGAGACCCCCGTGGCCCAATCATGGCCCAATCCGGACGCCCCGGCGAGCGTCGAGGACGCCCTTGCCGTAGCCCTCGCGGCGGCGTCGGCTGCGGGGCGGTGGGACGTCGTCGCGCAGCTCGCGAGGGAGCTCGAGGCCAGGCGGCTCGCCGCGTCGGGGGCGGTCGACCTGGCGGGCGAGAGAGCACGTCGTGCTCGGCCTAGGCGCCCTTGACATACCTCCCAGGCCATATACCCTATGGCGCATGTGGACGATCCTGGAAGCCCGCGACGCCGCCAAGGCGATCGACAAGCTTCCGCCTCAGGTCGCGGAAAAGTACGCGTTCTGGTGCGCGATCGTTCGCCAGTCCGGTCCGCATGGGCTTCGGGCGCTCAAGTCGCTGCACGATGAGAAGCTAAGCGGGAAGCTGGCGCACCTCCGCTCGTCGCGGCTCAGCCAACAATGGCGCGTGATCTACCGCGTCGAGGCGGACGTCGTCACGGTCCACGTCGAACGCGTCACGCCGCATGACTACCGACCCTAGGAAGGAGAGGAACACGATGGCATCCAACAAGGTCAAGAAGGCGAAGCCGGGCGGGTACGTCGCGGCCCGCGTGCGTGTCGTTCTCACGCGTGGCGACTCGGTTCGCGTGGCTCGGGAGCTCCAGGAGATGACCCAGGCGGAGCTCGCAACCGCGAGCGGTATCCCCCAGCCCACGATCTCGAGCATCGAGAGCGGCCGTGCGACGCTCGGCGCCGAGCGAGCCGAGAAACTCGCGCGCGCCCTCAAGGTTCACCCGGCCGTGCTGCTCTGGCCCAACTGGGATACCGAGGCCGAATCAGCGCGCGCGGCGGGATGACGTAGGCTCCACAACGAAAGCACCCCGCAGGCTGGCAGGCCCCGGGGTGTGGACCACGAGGTGAATCGTGACCGACGGGGATCATAGTGGCGACAACGCACGGCGCGAAGCTGTGCTCTTGGCCATCGAAGCCTTTCACGCTGCGCGAGCGAAGTTGGCCAGCCTCATCTCCGTCGAAGGGCAGCTCGCCTGGTTCTTCATCGATCCCCTCAAGGTCGCATCCGACCCATCCGATGGGGAGCAGCGCGCTGCGTATCTGATGGCGAGGGCGGGCATTTGCGCGCTCTTCCTTCGCGACCCGGGCTCGCTGGCACTGGTGCACACGTTCCGCGGCGCGTACGAAAAGACCGAGAGCGACGATACCCTCGCGATCCGGGATCTCGCCCAGGCGGTAGAGATGAACGCCTGTGCGTGGCAGAACCGAGAGGATGTCGAGAGCATCGTGGGCGGCGACAGGGCTCCGGAGCTTCTGCACGTCCTGCTGATGGAGAGATTCGGGACGTCGGCTCCTTTGGAGGCCGCGTGCGAGAACTGGCTCGAACGGCACTCCAAAGCGACGCGGAAGGGCAAGCTCACGACCGTTGGCATCCTTACTGAGATTCTGATCCACACAGGTGCCTACGGGACATCGAAGAAGCGCGACGACAAGAATCGGCAGAAGACCCGCGATCGGGTTCGGAAGGCGCTCGGAGAATAGAGCCGAAAATCACAGGACCCCGGGAGTCCCGTGATCTGACGCCATCGCGACGCATGCTCTGATGCGTGCATGACGCCAACACAACGTCCGCGCTCGGCGCGGCCCGAACTCGTGCCCTGGCGGTTCGCGCTCGCGTCGATCCACGCACGATCGATCGGGCGTATCGGGCAGCCCAGGGCCATTGCGAGCCGCCCCGCGGCGACGCCGGTGAGCGCGCTCTCGAGGTTCTGAGGGCCGAGGGGCTCGTCCAGGTGGCCAGGTGAGCGGGGGCTCGGGCCGCCCGCTGCGCCCACGCGCGACCGCGGCCGTCAGCGTTGCGCCGCCGCTCGTCAGCGATCTGACGGCGCCACAGCTCGTCGGGCTCGATGCGCGACCGTTTCGCGACTTCCTGCGCGCGGAGCGCATCCCGCACGCCGTGCTCGGGCGACGCGTGGTCGCTCGGCTGGAGCACGTCCTCGCCGCAGTCGATCGGCTGGCGGCGACGGGCGAGGCCGCTCCACTCGACAACGCGGAGCGGGGCGACGCCGAGCCGACTGCAGACGCGATCCTCGCCCGCATCGGTCGGAGGCGCGCGTGATCGAGCGCATTCTTTGGCGCCTCGTCGGTCTGCTCTTCGAAGTCGACCACGCCCTCCTGCGACTCGCGCGAGCAGAGGCCGATCGTCGCGCCCGAGGGGGTCTTGCTCGAGCGGTGGACCCTCGAGACCGGCGACTACACGACGCCGATGCTGCAGCCGATCGCGGTCATCGAGCGCAAGTCGGTCTCCGACTTCGCTTCGAGCATCACGCGCGACCGCGAGCGCTTCGACGACGAGATCCGCCGCATGCTCGCGTACCGCTGGCGGGCGATCGTCGTCGAGGGCGACCTCAGCGAGGTCTATCGCGTCAGCGGCGCCCACCCTCACTCGATTCTGGGCAGCTGCGCGAGCTTCTTCGCGCGGAGTGATTGCCCCGTCCTCTTCGCAGTGAACCCGCACGGCGCGGGCCGACTGATCTGCGGGATCTTGCGCCGCTGGGAAGAGCGCGTAGCCGCCGAGACCGAGGCGGCGGGGTCGGCTCCTACGTTCGCCGGGAGGTCCACATGACGCCCGTCCTCTGGCTTGCCCCCTCGCTCTACCAGCCGCGCGGCCGACAGCCCCGACTTCCGTGGGGAACGTTCGCCGAGCGCGTCGAGCGCGCGCGCCCCGCCTCCACGAAGGAGTCCCTCTGGCGCTGGGCCCCCGTCGAGTTCCGTGACGGCTACCGTCGGCTTGCGAACGTCATCCGCGCGCACGCCGTCGTGGTCGACGACGGGACGGCCTTGGAGACGATCCTCGGCGCCCTCGACGGGCTCTTCGTCATCGTGCACTCGACGTTTAGCGCGACGGCGGAGCGACCGAGGTGGCGCGTGATCGTGCCGCTCGACCGCCCCGTCGACGCGGACGGCTACGATCGCGTGTTCCGTTGGCTGGCCATGCGCCTCGAGGCCGTAGGCGCCCGCCCGGACTTCGGCGCGCGCGACGCCTCCCACGCGTGGGCCGTACCGGCGAGACCGCCGAGCGGCTTCTACGTCTCACGCGTCGGCGAGGGCGCGTTCCTCGACGTCGACCAAGCCTTCGACGCGATCCCGGAAGCGAGACCGCTCGAGCCGCTCCCGAAGGGCGACCGCTCCGGCGACACGTACGAGAGCCGATGCTCGCGCCGGCAGACGTGTCGACGCACCTGGACGCGATGCACAAGCTCCTCGAGGACCTGCATTGCCTCTCGTCGATGTGCGACTATCCGGTCAACAACACGTCGGCCGACGTTGATAGCGTCGAGGCACGTGACGTCGTCGATCTGATCCTCCGCGGCAACGTCGCTTGGTTCATCGACGGCGGCGTAGAGGCGCTCAAGATGCCGGCGGAGACGCGTTACCGCGTCCGGCGCGAAGCGCACTATACGAAGTGCCGCGCCGATCACGACGCGAGAGGCAGTGCGAAGGAGGAGCCATTCGATGCGAGCGTGTGAAGTGACCCCAGCACCCTGGCCCGCGCTCCTCTCCGACCTCGACGCGCTTAGAGACCGCTACCTCGCGGCGTTCGCGAGTTCGGCGGAGCGCGGCCAGGGCGGCGACGTGACCGAGGCCGGCGCGTCGACGCTGGAGATGCTCTCCGACGTCGCGCGCGCGGCCACGACGCGGCTGGAGGCGCGGGCGCTCATGCGCTCCGCGCTCGACGGGCCTCTTCAGCGAGCTCGAGTCGCGGGTGAGGCTGGCCGGAACGACGAAGGGAATTTGATCGTCTCATCAGGGACTGGCGACGATCGGGATCGTGGGGCGCCGCTCTTTGTTCGGCTTGGGGGATGCGGCGAAGGTCGTCGCCCATCGAAAGCGTCTCCATGTGACGGAGACGGAGCTATGGCGCGAAGCCGCGCGAGCTAAAGGCGCGACGCAGGGGAACGGAAAGGAGGGCTGGAGCGTGGCGATCTACGTGGTGAGAAACGGAATCCTTCGCGCCACGCTCAGCGTCGGCAGCGCTCCCATCGAGGGCCTCGACTTTCATCGACGCCCTTCGGACGATCACGCGGGCGGTAGGGTAGGGGCGGGCTACCATTGGGACGTGTTCTATCCCCTGCGCCGAAAGCACGAACTCGTGCCGCAGCCGGCCGATCGCGACGCCGCACTCGCCGCGCTCATCGAACGGTGGCGCATCGACTTGCTTCAGGAGACACAGGGGACCCTCACGTCATGACCAGCGAGAACGACCAGCTTCTTGAGCAGGCGGCGGGACGACTGCGCGATGCGGTTCTCCAGACCATCACGCCTAGCCTCGGGACGCTCACACTTGGACTAAAGTCGTCGACGGGTCGCGAGATTCCGTTACTCCTTCAGCGCCTGGCGAACGGCGAGATCCTCGTGTCCGACGGCGGCGAGACGTGGGGCGAGCTGGTGATGACCGGCCACGCCCGCGCCCGTCCTACTGTCGCCCAGCTCGAACGCATCAAGAGGCTCGCGAAGCTCTACGAGCTCGGATGGGAACCGAACGAACGCGCATTCGAAGCGCGGTGCACCCTGGAGACGCTCCCCGACGTCGCGGGGCGAGTGACATCGGCTTCAATCGCGCTCGATGGCTTTCGAGCGCTCAGCGAAGATGCCGACGTGATCCGTGTCGCACGGCGGCCCCGTCTCTCCGGCTTTTCGGGGCGAATTGCAAGGGCGGCCGGCCGCTACGGCTGGGATGCGACGCCACACACGTCGATGCCTGGCAAGACTGGCTTCCCGTGGCCCACGGCGGTTGTGCTGAAACGACGAGGCCAGAGCGTCGGTGTCCGTCTGAGTCGGTCGAGCCCGGAGGTTGCGCTCGAGCAGGCCGTCGGCTGCGCCGTCGACACCGACACTCCGATCGTCCTCCTGAGTCGAGCCGATATTCCGAAGGACCTCATGGGCAAGCCCTGGCGAGTGGAGGTTCTCCCGGGGCTGGCTAAGGGCCGTGACGTGTTCGCAGCAGCGGATCGCTTGACCGCCGGAGGCTGAACGACGATGCCCCCTCCCCGCACCGGCAACGTCCGAAAGCACGCGAACGGCTACAGCGCCCGCATCCGCATCGGACCCAAAGAGCGGCCCTCGTTCGACCTGGCCGTGAGGACCGACGATGCCGCGGAGGGGCGCGCCGCGTTCCTGGCCGACCTCGCGTCTCGCTTGCGCCCCGTGGCGGCCCCCGACGAGATCAAGGCGATCCTTGAAGCCGCGGGCGGCGCCAGCACGGAGAAGGGTCTCCAGCAGGTAAAAGACGCGGCCGATGCCATCGCCAACGGCGAGACGACGAAGGCCACGAGCGCGATGGCGCCGACGTTCGCGACGTTCGCCGCGGACTGGACGAAGGGCGAGCTCCGAAAGAAGTACCCGGACCACGTGCGGGCCAAAGACTCGACGCGGGACACGCAGGTGTTGCGCGACTTCATCAACCCGGCGCTCGGCACGACGCGCATCGCCGACGTGACGCTCGAGGACGCCGAGCGGGTCATGGCCAAGCTGCCGCCCGAGCTCGCCCCGCGTTCGCGAAAGCTCGTCGCGCAGTGCATGCGCAAGGTGCTCTCGCTCGCCGTCTACCCGGGGCGTTACCTCACGAGCAACCCAATCCCGCGCGAGTGGATGCCGAAGATCCCGAAGAGCGCCAACAAGGCGAAGGCGTGCCTCTACCCCGCCGAGGACGCCAAGCTCCTCGCGTGCGAGGCCGTCCCGGTCGAGCGCCGGCTCGCCTACGGCATCCTGGCCAGGGAGGGCATGCGCGCGTCCGAGCTCGGCGCGCTCCGATGGCGCGACGTCGACCTAGAGCACGGTCGCTTGCGGCTCGACGAGAACAAGACGGACGATCCGCGGGCGTGGGCGCTCTCGCCCGACGTCGCGCGAGCGCTCGCGTGGTGGAAGAAGGAGGCGGCCGGAACGGCAAACGATCTCGTGCTGCGGATCGACCTCGCCAACGGAGCCTGGTGGCTGCGGGGCGACGACGGCTGGACCGAGGGCGACAAAACGAAAGGGCCCGGGGATCTGCGAACCGCCGGCGTCACCCGTCGCGAGCTCTTCGAGCGCACGCCGTCCCGTCAGCCGATCCGCCTGCACGATCTCCGCGCCACGTTCGTCACGGTCTCGCTGGCCAACGGAAAGACGGAGCAATGGGTGTCCGACCGCACCGGCCACAAGTCGAGTCAGATGATCGCGACCTACGCTCGACAGGCCCGCACCTGGTCGGAGCTGGACCTCGGAACCCTTGGCCCGCTCGACGGACTGCTCCCCGAGACGCGGGCGGCGCGCCCGAGAGGCAAGCGACCCGCGAAGCCGGCCGAGCCCCCACCTGATTGGGCCACGATTGGGCCGGAACTCGAGGTGCGGAAGGGATTCGAACCCTCGTATGACGGTTTTGCAAACCGTTGCCT
>OCTA010003051.1_pt1 | contig 14974 bp, 11 predicted proteins | sample 1538991 | NCBI WGS metagenome assembly OCTA01 (sample SAMEA3539302, study PRJEB22396) | soil metagenome | biome: tundra; feature: field; material: soil | place: USA | collected 2010-05 | depth 0.15 m | reverse complement strand
CCGAATTCGGTGCGGGAATTCGGCTGCTGGACGGCAGACCTGATGCGGATGGCCGAGTGGTTAAAGGCGTGCCGGATTGACACGGTGGCGATGCAAGCCACGGGCGTGTACTGGATCGCGCTGTACGACATCCTGACGCAGCGTGGCATCCGAGTGATTCTGGTGAACGCCCAGTCCACCAAGAATGTGCCCGGCAGGAAGAGCGACGTGCAAGAGAGCCAGTGGCTGATGAAGTTGCATACCTATGGGCTGCTGCGCGACTCCTTCCGGCTGGCGGAAAACATGGAAGGCGTGCGGACGATCTGGCGGCTACGGGACCGGCACGTCAAGGACGCTGGGCGAGCGGTGCAGCACATGCAAAAGGCGCTGACGAAAATGAACATCCAGTTGGCCAATGTGATCAGCGACCTCAGCGGGGTCAGCGGGCAGGCGATCATCGCCGCGATCCTGAAAGGCCAGCGGGACCCCTACCAACTGGCGGATCTGAAACACGAGCGGGTCCAGGCGAGCCGGGAAGAGGTGGCGCGCAGCCTGGAGGGGAACTGGCGGGAAGACGTATTATTTGAACTACAGCAGGCGGTGGATCGTTACCAATTCGCGCACCAACAGATGCGGGAATGCGACCGAAAGCTGGAGGGTTATCTGGCCAGTCTGCCGACCCGCATGATGGACGTGCCCAGCCCAGCGGCCGGCCAGCAGGCGGCCGCGCCGAAGAAGGCCAAGAAGGCCAAGAAGGCGAAGAAACCCAAGGGCAACGCCCCGGCGCTGGATCTGAAGGCGGAACTCAAACGGATTTGCGGAGTGGATCTGACCTCGATCGACGGGATCGATGTGATGACGGCGCAGACGGTCCTCGCGGAAGTTGGCACGGACATGAGCGGATTCCAGACGGAGAACCACTTTGCTTCCTGGCTGGGGCTGACTCCGAGCAAGGACATTAGCGGAGGAAAGGTAATCGGGCCGGGACGAAGGAAAGTCCAGAACCGGGTTGCCACGGCGTTACGCATGGCAGCCAGCACGCTGTTAAACAGTAAGAGTTACTTGGGGGGCCGGTATCGGCACCTGCGCACGCAGTTGCCATCCAAGGCGGCGGCGGTCAAGGCGATGGCCCGCTATCTGGCGGTGTTGGTCTACCGCATGCTCACCAAAGGGGAAGCCTGGGTAGATCGCGGCGCGGCGAAATTCGAGCAAAAGCGCACCGAATGGGAGCTGGCTAGCTTGAAATCCAAAGCCTTGGCGAAAGGGTTCCAACTGACTCCGATCGTCGCAGTCAGCTAGGCTACCGCGAAACGTGCGAGAGTCCGAAAGCGCGCGATAGGCGCGAGAGGTCGTGGTGTGTTCGACCAGGCCCGATAGACAGCCCTTCATCCCCTTCGTGACTAAGAAAATCCACAAAAAACAAGCACGACGGCCCGATCCCAGGCCCAGCGGCGAGGAAGTTTCTGGAGAGCCGTCAGCCATCAGCTTTCGCCGGCTCCGCTTCCGCGGAGCCAGCCCGACGGGCAGGCTGGAAGCTGATGGCTGATGGCTATTTCCTGGTGAGCCGCGTTTCGCGCACAATGGATCTTTGAAGACTTCGGCATCGTTCATCCGCGCGCTTCCCTGGCTCTACGCCTGCGTCCTCGCCGCCACCGGCGTCTACATTTGCCGAGAAGCGTTCTTCACGGAATCGGCCGGCCATTTCAATTCCATGCACGGCGAGTGGCTGGCGCTGGCGCGCATCGCCGGGCTCGACTGGTTTTCGCCCCGCTGGTGGCCCTACTGGGGCGGAGGCGCGCCCATTCAGTACGCCTACGCCCCGCTGATTCCGTTCTCCATCGCGGCGCTGGCCCGCCTCTTGCACTCTTCGCCGGCGCTGGCGCTGAACATTATCATGGGCTTGGTCTACTGCCTGGGTCCCCTCGCGCTATACGGCGCCATGTGGCGGCTGACGAAGGCCCCAGACTACAGCTTTCTTGCCGCGCTGCTCTATTGCCTCGCCGCGCCGCCGGAAAACGTCGATCCAGGCGGCGGCTTCGGGCTCGCCTGGTTTGCCGCCGCGCGGCGAGCCTCCCGGCTGTTCGAATGGGACGACCTGCCTCATCACGCGTGCCTCATGCTGTTCCCGGTCGCCGTTTGGCTGTTGGCGCGCGCGCTGAAAGGGCGGCGGCCTCTCGATTATGCGATGACCGGCGCCGCAATGGCCGCCATGATGCTCGCCAGCATGTTCGGGTTCGTGCTGTCCGCGCTGGCAGCCTTCACCGTGCCTCTGGCGATGGAGAACCGCCTCTGGCCGTCCGGGCTTCCGCGCGCGGCGCTGCTGGCCGCCGCGGCATATCTCGTGGCCAGCCCGTGGACGCCACCCTCCATCCTCCTCGCTATCGGCTCCAACGCCGTGTTTGACGGTGAAGCGGATTGGTCGGCGCGCGGATTTCTGGCTTTGGCCATTCTTGCCTTCGCGTGGTTGTGCGTCTGGCTCGTCTCGCGGCGGCGCATTCGCGACTGGCCCGTTCGCTGGATTGCGCTGTTTGCCTGCCCCGCTATCCTGATCCCCGCGCTCGACCACTACCTGGCGCTGCACTTCCTGCCCCAGCCGCAACGGTACGTGGTCGAGATGGAGTTGGCGCTGGCCCTCTCCGCCGCGTTCGCCCTACGGCCCATCGTCCCGCGCATCCCGTCCCGCCTACGCGCGCTGCTGGCGGTCCCGCTGCTGTTGCTGGCCGTCTGGCAGGTGGCGTCGCAGCGCCGGTTCGTGAAAACGGCGCTACAGCCCGTCGAGGTTGCCCGAACCATCGAATACCGCTCGGCGCGGTGGGTTGCGGCGGCTTTTCCCGGGCAGCGGGTCATGATGACCGGATCGATGGCCACCTGGCTGGACCATTTCACGGACTCGCCGCAACTGAGCGCGCAATCCTACAGCACCGCCCCGAACCAGTTGCAGCAGTTGGCGCAGTACGCCATCTTCAGCGGCCAGGGTATGGGAGACCGCGACGCCGAGTACTCCATCCTTTGGTTGAAGGCGTTCGGCGCCCAAGCCGTGGCCGTTCCAGGCCCGAAAAGCCCCGAATATTGGAGACCGTTCGCTCACCCCGGGAAGTTCGACGGCGTCCTTCCCGTGCTTTGGCGCCAGGACGACACCACGATCTACCGCGTGCCGCAAGCTTCCGCTTCGTTGGCCCACGTGGTGCTCCCCAGCCAGGTGGTGCGCCGCCGCCCGTACGACGGTATGGATACCGGCGAATTGCGCCGGTACGTCGCTGCCCTGGACAATCCCGCCGCCCCGGCGTCCTTCGAATGGCGCGGCAAAAACCAAGCCGTGATCCATGCGCGCCTCGAACCGGGCCAGGAGATTTCAGTTCAGATCACCTTCGACCCGGGGTGGCACGCCTCGGTGAACCGCTCCACGCGCGCAGTCTATCGAGATGGCATCGGATTGATGGCCGTACAGCCGAATTGCGCCGGCGAATGCGAGATCGCGCTGGATTTCGACGGCGGCTGGGAGGCCAAGGCGTGCCGGGCCGCCAGCATCGGCGTGTTGCTACTCGGGAGTGTTCTCGTCTTGCGGCGGGCGAGGCAATGCCTCGCCCCTACAACGCGCCCCATGTAGGGGCCGGGCATTCCCGGCCCGCGGCCCCTGGACAATCCAAACCGTCAGCGCACTACAGTCCGCCGGGCCCTGCTACGACCGCGTCGCCATGGCCAGCCCGGCGGCCCCGACGATGCCGGATTTGTCGGCCACTTGTTGCTCCACGATCGGCACGTCGCGGCCCAGCAGGCCTCGGGAGCGCTCCCAGACTTCCTCTTGCAGCGGCGCCAGCAGGTCCGCGCCGGCGTCGGCCACTGGCCCCCCGAGTATCGCCACTTCCGGGTCGAACACATGCAGAAGGCCGGCCATGGCGGCGGCCAGCTTGTGGATGGCCCTGGCGACGATCTCCCGCGAAAGCCCGTCGCCTTCGGCGGCCGCCTGGAACACGGTACGGCAGGTGGTCAGTTGCGGCTGCTCGCGGAACAGGCGCGTCAGCGTGGAGGCGCAGCCGCGATGCACGGCCGCGCGAGCCTCGCTTTCGATGGCGCGGGCGGAAAACACGGTCTCCAGGCAACCGCGATTCCCGCAGGAGCAGGGCGCCCCATCGGGTTCGATAGTGATATGCCCCAGCAGTCCGGCAACGCCCGAATGCCCGCGCAACAACTGGCCATTGGCGATGACGGCGCCGCCCACCCCGTTGCCCAGCGTCAGCATCATCACGTTCCGGAGGCCGCGCGCGGCGCCCCAGACCATCTCGCCCGTCAAGGCCACGCGCGCGTCGTTATCCGCGAACACCGGCGCTTCCGCGGGCAGGCCCACCAGATCGCTCAACCGCAGGCCCTCCAGATAATGAAGCGCGCCCGGAAGCAGATCGATGCGGGTGCTGTCGGGATCGATGACGCCCTTGCAACCGACGCCCACGCCGGCGGGGGACTCCGTGGCTTCGATGAGCCAGCGGACCGCTTCGTCCAGTTCCGCCTGGAAGCTGTTCAGGTCCGCCGGGGTCCGGATGTTGCGCGACGCCAGGATGGCGCCGGTTTCATCCACCATGCCCGCCTTGATGTGGGCGCCGCCGATATCGATGCCGAGGATCACCATCGGTTCCCAGCTTACCCTACCGCACAGGCCGCGACGTGCGCTCCCGGTTCGTTGTATGCTGGCGCCAATGAGCACATGGGATCCCGCGCTGTATCAGGACAAGCATGCGTTCGTCTGGCAGTACGGCCGGGATTTGATCGGTCTGCTGGCGCCGCGGTCTGGTGAACGGATTCTGGACGTCGGGTGCGGCCCCGGACAACTGACGGCGCAGATCGCCGCCGCCGGCGCCGAGGTAACCGGCATCGATAGCTCGCCCGCCATGATCGCCGAGGCTCGCAAGAACTATCCGGAGCTGCGCTTCGAACTGACGGATGCCGGCCGGATGGCGTACGACCGCCAGTTCCACGCGGTCTTCTCCAACGCGGCCCTGCACTGGGTCCGCGATGCCGAGGCCGCGGCGGCCGGCATGGCGCGCGCGCTCGAACCGGGCGGCCGGCTGGTGGTGGAGCTCGGCGGCAAGGGAAACGTCCAGCAGTTGCGGGATGCCATCTCCCGCACGCTCGAAACCTTCCACCTCCCGATCCCGGAGAGCCCGTGGTTCTATCCGGTGATCGGCGAGTACGCCGCCATGCTGGAGCGCCACGGCCTCGCCGTGAACTACGCCGCGCTTTTCGACCGTCCGACGCCGCTCGCGGGTGGCCTGGGGGACTGGATCGCCATGTTCGGCCGGCACTTCCTCGCGGCCGTGAGGCCGGAACAGCGTGAGTCTTTCGTGCGCCAAGTGGAGGAATATGCCGGTCCGGCGCTGTGGCGCGACGGCAAGTGGTTCGCGGACTACCGGAGGTTGAGGATCACGGCGGCAAAGTACTAGCCGAACATAACAAAAACCACTACTGGACGCGGCGGAGCACTTCCGGCTCATCGCAGGCTTTGGGGTCGGCCCCGATTTTTGCGAGGAAGTTTCCGACGGCCTCGCTGGGAGCGGCGATCAGGGTGCGATCTTTGACCGGCACAGTAGGAAGTTGCTGGCCGGCCTGTTCCTTGAGCCAGTCGGATTGCAGGAAGGCGAATCGAAGCGTACTGCCTTCGGTCCACACGCGCACCGGGGTGTGGACGGCGATTTGAAATGCGTCTTCATTCGCAGAGACGAGGTCGAGTAGCTTGACGTCGTCCGTGACCATCAGACGCGCCTTGAACTGGTAAGCATCCGAGGAGTCGGATAAGTAGCGAATGCTATAACCGGTTCCATCCTGGCGGACCGAGTAGGCTTCTTTGCCGTCCTGATTGGTCCAGATACCGAGCAGGGCGGGGTCCATGACCGCCTGTTCGCCGGTGACGAAAGGATTCAGGGAGACCAGGCTCGAGCAGCCAGTCAGCGTAATGGCGCCGGCCAGCGCCAGGGAGAGTACCAAATGTTTCATTGTTCTATGCCTCCATCCAAGAACAGCGCTCCGGGACGGCCAGGATTGCACTACGGCAGGCGGATTTTTTTCAGGCTGCGAGCCAGGGTCACTCTGAGGGGCGCATAGTTGCCGGCTATCAGCATCAAGGCGAGGCCGCCAGCAAGAAGCATGATCGGCCAGAAGGCGCGGCCTGGGAAGACCTGCTGCTGCAAACGGTAGACGCCTATGGCGAAGAAGAGAAGTCCGCTGGCGAAGAAGTTTTTCATCTGGCGGGGGATGCTGGCGAACACGAACACGCAGGCGACGGCGGGAAGCAGCCATTCGAACACGCGGGCCTCCGCGCGCGATTGCGCGTCCATTCCGAGCAGCAGCAGAGAGGTCATCACGTGGCCGGGAATCACGAACCGAAAGGCGTGGCCGACGGTGCGCAGTTGCGGCGAGGATTGCAGGCGGCAGAGCCGGTCGAGAGCGAAGTAGATGGCCGCGTTCACGATGAACAGGTACTCGACCTGGCCGCGGGTCCAAGGCGCTGCCGAGTTCAACCACTTGGCATACGGTTCGTGGAAGGCCGCGACGCCGCTCAGCGCCGCCCAGGTGAAAGCGACGGCAAAGGGGTAGAAATAGCGCGAGTCATCCGGCCGGCGCGTGCGTTCGAAGGTGAAGCCGGCGATGAGGAAGAGCAGCGCGCAGGGGAGCAGGTGGAAATAGAAACGGCCGGGGTCATGGTCGAGCCAGTCCAGCATGCCCATGCGCAAGAGGCTGGCGAGGCACAGCAGAGCCGCGTAGGTGGCGAACATGAGCGAAAACACAGGCGCGCGAGTGAAGCGGCGCAGCCACCAGCAGACCGGCAGAGCGGCCAGCAGGGCCCACCACAATTGGGCGTTGGTGGCCTGCTTGGCGAATTCCAGACGGTGGAAGAGTTCCAGACGCAACTGGCCTCGTGTCACGCTGGTGAAGATGCGGACTTCCTGGGTAGTGGCCAGCGCAGCGATGGGCGCCACCAGACAGAAGGCCAGCAGAAAGGCGATGGCAACGCGAGAGTTGCCGCGGTTCCAGTTGCGGATACCGAGCCACGCGCTGGGAATTGCGGCGGCCCAGGCGGCGGCGATGGCGGGCGCTCCGGCCAGCGCCGGGTAAGAGAAAAGGGTCAGGAACGTAGCGCCAACGGCGAGGACCCAGGCGCCCAGATACAAGGTGACCTGTGGCAGCGTGAGACGGCGCGCCTCCATGATCCACGCATCTTCGCGCTCGATGAGCCGCTCGTAACGTTTGCGAATTCCATCGTACTCGGCTTCGGAAACGATCTGATCGTGGCGCCAACCTTCCAGGTCGCGGAGATGCTGTCCGACCTTGCCGGCGATCAGGCGGGCATAGGCGGCGGGCTCGGCCAGCACAGCTTCGCCAGCCAGGAAGCGATGCAGATCGCCGGCCATTTCGCGGGCGGAAGCGTAGCGGGCGGCAGGGTCCTTCTCGATGGCTTTGAGGCAGATGTTTTGCAGGTCGCGGGGAACGCCGGGAGCGCGGCGGCGCGGCAGCGCGGGCTCGTCTTCGCGGATCGAACGCAGCAGATCGGAAACCGTATCGCCACGGAATGGCGGCGCGCCGGTCAGCAGTTCGTAAAGGATGGCGCCCAAGGAAAAGACATCGCTACGAGCGTCCAGCGGGCGGCCGGCGGCCTGTTCGGGCGAAAGGTACTCGGGAGTCCCGGCGACCTGGCGCAGGGTGGCGCTATTCTCCTCGCCGGAGAGATCGAGCGCCAAACCGAAATCGAGCAGTTTCGGTTCAAGGTCCGCATCCACCAGGATATTGGCAGGCTTGAGGTCGCGGTGTACGATGCCCTGGTCGTGAAGGAAATGGGTGGCGAGCGCGACCTTTGCCAAGAGTTCGGCCTTTCCGCGGAAATCGAGCCGGGCGGCGGCGATAGTGAGCGGAGCGCCGGCGAGGTATTCCATCACGAAGTGAGGAGGCTCTTCGGCGGATCCGAGGCTATAGATGCGAGCGACGTGGGGGTGATTCAGTCGGGCCATGGCGCGCGCTTCGTCCATGAATCGGGCGCGCAGCCCGGCGTCGCCGGCGTAGCGCGGAGCAAGCGTTTTTATGGCTACCTTGCGGCCTAGGGCTTCGTCCATGGCGAGCAGGACGCGGCCCATGCCTCCGGCGCCGATTTGGTCGATGATCTTGTGGCCGGAAAGGCGGTCGGGCAGTGGAGCCGCGGGTTCCAGAACGCGATCGATTTCGGAAAGCGCGGCAAGTTCCGGGGCGAGTTCGGGCGGATGCGCGGTGGAGCGGGCGGCGCGCCGGTCCAGGAGGTCGGCGAAAGCGTCGGCCAGGCTCTGTTCGCGGTCGTCGTCCATTACGCCTCCGAGGCGTCCGAAAGCTCGCGGAAGCGCTTCACGGCGCGATACACCAGAAGCGCGACGGCTTCGCGTGACCTGCCCAGGCGCTCGGCCATCTCGGCGGTGGAAAGGCGCTCGATCTTGGCCATGAGGATCGCCTGGCGGTAATCTTCGGGCAGCGCGTGCAAACGGTCCAGCAGCCGCTCGATGGCCTCCCGCTGGGCGAGCAGGCGGCTAGGCGTTTTGGTATCGGCCGGTTCGGGGCCGAGCGGGTTTGTCTCGGAGCGGAAGCGAACCTCCTCGCCGGCTCGGCATTCGCGGTTCTGGTAGCGGACGCGATCGACGATGACGTGGTCGGCGATAGCCGAAAGCCAGCGGAAGAAGCTGCCGGGAGACTGGTAGGAGAAACGGCCGATATCGCGGAAGGCGCGCAGACAGGCTTCCTGAACCACGTCCTCCGCATCCGCGAACTCCCGCGTGCGCGAACCGAGCTTGAAGTGCACCAAGACAGCCAGGCGGCGACGGTGCTTTTCAAAAACTCGAGAGAGGGCCTCCTCGTTGCCATTCTTTGCCTGTTCGAGAAGGTCGAACGTGGAGGTGACCGATAGCATGGCGCGGCCTGAACCCATCATACGGGAAACCGGGGACGGGAACCTAAAGTCAAGCCTACTGTGCCGCCTTCAGCGTCCCCAAGTAGTTCCCGTAGCCCACAATCATGGTCGACGCCACCAGCACCAACAGGCTCACCGTCAGCCATGTCATGGTGCGCCGGCTGGCGCCGCGCCATTCGTGCAGGCCGATACCCCACAGGCTGCTGAAGATGATGATGCTGGCCATGTGCAGGGTCCAGCTCGAGAACTTGTATTTGCCCATCTGCGTTTCGCCCATAGTGTAAAAGAAAAATTGGAAGTACCACGTGGTCCCGGCCAGCGCCGAAAAGAAGTAGTTCCAACCCATGGGGACGCGCTCGGCTTCGCCGCCGCTGAAATATTGATGGCCCGTCTTGTTGCGCACGTTGAGGATTACGCACCAGAGGCAATTGGTGGTGAAGCCGCCCAGCAGCACCACTACCAGAACCGGCAAGCCTTGCCAGAGGGTGGTGGTTCCATGCCGCAGGGTGAGGGCCTTGATTGGGTCGCCCGCGCGCAGTCCGTATGAGAAGCACGCGCTCATCACGCCAGAGAAGGTGGCCACCAGCACGCCCTTCTTGAGGTTGAACTCCTTGATGACCTTTTGCTTCTCCTCGACCGACATCTCCTTTTCCTTGGACATGCCCGCTTTTCCGGCGAACGCGATGCCGCCCATGCAGACGGCCACGCCGAACAGAATTACCTGGCCCGAATGGGCGCCCACTACGCCGCTCATGAAGACGCCGTCGAAAATCGGGGGCATCAGTGTTCCGAACGCCGCGCAGTAACCCAGCACCATCGCCATACCCAGCGACATGCCCAAGTAGCGCATGGTCAGTCCGAACGTCAACCCGCCGAGGCCCCACAGCAGACCCCAGAAGTAGCACCAGAACACCGTGCTGCCGGGCGTCTCCCGAAGCACCGCGGGCAGGTCCTTGGTCATGATCATGCCCAGGGTCCACGGGGCGATAATCCAGCTAAAGAAGCCGCCCACCAGCCAATAGGTTTCCCAGGACCACTTCTTCACGCCGCGAAACGGGACGTAGAAACTGCCGGAGGCGAGGCCGCCCAGCCAGTGAAAGCACACTCCAAGTGCGGGATTCGGTGTCATAGTGTCGCCGGTGAGTGCAAAGTCTGTATTGTACGGCATCGCGGAGCGGCTGGCCACCGCTCCGCGCAAGACCGGTTTCCGAAACCACTGCGCACATCAGATGAAAACTTGACACTTTCAGACAGGAGTCGGGTACATTAGACGACTGGGGGGGCAATTCTCAATGAAGAAAACGACAGCAACTTTCATTACTGTGGCAGTGGCGGGGGCGGCACTCATGGCCTTCGCGCAGCCTCCGGTCCCGCAGGTGCAACCGCCTCCGGGGCAACAGCGGGCGCAGCCGGCTTCGGGACAGCCGGGTCCGGCGCCGCAGGGCGGGAGAGGGGGTGGCCAGCAGCCGATGCCACCGGGCCCCAATCCCAATTCGCAATACCGTCTGGGTCCGGACTCGATGCCGCAGGAAGGCGTGCCGAAGGGCGAGATCCGCGGGCCGTACACGCTTCTGTGCAAGGTTTATCCAGGGACTCAGCACACGTATTGGGTGTACGTTCCCGCGCAGTACGACCCGGCGGCGCCGGCGAGCCTGATGGTCTTCCAGGACGGGCAAGCATTCAAGGACGAGAATGGCGATCTGCGGGCGCAGAATGTGATGGATAATCTGATCTACCGGCGCGAGATTCCGGTCATGATCGGAGTGTTCATCAATCCGGGCCGCCGGCCGGATCAACCGGAACCCAGCCCGCAAACCAGTTGGGGCGATGGGACCACCAACCGCGGCATTGAGTACAACACGCCCGACGATAAGTACGCTCGCGTGACTACCGAAGAGCTGATGCCGGCGCTTTATAAGGAGTACAACATTTCGAAGGACCCGGAACAGCATGGAATCGGGGGATCGAGCTCCGGCGCCATCGCCGCTTTCGCGGTTGCCTGGGAGCGTCCCAACGATTTCCGGAAGGTGCTGAGCAATGTGGGCAGCTTCGTGAATCTGCAGGGCGGCTATGTGTACCCGGATCCGTCCTGGCGAGCGATAAGAAGCCCATTCGCGTGTTCCTGTGCGACGGGCGGAACGATAACCGGGGGGCCGGCCGCAACGGGGCCTACGACGAGAAACGCGATTGGTTCTACCAGAACGTCCGCCTGATGAAGGCTCTCACGCAGAAGGGTTACGATGTGAACTACTCGTGGAGTATGAACCTTCACGGGCAGAAGTTCGGCGGCATGATTCTGCCGGAGATGATGCGCTGGCTATGGCGCGACGGTCCCGTTTCCACCGATGTCAACGACATGGTTGAGCGCAGTTTCCGCCAGCCCGCGGTGAAAAGTCCCGCCGAGACCCCGCGGGAACACTGACTGCCATGACGCGATATGCACGGCGCCATTTCACTTTGAGGCTCGCCGGTCGCCGTCTTGCCCGTGAACATCCGGTTCAGTCGACATCGATGATGCCGCGGCGAAATGCCTCCGATACCGCCTGTGCCCGATCGCTGCGCTTGCTGAAGCGCGCGGCTCCGTACCGAGCCGCGACCGTGAGGGAGCGGTCGTCGCGGATTACGCCGCCGTGTTTGTGAAACGGTGCGCTAAGCGAGCTGCTCCAGTTCCCCTTCGAGCAACGCGACGTGCTCCTCTTCTTCCGCCGCCAGCTCTCCGCAAAGATCCCGTTCCAGACCCTCGGGAAGCTCGCGCGCCAGCTTGTGGAAATGGTCGCGCGTGCGGCGCTCCATCTCCAGGGCGGCTTGATAGAGATCCCGAACGCCGGAATCCTGGGTCACGCGGATGCCGCGGAACAGCCAGTTGGAGAGCAGCTTTTGCTCGTCGGCGGAAAGCTCTACCACCTCGCGGTCCAGATGGGCATGGTATTTCTCTTCCAGCTCGTGCAGGTGGTCCAGCTCGGCCTCGTAGAGCCGCTCCAGGACGGCGCGCTGTTCGGGCGTGGCCGCCTTGTCGCGCGCCAGCTTATAGAAGTGGAACGAATCCAGCTCGAACTGCACGGCATCGCGGATGGCGCGGAAGCGCATGGAATCGCCCAGGTCGCGCCCCGGAATCACTTCCAGCTCGCCGCCGCACATAAAGCACTTGCCGTAAGGGATGGCGAACCCCGTGGTGAGCTTGAAACAGCTCTTGCACCGCCACGAGTACCGGATCTGCGCGCAGCAGATCTCGTCTTCGTCGAGGGTGCGATGGCATTTGGGGCACGATGAGGGCATAACTTTGGACCTCGTTTTAGGAGCTGACAGCCTTCAGCCTTCAACCTTCAGCCTTCAGCCATCAGCCTTCAGCTTTCAGCCATCAGCTTTCAGCTTTTGAAGCAGGGCTGTTAGCATTCGTTTCACCTCGGTGGTCTGATCGGCCACCCTTTTGTACTCTTCGGGTTTGATCAGATTCAGATCCTTCGCCAGCAACAGATGGTACTCAGTTTCGGTGGCCGATCCCATCGCAATCGAACAAAAACGAGCGAACTCGCGATCCCCGCCCCGCCCGCGTCCCTCGGCCAGATTCGTCGGAATGGAAGAACTCGAGCGCCGGAGCTGCGATGTCAACCCATACATCTCCGCTCGGGGAAATACGCCAGTAAGCCGATAGACCGCCAACGTCAATTCGTGGGCCTTCTGCCGTACCTTTAACTCATGGAAATCCTGCATAGGCGGCAGTAGTTCTCAACTTTCAGCCGATTCAAGCTGATGGCTGACGGCTGATGGCTGACAGCTATTCATATACTCCAGCATTCCTCTGGCGGCCCTCTTCCCCGCGCCCATCGCCAGGATCACCGTGGCGGCGCCGGTGACGATGTCGCCGCCGGCAAACACGCCGGGAATCGACGTCATCCCGGAGCGTTCGTCCGCTTCCAGGTATCCCCATTTGTTGGTTCGCAAACCCGGCGTGGTTTGGGCGATGATGGGGTTCGCCGTGGTGCCCAGCGCGTAAATCACGGTATCCACATCGAGCAAGAACTCCGAACCTTCCACGGGCGCCGGCCGCCGCCGGCCGGAGGAATCCGGCTCGCCCAATTCCATCTTCTGGACCCGCATCCCCGTGACCCATCCCGAGGAATCGCCCAGGATCTCTACCGGGTTGTTGAGCCACAGGAAACCGATGCCCTCTTCGATGGCGTGCTCCAACTCCTCCGCGCGCGCCGGGGATTCGCGACGCGAGCGGCGGTAGACCACCGACACCGCTTCCGCCCCCATGCGTAGCGATACGCGCGCGGCATCCATGGCGGTGTTGCCCGCGCCCACCACCGCCACGCGTTTCCCCATCCCCACCGGCGTGTCGTAGAGCGGCTGCTGGTAGCCCCGCATCAGGTTCACGCGCGTGAGGAATTCGTTGGCCGAAAAGACGCCGTTGAACGCTTCGCCCGGAATGCCCATGAACTTGGGCGACCCCGCCCCGGTACCCACGAAAGCCGCGTCGTAACCCATCTGCGCCATCAACTGCGGAATGGTGAACAGCTTTCCGATGATGGTGTCCAGCCGGATCTCCACGCCGGACCTCTTCAGGTTCTCGATTTCAGCGTCGATGATGATATCCGGCAGGCGGAACTCGGGAATGCCGTACTTGAGGACGCCGCCCGCCACGTGCAGCGCCTCGAAGACAGTGACCTTGACTCCGTTGCGCGCCAGTTCGCCGGCGCACGCCAAGCCTGCGGGGCCAGAGCCGACGATGGCCGCCTTCTTCCGGGGCTGCGACAGAACCGGTTGGCAGGCGGAAGCGCCTGCCCCACTTCCCGGCAGCAAGGTGGGACAGACGCTTTCGTCTGTCAGGCCAGCCACCGGCTGGTCCCACCCGCGGCCCAGCGCGCAATCGGCGACGAACCGCTCGAGCCTGCCCACCGCCACCGGCTTGAACTTCGCGCCCACCACGCAGGTGGCCTCGCACTGCGATTCCTGCGGGCAGACGCGCCCGCACACCGCCGGCAGCGCGTTCGTGCTCTTCAGAATCTGGTAGGAGCGCTTGATGTCCTTTTGCGCCAGCGCCGCGATGAAGCCGGGGATATCGATTCCCACCGGGCAGCCCGGCACGCAGCGCGGCTTCTTGCAGCGGATGCAGCGCTCGGCTTCGTGCAAGGCGCCTTCGAGGTCGAGACCGAGCGCCACTTCCTTGAAATTATGTCTCCGCTCTTCGGGACTCTGGTGCGGCATGGGCGCCCGCTCGGGCGGGATGGTCTTGATGTTCTTGGGCAGGCGCGCTTCCGGACCCGCCGCCACCGGCTCCGGCAGTTCGACCGGCGCCGGCATCGCCGCCCCGCCGCCGTTCCTGCCCCGCATGCCGGCCAGCTTCGCCGACTCGGTGCGGAACCGCTCCAGCGACGCCTTTTCCTCGCGCTCGAAGCGCTTCTGGCGCAGCGCCAGCTCATCGAAATTCACCAGGTGGCCGTCGAAATCCGCGCCGTCCACGCACGCGAACTTCATTTTCCCGCCCACCGTCACGCGGCACGACCCGCACATGCCCGTGCCGTCTACCATGATGGAGTTCAGGCTGACGATGGTCGGCACGCCAAACGGACGCGTGGTTTCCGAGCACGCTTTCATCATCGGGATGGGGCCGATGGCCACCGCCTCGCACACGTTCTTTTCGTTGGCCAGCACCTCCGCCAGCGCGTGCGTGACGAAGCCGCGGCGGCCGTAGCTGCCGTCGTCCGTGGTGACGATCAGTTCGTCGCTGAATTCGCGGAACCGGTCTTCCCAGAACACCAGGTCCCGGTTGCGGAAGCCCACCACCGAGACGGTGCGGTTGCCCATGGCCTTGTACTCCCGCAACTGCGGGAACACCGGCGCCACGCCCAAGCCGCCGCCCACCAGCACGACCGTCCCTTCGAGCTTGCGGATGTGGCTGGGCAGCCCCAGCGGCCCGATGAAGTCCAGAAGGAAATCGCCTTCGCGGAGCGCCATCATTTCGAACGTGGTTTTCCCGACCGCCTGGATCACCACGGTCACAGTACCCCGGCGCGCGTCGAAATCGGCCACCGTCAGCGGAATCCGTTCCCCATGCTCGTCGATGCGAGCCATGACGAA
>OCTA010003050.1_pt1 | contig 14976 bp, 14 predicted proteins | sample 1538991 | NCBI WGS metagenome assembly OCTA01 (sample SAMEA3539302, study PRJEB22396) | soil metagenome | biome: tundra; feature: field; material: soil | place: USA | collected 2010-05 | depth 0.15 m | reverse complement strand
CCAGGGTGGGGAATTCTGATGATCGGATCTGAGGAGAAAACCGTGATCCGGCCCATCGTCACCATCATGTCCGTCCCTTCCTCGAATGACCCGATGAAGCGGACTCCCGGCGGACACTATTCAGTTGGGGCTCTGCCAAGCTCCTATCAAGTCACGCCAGGACGTCCTTGACGGCAACGAGCGACACCATCGGCGAAGGTCAGCCCACAGGGGCGACCAAACCAGGGAGAGTCAGCTCGAAGCCGTCAGGGACAATCCACCACGCGCGCCAACAGCGCAACGCCCAACCAGCTTCTCACTGAAATCCAGGGCGGACGGGACGGCGTGCAGAATCGGGCAAATGCCTACGTACGCCTGTCGCGACCGGCCACTGACCGAGCAGCAGACCGATCCGAGCACACGACTCTGCAGTCGCCATAGGAGGGCGTCCGCCTCACTCAAAGGGATCGTGGCGCTGCGACTGGGCGCGAGCCCTAGTCTCGGGCCATGCACAACGCGGCTCGGCCCGCCGCAGCCGACGTCGTGTTCGACCTTTTTGCATGAACCCGGATGATCCGGAGACAACCGCACCGTCTCGGCGAGCGTGAAGATCGACGATGCCGCGCGTCGCCAGACGGCTTCGCCCATCACCGAGGAGGAGGCCCGCACCCTTCGTGCTCGCAGCAAAGCCGTGAGCTATCCGAAGAAAGCGATCTCTCCTTCCGCGAGCGGACTGCGGCCGGCCTTAAGCTCGTTCATTCGCTCGCGTAGCTTCCGACGCTTGAAGTATTCGGGACGGTCCTTGTACTCCTGTCGTACCTTCGTGGCAACTTCCTGTAGCTCCGGAATGCCCCAAGGGCTTGCTGCTTCCGTGATCAAGAACGGGAGCCGAGTGCGTTGATCGCGTGTGAGCTGCCGCCGCGCCGGACCGATAGCCAGAAGGTGCGAGAGATAGTTCGGATGCATTACTGGCCCGGACTTGAGTGTGATGCCCTCTTCCCTCATCAGACGAGACAACGCGAGGGCGCTTGTCTCTAGCGTTACCCACCAGGTCTCGAATCCTGCCACTGTAGCCGGCTGCCTATTCCGGCGCGCCAAGACTCCGAGATACATCTCCACATCGTGTCGAAGCAAGACGTCAAGATCTACGTCGGGCCGCGACGACTTCCGCTCTCGCCACAGCTCTGTGAGCCTCGACCGAGTCGTGAGATCGAAAACTTCCTCAACTTCCTCCGTGAAACCAGCCCGCTCGATGCCAAGCGTATGCGTCAGGAAATCCTCAACATCAGCCTCCGGATCCGAACCAAGAAAATCTGACACGAACTGCCGAAAGTCTCCATCGCCGCTGTGAAGCGCGCGCCACCGGTCGAGGACCATTGGCACGGCACCAACCCACTTCGTACCGAGCTCCGTGCACCTCAGCGATCGCCGCAAATGAGTAGCAGCCTCGTTGAATACGCCCTGCGTACACAGCAATCTCGTCCCGGAACTCCGAGCGTTCCGCAGGAGGTTCGTGTATTGCTGCTGTGTCTCTGGAAGTAGCGTCTCGACAAAGACCGGAAGGACAACAGTCGTATCTAACACGAGTTCTCCGCCGCTGAACAGCTTATCGACGGCCTCTTGGACGTCGGGAGTAGCCCGCAAGAATGCACGCACAGTGTAAGCCTCGGATAGCGAGTGGAAATAAGGCACGACCGCCGCAGAGGGACTCAGCAATGTCTGAGTAGCAGCCTCGGCCAACAGGTTGAACGTGTCAATCTGCTTCATCTTAAGCATCGACAACGTGCGCGCATCGTTGATCAGCATCCTCTCGACGACGTCATAGACGTCAGTACGCGGGATGTCCACGGAGTCTTGGAGCACGGCCTCCGCGAAGGCATTCCCGTATTCCAAAGCGATCTCCTCGAAAAGCCGTCTCAACACGTTCACCAAGAGATGTGTCTCCAGACCGGCCTCAGGATAATCCAAGGTCTCCGCCGCCACACTAAGGTGCTCTGCCAGATCGCGATCCAGGGCTTCGCCTTCGGTTATGCGCTGCGCTGCCAGGGTCTCAAGCCTCTGACGCTCGGTGTAATGCAGCGCATAAGTGCTCTCTGTGAGGCTTACCGTAACGCGGCGTGCGCTCTTCAATCGCCTGAGCGCAGCCACGGTTAGGCCACGGACTCGCTCGGCTTGCTCCGTTGGAAATTCGGCCGCGACGTCTGCGACGATGTCTGCCTCTGTCTTGCGATCGGTCGCGTCGGTTCCTACGAGGGAAGCGAGCACGAACGCCTCAAATGCGACGCGCGTGAGGTCCCGATCGTTGTCAGCGTCCCGAAGTTGCAGCTCGAGATAGAACAGCCCGGTCTCGACCTGTCGGAGCGTAAGGTCACCGTCCCCTGGATCGTCCCGGGTACGACCGAGAATCCGACCAAGTACCTGATCCTTCAGTTGCTTGGCCGCGTGACGCGTCTGCTGGTCGCGTCCCGCCCGGACGACCCACCATTCGCGATCGCGAATCGAGAGTGCAATGCCTTCATTCCGAAGCTCACTCTCGAGGGCGTCGGACTGGCTACCGATGTCGCGACTGGTGGCATATATCAGGACAGCGCACGGAATGCTCTTCTCTTGAAGTCTCTTCAGCGTGCCGCGAACCTTGCCCCGCCAATCTTCGACAAGGGAGTATTGAAACACCACTTTGGCGGGCTGGTCGGGGTCGGGAGCGAACAGCACCGCGTCGCGACCTTTGTCGTTGGTTCCCCCAATAGGGCGCAGCGACGGGAAGTCGGACAACAGAAACGCCGAGGCGAAATCCTGAAACCTATCCCAGTCGCTCGGCCGTAGGTTGTTAAGGGCGACGCGAAGTTGATCGTCCATGGGAAATGCCTCCGCTCCCGTATGCCGAGGCTGACGCGCCACGGCCGCTCCGTGATCTCAGCTAATGCTACCCGGGGGATTCTCGGCAGGCGGCGAACGGAGGTCGCGCGGTGGCATGGTGCGGCGGCGGCAAGGCGCCGGGAGCAACGCCCCGCTGCCCGTACTGGACGCACCACCTTCGGCGCTCCCACAATGGCGGCGATCACCGATTGCGAACACACGCCTGCTTGGCCTGCTTACACGGCCACGAGACAGCCGCGCCCGATGTTGATCGCTGGCGCTTCGCCCAGACTCAAGCGGCCGGCTCCCGCGGCCGGGCGATCGCTTTGGCTCAGGCGTCGGGGCACTGCGCGCGACTCCTAGCGCGACTTAGAATCGCGCGCTCGGATCCCGTCCGCGGCCCGCGCGGCGGTCGCTGCGACGGGCGTACGTAGGCATTTGGCCGATTCTGCCCCCCGGATCATCTGCCCTGCTCTCGGCGAATCCGGGCCCTATGCCTTTTCTTCGTCGGATGAGGGGTCCGCTGGGTGATTGCTTCGTCCGCTGACGTATAACACCTCGACAAGTACTGTCATAGGTGCTCACAAGCTCCTATACTGGGTGCGCGAATGCCTCTATCAGGACCCTTCCGCGTAGGACTGTTCCCCACCGGTGGCGCCATCCCGGAGGATCTGCAGATCGGTCGCTCCCGAGTGATCGAGCAGATCACAGCTCATGCTCTCGGAGGCCAAACCCAATTCCTTGCCGAGGACCGCCACCTCGGCAAGTCCAGCGTTCTGCTGGCAATGGTAGACCGCGCGCTGGGTGAGCCCGAGCCCGACTGCCTGGTCCTTTCGGTTGACCTCCGCGACGGCATCAGCAGCTCGAGAAGGCTCGCTCAGATCCTGCTTGCGCAAGCCACTCAGCAGAATGCGGGACTCAAGATCTCAGGGCTCGCGAAACGCGGCGCGCTCGCCCGTCTCCGCCAGCCGGCCCGCGTCGGTCTGGCAAAGGCGGGAGAGCTGTTGGGCTTCCAGGACGAGGCGGCCGTCGTCGAGGCGATCGGCCAGGCATTGACCCCTCGCGACGATACGACGCTCGCCGACGCGCTCAAAGCGCTTGACGCGCGTGGTCACGCGGCCAACGCGCGGACAATCATTGCGGTCGACGAGGCACAGGAGCTCGCCACCTGGGAGGACAGCCACGCAGTTCAGCAATGCCTCGCGACGACGATCAAACGAGGCGAATCCACCGTAGCCTTCGTTTTCTCTGGCAGCGAAAAACACACCGTCGCCGCACTGTTCGAGACCGCCAACGCACCGCTGCACGGGCTAGGGATCCGCCGCTCCTTGCCACCGATCAGTCGCGACGACTGGGTCACTGGACTGATCAACCGCTACGACCAGGCCGGGATCGCGATCGACCCGGACACAATCCACAAGATCCTCTACTACAGCCATGAGCTGCCGCTACCGACGATGCTGATCTGCCAGCACACGCTCGACTGGCTCGAGAAGGACCGCGTCACTGCGGCCACCGTCGATCAGGCCATCAACGACGCTCGCCGGCACCCCTCCTGGGACCTACCCGCATGAGCAGCACTTCCATCGAAGCCCTCGCGGCACCCGAGCCCAGCGGCAATACGGTCACCCTCGAGGTCGCGCGGCCACACCTACTGCGCCAGATCATCAACACCATCGCCGAGCAGCCCTTCACGGGGCTAGTCGGCGAGGCCGAGCTCGGAAAGAGCCAACTCCTGAACGCCGCGCTACGCCAACTCGCCAGCCGGCAGTGGGCCGTCGTGAAGCTCGACCTGGAGAGCGCATGGTCACCGAACCGACTGGCCTGGCAGTGGGCGCTCGAGCTCGCGCGAGCCGCCGTCGGCGCGGCGCCAATTTCTCACCTGCACTCGCTGGATCGCAGTATGTGGCCAGCCAGCACCCGCTCCGCGGTCCTCTCCCTTCCCGGCGTACTCGGGCCTGAGACGGCTGCACTGGCCCAGCAGCCGCAGCCCGCCAACGGAATCGGCCGCGACGAGGCGCTGCAAGCACCACTGCATGCCACGATCGCGCTGGCCCGAGAGCGAGAGGTGATTCTGGCCATCGACCACCTCGAAACGCCCTCGGCAGCGGGCCTACGCTCTCCCGATGTCGCCAAGCTGCTCTGGTCGATTCGCGCGCCGGCGCAGCACTTGAAAAATCTCCACGTCGTCGTGGCAACTCGCCCCGCGGCCCAGGACCTGGCCAGCGGCACGCAGAGCGCCTACCACCTATTGGGACGCTGGCTGACCATCCAGCCCCCCACAGCAGAGGAATTCGCTGGGGCTACCGGCATGCCGCTGCCGTGGTGCGATCACGTCGTCGCCCATACCGGTGGACATCCCAGCAGCACCATGGAAGTCCTTGCCGAACTACGCACGCTCACTACCGACCCTGGCCAGATCCTCCCGGATCTCCCGACGGGATACTCGGAAAGGCGAGCCGCATCGTTGGTTGAGTACGCGATCGTCACCGTCAGCGAGCGCCACGTCGATCTAGCACGCCGTTCGATCGAGCACGCCCGCAGCGTGCACCGGCTTGGTAGTCACCTCCTCGCAGCCGTCGCGCACGGCGAGGGCCCCTACCAAGCCACTCCCGAGATCCCCGGGAGCGAGGTCGCAAAGGCAATGGTGCGCCTGCACCTAAACGGACTCGTACGCCCACGCAGCAACCAAAGAGGCTGGGAACCGACAGACCCGCGGATACGATGGGCGTTGACCGGTTCGACGTCTCGGTCCATCGGGCCATGGAAGGGCCTAAGAGGAGGTGTCGCAGACGGACCCTATGTCGGCGCCCACATCATCGACACAACCACCGGCCGCCGGTGCCAAGTCGAAGAAGTCCTAAACGACGGTGCCGTCCTGAGAGTGCGCTTCGAGGACGGGCACTCCGAAGCGATCACGGTTCGACCGCCGACGACGGATGAGCTGGACACCCTTCGTCGACGCGAGATCGACGAGCAAGTCTCAAGCGAGACAGAGCATGACAAGCCAGGCCCTGACGCTCAAACGGAATGAGCCAGGACACCCGACGGCGGGGGCTCGGCGGACCTCGGATCGAGTGAGGCTAGAAATGGCCGACCCCGACGGTCGCCGACCGGCGTCCGTACCTAGGCATTGCCCGGCTTCCCGATGGCGTTCCAGAGTTGCGCTTTTCGGCGATGAGCGCGCCGTCATCGCAGCGAGCGGTCCGGGCGGGCGCAGTGATCACGCCAACGGATTTGGGCGCTGCCGAGATGGGCCTGCGTCGTTAGCGCGCCCGCCAGAGCAGCCCTCGCCGTCGCCTGGTGACTGCTTGCCGGACGGGTAACCGATCTAGTCGGGGGTGGTCGAGGGGTGCTGAGGTCGGGGTCGCTGCGGTGTGAGGCTGGTGAGGGTCCTGAGCAGCCGGTCTACCGAGTCCTCTGCGTGGTGGCGTGCGGCGAGCGACCGGAGGGCGGGTTCGTTGATCGGGTAGGCGTCTCGTTGGCCAGGCGGGAGCGCGACGGGAAGATCGTCGACCGGCCGCACGACGGTGATCGCGGCCTGGAGGTACTCCCGGTCTGGCGGGCGGAGCGGCCGGTCGCGCAGCACGCCCGCGATGTTTCCGTGGCGGCGGATCATCGCCGCCGCGGTCACGGCGCCGACGCCCTTGAGCCCGGGAAGTCCGTCGGAGGGGTCTCCGCGCAGGATCGCGAAGTCGGCGTATCGACGGCCTGGGATTGCGTAGCGGCGCGTGATCTCGGTTTCGTCGATCACCGCGAGTCCTGACCGCTCCGGATACAAGACGCACACGCGGGGATCCTCGACGAGCGCGAACAGATCCCGGTCACCGCTGGCTATCTCGACGGTCCCGGGGGCGAGTTTGGTCAGGGTGGCGATCACGTCCTCGGCCTCGTAATCGGCGACACCAACTACGTCGATCCCGATGTGTGCAAGCAGTTGGGTGATCACCGGAAGGTCGGGCGCCAGCCCGGGTGGAGCCGGCTCAGAGACCCGGTGGGCCTTGTAGTCCGCGATCAGGTTCACTCGCCACTGGGGCCGCCATGCCCAGTCGTCGGCGATCACCAGCCGGCGGGGCCGCCGGGCGGCGACCAGCCGTGCCAGCCTGTCCAGGAAACCGCCGATCGCGTTCCCGTCCGGCCGCGAAACGCGCTGGCTGGCCAGCGCGCCGTAGTAGGCGCGGAAGATCAGGCTCGATCCATCGATCAGCAACCACTCGCAGGGCATCCCCGCGCCATTCTGCCGCGCCCGTCACGCCGGCCCGGCTCACGCCACTGGCGCGCTGCACGACGCGTCAGGACAAATGGCACCTCGCGTGGTCGACCCGATCGTGACCGTCACCAACCGCGCCCCGCTCGTCGCGACCGTGGACCGCGTGCGGGCGAACGCCCTTGCGTTTGGGCCGGAACACGCGGCGGACACAGGCGCCCGCTGGAGGGACGGACACGATCCTCCGCCGCACAGCAGATCCAGCCGAACCGGACGATGGCCTGGTCGCCGAAAGAGGCGTCGGCGGCGAGCCGTCGGCACGAGGGGATTCGTCGCAATGCAAGCGTCAGCCTGCCCCAATTTGGATGGGCGAAAGCGCGCGCCCGGTGGGACTGCATCTCGGCGGTGAGGCCTCTTCCGTGGTGGGGGACGGTCTGGGTTCCTGAGGGCGAGGCTGCGCGGACCTGGGGTTGTTCCCCCAAACTCGCGTCGGTGCCAAGCCACCTCAACCGCCTGCAAGGCGCGGCTCCGACACAGATTCAGCTTGCACGACGGGCCAGCAGGGTGGAGTCGTGCACGTCGACCGTCGCTCCGTCGCGAGTCACGGTTCGCGGTCGCTGGTCCACTACGAGCACTTCGAAACCATCGGGTAGACCCGGGACCAGGTCTTGGGCGAAGAACATCGCTCGACGCTGGCTGGTGGTCAGATGGGTGAACACCGCCGACGGTGCGTGACCGACGACCAAGAGATGCCCGCCCGGCCCGACAGCCTCAGACAGCCGGCGAGTGACATCGACCATCCCGCCGTCTGGCGGGTGCAGGAAGTGGGTGGTGACCAGGTCGTAGGACCGGCCTTCGGCGGCGAAGGCCCGAGCATCGACCTGCCACCAGTCGATCCGGGCGGCGACCCCTGCCTCATCGGCGTGCCTGGCTGCCCGGGCCAGGCCGTTGCTCGAGAAGTCCGCGCCGGTGACCCTCCAACCCCTGCCGGCTAACCAGATCACGTCGCCGCCCTCGCCGCAACCGACATCGAGCGCGGTGCCCACGGTCAAAGCTGACACCTCGGCGACGAGCTGCGCGTTGGGACTCCCGCTCCAGATCTTCTCCTCGCTGGAGTACCGCTCGTCCCAGTTCGGCGGCTCAAACATCGCCGTCGATTTCTCCTCGGCGGGCTGATGCATGTGCCCGCCCATCAGGCGACCCTAGTCCGGCGGTTCGCGGCGCTGTCCACGACCGCCCCGCACGACCCATTGATATCCATGCCCACCAGTGTGCGGATCAAAGGCCTCGTTGACAACTCCGCTTGCGAGCCCGGCAAACCCGACAGGTTGCGAACCCCTCGAGATCGACGCCTGACCCCCAGCAGATCACCACGACCCTGCCCAGGCGGGCTGACCACCTTCAACAGAGGGGCGCCGACTCATCCGCTACTGACTTCGTCGCAATGCGCGCTTCCGGAAGGCGTCATCGTCGATGTCGAAAGCAGGCGTGCCGGAGGAAGCCGGTTGACGCGCCTCGATGCGCTGCTCGTCCGGTCGGCCAGCGCCTCCAGGGTCTGCCCTAGGCGGATCGTTAGCCCTCTGGGGTGAGCTCGTCGCCTAGGCTGCTTTGCATGCCACCCGTCAGTTTCGGAATCGCCACCGCGCCGCAGCAGGTCGACTACGACGACATCGTGCGCGTGTGGCGGGAGGCGGACGCCGTTCCCGAGATCGAGCACGCTTGGTTGTTCGACCATCTGATGCCGATCGCGTCAAACCCTCTCGGACCGATCTTCGAAGGCTGGACGCTGCTATCGGCAGTCGCAGCGCAGACCAGCCGCCTGCGTTTGGGCTTGCTGGTCACCAGCAATCGGATTCGCCCGCCGGCGGTGCTGGCCAAGATCGCGACGACCGTCGACATCGTCTCCAACGGCCGGCTGGAGTTCGGGATCGGCGCCGGCTCGCGGACGAGCATCCCCGAAGCGCGCCGCGAGTACGACGCCCACGGCTTGCCCTATCTCGACTTCCGCGACTCCGTCGACGCGTTGGCTGAGGCGTGCACGGTGATCAAGCGGCTGTGGACCGAGACTGAGCCGTTCGACTTCGACGGCCGCCACGTCCGACTCACCGGCGCGTTCGCCAACCCCAAGCCCGTTCAGCAGCCTCATCCACCGATCCTCATCGCCGGGCGCACGGCTCGGGTGCTGCGCGTCGTCGCCGAACACGCCGACGTCTGGAACATCGCCGGGTACACCATGGACGAGACCCAGGCCCGCAGCGCTCTACTCGATCGCTACTGCGTCGAGATAGACCGCGACCCTGCCTCGATCACCCGCTCGACCAACGTGCGCGTCGACTACCAGGACCCGGCCGCCACCCGCGACGCCGTCGCCGCGGTCCTCGGCGCCGGCTTCACGCACATCGTGCTGAGCCTCGGCGCTCCCTACCCCGACGAAGTCGCCCGCTGGGTCGCCGACCAGATCATCATCCCGTCACTGCGCTAAATGGATCTGAGCTGCGCTGCGCGACGCTCGTGCCCCGCAGCGATCTAGTGGCGCCCGGGGTCAAGACGGTCGGTCGCCGACGGCCAGCGGCAATGGTCCAGCTGATGGAAACGTCGCAAAGCAATCGTCGGAAACCCTGGCCAAGCGGTGACGAAAGCGAGCGTCCGGCCGAACCGGCGCGTCCTTTCACGCGAAGGCGAGCGCCGAGTCGACTCGCCGCGGACGCTCCAGTTCGTGGCGAAGCACAAGCCAGCCTCCAGCGCCTCGGGCGGGAAGAGCGATCGTCAGTTGTCGGCCGGTGCTAGCCGGCCGTGCCGCTCATGGCTAGCGTTTTCGACCGACGCGGACTCCGCGCTAAGGAGGGGCGTTGGCGTCATGCCTGAGATGCCCGAGGCCGAAGCAGAGGAGGGCTCTCGCAACGGGTCGCGCGCGCTGTCAGCCCGACGACCGCGCTGCCGAGCTACGCCTGAAGCGTCCAGGCCGTTCCGGTGGCCGCTTCGCACTGGGGCCCGCCACCGCCGTGATGAGAATTTCACGCGGGCAGTGACCGTCCATCCTGGTTAGGAAGAGAGGGATCTCGTCGTCGTCAAGCGGTCGCCAATCGACGCACGCATCGAGGCAGCAGTCAAACTTCGAGCCGACTGGATCGCGCTGGAATCAAGAAGCCACGGCCAGACCGAGGCTCGCCGCCGCGTCGGCGTACAGCTTGCGCATCCCGTCTTGAAAGAGGACGAAGCGGACGACTCGTACATTGTCCGAGCCGACAGCTGCCTGCCAGGCGGCACTGATTGCGACCAAGGCCGCCCGGGCGGGTGGATACCGGTACGCACCGCAGCTGATCGCGGGGAACGAGATCGATGTCAATTCGAGCTCGTCGGCAAGTTCCACCGCGCGACAATGACATCAAGCGAGCAGGTCTGCCTCACCCGCGTCTCCGCCGCTCCATCGAGGACCGACGGCGTGGATGACGTAGCGGGCCGAGAGCGCATACGCGTCAGTGACCTTGGCGTCCCCGACCTGGCAGCCACCGAGCACAAGGCTGGCCTTCAGCAGTTCCGGGCCGGCGGCGGTGTGGATGGCACCATCCACACCGCCACCTCCTTGGAGCTCGGGGTTAGCAGCATTGACGATCGCATCGCTCGTCTCGGCTGCGATGTCACCGACGACGATCTCCAGCGTCAATTCAACGCTGCTCACCTTTGCTGAGCCACAACCGTCTCCGGCCGGCTGCTTACTTGTGATGATGACCGGTACTGCGAGGATCGCAGCCGCAATTCTGGCTGTATCCGTGCTCGTCGAAGCTCACGATCGTCGTCTGAGCCGTGAAGCCGTTCTGCTCGGGATAGGAACGCTTGACTGGGCGCACCAGATGCTCCCTCCGCTCGGCATCTGTCGTCTCGAGCATCATCTCGTCGTCGGCCAAGCCGAAGTGGCTGTGCAGGAGAGCAATGCCAAAGCGGCTCAAGGCGTCGTGCTTTTGGAGGACAAGCCTGACCTCTTCCAGACACTCCGCATCGCTTTCGTCGATTGGCTTCACATCGGCGATGTGATCGAGGTCGGCCCATTGCATCGACTCGAGAACGAGTGTGCTCATCTGAGCTGCTCCTTTGTTGAAGCATTGACGTCCGTGCCCGCATTTCGACCCCCAAGTTGCGGCTCACGGCGGCAGGCAGGCACGTAGGCCAATCCGTACCACACCGCGGTGTGGGAATCAACTGCGGACGGGGTTCCGGACAGATCGGGGGTTTGTGAAACAGCCGCGGGATCGGTGATGCGCCAGCGGCGACGGTAGATCCCGGGGACAGTTGCTGTGCGCGCGCGCATCGGGCGGGTCGGCGCGCCGTTAGAGCACATCACAGCTCCAGCTCCTGGCTCTCGAGTGCGGCACGTCGCGCCGCTATCGCCATCTCCATGGCTTTGCGGGCGTTTTCGGCCTTATCCGGTTCGGCCTTATCCGGGGCGGCTTTCTGCTCCTGGTCGACGGCCTTATCCGGGGCGGCTTTCTGCTCCTGATCGACGGCCTTATCCGGAGCGGCTTTCTGCTCCTGATCGACGGCCTTATCCGGAGCGGCTTTCTGCTCCCGGTCTACCTTCTGCAGCGCGTCCTTCTGCTCCTGCTTGACCTTCTGGTTCAGCAGCTCGCCTTCCCACGACTGGACATCGTCAAATGGCTTCGAGTCCGACTCGCGCTGCCGTTTCTCATGGTCCGCGAGGTCCTTTTGTTCCTGCTGGAACGCCGGCCCGGTCGCATGAGCTTCGACGACGCGCGACGATTCAACTGCCAGCACCTCCGCATGCTGCTCGTTGAAAGCGAGTTCGGCGACATATGTCTCGGCCCTCCCCCTGAAATCCAACAGACCGAGCGCCACCTCCAACACTTGAATGAAGGTTTCAAGCTTCCTCATCGTTCGCATAATGCCCGTCGAGTTGTCATTGGCGGCGTTGGTCACGTCCCCCCTCCACTGGGCATAGCGGCGTCGAGCCTGACGATGCGTGCTCGCACGAGCTGAGGCAGGTCCGCCATCAACGCCTGAGCCGCACGGCCGTGTGCATGCTTTTCTCGGACGCGATCTGCGGAATCGAGATATACGGAGATCGGTGACACCCCGTCGATGCGGAGCATCAAGTCGTAGCAATACGGATCGACTGCGACCAACACCCCGTTGTTGCCGCGGACCACGAACCGTGCGGTCGGCTCCGTCCCATTCCCAAGGATCTCTCCGATAAGCCTCATCGCGGTCGTGTGAGCACACAGCTCGAAGCCTGATTCGGAGATTAGGAGCCCTGCATCGTCTAGGTCTCTGAGATGCAGTTCTGCGTCTGTGATCGCTTCCTGACTCGCCCACTCCAGCACGTCACGGACCGCAGGAGTACTGGCAGTTGCCACCCACAGGCGATAGATGTCGGGCTCTAGGCAGAAGAACTCATTACCAAGTCGCACTGTGCCTGAGCCGTCGGGTTGTCCGTCGATGCCGGCGTTGATGCCACCGGGCGTGCCGACTGGCAGAACCCACCCCATCAGCGATGCAGCGATCCTGTTGGTCGCCAATCCGCGACTGCCCCCCGCGGTATGCGGTGCGGAACATGGAGGGCCGTACCGTCATCTGCGACCGGCGCAGGGCCACACGAGGTGCTACGCCGGGTCGATGAGTTTGATCCGGTCACCGACTCGAATCAGTCCAGATCGACGGGCAGTCTGTGGCGTGAGGCAAACCCCTGGAGTGACTCGCGATCCATCCCATCAGGCTCTCTCGTCGCCGGGCGTTATGTCCGCACGGCTTCGTGCTCCGGTGCTATCCGGTTTGGTGGCGTCATCTTCATCCGTTGCTCCAACTCGGGGTCCTTGTGGGCCCAGTCCTTGCTGACCGTCGCCGGCTTGCCGCCGTTGGGGAGGACCAACTGCAGGTCGCTGTACTTGGGGCCGGCGAGGTCCGCCGGCTCGACCAGTTTGCGACGCGTGTTGTCGTTGACCGACTCCACGTAGCCGAGTTCTTCCGACAGGCGATCGGCTAGCCCGTCGGCGCCACTCGGGTTCATGTAGGTCCGAACTGCGCACGCTCCGAGCATGCCATCCGCGTTGGTGCCGTAGGACTCCTTGAACTGCCCGACGCTCTGAGCGAACATCCACAGCCGCAGACCGTACTTTCGCCCGATGTTGAGGGCTTCGTCGACCGGCGGCATGTTCCGCAGGCGTGGGAGCTCATCGAGCATCAGCAAGATCGGCGGCGTGCCGTCCGCCGGGACCTTGCCACTCGTGAGCATGCGGATGTGCTGTCCGATCATCACGCGAAGCAGCGATAGGTAGGACTCGACCTCGTTCGGTCGCATGTAGATATACACGGTCGACTTCGATGACCCTCTGAGGACCTCCGGACTCCACTCCGACTCTGCGGTGGCGCGCGCGACGCGCTGGCCGGTCCATGCTTCGAGGCTCGAGCGAGCCACCTGTCGCACGCTATCGAGCGTCTTCGCGTTCATGTTTACGAGTGCTGTCGCGTGCTGTCCCATCACGCGCACGTCGGTCGCGCCGGCGAGCCCGACGAGCATCTCGTCCCAGGCTGGGCCACCGAAAAGGATGTCGAGCATGGCGTGCATCGGCCGTTGGTCGGGCGGATTGCTGAAACACACGTAGGCGATAGCGGCTGTTAGTACCGTCCGTGCTTCGTTCTCCCAGAACTGATCGCCAGACAGCGACGGCACGATCATCATCTGAGCCACGAGGCGCGAGTCTTCCCAGACGTAGTCCGCCTCCTGATTGACGAACGCGAGTGGGTTGTAATGGTGGCTGTTTTCAGGCTCAAGCGGATTGAACTTGTAGACCGGCCCAACGTTCGCGGCGCGCCACGCGGCTGTCTTCTCGTAGATGTCGCCGGAGATGTCGAGCACGATCGCCGGTCCATCCCACGTGAGTAGGTTCGGAAAAACGTTGCACTGCGTTTTCCCGGAGCCCGGGGGAGCGATCGTAACTATGGAGCCGTCGCCCGAGTAGTCCAGCGGCGTGCCGTCGGGCAGCGTGCCGATGTGGAGCGCGTAGTCGCTGCGCTTAACGAACGGTGATCCAGAAACCCCTGACCCCTTCAGCCAAGCGCCCGAGCCGCCCCCAGGCGCAATCTTTGCGACAAGCTCGCTTACGATCGGGCGATACGCCGGGTTAAGGTCCGCGCGACTGCCACTGCCTACGGACGTCGCGAATTGCTGCATCTCGTTGAGCACTCCGGCGACGTCCCGCTGGTTATTCTTGAGCGCCACCTCCACCGAACTGTTGCCAGCGTGGCTCGCGCGCTCGAGCTCGTCGTCCTTTGTCAGCAAGCCCTTCCATTGGTAGTTCGTTGTGAGCCCCTTGCCGTCACCCCAGATGAGCGATGTCCGCCAGCCCCTGAACGCGGGCACGGACCCGTTCGCGGCGCTGTTGAGCTCCTCAGCGACTCGCAGGTATGTCCGCTCGCGGTTGTCCATGCCGGCGAGGCTTCGGCTGACGGTCGCGATCAGGCGGACTCTGCGCACGGGACCCCTTAAGAGACCCACCAGCCCTTGGCGTTCCAAGATCAGGGCCTGCATCCCGTGCGATTGCCCGCGGTCCCATGAGAAGAACGACGTCGACTCCATAGTCGCTGTACCGGCCTCGAACATCCGATCGATCGCCGCCATGCGCTCGTCATGCGTGGGGCCAAGCTGATCGACCCACCGGCGGGCGGCGTCGGTCTCCTGCTGCAGCCACGGGTCGCCGCTGCCCCCTCGGCGCCAACGCTTGAGCCGCCTGTAAACCCAAACGCCCAGGGCAATAAGAATTACGAAGCCGACGACGGTACCCACGTGGTGCCCCTCTCTGCTGGATGATCCCGGTCGCGAGGGCAGAAACTACTGTCGGCGCGTCGCCAGGCGCGTTGCGAGTCTAGACCGAAGTTTTTGGTCTTGGGGCGGTGAATCACGTTGATCGGCGGGGGTTTTGGTG
>OCTA010003049.1_pt1 | contig 14979 bp, 10 predicted proteins | sample 1538991 | NCBI WGS metagenome assembly OCTA01 (sample SAMEA3539302, study PRJEB22396) | soil metagenome | biome: tundra; feature: field; material: soil | place: USA | collected 2010-05 | depth 0.15 m | reverse complement strand
GCCGCTCGTCGTTGCCTCGATGCTGGGATCGGCCGGTGGCGGACGACTGCTCAACCGTATGGGCGCGCGCGCCTTGCTGATGAGCGGGTTCGCTCTGCTTGCCGCGGGCTACGCCGCCGTGTCGGTCACGGACTACGGTCTCTGGGCGTTTCTGACCGCCACTGTGCCAGTGGGCCTCGGCATCGGCGTGGTCGTCGGCGGCGCGCTGCGCTCGATCGCGATCGACGAGGCGCCCGCGAACATGCGCACGTCCGCACAGGGACTCATCAATATCTTCAATGCGATCGGCACGCTGCTGGCGGCGGCCGCGGTCGGTGCGATCGCCGACTTCGAAGGCGGCGGCATCGCTGGGTTCGGCATCGCCTACCGATTAGTGGCCGTGGTCATGGTGCTGATGCTGGTGCTCACGCTCGGGTTGCGGCGCGACCATTCGCTGCCGGGCCACTCACTCGATTGAGCCAGCGGTAGAGGGCAACGGCCGCGGCCACGAAGACACCGCCGCCGAGCCAGACCGCGGCGTCGGTAAACCCCGCTCCGACCAGCGCGAACGGAGTCGCCTTGTCGGTGACGACGACGAGGCCGGCGATCAGAACGCCGAGCAAGCTCTCGCCGACGATCATGCCGGACGCGAGCAGCACGCCGAGCTGTTTGCTGCGCCCGGGATTCGCGGTGCGCTCGGCGCGTTTGTCGTAGGCCCACCCGGCGACGGCGCCGACCACGATCATGAGCGTCGTGGCGGTCGGCAAATAGATTCCCATGCCGATCGCGAGCGGCGGCAAGCTCGCCGCGGTCGTGCGCTTCAGTATCTCGTCGAGCCCGATGATGCCGAGGCCTATAGCTACGCCGACGCCGATGAGGTTCCAGTCGAGGTTGCCCTGAATGACGCCTTGCGCCAGTGCCGAGATTAGCGCGGCTTGTGGCGCGGACAGCGCGCGCACCGGATCCGCGCCCGGCGCGCCCGCGAAGCCATAGGCATTTTTCAGCAGGCCCAGCACCGGCGGGATCACGGCCGCGCCCGCGACGACCCCGACCAACAGCGCGACCTGCTGGCGCCACGGCGTCGCATCGACGAGTTGGCCGGTTTTGAGATCTTGCAGATTGTCGTTGGAGATCGTCGCGGCCGCGAATACGACGGCCGTGATGAATAGCGCGAAGGCCACGAGCGCCGGCGCTGCGGCGGCCGGCAGCAGGGGTTTGACGATCAACGAGAGCAGCAGCGCGGCGCCGATCACGACCAGGATGCCGACGCCCGATAAGGGACTGTTGGAGGCGCCGATGAGTCCCGCCATGTAGCCGCAGACGGCGGCCACGAAGAAACTCATGAGCGCGATATAGGCGATGCCGCCGATGATCAGCAGCGGCAGTTGGCTGCCGAGTCCGCTCGCCACGCCGAAGCTGCCGAGCAGCCAGCCGATCGGCAGCATGCAAATCGCAGTGACCGCTGCGACGATGCCGATCGGAATGTCCTGTTCGGTGCGGGGCAGCGATGCGCCTTGTCCCGCGCGCCGGACACGCGAAGCGGCCATGGCCGACCTCAAGCCGCCGACGACCGGCCCGATGAGCTTGATGAGGCTCCAAATCGCGGCAATGCCGATGACGCCGGCGCCGATGAAGCGCACCTGATGGCTCCAGACCGAATGCGCGACGTCGGCGACCGTTCCCGAGAGCGGGTGCAGGCCGCTCAAGTAGGGAACGGCCGCGGCCCAGGCGATCGCAGCGCCGACCAGCATCGCGATGCCGGTCCAGAGCCCGACGAGATGGCCGACAGCGAATAAGGCAAAGGACAAGCTGAAATCGAAGCCGGATACCGCATTCTTGGCGCCGACGCGAAAATACTTCTCGACGTCGCTCGCGAACAGCTGCGTCGCGACGATTACCGCGAACAGCGCCGAGGAGACGCTGCCGATGATGATCGCGAGCAGGCCTTCGCGGCTGGCGGCAGCCGATTCGGCGTTGCCGCCCCCGCCGTGGCCGCCGACCTTGAGAACCTCGGCGCAGGCCACGCCTTCGGGGTACGGCAAATCCGAATTGGTGACGAGCGCCCGGCGCAGCGGGATGGAATACATCACGCCGAGCACGCCACCCAAGGCGCAAATCGTGAACGAGGTCCAATAGGGAAATCCCGTCCACCAGCCGATCATCACGAGTCCCGGCAACACGAAGATGATCGCCGACAGCGTACCGGCCGCCGAAGCGACCGTCTGCACGATATTGTTCTCCTGGATCGTCGCTCCAGCGAAGCCGCGCAGGATCGCCATGGAAATCACGGCGGCCGGAATCGAGGTTGCGAACGTCAATCCCGCCTTGAGTCCCAAAAAAACATTGGCCGCGGTGAATATCAGCGTGATCGAGACGCCCAGCACCAGACCCCGCATGCTGAGTTCTTTACGGACTGCGGTTCCCCGGCCCTCGATCATGGCGGCGTCGATCCTTATGCGATTTTCTCGGGCGCGAGCTTACCGGACAAACAACGGCCGCGCCGTACTGGCCGCCGTACCGCCGCGCCGGTACCGCGATTTTGTGCCCGCAGGCTTGTGCCGGCACCGCCGTATATCCTATACTCCCCTACCCTATTGAGCCTGCGTCGCACCGTACTCGCGGCCATGAGCGAGCGACCCCCTAATGCAAGCCCGTAACGATCAACGACAGGAACGATCAGCGATGGCGATGATACCGAACGGGCTGCGCGCATTGCAGGGACGGCGCTCCTGGGCGCCATTCGCAGCCGTGATCATTGCGTTTGCCGCGGGCGCGGCTGCGGCAGACGCCGTGGCGGCGGACGCGGCCGCGGATGTCCCGGACCAACAATTCGCGATTCACGGCCAGGCGACTTACGTCGAACAGGAGAGCGGCTCGTTCCGGGCGCCCTACGCCGGTCCCAACAGCCTCTCGCCCGACCAAGGACGCGAGACTACGGATGCGACCTTGTATCTCGGCGCGCGCCCCTGGTCGGGCGCGGAAGCTTGGATCTCGCCCGAGGTCGATGAGGGCTTCGGTCTCGATGGCACGCTCGGCCTTGCGGGGTTCCCGAGCGCCGAGGATTACAAGGTCGGCAAGAACGCCCCTTACCTGCGCTTGCCGCGAGTGTTCCTGCGCCAGACCGTGAACTCAGGCTCGGCGACCGAGGCCGTCGACGCCGATCTGCTGCAACTCGGCGGCTCGCGCAGCGCCGATCGCTGGGTATTCACGGTCGGCAAATTCGGCGTCCCCGACGTCTTCGACACCAATCAGTATGCGCATGACGGGCGCAACGACTTCCTCAACTGGACGGCGGTCGACGCCGGTACATTCGATTACGCGGCCGACGCCTGGGGCTTTACGGTCGGTGCCGCCGCCGAACGCTACCAAGGCCCCTGGACCTTTCGCGCGGGCCTGTTCGATTTATCGAACATACCGAACAGCACGCATCTGGATCCGGGCTTACACGAGTTTCAAATGATCGGGGAGTTCGAACACCGGCACGAGTGGGGCGGTCAACCGGGACGGGTGCTGATTACGGGCTACGACAGCCGCGGTCGCATGGCTCTGCTCGACGCGGCGGTCGCGCTCGGCGCGCAAACCGGCACGACGGCGAACCCCGCCGAGGTGCGCGCCTATCGCAGCCGTCTCGGTGCGAGTCTCGATCTCGAGCAGCAGGCGTCCGCCGATCTCGGCGTATTCGCACGCATCGGCAAGGCGGCCGGCAATGTCGAGGCCTACGAGTTTACCGACGTCGATCGCAGCGTCTCGGCCGGAGTATCGATCAAAGGATCCGGCTGGCACCGCGGCGCCGATACGATAGGCATCGCCGGCATCGCCAACGGGATTTCCGCCGAGCGCGAACAGTATTTGAATGCCGGGGGTCTCGGCATTCTGGTCGGCGACGGCCGCCTGCCGCATCCGGGCGCCGAGCAGATCATCGAGACGTATTACAGCATCGCGGCACTTGCGTGGGCGCACGTGAGCTTGGATTATCAGTGGGTGAAGAACCCCGCCTACAACGCCGATCGCGGTCCCGTATCGATCGTCGCAGTACGCGTGCATGCGCAGTTTTAAATAGTGGCGCTGCTGCCGACCGCGCTGACGCTGCTCGCGTGTGCGGCCGTCATTTACTTGGCCTGCGAATACTTCGTCAACGGCATCGAATGGGTCGGGCTGCGGCTCGGCGTAACCAAGAGTGCCGTGGGTACGGTGCTCGCGGCCTTCGGCACCGCGCTGCCGGAGAGCGTCGTGACCTTCGTCGCGGTCACCACCGGAAATTCCGCCGCGCAGAAGCAGATCGGCGTCGGAGCGGCGCTCGGCGGACCCCTCGTGCTCGCGACGATCGCCTACGCGGTCGTCGGGCTGTCGTTTCTGGCGTTCCAACGCAAGACGCGCGCGCCGCTGCTACAGCCGGGCGAGCAACAGCGCCTCGCGAGCGATCAAGCATGGTTTCTGCTGGTTTTCGCGGCGAAGGTCGGCTTGGGGTTCGTCGCGTTCCGTTACAAGCCGTGGCTGGGCTGGGCGTTCCTGCTCGCCTACGCGGCCTATACCTGGCGGGAAATCACCGCGGGCGCGAAAAGCGGCAAGCCCGAAGTCGAGCTCGAGCCGCTCAAAATCCGCCCCAAGGATGCGGACCCGCCGACGCACTGGGCGCTGTTGCAAACGCTGCTCGCCTTGTCGCTGATCTTCTTGAGCTCGCAGGTGTTCGTGCATCAGCTGGGCGCCATGAGCTTGGCGCTTGGAATTTCACCGCAATTGACGGCTTTGTTGCTGAGCCCGATCGCGACCGAGCTGCCAGAAACGCTCAACGCGATCATCTGGCTGCGCCAGGGCAAGACGACGCTCGCACTCGGCAACATCAGCGGCGCGATGATGATACAAACGACCGTCCCCACTGCATTCGGCATCTTCTTCACGCCCTGGCTGTTCGATCGCGCATTGACGATCGCCGCGGCCGTGACCTTTGTTTCGATCGCGCTCATGTGGATGCTGTTGCGCAGAGGCTCACTCAATGCGCGCAAGCTCGCTCTGTTCGGAATCCTGTATTTCGTGTTTGCCGGGTTGGCGGCGCTGTTCTAAAGATCCTTGGAGAGGATCAGTTTGATTACACGGTGATCCGAGGCGCCGGTGAGCCCCGCGCCGAGGCCCAACTCGACATCCACCCACTTCGTGCTCTTGTCGACGACCGCAAACAATTGATGGGACTGCTTGGATGACGGCAGAAAATGGCTGACGCGCCCGAAATCGCCGTACTCCTCGAGCGCGAGCTTCGCGCCTTCGGCAATCCGCATCGCGACCCGCGTCTCGGGCACGAATTCGAGATTCGCGACTCCGTCCCAGGAATTATCGACGATCGGATTGAAGATGAAATCGAATTTACCTAAGTGGGTACCGATGATCGGGCGGATTTCGGACGTGTAGCGACGCTCGCCCCAATGCGCGGTATTGAAGCTGAATTCGAAATTCATGCCGTAAAACACCTCGCGATTCGCGGCATCCGGAGATACGAATAGCGTCCGCAATTTGACGCCGTCGTAGAGCAGGCTGTGGTTGCGCGTAATGGAATACAGCGGAAAATAGAGCCCCGCTTCGAATCACGGCGTCACGCCGTAAGCCCATTCGGTGACGCCGTTGAGGCTGTGATCCGGGACGATGCCGCCGGGAAACTCGGGCGCATCCCTGCCGTTCGGGGTGTAATTGTTGTGCCACGTCAAGTTGACGACGCCGGGCGCGGCGATCACCGCGTCGTACACCTCGATTTCATCGGTCTGCGCGCAGATTTGCTGCGACAGCAGGCATATCCATGCGGCAAACCACAGACGCGTCGGCGAATAACACGATCGCATATCCACCTCTAGCCGGTTGCGCGCCCCGCATCGACCCCCGCTGCTACGCCTCGATGCCTTGCATCGCCAGATACTCGTCGTAGCTGCCTTTGAAATCCACGGGGCGCTGGCCGGGACGCAGCTCGATGATGCGCGTCGCGAGACCGCCGACGAATTCCCGATCGTGCGAGACGAAGATCATGGTGCCGGGATAGTGCTCTAGCCCGATCTGCAGCGACTCGATGGTTTCCATGTCCATGTGGTTGGTCGGCTCGTCGAGCAGCAGCACATTGGGCTTCGTGAGCATGAGCTTGCCATAGATCATGCGGCCCTTCTCGCCGCCGGATAGGACCTTGACCGACTTCTTGGTCTCGTCGCCGGAAAACAGCAGCCGGCCGAGCGTCGCCCGTATGAGCTGATCGTCGTCGGCCTTGCCCGTGAATTGCGACATCCAGGCGAACAGATCCAATTTGTCCTCGAATTCCGCCTGTGGATCCTGCGGCATGTAGCCGGTTTGTGCATTTTCCACCCACTCGATGCGGCCCGCCGTCGGCCGCAATTCGCCGGCGAGACAGCGCATCAAGGTCGTCTTGCCGATGCCGTTTGGGCCGATGATCGCGATGCGTTCGCCGGCTTCCACGTCGAAGCTCAAATTGCTGAACACGTCGGCGTCCGTGCCCGGGTAGCGGAAGCTCAGCTTGTCCACCGATACGGCCGATCGGTAGAGCTTCTTGCCTTGCTCGAAGCGGATATACGGATTCTGCCGCGACGAGGGACGAATCTCCTCGATCTTGATCTTCTCGAGCTGTTTCTTGCGCGAGGTCGCCTGACGTGCCTTGGAGGCGTTCGCCGAAAAGCGGCGCACGAACTCCTGCAGATCCGAAATCCGGTCCCTGGCCTTCGCGTTCGCGGCCTCAACGCGAGCACGCGCCTGCACCGAGGCCAGCATGAAGTCGTCGTAGTTGCCCGGATAGATCTTGAGCTGTTGAAAATCCAGATCCGCGACGTGCGTGCAGACTTGATTCAAAAAATGGCGGTCGTGGCTGATGATGACCATCGTGGCGTCGTAATTGTTGAGCGCGCCCTCGAGCCAGCGGATCGAATTGATGTCGAGATTGTTGGTCGGTTCGTCGAGCAACAGGACATCGGGCCGCGAGAACAGCGCCTGCGCGAGCAGTACGCGCAGCTTCAATCCGGGCGGCACCTCGCGCATCGGCCCGAAATGGCGCGACTCGTCGATTCCGGCATCGGTGAGGATGCTGCCGGCGCGCGCCTCGGCGTCGTAGCCGCCGTACTCGGCGAAAGTGCCCTCGAGTTCCGCCGCGCGCATGTAGTCCTGATCCGTGGCGTTCGCATCGGCGTAGATCAGATCGCGCTGCTTCATCGCGTTCCAGAGCTCGACGTGGCCGCTCATCACGACGTCGATCACGCGCTCGTCCTCGTAACCGAACTGATTCTGATTGAGTTTTCCGAGCCGCATGCCCGCTTGCAGCATGACGTCGCCCGCGCTCGCCTCCAGGTCGCCGCCGAGAATCTTCATGAGCGTCGATTTGCCGCTGCCGTTCGCCCCGATCAGGCCATAGCGGTTGCCGTCGGCAAATTTGACGGTGACGTTCTCGAACAGCGGCTTCGCGCCGAATTGGATCGCAACATTCGAAGTAGCAAGCATTTTCGTCCAATCAAAGGGGGTTCACATGCAACGGAGCTGCGCGTTCTATGGGTGAAGATCGCATGCTCGAGTGCGCTTGATGTCGGGGTTTGCTTTGGGGCGCGCAGGACCGTCCCGCTTCCGACGGCGCGATTCTAGCTGAAATGGGCTCTTTGGGCTCACCCGCCTCGGATCGGGCAATTTGAGCCCCCTGCGGCGCCAAAAATCCCCGCCGGCCGCTCGCGGCCATCGAATCCGGGTCAAACTGCCGCACCGATGACGACCAAGCCTCCGTCCCGCAGATCAACGGCATCGCGCCATGGCGTGGCGCGCGTGATTTCCAAGATGGGCGTCGCATCCCGCACGCAAGCCGCACGCTGGGTGCGCGACGGCCGCGTGCGGGTCAACGGCCGTGTGGTCTGCGATGCGGAGTCTCCGGTCCGGCAAGGCCTCGACCGCATCGACATCGACGGCGAGGAGCCGGCGGCGGCGGCGCGTCTCGTGCTGATGTTGAACAAGCCGCGCGGCCTCGTGACGACGGCGAACGACGAGGAGGGCCGCGACACGGTTTATCGTTGTCTTCAGGATGCCTCGCTGCCCTGGCTCGCACCGATCGGACGGCTCGACAAGGCAAGCGAAGGTCTGCTGCTATTCAGTAACGACCCCGTCTGGGCCGCGGCAATCACCGACCCCGAGACCGGGCCGGACAAAACCTACCACGTGCAGGTTGCCGGTCTACCGGGCGCATCCATGCTGGCGGCACTCGCGCGTGGTGTGGTGCTCGGCGCCGAAACGCTGACCGTCGAATCGGTGCGTTGCCTGCGCACCGCGGAAAAGAATGCCTGGCTCGAGATCGTGCTCGGTGAGGGCCGCAATCGACAGATACGCCGATTGCTCGAGGCCTTCGACCTACGCGTGCTGCGCCTGGTTCGCGTGGCATTGGGTCCGCTGCCGCTCTGTGATTTGCCGAAGGGCCGCTGGCGCGTGCTCACCGAGCAGGAAATCGAATCCTTGTCGGCGAAACTCAGGAGCCGTTCTGCACAACGGTCGGCGCAGTCACGAACGGGCGGATCCCGAAGTTCGGATATACCTCGCTCGGAAAATAAAACGCGCCGTCCTTGACGACCATGCGAATGCTCTTGATCGCCTTCAAGTCCTTGGTCGGATCTCCCGGAATCAGGAAGAAGTCGGCGAGCTTGCCCTTTTCGATCGAACCCATGCGTTGATCCTGACCCACATATCGCGCGCAATCGTAGCTCGCGCGCTTGAGGATTTCGGCGGCCGTCATGCCGGCGCGTTCGTAGAGTTCGAGCTCGCGATGGTAGCTGAAGGAGTCGCCGGTGTCGGTGCCGAACACGATGAAGACGCCCCGGTCATGCAGCAAACGCGTCGTCGCGATGAGCTTGTCGAATGCATCGCGATACGCCTTGTCGTCGCCTTTGGCCGACGTATCGATGAGCGCCTTCAACGCATCGCGGCGCCAGCCAATCGGCATGTGGTCGAAATAATCGGCGGCACCCGGCGGAATCTGGCCATCTCGATTCTGCGTCAGCATCTCGTGGATGGCGAGCGTCGGGTCGATCGCGATGTGCCGCGTCACCATCATGTTGATCGTGTGCTGCACCTTGTCGCTCTGCAGATCCAAACCGCCGAGCCGCTTCAGTGCCGTGAGCCGAAACAGCGTGCGGGTGTCTTCCTCGGGCTTGATGACCCAGCCGAGCGCGAACTGATTGATGTGCGTGATCTCGTCATAACCGGCCTCGATCATCTGGTCGGTATTCGAGAACGCCGGGATGTGGCCTGCCACGCGCATGCCGAGCAGATGCGCCTCCTTGGTCATGGCCGGCACCCAGGCCGGATTCATGCTGTTGTAGATCTTGATCTGCCAATAGCCGCGCGCACCATACCAGCGCACCGCATCGATCGCGCTCTGCTGACTGTCGACGAGCATGGCGTTGTTGGCGCTGAACGGACTCTTGCCCTCGATGATTCCGCTGCGCACGACGTGCGGCCCGCTGATGGCGCCGCGATCGATCTCCGCGATCAAGCGGCTCAATACCTCGTTGTCGTTGCCCATATCGCGGACCGACGTGACGCCCGCCAGCAGATCGAGCAGAGCCTCGTCTTGCTGCAAGTGGGTGTGCATGTCGTAGAGCCCGGCGACGAGCGTGCCGCCGTCGCCGTCGATCGCGACTTCGCCTGGCGTCGCCGGACTGTTGAGCGGCTCGATCGCGCCGATCTCCGTGCCGCTGACGAGCACCGACACCGGCGCGGTCAGGGCGGACGTGCGAGGATCGAACAGCCGGACATTCTTGATGCGGACCGGACCCGGGTAGTGATGCGCCGAATCGTGTTCCATCTTGACGTAGCGCATCGTCGACCAATCCGCCGCGAGCTTGCGCAGGCGTGCCTCCTCACCCTCGTATCCCGCGCGCACCAGGATGACTCTCGGATCGACCGATGCGAACAAGGCGCCGCTCGCGTCGAGCAAAATGGTGTCCGGCTTGAGATTGATGCCGCTCAGATCATAGCGCGTGACCTGGATCGGCCCGGCGTCGCCCTGCACGGTGAGCGTCTCGCCGGCCTCGATCGCCAGCGTCCCGCTCGGCAGCACCGCGAGTTTCCGATCAGCGCTCTTGAGCAGCGCGCGCGCATAGACGCCGTCCGACCACGGGCTGCCGCTCTGCGCGACGTAAAGACTTGAGGTCGCGATCGTCGCGCCGCCTTTGCCCGTCGAGTCGACCCATGTGGCCTGCGGACCCTTGCGCACGAAATGTTCCGACACCTTGCTGCCGAAGGTCGTCGTCCCGGTGATCGTCCATTGGAGCGGCAATCCATCCGCATCCAGCCGGATCGTCTCGGCCATGGTCGGACCGCGGCCATTGTCCTTGACGTCGTAGTCGATGCGGGTTTCATCGCTCGCAGGTGTAGCGGTCAGCGACCCGACGCGCTTACCGCCCGTGATGACGGTGAATCGCGCCGTGTCGGCGGCAGCGCTCGGGTCCGCGAAGGCCGCCGGCGTGGCTGCGACGGCAAACAACGCGATTACCAGACTTTTGAACATGACGAATCCTTTTTCTTTTGAACCTTGCCCCACCACGATCCACTTCAAGCGCGCGCGCGCGCGATATGCGCATATCTGCCGGCTTGCAATCCGCTCGAATGCGCGGCGTCGAGCCGGTCGAGTAACTCATGCTCGCCGAGATTCTCGATGAGTTCGAAGCCCGTGCCACGCAGCAGCTCCGCGAGCGTCGCGGGGTCGAAGCCCGATTTGAACGGCTCGCCGACCGCGGCGACGCGCCGGCGCAACTCTTCGAATACAGCCGAGTTGGACGCAAAGGCGCGTTCGTCCAAATAGGTGAAGACCAATTCGCTGCCGGCCGCGGCCGAGCCCGCAACCGCGCGCAAGCTCGCCAGATTCGCTGCGCGCGTTCGGTACATCGTCACGCCGAGCCAGGAAAAGAACGCGCGCAGATCCGAGCGAAACTCGGTGCGGGCCAGTGCGGACTCGAGCGACTCGCTCGTGAGGTCCGCGGCAATGAAATGGACCGAACGGGGCAGCGATATTCCGCATTCTCGGAGCTGGCGCAGCTTCAGCTCCTGCGTCGCCGGATGATCGATCTCGTAGATCTCGACGTTCACCGCGAATTCGGGCCGGCGCAACGCAAAACTATCGAAGCCCGCGCCGATGAGCACGTATTGACGTACGCCATCGGCGACCGCGGCCCGCAGCGCATCCTCCGCATAGCGCGAGCGCATGATGACGCCGGCATAGGCCGGGCTCGCGCGCAAACTGGTGTCGACGACCGAGTCCTGCGCGGCGCGCGCCTTGGCTTGGGATGCCGGATCCATGCGGAACAGCGCTGCATCTCGAAACATCCGCAGCGCGAATTCCGGCACGATGCGGTCGCCCCAAGGATCGTCGATCAGCGGATTGCGATCCAGGCGCGTGTGAATCGCGCGCATCAGCGAGGTCGCAAGAGCCGTTTTGCTCGCCTTGAAATCGCGTGTGAGATCCATCGTTCAACTCCCCCTGCGGCCCGATGCCAAGGCTATCGACGCTGACCGCTCGGGGGCATCGTATCCAAAAACGCCCGTTCGGTTTCGCGCAGCGCGGCGGCGAGGCGCCGCGCCCACTCGGCCTGCCCGGCGCCGCTGGTCACGAGATCCTGACGGATCTCGATTTCGACGTACGGCAAGCCGCGCCCCTCGGCATGACGCGGAATCGTGTAGTCGGTCGCGTCGCTGACGAAATACGGCTGATTGTCCGCGACGATCAGATCCGCATCTAGGCGCAGCGCCTCGAGCAGCAGGCCGGCGACGCGCCGGTCGCGGTTATAGAGGACGGCCGCGTGCATCTCGCGCCGCACGCCCTTGTAGATATCGGTCATCGTGTGTTGAGCGATCAATATCGTCGAGCGCCCCGCCGCTGCTCGTGCATCCAACAGCGCCCGCAAATGATTGTGATAAGGATCGAAGATTTCGGCGCGGCGCGCGGCGATTTCTGCGTCGCTCAAACCGGCGTTGCCAGGGATATCGGCCCATTCGCTGACCGTTGGGATCGAATCGGCGACATTGGGATCGCGATTGCAGTCGATGACCAAGCGCGAATAAATTTGCGCGACGAGCGGCGCGTCGAGCGCCGCCGCCGTCTGCTGGGCCACCGCCAGAGCGCCAATGTCCCATGCGATATGCCGCCTGAGCTCCGATTGAGGCACGCCGAGATCGTCGAGGCGCCGCGGAATTCGCCAGCTCGCGTGGTCGACGACGAAGACGAAATTCGATTGCCCCTCGCGCCCTTGCTCGAGCACGGCTGGCGGTTCGTCCGGATCCAGCAGCCGGTAGCCGGGGGCCAGCGATCGCTCCGGGTGGGGGTCAGGCAATTTCGGCATGGCGATGATGGAGTCCGCAGTGGGCTTAAGATTGTTATTGCGGCTTGCGGTCGACGACTTTCTTGGCAAGCTCGGCGAGTTGCGCGAGATCCATGTCCTCGGCGGGAACTTCGATGATGTCGTCGAGCGGCGCCGGCTTCGCGAGCGTCGATCTCTGCGCCTGTGATTTCGCCGCCCCCGACTGCCCCGCGGCCGCTTGCCCCGACGCCGGCTGCGCCGCCGCAGTATGCGCGGCCGACCGGTGAGCCGGAGCGCGCATCGACAGCCTCGAATCGCCGGAATTGTACGCGGCGGCATCCGGCGCGGGCCTGACCCATTCGGTCACTTGGTCCATCCAACGCTGATAGCGCTCAAACGTCCACATGCCCTCCTCGCCGCCCGATTGCAGCACATTGGTGATCTGGCTGAAGTTTCCGGCACGAATCGTTCCGCGCGCGCCGGAGCTCGGCATCAGGATCTCGCAGCGCGGCACGCGCAGGCGATAGGCGCTCAGGAACTCGAGGCGCTGACAGCTCAATCCGACGAGGCAGTCGGCGAGCTGAGCGCGCACGCTCGCCTGCAGATCCGACGGAAACGACATGCAGAGCCGGCTCAGCGCTTCCGCGCAGTTGGCCGAGTGCATCGTCGCCAGCACCAGATGGCCGGTTTCCGCGGCATTGAGCGTGAGCCGCATGACCTCCGGCGTGCGCATCTCGCTGATGACCAGCACATCGGGATTCTCGCGCAGCGCATCGGTGATGCCCTGCTCGAAACTCGGTGCGTGCGTCGGAATTTCCCGTTGCCGGATATAGGAGAGCCGGTTGGAGAACAGGTATTCGAGCGGACTTTCGAGCGTCACGATATGGCGCGCGCGCGTCGCATTGATCTCTTCGATGAGCGCGGCGAGAGTCGTCGACTTGCCCGATCCGGTCGGCCCGGAAATGATGACGAGCCCGGTCGATGGCTCGGTGAGCTTGCGAAAATCCGGGTGCAGGTTGCAGGCGCGAATATCCTTGATCGACGGCGCAAGCAGCCGGATCGCCACCGCGATCCCGCGTACCGTCTGAAAAAAGCTCGCGCGGCACCGCACGCCGCGTATCGAGACGGCAACGTCGGCCGAACCGCGCTCTTTGAACAGCGCCCAACCCTCGGCGCCCAGCAGCTCCTGGCCCGCTTGGACGACCCGGTCCCCAGGGACGACGGCGCCCGCGGTCTGCAGCTCGCCGCGAACCCGCGCCACCAGCGGGGGATTGGTCTCCAGATGCAGATCGCTGGCTCCGAGCACGCGGGCCTTGTCGATCCATTCCTCAACAATCATGGGGCAGCTCCCGGCACGCGGCACAAGCCTCGACGAACAGTTTAGCAAGCGCGCGGCGCGGCCGCTCGTCCCCCAAAAAAACCGGCCGCCGGCCAAGCGATCCATGCCGCGCCCCGCCGCCGATCTCGTACAATTGCGGCATCGACCCCTCTAGAGACGCACTTGGACTTGAGAATTCAATGAAACAATCGCCCGTCGAACAAGAAATCGAAATCCGGAACTATCTGACCCAGCGCGAAATCGAACACGTCAAGATCGGCGTTTTCGACGGCGACGCGATTTTGCGCGGCAAATATTTGAGCCGCGAGAAATTCCTGGCGGCGCTATCCAAGAATCTCGGATTTTGCGATGTGATACTCGGCTGGGATTCGAACGACCAGCTGTTCGACAACACGAAGTTCACGGGCTGGCATACGGCCTATCCGGACGCGACCGTGCGCGTTCTGCCGGCGACGCGCCGCGAAATCCCGTTTGAGCCGAAGACGGCGCTGTTTCTCGGCGAGTTCGCCGGGCCCGCCGAATCGGTGTGTCCGCGCGGCACGCTGCGGCGCGTGCTCGAGCGCGCCGCCGGTATGGGGTACGAAGTCAACGCCGCCGCGGAATTCGAATTCTTCATGTTCGAGGAGACTCCGCAATCGGTGCGTGACAAAGGCTATCGGCAGATGAAGACCATGACGCCCGGTGCGTTCGGCTATTCGGTGCTGCGCAGCTCGGTACACTCCGAGCTCTACCACGAGCTGCTCGAGCTCGGTCAGACGATGCGATTTCCGATCGAAGGCCTGCACACGGAGACCGGCCCCGGCGTGCTCGAAGCCGCGCTGACCTACTGCGAGGCGCTCGAAGCGGCCGATCGCGCGGCGCTCTTCAAAACCTTCGCCAAGGTGCTCGCGCAGCGCCATGGCCTCATGGCCACTTTCATGGCCAAATGGTCCGCGAGCGTTCCCGGCCAGAGCGGCCACCTGCATATCTCGCTGCGCACGCCGGCGGGCGGCAGCGTTTTCCACGACCCCAAGCAGCCGCACGAGATGTCGGACACGATGCGCTGGTTCCTCGGCGGACAACAGGCGCTGATGCCGGAATTTCTCGCGATGGTCGCCTCCACGGTCAACAGCTACTCGCGGCTCGTGCCGGGATACTGGGCGCCGACCTCGGCGACCTGGGGCGTCGAGAACCGCACGACCGCGCTGCGCGTGATCCGCGGCGGTGCGTCCAGCCAACGCGTCGAGTACCGGATTGCGGCCGCCGACATCAATCCCTACCTGGCGCTCGCCGCGGCAATCGGTTCCGGCCTCTGGGGCATCGAGCAGCGCATCGAGCCCGACGCGCCGATCGAGGGCAATGCCTATGATCGAGTGC
>OCTA010003048.1_pt1 | contig 14985 bp, 13 predicted proteins | sample 1538991 | NCBI WGS metagenome assembly OCTA01 (sample SAMEA3539302, study PRJEB22396) | soil metagenome | biome: tundra; feature: field; material: soil | place: USA | collected 2010-05 | depth 0.15 m | reverse complement strand
CCGCGCGCCAGCTGTTGCTGGGTGGCCTTGTCGAGGTCGGAGCCGAACTGGGCGAAGGCGGCGAGGGCGCGGTACTGCGCGAGCTCTAGGCGCAGCTTGCCGGCGACCTTCTTCATGGCCGCAATCTGGGCCGCGCCGCCGACGCGGCTGACCGACAGACCGACGTTCACGGCCGGACGTTGTCCGGAGTAGAACAGATCGCCTTCGAGGAAGATCTGTCCGTCGGTGATGGAGATGACGTTGGTGGGGATGTAGGCCGACAAGTCGCCGGCCTGGGTCTCGATGATGGGCAAGGCGGTGAGCGATCCGGCGCCCTTGGCGTCGGACAGCTTGGCCGCGCGCTCAAGCAAGCGCGAGTGGAGGTAGAACACGTCGCCGGGGAAGGCCTCGCGTCCGGGAGGGCGGCGCAAGAGCAGCGACAGCTGGCGGTAGGCCACCGCTTGCTTCGAGAGATCGTCGTAGATGATGAGGGCGTGGCGACCGCTGTCGCGGAAGTATTCGGCCATGGTGACGCCCGCGTAAGGCGCCAGAAACTGCAGCGGCGCCGAGTCCGACGCCGTGGCCGAGATGACCGTGGTGAATTCCATCGCGCCACTCTCGCGCAGCTTGTCCACCACCGAGGCCACCGTCGACTGCTTCTGGCCAATGGCCACGTAGAAGCAGTACATGTTCTGGCCCTTCTGATTGATGATGGTGTCGACCGCAATCGCGGTCTTGCCGGTCTGGCGGTCGCCGATGATAAGTTCGCGCTGACCGCGGCCGATGGGGATGGTCGAGTCGATGGCCTTGATGCCGGTCTGCACGGGTTCGTGCACACCCTTGCGCGCGATGATGCCCGGCGCCTTGATTTCAATCTTGCGCGATTCTTTCGACTCGATGGGGCCCTTGCCGTCGATGGGCTGGCCCAGGGCATCGACCACGCGGCCGATCAGCGCTTCGCCGACGGGAACCTGCGCGATCTTGCCGGTGCGCTTGACGATGTCGCCCTCGCGCACGGTCTCGAAGTCGCCCAGGAGCACGACGCCGACGTTGTCCTCCTCGAGGTTGAGCACCAGGCCCACGACGTTCTTGCCAAAGTCGAGCAATTCGCCGGCCATGGCATTTTCCAGGCCATAGACGCGGGCGATGCCGTCGCCGGTTTCGAGCACGGTGCCGGTTTCGGCGACTGCGACTTTTTGGTCGAAGCCTTCGATCTCCCTGCGAATGATCTGACTGATTTCTTCAGCGCGAATCTGCATGGTATGTCCTTCGAACTCTTGCGGGGTGGTCCTGCAGAAATAGGGGTCTAGTTCAATAGTCGATTCTTGAGGTTGGACAGACGCGAGGCCACGCTGCCGTCGAGCACCATGCCGGCCACGTGGGTGACCACGCCGCCGATGAGGGTGGGATCCACGACGGTGGTCATGAGAACCTTCTTGCCCGTGCGGCGCTCGATCGCCTTGCGGATTTCGGCCTCACTGGCGATGTCGAGCGGCGAGGCCGACAAGACCCGAGCGCGCACGCGGCCGAGCTTTTCGTCGCACATTTCTTCGTAGGCGCGCGCAATCGCGGGCAGGCTAGCGATGCGCCCGCGCTCGAGCAGCAAAAGGGCCAGGCTTTGCACCTGCCGCGCCGGCGCCAATCGGGGCATGAGGCCCTGCAAGACCGCGCGCTTCTGCGACAGCTTGAAGACCGGATTCTCCAGCGTCTGGCGCAGGGCCTCCGATTCCTTCCACAGGTCGGCGAGTTCGCTCAGTTGTCGGCCGAGGATCTCGAAGTTTCCCTTGTCCACGCCAATGGCAAAGATCGCCTTGGCGTAGCGACGCGCGACCGAGCCACCCATGGTCGCCATCAGCCCACTATCCTCTCATGCCCCTCAGGCCCCGCCGGCCCGGCCGGCCCGTCGAATCCAGCCACGAACTCGCGCGCCAGTCGGCGCTGGTCGTCCGCGTTCACCGACTTGCGCAGCAGTTCCTCGGCCAGCTTGACCGACGCGCTGGCGACTTCGGCGCGCAGAATCGATTCGGCTTCCTTGACCTGCTGGTTGAGCTGCAAACGCATCTCTTCTTGGATCCGCTTGGCGCGTTCTTGCGCGCTTTCGATCAGGCGGGCTTGCTCGCGCTCGGCATCCTGGCGGAGCGAGGCGCGCAGGGACGCGATTTCTCTTTCCAGATCCGCCACGCGCTGTTCGTGGGCCTGGAACTTTATCGTCGCCTCGTCGCGCAGACGGGCGGCTTCGCTGATCTCGCCTTTGAGCTGTTCGTGGCGCGCCCGCAGCGATTGGTTCATCTTGCGGCCGCCGAACCAGATCAGGAGAAAGAGCAGAACGCCAAAATTGAAGAGCTGGAGCGCGAAGGTCTTGCCGCTGAAGCCGGCGTGTTCACCATGTCCCGCGGCGTTCGCGTCGTGGCCTTCCGCGTGCCCTTCGCCATGTTGCGCACCTTTTTCGCCTGTTTCGGCCGGCGCGTTTTCGTGAGATTCGTGCCCCGGCCCCGTCGGCTTGGTTGCCTCGGTCGGCTCATGGACAACGCCAATCCCCGGCAGCGCATCAAGCGGGGCAGGGCTGCCGTCGACACCCGAATCATGTGTTTTGTTGGTTGGGGCTTGCTCGGCTTGCGCAGCTAGCCGGGCGGACGGCGTCTGCGCCACCTGCGCGGCCTCGGCAGCTTCCTCGCGCGCCAAGGCTTGGCGGCGTCGAGCGGCGGCGAGTCTTTTCGCGGCGCCAGGCCGCCCGTGCCGAGCCCGGGTCGGTGCCGCAGTCTCGGCGCCTTCGCTTGGCGCCTCGGGGGCCGCGGCGGGTTCTTCCTCATCTTGAGCCAGAGCAAGACCGGCGCCGCAGGCCAAGGTCGCCGCAATGACCAGGCAGTGCAAAAGCGATTTCACGACGCCAACCTCCGCCCAAGTGTCTTTTCGGCGATCTGGCGTCCCAATAGATCGGTGTGTTTTTGCAGATTCGCCTTCTCGGTCGCCAGGGCGGTTTCGAGCTCCGCGCGCGCCTCGACCATCATCTTGCGGGCGGCATCCTGCGCTTCGGTGACAATCTGCTGCTCGCGCGCCTGCGCTTCGAGGCGCAACTTGTTGGTCTCGGCATTGCCACCGCGCCGCGCTTCGGCCAGGGCGGTTTCGATGCGCGCAAGTCGTGCCGCGGAGTCGGCATCAAGCTGCGTGGCCTTTGCGCGTGCGCCTTCGATGCGTGTCACGCGTTCGTCGCGCACCCGCAAGTACGGCTTCCACAAAAAAACCCACAGGATAAGGAGCAGGACAAGGAAGATGCCCAGCATCACGAAGACGGTGCCATCGATGTCGAGGAGCTGGCTCTCCGCGGATCGCGGAGCAGCAGCGAGCATGGTCGTTGTCGCTTGGAGGAGAGTGTCTGTCGCGTTCACGGCGGATCCGACCTGGAACTAGGTGGAGCTGGAGCTGCTGGGACTGCCGCTCGCATTCGACGAGCCGCCCGCTGACTTCTTGCCTCCGGAATGCCGGGGTGAGGGCGGGGAATCGGTCGCGCCGCTGGAATCCATCTGGCAGTGCCCGTCGAAGAACACGCCCTTCTCGATGAACAAAGACGGCGTGTTGATGTTGCCCTTGACGCGCCCAGGGCTGTGAATCTCGACCGAGCGCTTGGCCGTGATGTTGCCGCGCACGATGCCCTGAATGACGATAGCGCCCACGGTGACCTCGGCATTCACCTCGGCGCCTTCGCCCACGATGAGCACATCATCGGTGAAGATCTCGCCGGTCAACTTCCCGTCCACGCGAACGGTGCCTTCGAATGATAGTTTTCCTTCGAACTCGCTGCCCTTGCCAAGCAATGTACTTACCGGCTGGGCGTTGCCAGGTTCACCGGACGTGGGGGATAGCGTGGTCAACGTCATGGCTTTTGGGGGCAAACCCTACACTTCAATGGAGCCATCCGTCAACGAGTGAAGCGAGCTTTCCGAACATCGTCGTCTCTGGAAACCCTGAGAGGGTTTCCAGTCCTTCGGCCCCTGCCCGCCCTCCACCACTCCGCTCGCTTCGCTCGGCCTCACGCGATGGTACGCCGCCAGCGGAGCTGGCGGGCTTCCCACGCGACTCGTCGGTGCGTTTTTTGTCAGTATCCCGCGGGCTCGCCGCCCGAGCGCGGATCGGCCGCCGCGTCTAGTCCGGATCGTGACCGCACGATCAGATTGGCCTTGCCGATGTCAGGGCGAGACTGGGGCCGCTGGCCCTTGTTTTCCAGGGCGCGCACGGTTTCGATCGAGATGCCCGGCTCGTAGTAGAGGATGTCTGGCTCCCACTGGTGGTGGATGCGCGGAGCCGTCATTGCCTGCCGTGCGTCGAGGCCGAAAACGAGGACATCGAGCAGGATCTGCAGGGTGGCCGAAACGATGCGTGGACCGCCTGCCGCGCCCGCGACCACCTCGACACCGCGATCGCCGAGGACGATGGTGGGCGACATGGAGGAAACCGGGCGCTTGCCAGGGGCCGGCCGGTTCGCGTCGCTTCCGGCGAGGGCGAATACGTCCGGCCGTTCAGACGTGAAGTCGTCCATCTGATCGTTGAGCACGATTCCGTCCGCGGCGATGCGTGCGCCGAATTCCAGATTGATGGTCGTGGTCAGCGCCACCGCGTTGCCGGCCTCGTCCACCACGGACACGTGCGCCGTCCCGCCATCGCGCGGCGCCGCTGTCGGTCGCCTTGCCGGGGTCCCGTAGGCATCGTGGGCCAGCACCCGGTCGGGCTGATTGCGCTGGGCGAGTTCGCGGTGGTAGCTCGCATCGAGAAGGTGGGCGAGAGGCACGCGCGCGAACGCGGGATCTCCGAGAAAGCGGGCGCGGTCGGCGAACCCGTGCTTGAGTGCCTCGGCCAGCTCGTGAAGGTAGGCCGGCGAAGTCGGGCTCCCCTTGCGTCGCCATTCCTCTGGGCGATTGGCGAGGATGCCGAGGACTTCGACCATGATCGTTCCGCCGGCCGAGGGCGGTGGCATGGAAAGCACGCGGTGGCCGAGGAAGTTGGTGGTCAGCGGTTCCCGCTCGACCGGCGCGTACCTAGCCATGTCGTCGAGCGCGAGCACGCCACCCGCGGCCGAGACCGCATCGACCATGGCGGCGGCGATGTCGCCGCGATAGAAGGCTTCAGGGCCTGCGCGGCGCAGCCGTTCCAGCGTCGCCGTGAGGGCGGGGCGTGCGACGCGATCGCCGGCGCGCAGGCGGCTTGCGGCCTGGCGGCCGATGGAGAAGATCTTGGCGACCAAATCTGGGCCAGTGGTGGGATTGCGCGCGATTTCATCCCGGATCTGTTGGGCCAACCAGGGCGAGACGGCAAATCCTCGCGAAAGTCGCAGCGCGGGCTCCACGCAGCGCGAGAAGGGAAGGGCGCCGAAGCGCCTGAGCAGCTCGGAAAGCCCGCGTACTTCGCCCGGCACGCCGACCGAAAGCCCGCTTTGCGGCCGGATGCCCTTGTCGCCACCCTGGCGCGCCGTGAGCGCGGCAGGCGCGGTTTCGCGAAAATCCAAGGCCACGGTCTTGCCAGTCTTGGCCCAATAGACGAGGGCGAAACCACCGCCGCCCAAACCAGAAGCGAAGGGGTTTGTTACGCCAAGCGCCAGCGTGGTTGCACAGGCCGCGTCGATGGCATTGCCACCGGACTTGAGCATTTCCACGCCCGCGGCGGATGCCACCTGCGAATCCGAAGCGACAGCCGCGTGTCTTGCGTGTAAGAATGCGCGGGAAGCATTCGTCGTCGTTTCAGCAAAGCCAGATGAGGGCACAAGCGCCACGCAGAGCAGAGCCAGTATCGCGCGCAAAGTTCGACCTCGGCCTCGTAAGCTGGCACACTCACCACGAATCAGTATTTGAAGGAAAATCACTCTGGGCGTAACCTCAAGTAGCCTAGGCCCAAGGGAAAACCGACATGGACCAGCCGTCAAGCACGGAAAGCAACGCGATCACACTTCGCATCAAGTTCAAGAGCGCGTCGCTGGACGAATTCATCGATCGATACGGTGTGGATGTGAGTCCGGGCGGGATCTTCATTCGCACCAAGCAACCTGTCGAGGTGGGGACAACCCTGCAATTCGACTTCACGCTGGCGGATGGTTCCTCGCTGCTCTCGGGACTGGGGACGGTGGCCTGGGTGCGCGAGAGCGATCCGGCCCGCGCCAACAATGTGCCTGGCATGGGCCTGCGCTTCGACAAGCTGGTGCCCGAAAGCCAGCACACGCACCAGATGATCCTGTCCGAGAAATCGCGCAAGGAAGGCAAGTCGCTGAGCACGCCTTACCCGCCAACGTCCTTCGTTGCGCCGGCCAGCAGACCTTCGCCAGCACCCGATGCCAGCCGTACCGCGGCGGAGATTGCCGCGAAGATGGAAGGGGCTGGACCAGTCAATCTGGCCGTCACTCGCCCGGCGCCAGCGACGGCGGCCAAGCCCACGCTGTCCGCGGCATCCGCACCCACCGCCACCGTCGATACGAGCAGTGGGGAAAGCGATGAATTCGAGTCGGCTGGCAAGACCGAGATCAGCGACAAGCCACTCGACTTCTATCTGAAGGACGCGGCACGCGAGGCGGAAGAAGCGCAAAATGCCAATGGCAGAACCGCCGAGAACGCCATCCCGACGTCGCTCATCGAAGACTTCAACACCGACGCGGCGTCGCTGCCTCCGACCAAGAGCGGGCCGCCACCCGCTGGCTACGACGCACGAGATTCTTCACCGACGGTCGCCGCGGGGGAGAAAGCGCCGGCCAAGCCACTTTCCGGCGAGCGCAAGTCCGGAAGCCAAGCGTTCGCGTCGCTGCTCGACCTGGGGTCCGAATCCGCGGGCTCGGATGCCGCGGTTTCCTCCGAGGTGCTGGAGGAGATTTCCGCTGGAGCGCCTATCGAGGAAACCGCCTCGGAAAAGACCGAGGAGGTTTCGCTATCGCCGGCAAAGCTGCCGGTGGACGCTTCCTTGGCGGTGCCCGAACCTTTCGACTTGGGTGGGGCGTCGGATCGTCCCCCGAGCCGCGACAACGTGCCTTCATTCAAGCCCAAAGGCTCTGGCAAGCTGATCGCCGGCATCGCGGTGCTTGCGGCGGCTGCGGCCTTCGGTGCCGTGTATCTGGCCAAGACCAAGCCTTGGCAGCAAGTCGCTCAACCCGAGTCGCCAGCGGTCGCCACGCCAGCCCCAGTTCCCGCACCCGCGCCCGCGCCGGCGCCGGTTGCAAAGCCGGTCGCGCCCGAGCCGGCCAAGCCTGCGCTCGCACAAGAGGCCGTGGCCAAGAAGCCAGTGGCGGAAGAAGCCAAGGTGGCCGCCGCGCCCGCCAAGAAGATCGAGCCCGAGAAACCCGCGGCGGAGAAGCCTGCAACGGAAAAGCCCGCAGCGGAAAAGCCTGCAGCGGAGAAGCTTGCTGCTGAAAATGCCGCGACCGAGAAGCTGGTTGCCGAGAAGGCGGCCAAAGTAGAGGCCGAATCTGCCTCGGCCAAGTCCTCGGGCAAGTCCGGCGGCAAGGCGGGGGCAAAGTCGGGCGAGGAAAAGGCCGGGGAAAACGCAGAAGAGGTCTACCGCCTGGCTTTCAGGTCGACTCCGATCGGTGCCGAGGTTCTTATCGACGGGGAGTACTTCGCGCGCACGCCCTGCGAGCGGCGCATTTTGGATCCCAAGAAATCATTCGCCATCACGATCCGGCGCGAAGGCTACGAGCCGCACGAGCGCTTGCTGGGACCATCGGACAACTGGGTGAAGAAGGGCAGCGAGCGGGTTCTGAGTGTCACCGTCACTTTGAAGAAGGCGACCGCGCCCGCGGTTGCCAGCGGATCGACAGCATCGGCCGCCAGCGCCGAGGCCAAGCCTGAAGCCAAGCCGGCTGCGGCGCCGCCCGAGCCAGCTAAGCCGGCCGCGGCCAAGCCCGAGGCCAAGCCCGCGGCGCCAGAACCCGCCAAGCCCGAAGCAGCCAAGCCCGAGGCAGCCAAGCCGGCTCCGGCCGAGAAGACACCGGGGTTCAAGCCGGTTCCCAATTTCGACGAGACTGGCAAGGCGAAGGAATAGAGCCCGTGCGTTCGCATCGCCGCGTGGAGTCCGGCCTGGGCGCCACTGGCGCCTTGCTGGCGATGATCGGACTCTGCGCCACGGGATGCGCCCAGAGTTGCGGTTGCAAGCGCTCGGCATCAGGCGGCAAGGGCGCGGAGACGGCGAAGCAGGAAGGCGCCAAGCCGGCCAAGCGCTTGCCTCGCATCGACGTGCACTCGCACATCAACCCGCAGGGACTCGAACGTGCACTCGCCCTCATGGACCAGTGGGGCATCGACGGCATGGTCAACCTGTCCGGCATGGTGCCAGGGCCGCCACGCCACATGCTGGAGACCCAGCTGATGGTCGCTCGCGCCTCGGGCGGTCGCATCGCCGTGTTCACCAACGTCAATTTCGTCAAAGCCATCCGCACGCGGCCCGACTATGGCGCCGCCTTGGCCGAGGAGCTGAGCGTCGCCAAGGAGATGGGCGCGGTCGGGCTCAAGATCCCCAAGGGCTTGGGACTCGGCTACCCCGCGCCCGACGGGCAAAGCGTCCTGGCCGTCGACGATCCGAAACTGGATCCCCTGTTTGACGAGGCCGGAAAATTGGGCATGCCGGTGGCCATCCACACCGGCGACCCCAAGGCGTTCTGGTTGCCGCCCGACGAGAAGAACGAACGCATCGACGAGCTGCGCGCCCATCCCGAATGGTCGTTCTTTGGCGAGCCGGTTCCTTCGTGGCAGGAGTTGTACGCGCAGTTCGAGCGTCGCGTGGCCCGCCACCCCGGAACGATTTTCATTGGTGTCCACTTTGGCAACGATCCCGAGGATCCGGTCAACGTCGGCCGCATGCTCGACAAGTACCCCAACCTCTACATAGACACGGCGGCGCGCGTGCCCGAGATCGGCCGGCAGGACGCGACCAAGATGCGGCAGTTTTTCGAGAAGTACCAGGATCGCATCCTATTTGGGACCGACCTCGGGGTTGGGTCGACACAAGACGATATGATGTACGGCTCGAATGGTTCCCTGCCGCCCACCCTGGACGACGAGCGTCGCTACTTCGAATCGACCTTCCGCTACTTCGAGACCGCGGACAAGCAGTTCGAATCGCCGACGCCCATCCAGGGACGCTGGAAGATCGACGGCATCGGGCTGTCCGAGCAAGTCCTGCGCAAGCTCTACTTCGACAACACCGCCCGCTTGCTGAAATGGAAACCGCCCCTCGGCCAGCCGAAGCCCGCGCCCCAGGGCCAGCCGCCAAGCACCGCGCCAACACGAAATGTGCAGTAGAGCTTGACGACAAGGCCGGTCTGCACATAATCATCGCCTTCGCATTCCGGAGTAGCTCAGTCGGCAGAGCAGACGGCTGTTAACCGTCGGGTCGGGAGTTCGAATCTCTCCTCCGGAGCCACCCCACGTCCCCCACCAACTTGGGTGGGGTAGATGGTTTAACAGGGGCGGCGAGACGGCGATTCCGGCAGCACGCTGATGGGCCTGTTTCTGCAGGGTCTTGCGAGTGTCGGGTCTTTGGGGGCGGCGACTGGCTTTTCTGCAGAGATCACTCGTCGGCGTGCGAGACCCTGCTGTGAACGCAGACATTCCGAACTCCAGCGTACGCAAGAGCGGCATGCTGAAGATCATTGAGGTTTTGGAAGGCTGATGGGCGATGTTCGCGAGATGACAGTAGTCACAGCAGTCTTGCCGCGGACACGCCGGGCCTATGACCATCGCCTTCGCGAACAGGTCGTTCGTTGTGGCGCCAAGGTCGTCGCCAGTCACGTCCAGATTCCACGCTCCACCGCTTCCACCTGGCGACGACGCGGCCTCCGCCCGGTCGTCACGACGGAACCGTTCGACCAGGAGAAGCAGCACGCCCTCGATTCCAGCGTACGCCGGCAGAAGCGGGCGCGAGCGCTCGCCGCTGTTGTTCGTCTGTTGCTCGCCTTGCTTCGTGCTTCTGGGTTCAGTCTTACCGGGATGCGCCTTCCCGAGGGCCAGGCGAAAGCCGGTATTCTTCGTGCCGTCACCAGCGCCGAATCGTTCCTTCCCTTGGCCATAATCTTGCGCATCCTCGGACTGGAATCTGGGCGGTACCACGCTTGGCGGCGAGCCGAAACAGTTTGCGAACTCACCGACAGGTCGTCGTGCCCGCGTACGAGCCCTGGCCAACTCACCGCCACCGAAGTGGCCACCATCAAGAACATGGTCCTGGCGCCCGAATACCGCCACATGCCTCTTGGCACTCTCGCTCGCTACGCCCAGCGCATCGGCAACGTCTTCGCCTCCGCCTCCACCTGGGCCAAGCTTGTTCGCGAACGCGGTTGGCGGCGACCACGCCAACGTGTTCATCCACCCAAGCCCACCGTCGGCGTCCGCGCTTCGCAGCCCAATGAAATCTGGCATGTCGACACTACTGTCATCAACCTGCTCGACGGGACGAAGGCTTATCTCCAGGCGGTAATCGACAACTACTCTCGCAAAATTCTTGCGTGGACGGTCTCTGCCCGCCTGGATCCGTCCAAAACGTGCCAAGTCCTGCTCGCCGCAGGCAAGCATCTCGTGAGTTCGGGCCGGCCCTTGCTGTTTGCCGATTCCGGCGTCGAGAACGTGAACGGCGCAGTTGATTCCACCTTGTTCAGCGCGTGCTTGGAGCGCATCCTCGCCCAGGTCGAGGTCGCCTTTTCCAACTCGATGATCGAGGCGTTCTGGCGTTCGCTGAAGCATCAATGGTTGTTCTTGAACACCTTGGACTCGGTGGCGCGTGTTCGCACGGTGGTGGAATTCTACGTGAACGAGCACAACACGAAGATGCCGCATCCAGCATTCGGTGGGCAGACGCCTGACGAGATGTTCTTTGGGACCGGCTCCAACGTGCCCGAGGATCTCGCCTTGGCAAAGAGCAATGCACGGACCGCGCGCCTGGCCGCCAATCGCGCGCTGTCTTGCGAGCGCTGTCTCGAGCAGCAGGCCAATCCTCCCGAAGGCCCACTTTCGTCGTGATTTCCCGGGTGGCGCAGTTGCGAACGAGAAGTGCAAAATGTCTTCGTTCGCAGCAGCGTTGACCCCAATCAGGCTCTGCACCGGCATGCTCCGGTCGCACACCTACATCTCCGAGAAATAGGCCACATAGTTGACGCTGCTTATCGGACAATTTGCTGCGGATGCGTTTCGGCCAAGGCAAAATGGCGCTTAAAAGGACTATCCACATTCCCGCAGCACATTCCTCGGCCGCTTACCCGGAGACCGCGTTCATTCTTCCTACGCGCGCACACACGCTGCCGCTCGGCGTATGCTTCGCGCGGACCACCTCAACGTCTCCCAGGAGTTCGCCATGAAGAAAGCCAACGTTTCTTCCGATCCCGAGGCCGCGCGACTCGCGGCGGCGTATGCCACCAGGCCCAAGGCCATCGACTACGTCATGGGGAAGCTCGCGGCGGTGGACGGCGGAAAGAGCGCCGACCTCGACTTCATCGCGTCCCGCGAAGTGAGTGCGTTCTGCACGGCCCTCGGCTTCGAAAAGACATGGTCAGGCAGGACCATCGAAGAGATCGCGCGCAAGCGTTCGTCGAAGGTCGAGGCAGACGACTTCGGACCAGCGGTGATCGTGGCGAGCGAGGCGACGGCCATCCTCGAGGCACTCAAGCGGATGATTACGAAGGACCACTTCGTTGGCACGCCGGAGAGCCGCTTCGACAAGACCATCCTCAATGACTTTCTCCCCAAGTCGTGCGCCGCGTTCGAAGGGGAGCCGACGCTTGGACACCTGTGGGAGTTCCAGTACGCGCTTCAGGTCGAGCTCGAGCACGGCCGCACCCGGGGCGCCAACGTCACGAACAATCACCCGATCCTCACAGGCCTCGTCGTGATGGCGCACCTGTCGGAGGACACGCTCTACTACGCACGCCTCTGGGTGATGGAGAGCGAAGGCGAGCTCGCAGCGCAGATCGCCAAAGGAAAGAAGGCCGACGAGATCGCGAAGACCGTCAAGGAGCTCAACGTAGCGCGCCTCTACCTCGCCAAGCGGCTGCTCGAGAAGGCCGAGCACGAAGGGACGAACCTCCCCCGCTGATCGCTCGGTCAGCGCCCCGGCACGTGACGGCTCGCTACTTCGTCACGTGTGCTCGCAGCCCGGCCACCAGCAGGGGTTGGCGTTGGCGAAGTCGACCAGGGCGCGGTACTTGGGGTTGCCGTGGTCGGTAGGCGAGTCGCCGTTGGTCCAGGCATCGTCAGTGCCCAACCCGCCCCAGGCATCAGGGCGGTCGAGTTCTAAAATTAGTTGACAGAAATTGGCTGCACTCCCGGACGACCACGTGGTGCACACCACGGAAAATCAAGCACTTCGCCTCCCGGCTCGTGACGCGAAAAATAGAATTCGACCGCCCTGGCGATTCTTGCCAGCCGAGGTAGCACATCTCGGTGGAAATCATGGCGGGGATTCCTTCTTGCACGATGTTTAGTTCGGTCCCGCAGGACACTTGCGTGAGGGACACCGTGATCCGCATTTCGCCTGGCATGTTCGGGCCGCTCGTTTTGCCCGCTGTCCATGACTGGTATGACTTCCCGTGCACCTCGCATCGTGACCCGCGGGGGAAGTATCGATAGTTTCAGGAGGATCTTGAACGGTGGCGCGGTTCTGTCGTGTATGGCCGCGCTCCACGCCGCCGAGTCCCGCGCCAGCGCAGCACTTCGTTTCGGAATGCCTCGATTTCCTTGTCCATGTCGACCTCCCTGCCCAGGAAGGCAGGGCTATCGCATCCAAAACGTGAATGATCTTAGAAAGATGGCAGATCGCGCGAAACTTGACAGCCGTATTCCCCGTGATTTTCGAGTGTCAAGCAAATGCAAGTTTCGAAAACAGCCTAAAATCGTTGGGGAATTTAGATGGGACCTCCCTGCCCAGGAAGGTCCCACAACTTGCCGTCTGCGCACCCGCCGCGCAGGCCACCCTCGTCGGCGTCAGGCATTGTCGCCGGTTGCCTGTTCGCGCGGGAAGTGTTCGGCGAGGCGTTGTGCGACGTCGTGAATGGCATTCACCAGGCCGCCGTTCATGTCGCCAGCGCGGAATCGCGCTGACACACCCTGGGCCACGGCCTCCCAAAAGTTTGGACCGACCGAGTGGTGGATGGCGACGTCGCCCAGAACCACGAACTGGCGCCGGCCGGGGACAATGAAGAACAGCACGCCGTTCCTGTGCTGCGACTGGACGACCCCGAGGCGCTTGAATGCAATTTCGGCCGCGCGGCGGACGCTGCCAATGAAATAGGGCGCGACCGAGACCACAATGGTACCCGAAGTCGCCTGTTCGGCGTCCTCGATGGCGCGTTTAATGCGGTCGTGATCAAAGCTGCGAGCCAGACGCGTTCGGTTCAGCCACCACATCATGTCACCAGGACCCTCTTGCGCCGCCGCCGCCCGACCGGCCGCCGCCACCTTGAAATCCGCCGCCGCTGCTGCCGCTGCGACCCCCACTGAGAATACTCCACAGGAACAGCAACGCGAACCGCGGGTGCAGCACCAACAGAATGAGGAAAGCGATACCCAGAATGCCATAGATAACTAACTGTGCCGTGCTCAACCGCGGGCTGGCCGCATGGTCGCCCGTCTGGTCTCGGCCCAGGTCAGCGATCGGCTTGCCCTCGATGGTTGAAAGGATGGCGTCCACACCGGCTAGCACGGCGCCGTCGTGATCGTTGGCGCGCAGTCGTGGCGACATCACCTCGCGGATGATTCGGCTTGCGCTGGCGTCGGGCACCTTGCCTTCCAGACCGTAGCCAACTTCAATGTCGATCTTGCGGTCCGCCGCCAAGACAAAGATAGCGATGCCGTCGTCGCTGCCTTTGCGCCCAGGTTTCCACGCCGCGAAGGTTTTCACCGCCCAGTCGTCCAGGGGTGCGCCGCCTATGGTGCCGCCGATCCACACGAGTACCTGGTGGCCGGTCTTCTGCTGGTAGGCCTCCAGCCGCGCGTCGACCTGAGCACGCCGGTCCCCGGAAAGAAACCCGACTGTGTCGGTCACCCAGCGTTCAGGTACCGGCGGAAGGCTGGGGCCAGCGGCCCGAGCCGCCGGCGCCAGGCCCAGCAGTGCAACCATGACAGCCGCTGCTCGCCGCATGGGCCGTAGCCTTAGAACTTGACCCTAGGCGCGCTTTGGGCACCCGGCTGGGCCTGGAAATAGGTCTTCTGGCCAAAGCGAGCACCAAAAAATCCAGCCAGTATGGTGGTTGGGAAGGTGTTCCGTTTGGTGTTGAACGACTGCGCGGTCTCATTGAAGCGCTGGCGCTCAACCGTGATGCGGTTTTCGGTGCCTTCGAGCTGTGCCTGCAAATCGCGAAAGTTTTGCGTTGCCTTTAAGTCGGGATAGCGCTCCGATACAACCAACAGCCGCGCCAGGGCTGACGACAGCTTGTCCTGCGCCTGCTGGAAGCGCTGGAAGGTCTGCGGGTCGCCAACCACGTCCTTGCCCACCGTCACCTTGCCCACCTGGGCGCGCGCCTCAGTCACCTGGGTCATCGTGTCCTTCTCGAAATTCGCCGCGCCCTTGACGGTTTCGACCAGGTTGGGCACCAAGTCAGCCCGTCGCTGGTACACGTTCTCGACCTGCGCCCATTGTGCCGACACGCCCTGGTCGAGAGCGACGAGTTTGTTGTAGGCCGACACGCAGGACAGGCCGGCAATGACGAGAAATACCGCCACACCGAGCAGGACAATCGTGTTGCGCTTCATGACCGCACAGAAAAGCTGGAGTTGCAGGTCGCGACGGGCGGTGGTGATTGCGTCATGGGAGCCTCATGGGGTGTCCAATTTGCAATCGCGAGGCCATCCGTCAGGTCGCCAAAAGTCCCGAGCCCGCAAGGCTGAGTGACTTGCCGGCCCCCATGCTCCACCAGATTGACCGAGGTCGCACATCATGTTGATTGAGTTGCTTTGCAGGGGCCCGGAGCGTTTCAGTGCGACCAGGAAATTCTGGTCCGATAGGAGTGAATCATGCGATGAATTCATGAAATTCGGTATGTCGTCCAGCGGGTGCGAA
>OCTA010003047.1_pt1 | contig 14985 bp, 12 predicted proteins | sample 1538991 | NCBI WGS metagenome assembly OCTA01 (sample SAMEA3539302, study PRJEB22396) | soil metagenome | biome: tundra; feature: field; material: soil | place: USA | collected 2010-05 | depth 0.15 m | reverse complement strand
TTGGACCCCACAGTGGTTCAACATTTGGAACTGCATCTTGGTCAAATAATTCTACTACATCGTCATTTACTTTGGGTATTCCTACAATAAAAAGTGGTATAGTTGCAGGTGCATCATTTGCAGGACATCCTCAGATTGCAACCGTGACGTTCGCATCTTCATTTAAAGATAATAATTATAGCGTAACTGTTATTGGTGAAGATATTAAACTTTGGTCAATTCAGAATAAGGTAAGTGGAAGTTTTGTAATTAATTCTAATTCTAATCAAACTGTTAGTGGTAATACTTTCTGGCATGCAATACAATCAGGAGAATTTTACTCATAAAATATTATGGCAATTTTTACAATCAATTCGAGTAGTTTTCAGGACTTTGAGGTCTCTGGTTCATTTAGAGCAGGTCCTAATATTACTATAGATTTTAGTCAAGCATCTGGGATAATAGGAACATCAAGTTGGGCAAATAATTCTACTACAGCATCATATGCTTTAGTAGGTACTTCAAATATTGTTGGTGGTATTAGAACTATTACAAGTAATTATACGGCAAGTAGTACTGACTATACAATACTTTGTAATAATACTGCTTCTATTGGTATATATTTACCAGCAGGTTTAGCTGTCGGTTCTATGTATAATATAAAACATATAATCATTGGTCCTTCGATCACAATAAAACCAGCCAGTGGATTGATTGATAATTCAACTAATCAGATTATTACTAATAAAAACGATTCAATGACTACTCAATGGGATGGTTCCAATTGGTGGATATTATAATATGAAAGGAAATCTATAATTTATGAGTTTTTTCGGAATAACACAAATAAAAGATCCATTTGGATTTGTATCATATAGCACACCTACTGGTGAATTGCGAACAATTCAACCAGTTAAATTAATTGGAGCTTCATTCATAGGAAATACAATAGATTCCAATTTCTGGATAACCGGTAGTTTTCTTAATTCTACCGCTTCTCAAGCTAATGGATTGCAAACATTAACTACTGTTTCTGCTAATTCGAGTTGTTCAATTCAATCTGATAATGGTGCAATGTTTGTTTTCGGACAATCTTTGAGATATAGATCAGATTTGGCATTGAGTGATACTGGTTCTAATTCTGTAAATATTACAAGACGTTGGGGAGCATTTTCTACTAATGATGGTTGTTTTTTTGAATTGACTGGTTCTAATTTTAATGCGGTTACTAGAGTAAATAAGGTTGATAGTAGAGTGTCTGCATCGGCTTTTAATAATTCCGTGACTATTCCCGCCTTTGTAAGTGCTAGTCTTTATGAAATATATTATGACCAAGGAAATGTATTCTTTGCATATAATAGTACTCTACTTCACACTTATAGTATAACCGTTTTTGGTTGGACATCGACAATGACACTGCCGGCAAGGTCGGAAATAACAAACGGTTCTAATGTAGGAACTGGTGTATCTGGAAGTATATTTAGTTTGGGTAAATCCATTGCAAGATTAGGACTAGTAAGTAGTCAGCCTGATTATTATCATATTGCTTCTGCTGGTACATTTGTATTAAAACGTAGTGATGGTATTCTTCATAGAATTACTATCAATTCTCCGACCAGTTGTACAATTACTTTTTACGATAATACAACCAATTCAGGAAACGTTATAGCGGTAGTAACTAGTACTGCAGGAAGTAGTCCTCTTCCATTTTACATGGAATATAATGTAACATTTTATACAGGATTAACAATTGTTACTAGTGCTACTATTGATATTACAGTTGCTTACGAATAATTATCTAATAAATAAAAGTGGTTTCTTTCCTATTTATTCTCATAGAAAGTATAAAAGATGCCTATTAGTAGTCCAGCGATTTCACCGAGGGATGTTGTCATAATACAACGTTCTGATGATGGTTCTTATTATGGGGAGACCCATATATCAGGTTCTAATAGAATACTTTATATTGATAGTTCTGGACATATCAATGCTGATGATTCGGCTTCTTTTTATTCTTTATTTCCCGTTTCTGCAAGTTCTGGTGGTGGAGGAGGCGGCGGAACAACTCTTTTTACTGGTTCAACTTATCAAATAACATCAAGCTGGGCTATAAATACAGTAAATGGAGTAGGAAGTGGAACCACTTTATTTACAGGTTCAACTTATGAAATCACAGCCAGTCAAGCAATTAGTGCTTCTTGGGCACCTGGGATTTCAGGTGGTGGAACAACTCTTTTTACTGGTTCAACTTATCCAATTACATCCAGTTGGTCTCAAACTTCTAGCTATGCAGTTAATGAAAATGCTACGTTCCTATTTACAGGGTCAACGTATCAAATAACCGCCTCAAGTGCTATAAGTGCATCTTTTGCGTCTCAATCATTAAGTTCTTCGTATTCTCCTGGTGGTGCTACTTATACCTCATCATTATGGGGAACCGCTTCTTGGGCTAATAATTCTTTAACTGCTTCCTACATTACATCTAGTAATATTGTTGGAACCGTTGCCTCGACCTTGATGCCTTATATTCCAACTTACGGAACAACATCGTCTTTCAACCCTTCTTCGAGCATATCTCAGGGACAACTTATTTTTTGGATAAACCCAGTTTCTACAAGCTATATGGATACTTACGGACAGTATCCGGCAACTTTTAACGGGAATCTGATCAGACATCTTAACGATTTATCAGGATTGAATAGGAATGTCTCTGTTCCCATCGGGGCTGCTGGCTATAATAAATTTATGTATTTAACTGGTGTAGGTCACAATAATAATAAATGTGCAGTGTGGGTGGAGAATTTCAATGGGGTTACTTGTGCAGCCGTTGCCACTACTCCGACATATCCGCTATGGTTGTTTGCTGTATTAAAAATTCCAAGCGGCAGCACATCGGCAGGTATTTTTGATGGAAATGGTGCCTCGAATAGATTTTTTTGTTCCGCTGGAACTAGCCCTCAAATATACAGTGGAACCTCACTCTCGGCAGCTATTACGGGGTCTTTGACAGGTTCGATTCAGAATAAATGGTTTTTGCAAAGTTTTAAAAATACAGCCGGCGGCCTTCTTTCATACATAAAAACAAATGGAACTCAATCTATAACAGCAGGAAGTTGTGGGACTCAAACAATAAATGGTTATAATTTTGGAGGCGATGATGGTGGTAATGGAGGAGGAATTGCTATTGCCGAGATGTTTCTCTATTCAAATATCACTGACGCCGATGCGGTTAACATTGAAACCTACTTAATGGCGAAACATGAACTATCTTACTAAAAGTATAAAATAAATCATAATATAAATTAAAATATAGTTATAACAATATGAAAGATCCAATTAAAATTACACAAGAAGAAACACAAGAAACATCAGATTTACAACAGAAGGTTCAGCAATCTGTCCTCGACTTCGGAAATCTATATGTTGAAAAAATGGCAGTAGAGGGATCTATAAAGGCCCTTACTGAAAAAGAAAATAAACTTCAAGAAGTTTGGAAAGACCTTCAGACTAAGGAAACCGAATTAATTCAGTCATTTTACAAGAAATATGGAGACGGCAGCCTTGACATCCGACGCGGTTTATTTTTACCGAATTAATATCAAATAAAATTATTTTTCATAGAGTATTTTCTATTTATTATTATCGAATAGTGTGACCTGGTATGATTTATGAAAATATATATAATGAGAAATCAAAAAATGGAAGTTAAATGGAATTCAAAAATTTCTGGAATATATGCGTGGGAAAATAAAGTCAACGGAAAAATGTATATAGGAAAAGCAAATAATCTATATCGTAGAATATATGAAGAGATGAGTGGATTTCGTAATGGAAAACATCAAAATTTAAAAAAACTTTTCAATGCTGTTCAAAAATATGGGATAGATAATTTTCAAGTTATTAAGTTATTGGAAGTTCCTAAACAGTATCTTGGAAGAATTGAAATACTTCTGATTGAATATTATAATACAAAGAAAAATGGATATAACTGCACTACAGGTGGTGAAGGAACTTTTGGTCATAAAGTGAGTGTAAATCAGATTAAAATACAAAAAGAAAGAATGAAAAAATATTGGACGGATGAAAGAAAAAAAGAACACAAAGAAAAGATGAAGATATGGTTTAATAGTAAGACTAGCGATGAAAAACAAGAGATGAAAAATGGTGGTTCTTTATGGTTAAAAAATCCAAATATAGTAAAAAAACATAAAGAAAATTGTCAGAAATCTTTAATAACTACTAATAGAATAGAAAAACAAAGAAATTCTCTTAAGAATTATTATAAAAAACACAAAAGTAAAAAAGCAATTTCAATATCTGTAATAGATCCAAACGGTGTTAAATTGTCTATAATAGGAGTAGACAAATTTTGTAAGGATTATGGATTTGGATATAGATCCATAAAGAAACTTATAAATGGACAAAAATCGGACCATAAAGGATGGAAAATGACTAAAAAGGAAATATAACTTTTTTATCTTTCCAATAATCCGACAATATTTATATTTAGGTTCATTTGATGACATCAGTTAAAGAATAGAACAGAATTTGAAAGGAACATAACATGCCTATACAAGAAGGTGGAACATTTAGTCCAGATACCCGCATCGTAAGCCCGGGAGTTTTTACTAGGGAATTCGATCAATCGGGGGTTGCACAGGGTGTACAAGATATCGGTGGTGTAATAGTAGCCCCTTTCCCAAAAGGTCCGGCATTTTCACCCACACTGTTTACCAATGTAAACGACCTACAGAATGTGTTCGGTGTACCAGATGGAGTATTATATGGTCCATATACGGCAGCTGAATATTTGATTGAACGTGGATTGGTAACAGTTACTCGTGTTGGTGGTCTAACAGGCTACGAACAGAAGTATCCATTTGCTATTTGGGCTCAAAGTGGCAGTTATGAAAGAGGTGGTTCCGTAGGAACTTTAAATTCTAGTAGTTCATTTGTCTTCTTTTCTGGATCTATCTCAAGTGGATTTTCTTCTTCAGTAGAAGTTTCGACAGGTTCAATAACGGCTTCGAATGTATCATTTACTGTAAAGTTTCAACCTTTCCCTGCTGACAATGTTTTTTTTATTACTGGTTCTCAAAGTGGAAGTCTTCTATACTCTGGTCAGACTATTTCATTAGGTCTAACTAATTTTGAAGCATCGATTACATCAAGTATTAGTAGTTCGGCTCAATTTTCAGCTTCTATTGCAGATGGAACCTTCGTCGCAACTCTTGACTCTCCTACCACTTTAGCATTTATAGGAGGAACAGATCCATTTGAAGTGGTAAGTATATATTCAGGTTCTATTAGATCTGTATTAGGATTATGCAATACTCCTGTTATTGAACTTTCCGGTATTCTTTCAGGTTCATTCGGTCAATATGACGGAACATTTACACCTGCAAGTACTCCTACATTCGACCCTTGCACAAATTCTTGGTCAACAGGTTCAGGAGATTTGAGATTACTTGCTATTCTTAATGATACACAATATGCTGGTATCTCCGACTTAAAAGCTCCAGGCTTTAGTGGTTCTACAATGGTTACTGCTTCTATATTTCCAAATAATTCTATCGGAGTTAATTTTAATTTAACTCTCAAGAACTCAGATAGTACAACTCCTTATGGAGTATATCAGTTCTCGTTAGATGAATCAGATCCAAAGTATATCACCAATGTATTTGGAACCAATCCTATGGCTGGTAATCCTGCCAAACAGGTAGCAGGTCAGAAGATTGAAGCTGCTTATCTTTATAAAGTATTTGAAAACGCTATTGCCGAAATAGCTGGAAGTAGAACGCACTGGCAAATTATAGGAAATTCTATTCCTAATGCAATTAGTAATGGAACCCCTATTTCTAATGGAATGTTAGGAGAATCAGAAAACTTTACTGATGCTTTCAGTCGTGACTTAACCAATGGTGATAGTCAGTTCTCTATTACTAATGCTACGACTCCGTGGATTTTATCTCAACAGGTAGCACCATGGCAGCAAGATGCTAAACCAACTCGTTCTCGTCTGTTCCGCTTCTCAACAATGTCAGATGGTACCGATACTAATAAATCTTTCAAGATTGAAATCAGCAATGTAAAACTTGCTGGAACAGTCAACGGAAGTAATTATGGTTCTTTTACCGTAGGCGTTCGTAGATACAGTGATACAGATAAGAAACCTGCTTATAGTGAGACATTCCCTAACTGTAATCTTGATCCGAACTCCTCGAACTTCATTGCTCGTAGAATCGGTGATAGATACAATTATATCAACAACCTTGGTAAGATACTTGAGTTCGGCACGTTCACAAATAATAGTAAGAATATTAGAGTAGAAATGATTGATAGTCCGTATCCTGTGACCGCCATTCCTTATGGGTTCGAGGCTTTTGCTACACCTATCGATGGTAGTGCTGGATTTTGGACTCCGACAATGAAATATACCAAGGCTTCAGTATATGGACTGAACCCCGGAAAGTATCCATCAGGTATTACATTTGATGATGCTCCAGTCGGTGCAGATGCTGAACTAATGAGTTTGTATCCTACCAGTTCGGCTGGTAATGGAGTTTCTTTAGATAATAAACAGTATTTGGCTCCTCTGCCTGTATTTGGTGGAAGTGTCAGTATTGGAAGAAACATAGCATTTGCACTGGATGATGATTATGAACAGTATGGTGTAGGAACCGGAACCTTCCTAAGTGGAAGTAACATTGTTCCTACCATATTTGATGTGGTCAATGAACCGGCCTACGTTAAAATGCGTAAGTTCGTTCTTGGATTCCAAGGTGGATTTGATGGACAGAGTCCAGCAATTCCAATTAATGTAGGTGGAGATATCTCTCCTTCAAACACTCAAGGATTGGATTGCACAACGGTAAGTTCTGCTGGTTCAATTGCTTATAATCAGTGTATTGCTACTCTTGGAAACTCAGACGAGTTTGATATTAATCTAATAGTTGTTCCTGGTATTCTTCATCAACACCATCCATATGTTACCAACTTGGTTGTTGATATGTGTGAGAAACGTGGAGATTGTTTCTTCATCTTGGATATGTATTCAGATAATGGAAATCCAGGCGCAGGTCAGATAAGCCAGGTTGTAACGTTTGCTGGTGAGTATGATACGAATTATGCTGCCACATACTATCCTTGGATTAAGATCCTTGACACTAATACTAACCAAATTGTCACCGTTCCTGCTTCTGTCGTGTTGCCAGCCGTTTATGCTGCCAACGATAAGGTTGCTGCCGAGTGGTTCGCACCGGCCGGTCTAAATCGTGGTGGTATCCCAATCGCCATTCAGGTAACGGATAGAACAACGCACGAAGAGCGTGATACACTTTACGAAGGTAAAGTTAATCCTATCGCCGCTTTCCCTGGAAATGGTATTGTGGTGTGGGGTCAGAAGACTCTTCAAAATGCTGATTCAGCACTTAACCGAATTAACGTTCGTCGTTTGCTCATCAATATTAAGAAGTTCTTCGCTTCAACGTCGAAATACTTGGTATTCGAACAAAACGTCTCCTCTACTCGTAATAAGTTCTTGAGTATCGTAAACCCATATCTGGAGTCAGTTCAACAGAGAGCTGGTTTATACGCCTTCTTCGTTAAGATGGATGAGACCAACAACACTCCAGATGTTATCGATCAGAATATTCTGTATGGTCAGATTTATTTGAAACCGACTAAGACCGCTGAGTTTATTGTGCTCGATTTTAATATATTACCTACTGGTGCATCTTTCCCTAACGCCTAAACGTAACGCTAACCAGACATGAGAAAGATCCTCAGTAAAATGAGGGTCTTCTTTTTGTACAGGCACGGATATTTATTAATGTATGATTAAATTGAAAGAACTAATGTTTCCATTGGAATTTAATAGACATGATGAAGTATGTGGTATAGCTGTTAAATATGCTACCGAATATTTATTATCTAAAGGAATAACAAAATTTAAAATATATGTAGGATCAGTAAAAGTAAATCTTCCAGAAGATAAACTAAATTATTATAATACAATAAACCCTAGTCTTCCTGAAAATTATCTACCTCATGTTTGGATAAAATTTGATAATGGCCGGGTATTTGATCCTACTAAAAAACAATTTAATAAGTTAGGAATTACATCGGTAGAATATATACTAGATGAAGATTATACGACCATATTTTCTCCAGAACAATACTTAAAAAGTAAGTTATTTTCATTTAATAAATAATATGATTTTAGACGAAGATCTACAACCAATCTCTCCTCAAGAGGCCAAAGACAAGGGACTCTTTGGTCCAGTGTACCACGGATCTACATCAGATAAATTAGAAAAAATAGCTACCCAGGGATTTAAAGTTTCTGTAGGAGATGAACGTTTTGGAGATGTTTCTCATGGTTATCAAATATCAAATTATTTTGGAAGTATTCCTGCTCCAATACACCACTTAGGATTTGGTGTATATTTTACAACGGTTAAAGCCATTGCTAAGAAGTTTTCATATGGAAATCCGCAAATAGGACCATATTTCTTGGATATCCCCCGACTAAAAACTATCAATTTTGGATCTCCTAGAACCATGATGAAATGGTGGATAGAAAATGGATACGATTATCAAAAAACTCCTAAAACAACATTTGGAAGTGGACAGACCGATTTATTATTGATAAGACAAGAAAGAATGAGGGCAACTATACATTTGACAGATAATCTTAAATCAATGTATGATGCTGTGTGGTTTAAAGGATCTGCTATGTACAGACCATTAGATGGAGACCAAGTGTGTATCTTTGATTCTTCTAGGGTTTATAAAGTAGATAAAACTTTAGTAAAATCTGGTGAAATAGGAAGTAAAATTGTGGCTAAAGTTGGTATAGATCCGTATAATAGAGGAGTTATAATTCCAATTGGAGCGAAAGGAATAATAGTAGATAAAAAGAAACCTGATGAACGGCAAGAATGGGCCAAAAATTCTGAATGGATTTATTCAATTAAGTGGGAAAAAGGAGGAACAATGTGGGGGATTCTAGATTCTTGGATAGAACCATATGTTAAAAAGGTAAAAATATCTGAAGAAGAAACAAAAATCATAAGAAGAGATTTTTGGAAAACTTATGAAGAAGTTTATAAGATGAATGAGGGTGGGATTGAAAGTTTTTTACCAATATCTAGAGAAGAAGAATTAAAGGTGGTTGCTTTTATTAGAATGAATTATATAGGAGAAACCGGCGATCAAATAAGAAAAACTTTAAGAAAAATAAAGCACGATAGAAAAGTTATACAGGGTTCCGGTCATAAATTTGATATTATTGATTATTCAACTATAATAGAAAACAAACCTACAATTTTTAAAATAAGGAAAACAAATCACGGCGTGGGATATTCTATAGAAAGTGAAGGCAGTTATAGTCAGTGGATGAAAGTTATATTACCCTCCAGAACCCTTAATGAAGAAACATTCATGTCTCCTCCTTACAGATATTATCCCATCAGTAGAAAAGAAGAAGATGAAGTGGTTCAACATATTACGAAAGAGTGGACTAAAGAAATGGGATTAAACATAGGTCCTTTTTTAAAGAAAGTAAAACAATTAAGAAAAGTAAGATTACTCCCTACTGTGGATGTCGATATAATTGATTATAGAATTGAAGATATTGCTGAAAATTGGCCAATCACATTTCATATTATGAAAAATCTTGATGGTGTGGGATTTTCAACAGGAAGTAAATTTCATGAAGATAATGGTGATTGGAAAATGATAATACCTCCCAAAGAAACTTTAACCGAATCTGAAAATAGTAGTCAAATTTCTTATCCAGTTATTACAAAGGAAGAAGAACTTAGAGCTATTTTTATTATAAAAGATGATTGGATACAGCCCGACGATTATAATAATGAATTGGGAAAAACTTTTAGGAAAATTAAACATGATAGAAATTCCCGTGTTGGTAATATAATACCAGACATGATTCAATATGAAGGTTATATAAATGGTATTCGTTTAATTTTTAGCATAGAAAAAAATAAAGACGGTATAGGATATTGGGTTTTTGATAGTCCTCCTATTATGAAAGTTAGACAACGTTTTAAAGTAATAATACCTTCTTCAAAATATCTGACCGAATCGGTGGCTATAGGAAAAAGATATTCTCCAATGACAAGAATAGAGGAATTGGAATCTTTACGCTGTATTATATTGAAGATGAGAGAGAATGACCGTGATAAGAAAAGCGATTTTCGTAAAGTGGGCCAGAGAAATAAAATAATAACTGATTATCCCGAGGGTAGAAGATTTGCTGATGATAGAGATTATGAGTATACGGCATATGATGGTGAACAGTATTTATTGATTATAAGAAAAAGATCAGATGGATTCTTCTACAGGAATATATCAATGAAAGATGTAGAAAGAATGCCACTATATACAAGGCATGGTACGTTTTATCCATTGCATAAGAAACCAGAATATTTAAAGGAAAATACAATAAATGAAGAATTAAATCTTGGTAAATTTGAAGATGATTTTTTCTCTATTAAATATGAAATGCAACTAGAATTTCAAACGGGAAAAAAACATCAAAACTGGAGACTTATCCCTGCTAGGGAATTGCTTTCTTTATGGATGACATTTGGAAAATATAAAAGGGTTGATGAAGATAAATTATATAAAATTTGGGAGATTGTAAAAGAAAATGTTATTAAAATCATTATAAATACTGAAGAGTGGCGAGATGAAAGTACTGAATTTTTTGGCGTAGAAGATAGGGATCAAATAACAGATAAACTTAGAAAAAAACACGCATGGTTTATATCAGATTTAAGTAAAAATAAATGGATAAGAAATTCTGGAGAAGAAGGTGGAAATGCTAGATATAGTGATCAATATCAAACATTATATAAATTACTGAATAAATGTTATTCTTTAACTACTTCAGAAGGATTATTGGTTGGAATTGACACTATATTAAATTTTGTACATGGTTTAGGTCCTATGGCACATTGGTTTGTTGAAGGAGGCACAACCACGTTAGATAGAATTAAGAACTTTCAAGCAAAAGGAATAGTAATTCCCGAAAATAAAGTTTCGGTTGGTAATTATAAACTAAGAGAAAATGATTCGGATCATGGTGAAGCTCTTAGGCAAACAGGTTATTGGGGAAAAGCTGGAGCAGGGGCCATCATACTCTCTAAACGTACGGGCCGTATTCTATTGCCGTATAGGTCTACATCGGTCGAACAGCCTAATACCTGGGGTGTATGGGGTGGAGCTATAGATTCTAATGAAGACCCTGCCCAGGCAGTAAGTCGAGAGATTTCCGAAGAAGTTGGAGTTACCACACAAATTGATGGATTAATACCACTTTATGTCTATGAAGATCCTAGGGTTGGATTTAGATATCACAATTTCTTAGCCGTAGTTCCAGATGAATTTCAACCTAGATTGAACTGGGAGACCGAAAATTATAGATGGGTCGATTTTGGAGATTGGCCATCTCCTCTTCATTTTGGATTGAAACTATTATTACAAAACTCAAAAAATCAAATATTTGAAGAAGTTAAAAAATATACTCCTCAAAAATCGGCCGAAGTTCCAACTAATCAAGATAAAGAAAAATATAGTGCTGCGGTTTATGCCATTAAAAAAGTATGGCAGTCAATGTTTAGAGTTGGAGAAAAAGATAAGTTTTCAGGATATGATTTTAGAATGTATGCTTCGAATGAACAATCACTTCAAAATATGTTTGAAGAATTTGGTAAGAAATTTTTCCCCCAATCTCATGAACCAGCGCATGAGTTTTTAGATTATGCAGAAACAGTTCTTGAAAAACTAGAACAGATATATAATAAAAGAAGAGCAGCTAAAATGAATCCAAATGATCCTTTATTTTTATTGAAAAAAATAGTTATAGGGAAGACATGGGAGGGAGCAAAACAGTCTCTTGAAAAAGTATCTTTGGCAACACAGTTATATAAAGGTGGTAGAGTTAGTGATGAACAATCCGAATTATTATTTAATAGATTATACAGAATTGCTCTAGGTGAAACCATGTATGATATGAAAAAAATATCTAATATGATTAGACTTTCTGACGTTCGATCTACTACCAATGATCCTAATGATCACATCAATACATTTTTAAGATATAATACAACAAAAGGTTCTACAAAATTTCCTGATAGAGTTCAAATTTATAGAGGAACTCCTTCTCCTTTGGCAAAAATTAGACCAGGAGATTTTGTAACTCTCGATAAAGATTATGCTAGAGATTATATGCGTGGTAAATATGGAACAGTTATATCTGATATATTACCATCAAAAGATTTATTAGTACAAACTATGGAACCAGAAAAATCTCATTTGATTTATTGGCCAGAAGGACATCAGATCAAAAAAATTGAAAATGTTCCCACGTTTAGAGAATTTTATAATCAGTGGGCTACTCTATAAATAGTACTTTTACATCATAGATAATTCTATTTATTATCATGACGTATGAAAGATAAAGTAAGTGGAATATATTCAATAACTAACACTATAAATGGTAAAGTTTATTATGGTAGTTCTGTAGATTGTGAACGGAGATGGTATCAACATAAATCTTTATTAAATAAAAACATACATAAAAATTGTCATTTACAGTTATCATGGAATAAATATGGAAAAGATGCCTTTATATTTAATATTATAGAAAATTGTTCATTTGACCAATTGCAGATTATTGAACAAAAATATTTAGATATATCAAAACAAAACCCGAATAAATATTATAATATAGGTAAAGATTCTATATGTTGGAATAGAGGAATGTCTTTATCAAATGAACATAAAAATAAATTATCTATATCCCACGTCGGTTATATAATGCCAGAATCACAAAAAGAAAATATAAGGAAAACTCAAATTGGTTTACATATTGGAAGTAAAAATCAAATGTTTGGAAAGTCTGCACCTAATAGAGATTATACCATATATTCATTCAAAAATAATATAACAGGAGAGTCATTTGTGGGAATAAAGGTGGATTTTATAAAAAAATATAAACTTATACCTCAGAATGTTTGGGCTGTAGTAAATAAAAATCGCTATCACCATAGAGGATGGACACTGTGTTTAGACTAAATATTTTTGTATATGAAAAATATAAAACCAATATTCATTCCGTATGATGATGGAAATTTGGAAATATCTATGTCTGGTCCTGATTATGGTCAAGTTGGACCTAAATTTATGGCTTGGACAGAAATAGAATCCAGTGAATATGAAGATTTCGTAGATTATCTCGCCGAAAGAATAATAAGTCGAAAAATAAGGTTATTTTCTTGCTAGTACTATTAAGTGTACTTATATTGATCTTATACTGGTTATAGTGTACCTTATACTTAACTTATACGCCGACAATGAATGTCGGGTTTAGTACATAGGATACCATAAAATAAGTGCTTGTCAAGTTCTTATAATGTTAAACCTATATTTATAACTTATGATACAAGATAAAAACGAAAAATTTGATAGTCATGATAGAACAATTTTTGTGGACCTTGATGGCGTGCTTTGTGACTTCCACGGGCATTTTAAAGAATTATTTGGCTGGAATCCAGGTAAATCAGATGATTCCGATGATAAGACTAAGGAAAAAGTATTGGCAGATCAAAAAATGTGGGAACAAATTAACTCTTATGGAAAATCTCGATTTTTTGAGGAACTCACATGGGTTCCAGGAAGTAAAGCAATGTGGGCATTTATAATAGATAATTTCGTAAATGTTAAGATTCTAAGTGCTTTGGGTAAATCAGACATCGAAGATGGGGGAATTACTCGCAAAGGCAAGATTCGGTGGTTAGAACACCACTTACCAGGTCTAAAACCAAATGATATTATTCTAGTGACCAACAAACACAAAAAACGTCATTATTCCAAGCCGGGATCTATAATTATAGATGATACGCCAGTGATTATTGATGAGTGGAATGCTAAAGGTGGAATTGGAATATTCTTCACTAATGCTATGGATGTCATGGAACAGTTAAAGAAATACGTGTATGGAGAAACTAAGTAAAGATAATATCAATCAATTCAAACGACTTGTAAAAGAAGTTGTACAAGAAACCGTAGTAAAAAATCCATTTAAAGTTGGAGATCTTGTAAAATTGCGGCCTGATATATTAAAGAGAATATCTCTTGGACCAAATAGAGATTCTCAAAATTGGCACAGAACTCTTACTAATTTACAAGATAAGATGGGTAAAATAATCAAGATATTTCCTGATAATAAAAATGTTAATGTTGAATATAAGGAATCTTGGGTGTCAAAAGATGACTGGAACAGAGAATCAAGAATTAACAGTATAGGTATTGATTCTGAAGAATTGGTTCCATATTCAGAAGATCCTTCTATGGGTGAAGGTGTAGGATGGGTCCATACTAAAGATATAAAGAAAGATCCGCATCATACCACTAATAAAATGACCGGAAAAGTTAATCGGTGGACTGTAAAATATGAGAATGAATCAGATATAAAGGAACTTAGGGATCTAGGAAAAGTAGACGAGACATCGGAGAATCCAAATAAAAATTATATTATTTTTGGAAGGCGTGGACCTCAGTCAGTATATTATTGTGAATCTTCATATCAGGGAATCAGACTTCTTTCATATGGTCAAGATGTAGCTAAAAGATTTAAAACAAAGGAAGAAGTTTATAGAAAGATTTTTGAACTTAAACAAAAATATAAGGGTATATCACACTGGGATTATGAAGTGGTTCCTGCCGAACGTTCTGAATGGGAAAAAACTTATACTGCCACTGTTAAATTAGGTCCGAATACTATTTCTGTACCTGTTAAAAATTCTAGTGGTGATTGGGTAGTAAAATGGATGGTAAATAGAAGTCGAGACGATACTAGAACTTACTATACAGATGATAAACAAGATGCATTAAATACTTATACTCTTATGGTTAAATCTGCAGAGGAAGAAAATAAGAAATTGACACAATCATGATTTCAGAAGAACAAATTCGTAT